>Ga0163109_10000853_pt1 | contig 24034 bp, 21 predicted proteins | sample CRUFie1St13metaG_FD_108704 | JGI IMG/M metagenome (GOLD analysis project Ga0163109, IMG submission 108704) | Marine microbial communities from the Costa Rica Dome - CRUD Field 142mm St13 metaG | ecosystem: Environmental > Aquatic > Marine > Oceanic > Photic zone | place: Costa Rica: the Eastern... | reverse complement strand
ACTGTGGAGCTATCGCTTCAATCTAGGTATCGGTTTGAAACGATTGAGAACGAAATCTTTATACACTTCTTAAAAATTCCTATTCCCGAATCGAGCATCTCTCCCAAGCCAGAAATTGAGGAAACAACAGCCGTATCCGCTGCGACGCAAGAGGCGATTGCATCTCTAGGCGAACCGATTCCGGATGGGCCTCTTACAGAACCAGCTGTGGTGCCGCCTCCTCCGGGTATGAAAAAGGCGCTACCTCTGCCGAAAAGTCTCTTAGCTGACCTGCCTGAATCGACCGTCAAGACAAAATCTCCGAAGACGCCTGAGGTTACAGCGAAGACTTCGATTCTCGTGAACAGAGCGAAGGCGTCTGAAAGGCCGACTGCCGTTGCGCTCGCTCGCATATCGCCAAAAGAGGCCAAGAAAGCGAAACCTGACCCGATGGAAACTGTCACAAAACTCGCGAAGGCGCCTAAAATTGTTACGCAAGAACAAAAAGAGCCCGTTGCACCGAAGGATGCACCACTTCTTCGGGAAGTAGAGGCGGCCAAGCCGAAAGCGAAAGCGGTTGCGGCTCCCCCAGTGCGTTTGGCATCTTCGGCGCAGGCAGTAACTGACATTGCATTGCAAAAACAAAGACAAGCAATAAAGAAAGAGCCAAGTGAGCTAAAGCAGAGTCCGCAATCACCAAATACAATGGTTAAGCAAGAAGCGACGCCGCCGAGAGAGTCAGACAAGACAGTCGTTAAATCTGTTCAGCGAACCGATACACCAGAATCGGAAGAAACAGTCATAGAGCTTCTTGAGCTTTCTGATGTTGACGAAGAAGCTAAACCAGCGCCTAAGCCGGAAGTCGAAACAGCGCAGCCGAAGACTGTTCGTCGCCTGGCGACTGTTTCTGCAAAAGAAGTGCAGCCTGCCGAGCCAAAAGTCACTCCGAAGCGGCCACCTGTATTACGTCTGGCAACAGTCAGGGCATCTACAAGAAATTTTGCTCCGCCTCCTAAAAAACCTGCGAAGCCAGACGCGAGGCCACGAACCAAAAAGGAAGAGTCCTCGAAGGTCGTCTTTGCTGCGATAAGTGATGCAAAACCGGGTCGCAGGGTGATGAAATATATTGGTTTTCGTCAAAAAGCGAAGGTTTCTGAAGTGTTCATTCGATGCGACGGAAAAGCGAAGTTTCAGGTCGTGGAGACGCGATCAACTCGTATCGTGGTGCAGCTCGAGAATACGACTATTCGCCTAAAAAATAATCAGCGGGCCCTCGATACCAGTTTTTTTCCGACGGCGGTCCAACGTGTCCAAGCAAAATCTGATTCGAAAGGCACGAGAGTCGAAATTGCTTTGAGTAAACCTGTTCCTTACGAAGTCAAACGAGTCGGATCCACGATTAAGCTCTTGTTCAATAACGCAGCCAGGTAGCGTCAACGTGCTCAAACTCCTTTTGACGCTGTTGGTCAGCTCAACATTCGGAACTGAACCATTCGAAGTGACCGCGGATGAAATGACCGCTAGTCAGAAAAGCGGCGTCTATATCGCCACAGGTAATGTTGTTCTCCGTCGTAAAGGGCAGACTGCTTATGCAGATATCATGACGTTTGATGAGAATACGCAACTTGTCACTGCACGAGGAAACGTTACCCTGGTCGAGGCCGCGGCCGTAACAACTTGTAACCAGGCCGTCTTTCATGTGAACGAACTTCGAGGAGGTCTGGTGCAGGCAAAGCTGCGTCTGAAAAAGGGACTTGCACCAGAAACACTACTCAATACGGCGAAAGATAAACTTGATACGATCGGCAAAAACGACGTGACTGTGACCGCAGCTCGTCTGAGTGTTACAGGTCGGGAGACGTTCAATGTGTCGAATGCTGACTTCACACCCTGTCATTGCGATAAGGAGAGCCCAAGCTGGTCGATAAAAACCTCATCCGCGAGTGTCGCGGTGAATGAGGGGGCTTGGCTACGTTGGCCGATTTTTTACATCAAGCAAGTCCCTATACTGGCTTTGCCTGCTTTTTATTTGCCGATGGGAGATAGACGAAGCGGGCTACTTGTTCCGCGCGTGCAACATACAAGCGTCACTGGGTGGAGGGTTGAACAACCATTATACTTTACGCTGGGGCAATCTTGGGACACCACCCTCGGAGGACGTTATTTCTTTGACCGTGGATTTTCTCCAACCCTTGAACTCCGCTGGGCCCCATCTAGGTCAAGTAACGGCTGGATGATTGTTTCTACCTTATTTGACCGAGGAATCTTTGATTCTGAAAGTCTAAGTTGGTCACCCACCGCCGAGGAAAGCATTTTTCGCCATTCAGTTGCTGCTCTTCATCGTCAACAATGGGGAAAGCATCGCTTAGGCGTATCGATTAATGCGACCGGAGACCCGAGCTATATTAGCGAATTTGCGGAGCAGTTTCTTACTCGACAAACAGAGTTTACTACGTCGCGAGTCACTTACAGTTCTCAACCTACAGAGCACTTTTACACTGCTACAGGACTCAACCTGACGCAGGACCTTCGAGCTCATCGCTATCGTGACATGGGCGAGTTGCGTACGATTAATCTGTTTTCAGGGGCGCGTAGTCCCAATGAGGTCGGTGGGCCGGGGAATATTCGTTATCGTTTCTTCGACTTTCGAGCAGACGCCTTACCTGTGCCGGTATGGGAACGAGGTATTTTCATCTTGGGAGATGCGGTTGCGCGAGCTCAAGCTTTCGCGGCTCCTTGGCCAAACCGTCCTCGATTTGCTCGAGTTGATCTTCGGCCTTCATTGACCTTCTCGTCGCCGAGCACTCGTTACTTTGCTTTTGATTCGAAAGTCATCGGAAGAATGACAAGTTGGACGGGAAGACATATGTCGGAAACGATCAATGCGAACCGTTTTGCCCTGATTTTTCGTTCCGAGCTAGAAACCGAACTTTCTCGACCAATCTCTTCTTTGGGATTAATCCATCGTATTCAACCCAAGTTACAGCATTTGTATATCCCACCCCTAATTGAACGAGCTCGAGGGGTTTTAGATACACAGGACGAAATTGATTTGTTAGCTGCGGCGCACCAAGTGGCGGGGGTGATTTATACCGATTTACGGAACGCTAAAACCGGAAACCGTCATGCATATTTTGAGGCCGGAATCGGTCAAAACTTATTGTCGAATAACGCGTCAACGACCGGACTGAGTCCACTTACTTTGAAAGGTGGACTGTCTTGGAATCTGTCAGATTTACTATCCTTCGCCTCTTCGGCAGCAGCATATGTTAATGTCGAGGAAGCAAAAATAGAAGAGCTTCTAGCGAGCGCCAGACTAAATGTTGGTCCGTATTTCTCTACGACAGCGGCTTGGCTGGATGTCGCAGATTCGGTATCGCGACGTTTGTTTGTCGCGCCCGAAGAGCTCATTCCATCGGCAACAATGTCTACCAGTGAATTTTTGCCTCGGTCCGAATTTATCGGGCAGTTGGATCAAGGGAATTTAGACGTGGCACCGTGGACATCATATCAAGGGCTTCTTGCATCGCTATCGATAAGACCAACTGACGCTTTAGCTATCACCGGCGGTCTTGTTTGGGACGTGTCGAGAGACGAAGAAGAAGATGCTTTTTTTGATAAGTTTCAACAGTTATCCGGCTCTATAGCGTACCAATCGTCATGTGATTGCTGGTCAGCAAGTTTAGTGGTTGTAAAGGCGCGAGACCGTGAGATACCTGATGTGAGATTGTTGCTTGATCTCGCTAAGTTAGGCGGAATGTCATATTAGGACCACTCGGTTGACGCTACGTTATTTGGCAGCTAGGGTCCGCAAGTCTCACCGTCCTCAGGGAGTTCACTCTTACCTTCGGATGTTCAGGAGAAGATACCTATGGCAAAAACACTAGATCGGAGGAAGCAGATTTTAAAGGCCGCCGTGGACGTGTTCGCTGAACGTGGCTTCCACCGAACTCGAGTTTCGGACATCGCTAAAAAAGCCGACGTTGCCTACGGTTTGATTTATCATTACTTCGAAAGCAAAGATGACGTTCTCGACTCGGTATTTAGAGATAATTGGTCTATCTTTCTGAAAGTTCTAAAAGACCTCCGAGACGACCTATCTAAATCGGTAGTCGAGCGACTCGGTATTGTGATCGACTCATTGCTTGAGGCACTTTACGTAGCGCCTGCGGTCGTTCAAGTGATTATTCAAGAGGTTTCTCGGTCTGACCGGTTCGTTGAGAAAGAGAAGTATGAAGCTTTTCAGGAAGCATTTGATGCAGTGCAATCGATGATAGAGCAGGGGCAGGACTCTGGAGAGATCAGAAAAGATGTCAATGCAGAAATTGCTCCGTTTATTTTATTTGGTGCGCTCGAGACCGTCTGCACAGGCACAACTCTTAAATTAATTTCTTGTGATGACGACGAGCAACGCCGTCAATTGAAGGAAACGGTCCGCAGCATGCTCCTGTCTGGATTAATTCACGAAAAAGGAAAGGATAATGACACAATTTGAAACGATCCTATATGAAAAGGACGCAAATATTATTCGGATCACATTAAATCGACCCGAAAAAAGGAATGCGATGAGTTCACAAATGCTTGAAGAGCTTACTGTTGCATTTGAAACCGCGGATAGAGACTCTGATGCAGCTTGTGTTGTTCTGCGTGGGGCTGGCGATAAAGCGTTTTGCGCGGGCGCCGACCTGGGTGGTTTTGCCCAGAGTGATAGCTTTTACGAGAACTACGAAAATCGTGGGTTGTTTCCGAAGCTTTTTATGGTCATGGAAAAGTTATCGAAACCTACTCTTGCGGCGGTCAATGGTCATTGCGTCGCAGGTGGTATGGGACTCATGATGGCTTGTGACCTCGCGATTGCGAAAGCGGGTTGTAAAATGGGTACACCGGAAATTGCGCGTGGTTTATTTCCCTTTATGATTTCGACATTGATTGGACGAGCTGTTCCGCGGCGCCGTATTTTCGAGATGATGCTAGTTGGTGAAACCTTTTCTTCTGAAACGGCAGAGGAATGGAACCTGGTGAATAAAACAGTCTCGGCCGAAGAGTTTGATGAAGCGGTAGAATCTTGGGCGAAGAAGGTATCTGGATACTCACCGGCTGTTTTACGTCTAGGTCGACGTGCGTTGGTGCAGCAGGAAGGAATGTCACTTGAAGGGGCACTTAGTTATCTGCAAGGTTTGTTATCTGTAAACGTGATGATGGAAGATGCTGGCGAGGGGATTGCTGCTTTTTTCCAAAAACGCGAACCCGAATGGAAAGGAAAATAATGAGCACGAAACCGTTTGAGAAAGTACTAATTGCAAATAGGGGTGAGATCGCAAGACGAGTGATACGAACTGCGAAAAAGATGGGAATGCATACAATTGCTGTTCATTCCGACGTCGACGAGAATGCTCCTTTTGCGCAAGAGGCTGACGAAAAGCATTTACTCGGCGCAGCTGCGCCGAAAGAGAGTTATCTTAATATCGACAAGATTCTTGAAATCGCGAAATCGACTGGAGCTCAGGCTATTCACCCTGGTTATGGGTTTTTATCGGAAAATCCCGAGTTTGTGAGACGTGTGACTGCCGCCGGTATACGTTTCGTTGGTCCCGGGCCCGAACCGATGGAGCGAATGGGAAGCAAACTTGATGCGCGAAAAGTCGCGCAGACTGCTGATGTTCCTGTGATTCCAGGAAGCGGTTCTGTAAGTAGCGTCGAAGAAGCAATCGCTGCAGCTGAAAAAATTGGTTATCCTGTCTTACTCAAAGCCTCCGCGGGTGGTGGCGGCATTGGAATGACTGCGGTTAAAAACGAGAAAAAACTCGAAAAGGCACTGGCTGACGTTCAACGCAAGGGAGAAACATTTTTTGGTGATGGAACGGTATACATTGAAAAGCTAGTTGAGCGACCTGCGCACGTTGAAATTCAAGTCATCAGCGACACACACGGAAACTGTGCGGTACTCGGTGATCGTGATTGTTCTGTTCAACGCCGTAACCAAAAAATTATTGAGGAGTCACCATCCACTCATATAAGTGCCGAGACTCGTTCCAAAATGTTTGCTGCAGCGAAGCGACTCGTCATCGAATCAGGTTACGTCAACGCTGGAACGGTAGAAATGATTGTTTCTGGAGACCCAGAGCAACAAGAGCAATTCTATTTCCTCGAAGTGAATGCACGTCTTCAGGTTGAACACCCAGTGACAGAATTAGTTACTAATCTTGATTTGGTAGAAGCACAGTTTCGAGTGGCAGCGGGTGAGAAACTTCCGGATGAGGTTATTAATCCGACATTCTCTGGCCATTCGATTGAAGCTCGCCTTTGCGCGGAGGATCCTGACAAGCGATTTTTTCCGCAACCAGGTACAATAACGGATATTACATGGCCTGAAGATGCTCGCGTTGATTCCGGCGTGGAAGCCGGGTCTGTCGTCCCACCGACGTATGACTCAATGCTTGCTAAGATTATTGTGCATGGAGACAACAGGAACGACGCCATTGAAAAGCTTTTGAAGGCGACTCGAAATACGAAAATTGAGGGGATCAAGACCAACCTTAGTGCCATTGAAAAGGTCTTACAAAGTGAAGCATTCATGAGTGGCACGCATGATACGTCCATAATAAAAGAGCTCGGATATAAGTACTAATGGCGTCTGCAATACAGAGCATTTGTATTTATTGCGGTTCTAGCTCAGGAAACAATGAGGCCTATGCGCAAACGGCGAAGGTTGTTGGCGAATTTCTCGCACGAGAGAATCTGACAATGGTTTACGGCGGAGGCGATGTTGGACTTATGGGAATCACCGCTAATTCATGTCTTGCGGCCGAGGGGAAAGTTGTGGGTGTGATTCCCGAAAAGCTGCAAAATCTTGAGGTAGGACACTCAAAATTGACCGAATTATTCGTTGTAAACGATATGCACAGTCGGAAAGCTAAAATGGCCGAGCTATCAGATGCTTTCATCGCCTTACCCGGTGGGTTTGGAACGCTTGAGGAGCTTTTTGAAGTAACCACTTGGTCGCAATTAAACTATCACCTCAAACCAGTCGGATTGCTGAATATAAACGGTTACTATGACTATTTAATTCGTTTTATTGAACACGCTACTTTAGAAGGTTTTATTCGAAATGTGCACGCGGATCTGATTTTATATGACACTGGCATTGAGGGACTTTTTTCGAAGTTATCGTCCGCGGTAATACCCAGGATTGAAGAATGGATACAGCCAGCGTGAGCGGTGAGACGGATTATTTTCAAGTTCGAGGTCTTAACATCGCGTACCATCGTTGGGGCCAGCGTGACGCTCCGGCCGTTTTGTTTTTTCATGGTTTTCTGGACCATGGTCGCAGTATCGAGCCGGTTGCGAGGCAATTGTCAGACTCTTATCAGATCATCGCTATGGACGCTCGTGGGCATGGTGATTCTGAATGGATAGGTGCGGGTGGTTACTATCACTTTGTTGATTACTTTCACGATGCGTGTGTACTGATCGAGAAATTACAGTTAGTTAATTACGGTTTGCATCTTCTTGGCCATTCTATGGGAGGCTCAATTGCGACAGGTGTCTCGTCTATTCTGGGAGCCAAGGTAGAGTCAGTCATCATGCTTGAAGGGATGGGGCCTCCGGATGAATCGGACGTTCCGCCTCATAGACGACTCCGCGAGTGGCAGAGCGGTCTCGCGAAGCCGATAAATCAGTCGACGAGAGAAGAACGCCGTGCGTCTCGAAGAAGTATGCCATCCCTTGAATTCGCCGCCGATCGTCTGCAAAGCCTTAATAAAAGGATTCCTAGAGCACGTGCGCTGCAGTTTGCCCAAAGCTTCACTGAAGCGATTACCGTTGATGGTAGCACAGAGTACTTCTGGAAGTTTGATCCTCTTCACAAAACGATCGGTGCTCGACCGTTTTTGTATGAGTATGCACGTGATCTTTGGCAAAATATCTCAGCTCCAGTGCTTTCCGTGTGGGGTAGCGAGAGCATCTATCGTCCAGAGCAAGTGCACAGGAGGCACGAATGTTTAAATCAGGTTGTAATCGGAAAAGTTGAGGGAGCCGGACACAATATTCATCATGATAGGCCGGAGCTTCTTGCACCTGTTATTCGAGCGTGGCTTTCAGGCGAGCGTCAGCTTCCAGCTCTTGATGGGATTGTGAGAGAGAGCTAAGCTTTCAGCCTTCGTAAGTCACATACACCTGTACGTTGAGTGTCTCAGGGTCTATTTGAACGATAACTCGATTTGGACGACAGCAGACTTGGCAATCCTCGACATAGCTCTGGTGGGACCCGGCATAAGGATCAATATCGATTTCGGATATCTCTCCGCAATATCCGCACTGATAGTCTGCTGAATCCTGCACTAGTTTTCCTGTGATGCCTTCTGAACCCATTCTTGAACTCGGGTTTTGACGATAGAGAGGTTCACAGCGCCTGCACTGAGTACTGTGTCGTGAAATCTTCTGATATCGAACTTATTCTTGAGCTTTTCTTTGGCCATTCGGCGAAGTCTGAAAAATTCAAGTTGACCGATTTTATATCCGAGCGCTTGCCCTGGCCAGGTAATGTAACGATCAACTTCATTTCGTATGTTGTTCTCTGCCAAGGCTGTGTGCTTCAACATGTACTGGACAGCTTGTTCTCGGCTCCAACCAAGTTGATGTAAGCCTGTATCAACAACAAGTCGCGCAGCACGCCATGAATCGTAGCTAAGCATACCCATCCGGTCGAGATCTGCGGTGTAAAGTCCCATCTCATCGGAGAGACGTTCGGTATAAAGCGCCCATCCTTCCACGAATGCGGTCATTCCGAAATGTTTTCGAAAAAGAGGGAGGGCGGGCAACTCTTGTCCGATCGCGATTTGTAAATGGTGACCAGGAATAGCTTCATGAAAGGCAAGCGCTTCTGCTTCGTATCGCGGCCTTGTATTGGGTTTATAGACGTTAATAAAATATTCACCGGGCTTGCTACCGTCTGGGTTTGGTGCGCGATAATAGGCAATTGTCGTGTAAGGAGCCTCATAGTCAGGGATCCTTGTGACCACACAAGGTGCTTTGGGGACGATTCCGAAATACTTGGGCATTTCAGCTTGAGCGCGTGCAAGGGCGCTTCGAGCTTTTGCTTCTACTTCTTCTTCGGTATCAAAATAAAGCTTCGGGTCAGTTCGTAGTCGCTGCAGAATCTCGGGAAGGTCGTCGGTCCCGAATAGCTTATTACCGAGAACTTTCATCTCACCGTTGATTTTTGCGATTTCACTCCGCCCGATGTCGTGAATTTCTTGGGGTGATTTTGTTAAGTTGGTGTAGTTCGTGACCCGAGCTGCGTAACATTTTTCACCAAGTGGTAAAGAAGCCAAACCTGGTTTTGTGTTATCTCTCGCATTTGGCAGAATGGTTTGCTTCAGTGCGTCGTGGTATCGTTGTAGGGCCGGCTTAATTTGCTCGGCAACAACCAAAGTCAATTCTTTGCGAAACGAGTCCCATGTTGCGGTAGATGAATGAGTATAAGCCTTCTTCGTGGGGGCCATGAGAGGCCATTCAGATAACTCTTGGTCGATTTGCTTTTGAACCATTTCAATAACTCGATTGGTCGATTCTGCATTTGCAAAAAGTCCATCTTGTGCGCCACGTGCTAAATTCTCTATCTCGTTATCGATAGATTCAGGGATTTGTTTGTATCGAGCAAGCAAGTCATTCGCATCTTGATCGTTTCGTACTTTGTGTAGAGTGGCGAGATAGTTCCAGCTTGTAATAGGATTGCTGCGGGGATTTATACTCCATTCATCAAATCGGCACGCCTCTGCATTCACTTGATTTGTCAGGAATTCGGAAAATAAAGCATGGGTGATTTTATCTTCGGCAGAGAGCGTATTCGTGGAAAGATTTCGCGCCTCTTTTAGAAATTGTCGGCGTTCTTCATCATGCTTCTTGATTGCTGAGAAGCTGTTGTCAGAAATCTTGTCGTTGTAGTCGCTGACACCGAGCTGCGTAGCCCAAGTCGGAGAAGACTTCATCGTCCAGGTCCAGTGGCGCGTAATTAGCGATTTCAGCTCTGGGTCCGATACCCCAGCAGCGCTATCTTGCTTTGTTGTGTGGGTTTCTTTGGGGGTTGAAGTAGTCGCGCAACCCGTGAGTATGAGTGTTGCGAACAGCCAGGTGACTCTCATTACTTGTGGTTATCAGATCAGAGTTGATTAGTACACGTTGTACTTTTTTCGGTTTGCCTCGTGTTCAGCTCCGTTTCGACCGTAGTGGATATTCTGGTCTGCATCATGGAGGTAATACCAGTATGGGTTCGCTTCTGGTCGCAAGGCTGCAGTCAACGATGGAATACTGGGTGCGCCTATGGCGGTGGGCGGAAGGCCCACTTTGAGTCGGGTATTATAAGGGTCTTGTGGGTTTCGGAGTTGCTTCAGGAATTTTCTACGGTCGGACCAATCTTCGAGCAGGTAGCGACTGGTAGCGTCTACGCCTAGCGGCGTTTTTGCATCAAGCCGTTTGTAAAGTACGCCGGCCACCATTGGGCGCACTGCAGGCTTTGGTTCTTCACGTTCAAGCATGGAGGCCATGACCACGATGTCTCTCAGGGTCCGCTTTGAAGCTTTGAGTTCCTCCGCATGGACTTTGTAGAACCTCTCATAAAATGCCGTGATTTGTCGTTGAACGAGCTTTCTGACATTTAGTTTACCTTTCGGAACCATGTATGTTTCCGGAAGTAAGTAGCCTTCGAGTGTGTTTCCATCGATAGAGAAAGGTATAGAAAAGCTGCTTGGTTTGGAGCATTCAGAGATATATTCGCCCGCGGTTATCCAACCATTTTTTGCTAACCATTCATCTGCATCCCGAAGGCGCCAACCTTCAACCATAGTCAGGGGAACGTCCTCAGAAATAGGGGTAGCGGCGAGGGCGGTCAGCAATTGCGGTATATTCATCGAGCGCCGAATCTTGTGTCGTCCTGCCTTCACGTCTTGCTTGGGATTTTGCTTCAAGTAGATCTTCCAGTAGAGAACATCGGTAATGAATCCCTCGGTCTGGAGTTTTTGGCCAATGGCATTCAGTGTTGACCCTTTTGGAACTTCAAATATTTTTTCCTCTGAACTGGCGGAATCTACGGGGTTTTCAATTTGGCCGTTGATATAAATCCACGCGCCGCCCACAGCTCCAATGGCTAGAATCCCCAGGATAAGGAGTATTTTCAAAATACGCATAGTTCTCTTCATTCATCGACCTTTTGGTGGACGATGACAAGTGGGTCCGTGGCTTTTGAAGGAAAATACTAGGGTTCTAAGTCAAAGGATGGGTCCTTCGCCTTCTTACCCTTGGACTTTGAAACGTCGAGCTCAAAGAAATCGTCATATTTCGGTTTCTTCAGCTGTGTCGTGCTGGGAACTCCGACGATCTGAAGTTGCCTTTGGTCTCCAGCTGCAATCTGTATCTGGAGCCGCGAAGAGCGAAATTTTTTCGAGCGTATCTCTACTTCATATTGACCCGGAGGGACTTCTTTTCCGTTAATTGGGCTGATTCCAATCCGTTTATTATTAACGAACACCGGTAGTCCAGTGGGGGTGGTCTGGACGCTCAGAGTCCCGAATTCATTTCGCAGGCTGGCACTAACTACCTTGTTTTTCGCATCGATAAGTTGCTCAATTTTTGCTGTTTCATATCGCGCTAATTCGAAGCGAAATTGACGCGTACCGGTCGCTACACTCGCCTGGCATGGAGTGGTTTTACAAACTCGTCTTGTACCAATGAATACTGCAGCCCCCGAAGGTTTAGAGGTCAGTTGAATAAGCTGCTTTGATGGTGCCGAACTCGCTGATTGCACAGGTGAGGGCGTACTTTGATTTTGACGAATAAACGTCAGGGTACCAGCGATTCCGATGACGAGAGTAATGACCATCACGAGAATGTTCTTGTACGAAGGCTTAGAGTCTACGGAAAGAGAGGTCATAGATTTGGCACGAGCAGACGCCTCTAGAGGTGTGACGGCGAATTCTGGTGAACTAGAATTTGTTCCAAAGTGATATTCTCCACTACTCGTAGCCCTCACAGGAACAGGAATGTCCTGACTTGTGGTTCCGTCAGAACGGACTCTGTGCCCCTCAAGAAACTTCGCCAATTCTGCGCCGTTCGATGGACGTATCTCCGGGTCGCGACTAATGAGCGCGGCACAAAGTTCGTCCAGCCAAATGGGCAGTCCTGGCCGGAGAGAAGAGGGCCTTGGGAGACCTTCCTCGTGAGCATGGAGCACAGGGCCAAAAATCTCAGCAATAGAGGCTGCTGTATTCTGAATAGGAATGGGCAGCTTTCCTGTGAGCATCCGAAATAAAATCATTCCAATCGCGTACATGTCGGACTGAGCGATCGGTTTCTTACCTTCCAGGATTTCCGGAGCCATGTACACGGGTGTGCCGACAGCCATTCCTTCTGCAGTCAGTGACTTATCACCCAGCTTTTTTGCGAGCCCAAAATCGAGAAGCTTTACTCTACCTGTTGAGGTGACGAAAATATTTTCAGGCTTAATATCTCTATGGAGAACCGAGCGTGAGTGCGCATGCCCAAGGCCTGCAGCGGACTGGTAAATAATCTCTAAGGTTCGGTCGACAGGCCAAGGGTCGGGTTCTAGGTCGAGGAGCTCAGAAAGACTGTTTCCGTGAAGAAGTTCCATCGGAAGATAAATCGAATCATTTGCCTTGAAGGGTAGTTCCATCCGAACAATGTTGGGGTGATCAAGAAGCCTGGCCTTCTTTACCTCTGCTAAGAAGCGATTAACGACTGTAGGTTCGCGAGAAAGCTCGGGTCGAAGCATTTTCAATGCGAAGTCACCAGAGATTAAGACATGGGATGCTCGATAAACGATCCCCATACCGCCATCGCCTAGTTTCTCATGAATTTCCCAGTCGCCAACCATAGAACTCTCTCGTCGTCACAAAGGTCGACGGGTGGATTCTCCTGATAAAGAATTATCGTATGGTTCGTGTTTCGGGTCCAGTTGCTGACGCTAAGGTTAGTAAAATTGTCACGAATGTTGAGCAATTATTGATTCGGATTCACGGTGTACTCGGTAAAGTGGGGATTACGCCCGCTTCGTTCACGATGTCGCTTTGGTCTTATACTGTGCAGGGTGGATTGATTGATGAAACTTGGGGCTGTGACAAAGATCACAATGACAACGATTTATGGTGAAGCCCAGCTGAGACTGCAAGGGGCAAGCTTAATAAAGAGATCCTAAATTTGCTTTACTTACAGTCTCTGGGATATCGCGGCCTTTATTTTCTTAGTCGGCCGGTGCGAAATCTCCCGCTGCCGGTCGACCAAATCCTGAAAACTGAGCTCTTACATTTGGGTCGCTAAGGTCGTAGGTTCGTCGTCCTACGCGGTTTCCAATATTACCTTCGACGGTCGTAAGGATTCCGGTTTCTCGATTGTAACTTTCAACCATCCCGACATGGCCTCTCGCCCAAAGCGCCGTATCACCGGGGCGAATAGGGAGGTCCGCTGGGTTTGTGTACACTTCATGCGGAAGATTTCTGCGCGAAGCATACCGGTCTCCATCAGAACCCTGGAAGGTCATAAAGCGGCGAGCGCTTCCTGCTGCATTATGTTCACTTCGCAGAGCATCATTTCTGTTGTTTGTTGCGGTGCTGTTATCTGTGTAGTTCCGGTACAAGAAGTAAGAACGAGACTTCTGAAATGAATGCATTCGTGCTTGTCCCGAAAATTCTAGCCCGTTTTCTCTGGCTGCTTGGGTATAGTTGAAGCTGGTGAAGTATCCACACCATTCTCCGCCTTTGGGCATACGGGCCGTGCGGGCGTATTCGTCGACTCGGTCGCCGCGATTTCTTCCACCGTGTTCTCGAACACCGTTTGCAAGCTCGCCTTGGGCCGACCTTAGACTTTGCTCTTGAATTCGAGCGAGCCGGCTATCGGCATCGCCGTTGACCGTAGGCGTATTGACGCCATTGACGGGAACACTCGCAGAGTTGCCCTGGGTGCGAACGTCTCTTGCTATATCTCCAGCCCGAGTGGTTCCCGGTGGAGTATTTCTCAGCTCGTCTGTCGTCGGCGCGGATGGCCGTGGGCTTTGACCCGTGACCTGTTGTTGTTGCAGTCGCTGTGCCGGTGAACGAGTGGTTGAACTCGTCGTGGAAAAGCGATGAGGAAACATAGCACCGAGCGTCTCTGGCCCGACGATTCCATCGACTCTACAATTATGGTCGCGTTGGAATTGTTTGATTGCCTGTTTGGTCTCTGGCCCAAATTTTCCGTCGACTTGTACGTCATAGCCTTGAGCACGAAGTTGCTGCTGGATAAAGCTGACAGACTGCCCGGATTGACCCGAGCGAATATAGTCTCCCGCCTGAGCCTCTTTTAGGTTCGGAGAAGGCATTCGGAAGCTGCTCAAGCGGCTTTGACGGGCAGGGTTGGATACAACGGTGGCGACGTTACTCATAAATAGGTTCCTCGTATGGGATTGAGTTACCGAAGTGCGAGATGTGTGACGAAATTTGTAGGATTAGGTGAGAGAACGCAAGTTAACCCTAGGTTCTGGTGTACATTCGCCGGAAAGTACCCGTAACTTTGACCTTTTGAAAGCCTTTGTTGTCCTTTTTACCCTTAAGATTCTTCAGGAGCGCCTTAATCAATGGGTCAGATTTCAAGAGCTCCTCTGTGGGTTTAAACCCTACGTCTAGATTCAAGGCGCTTCGCGCAATCGGATTCATCAGCGTGATCGAGCCATCGAGGACCAGTTCGATATCTTTGCCTGCCACGACTTGGTTTTTCAGCATGACTTTTCCCTCTTTCATCGGAAGGTCGAGTTCGAAACTACCTAAATCAAAATCGCGCGGGAGCGGAAACATACCAAGCTTAATGCCTTTCTCCGCAACGAAGTTTTCGAACTTGATTGTGAGTTTGCCTTCGGTCTTTTTGGCGGCCTTGATACCCCAGGTGAGGTCTGACTCGATGCTTATCTTCCCCGAGAGGGGGAAATTCGCAGCGCGTAAGCTTGGAATGAGTTCAAGCTGAACCTTATCGATATTGGCCTCTATTTCCGCTGTTTCGTTGTCAAATACCACGTCCGCATCGATATTGCCTCTCGCGACGGGTGCTTCGACTGAGAACCCTTTTTTCCCTTGCGCGAACGCGAGTACTTTGGCTCGCGCGTTAAACTTGTCAAACTTGATAGGGTCTTGGCCGGGTTTCAAACTGATCTCTAGCTTCTCTGCTTCGATCCCTGTCACCCAGCTTGGCTCAAGGCTATCCGCAGACAACTCTATCCCGGCCTGCTTCTTTGCCATTTGAAATACTCGATCTCGCACCGTGTCCCAAGGAAAGGTCTGATACACGCCGAATACGACACTACAGAGAAATAAAGCGGAATATAAACCGTACTTAACAAAACCCATGGTTAGCTCTCCGACACTTTGAAGGTGCCCACCGTTACTTTGGCATCCAACATTTTTGGATTATCAAATCTCGTTTTTATCTCAAGCTTTCGAACTTTGACGAGCCGGTTACCTGATTCAATCCGTTTCAAAAAGTCGTATAGTCGATCAATACTCACATTTTGAACGCTGACCTCAGCAGCAACTTCTTTCAGTGCGCTAGAACCGCTGTTTTGTCCGCTGCGCTCGGCTGCATTACGGATTTCAGTGTTGGCCTGCTTACTCACATTTTCAATGTAAGAGAGAAGACGAGTGCTGTTGTTCTTTTTGATTTGCTCTGCCAAACGGTTTTGGTCAGACAGGCGACGTTGGTAATCTGCCCGCAGTCCTTGTAATTCACCTAGCTTCTTCGATTTGGCTGCGATTCGTTTTGTTCGCCGCTCGAAATCACGTCCAACGAAGTAGGTACTGATGCCGAGGATAAAGACGAATACGGTAATAACCAAAAACAAGGTCATAACCTGTTCTCGACCTGAGAGCCGTTCAAATGAGCTGCTGAGGGAGTCTATGGTAGATTTCATTATGAACACTCCAATTGAATAGTAAGAACGAACTCGAAACGTGAACCACTCGCCATTCTTCTGAGCTTGCCTTTTCTAATATTGCTGTAGCACGGGTCCTTTGAGTATCCTGCGACGAGTTGATCGACAGCATCGAGAGAGGACGTCTCTCCACGCAATTTTGCTCGTTTCGGAGCAATGGTCATCTCTTTGACATGAACCTCGAGTTTCTTTGGAATACGGTCAGACAGTTCTGCAGCAATATTCAGCGCAGAGCGCGCCGGCAAAGCCAGATTCCCGAGCTCACTCGTCGGTGATTTCATGACTGACAAGGCTCGTTTGGGCTCACAAATTTCTCGTCCAATTGTCTTCTTCGTGATTTCGCAAAACTGTTTGTCGATCGCCTCTTCGCGTGAAACCAAACCTTGGTAGTTCATCCAGCCGTTGAGTATCATCATAAAGCAAATCACGGCTGCCGCGACTAAAATGGCAGGTAAGCGAGTCCGCAAGTGCTGCAGTTGTCCAGCAAAAGCAAAGTCTCCAATTCGAAGATCAATCTTAGATGTCTTCTCCTCACCAACGACCTTGAGCACACTGGCCAAAGCTCCCGCAAAAGCCGGGCGGCGAGCCACGGAATTTAGGGTCTCTTGCTCAATCGCTTGTTCAACGGCGACACTATGAGCGGTCGGCAAGCGGAGTTGTTCCGCGAGGTAATGCGACAGATTTCGGATTCGTGAACCGCCACCTACAAGGTCCATTCGCGTAATGTGCAGCATTTTCTCTGCACGGATAGCCTGGATACTTCGCCGCAGCTCCCGGACCAGAACCGATAAGCCGCGTTCTACGGCTGCGCTCATCGCTTGAGACTCTTCATCAGGGGCTGGATGTCGTGAGGAAGCAACAAAGCCTTGGTCGTGTTTGACATACTCAGCATCGTTCCAATCGCAACCCGCCGCTTTCGCGATGGCTCGGGTAACGTCTAGGCCGCCGGCCCGAATGGTTCGAGTCCATGCCACCCCGTCGTCTGTCGCGGCGCACACCAGCGTTCGGTGATGGCCGATATCCACAACCAGCCTCGTTGGCGTGAGACCTTCAGGCGTTTCAACTCCGGACGGTGCATGCGGAGGCATATCAGCTTTAGAAGCGTCTCCCTGGATATAGTGACTATAGAGGTTGAACAATTGCAGACAGTCTACGCCGAGATGTTTGGGGTCTACGCCCGCCTCATTCAACCCCTCAATATAGTCTCCAATGAAATCACGTTTGACTACGCAGCCGACCGATACCGATGCTCCGTCTTCTGTCTTGCGAAGAAACTCGTGGTCGTACACACCATCTTCGATATCAAAGGGAATCATGTCCGCCAGCTCGCCTTCCATGATTTGATCAATTTTGCGTTGATCGGTGAAGGGAAGGGGAACAAATCGCGTGAGACTTCTTTCGCCTGGAAGCGTACAAACGATCGCATCCACCTTTTCGGTTTCTTGTGCGAGTAAGCTCTCGATGGCAGCATTGCGCCGCTCTAACAAGGTCTCTGGTTCTCCAGAGGCAATCACGACTTCGCTGACGCTGGTGACTTCAAAGCTACGAAAGCGGTCTTCCGCGATCACACCTTTGATAGACCATGCGCCAATATCGAGTCCTAGTATTCGTTGTGGCATATCTCGTTAATCCTCTCGCCAGTAATAAACATCACCGGCTTGTTTGCCGTTAGAAGGGTCGCGCCACACAACGGTCATTCTGGAAACCGTATCGCCGACGCGCCCGACGGCGGAAATTTTGTAGACCTTTGTTGCGTCCGTGAATTGAAACATTCCATTCGTTGCGTCGAAGAACAGTTGTTCCCGCCCGTTGCTCAGATCAGGAATAAGTTCTGCAGTTCGCATCATGAGCAACAATGAATCTTTTGATAAATTGTTCAGCGGCGGCGGCAGGATTCGTGTCTTGTTTCGCTCTTCAAAGAACTTCGTGAATCGTTCTTCATCCCCCGGTAAGGGGCCTCGGTTCATGATCGCGTAAATGGCGCCAATCAGAAGCTGATCGTTGACGTGCCGCAGGTCAATTTTGAGGTTGTCCGTCCACACCGTGAAGTTATTGGCGAAGAGCCGCATAAACGCGTCGTTGACCCCGGGAACCAAACGAAGTTCTTCCACCGATAACATGGGTCCATTTTTGGACTTATATTCGGCATTGTATGGGAGATTCCGGTAGCGATTTTCTTCACTCGGTCCACTGCCGGGCGTGGATTGAATGCCGGTGAGTGTGCACACTTCATTGATGACGTCATCAGTATCGGTGAAGTCGGTAATGTTCCCGATCATTTCTATCCGATTTCGGTCTGGGTCCCGCGTTTCACCTATGTTTTCAAAGAGGATGTCATACCGCTCATCTCGAATTAAGGAAAAGAGCATGAGGTGAATAGGGTTCAAACAGCTCTTTTTAATAGCCATAGTGACCCGGTTTCGACCTCCGATATTGATCTTCCGGTTCTCATCCACAACTTCGTCAATCCAAAAAGAGCCTTGAAAGTCACCAAATTCTTTTTCTTCTTCACCGTCGGACAAATAGTCATCATCAGGAAGGCTATCCCTTTTCAGGAGACCCTTCATTGTATCGGAGGAGACAAAAAAGCTCGACATATCAGCGAGAGGAATTGGGATGAACTTTCCAATGGTCTTGTCTAACATCGCCGTATAGCGCAAGAAAAACAACTCAAGTTGGACAGCGCTTCGCGCGTGAAAATGTGCTTGGAGCCGATCTCTGGCGTTGGTTGCGAGTTTCAAGTTGACCTGGGTATTGTTATGTAAATCTGCCGCCATCGCTCCAAGAATCATCGTCAGAAGCATGACCATGATGATCGCGCCACCGCGCTTATGCTTATGAGCTTGCCGTATTGTTCTCGCTTTACGAGAATTCTTCACTCGGGTGGGGGTGTATAGCCACTTAGGAATACGCTGCATCACAAATACTCCTAAAGCCTTATCAAGTTCGGGATAAAGACCCGTGTTTTGGTGACAAATTTTACTTCTTCGCCGCTGTCGTCTTCGATCGTTATGGTGAGCTCGACGATCGAGGGCAGTCGACCTTGGAACTCAGATTTCTCGGTATCCCACTCATCGGTCCAATCGTCGTCTTTGGCGTCGAAGTATCTCAGTTTGAAGTCCTTGATATCTTCCGCAAGAACGTAGACTCGCCCGCCTTTTTCGGGTTCTTCGTCTAGCCGCCAATCTTCACGACGCATCAGATTGATTTTGCTGGAGTCGTCTTCGTCCGCTTTTCCAAAGTATGTGATCTCGCATTGATCCGATTCTTTTGCGTCCTGAAGTAATATTCGGTGCGAAAAGCTCGTGAAAGTCAGCTCATCAAAGGGAGACTCGTCGCCGCCCTTGAATATTGTTTTCCACTGCCGATCTTCGTCTCTGACGCTTTGTGCCGGCGTGATAAAAGCCATAGAGATGTCTCTGGCCATTCGATTCATCGCCATCCGAACGTTATGGTACTTGCCATCGATGCCCGTCACCGCTTCGTAGGCATCGAAGCTACGCCCGATTGTGCCGGCCGTTGCAATACCCATGAAGGCGAGAATCGAAACGGCGAGGGCGATTTCAATCAGAGTGAGGCCGCGCTGGTGGGGTCTGCTCATCTAACCCCCTTTGTGCCGGGCGCTACGATGCCCGGGCTTATTCGAGAGTCAATGGGCCGGCTTCCAAGGGGAAGACCGGTTGGGCCTCCTCGAGGAGAAAGCGTATTCGCGTTTCGCTGGCCGAGCGCGTTCGGATTCGCCAGACGAACATTGGAAGGCGTATTGAGGCGTCCAGTCGTGACGATATATTGTACGAAGCTAATCGACTCTTCGGAGACGCCCTCTTTGCCCCATTTGATTTCGAGATGAACCTCACGAATCGCTTCGGCTAGGTTTTCGCCGACTTGCTTGAAGAGTACATCTAATTGCTGTCCTTTGAGCATGTCGGCAATTTGGGAGCCGCCCACTTGTTCGGCTGCGCCGCTGTCGATGCCTTCAGGTACGCCACCGGTGAGTGCACCAAGATAACCTTGGATGTGTTCTCCCATATTTTCTTGGCTCACATCACCACCGAGGAGACTTCCCATGAGCTGCCCAATGTCCACATCGATCTTGCGCACGATGGCTTTCCATCGAAAATCGGGTCGACCTTCTTTGTCGAATTCACCATCGAACTCTTTCTCATCGTCCGGAAAACCGTCTTTCCAAAGCTCTTCTTCCAAATCAATCATTTTGGAGCGAGCGAGAAGTGTGGCTATCGTAACTCCTCGAGAGTATTCCGAAGCGGCGTAGCTACCGCCGGTAATTCCTGAGATAGCGGTCAAAGAGACCGCGAGGATTCCGACTGAAACCATCACTTCAAGCAGAGTGAAGCCGCGTCTTGATGATGAACTCAATTGTCGTCCTCCTCTCCTCGCTCCCGAATATCAGGAAGTTCTAGTTTTCGATCGTAGGTACGCACTCGACCTGTGAGTGGAAACACACGAAGGGTTTTATAGGTGCCTTCTCGATCGGTGGTGGGGTCATCTTTTTGTTTGCAGTCGTTATCAACGAGTTCGATGCGGGCGGGCTCTGTCCAGCCCCCGGGAAAAAAGTGTAGATAAGCAACGCCCTCGGTGAAGGCTTCTTCTTGGTGCTCGGTCCAAATTCGCGAAAAACAGACCCCACTCGGAAGGGGCTGCCGGTCGCCCGAAAGTTCGTCATCGGGGGTAAAGTTCGCCAATTTTGCACCAGCCATCGCTTTTTTCACCTCGGGGTCGGTTTCGTCATCAAAAATGGAGTCATCATCATCGAAGATCGAATCATCCTCTTTTTTGATCGTGTCACCTTTCCTCCCTTCTGCTCGCGCACTCGATAATGCGAATCGGTCTTCGTTAAACTCGAACCACCAAAGCCCTTGGTCAATATCCATGACGACACGTTGCGTCCGCTTCAGCATAACTGCTCGGTCATAGCTTGATTTGATGGCTCCGCTAAGGTCCACAGCTGCAGACCTGATGTTGGCACCGGTGAGGGCATTGACGCCCGTGAGGGCTGCACTTGTGACGAGAGCAGCGATCGCCAAAGCGATCGTTAGCTCTATCAAAGTGAAGCCTTTGGTCCGGTGCGCCAAGTGACAAGCCCTCTAGTTACCAGTTGGTGATGTCGTCGTCGGTGTCTGCGACGGCATCAGGACCTTTCGACTGAAGATCAAACTTCGACGTGTTTTGTTGGCCTGGAGATACGTAAATATAGTCGTTGTCCCAAGGATCTTTTGGGATCTTTTCCATGATTGGTTTTCGACCTTTTGGCGGACTTGTAAGCGCGTTCAAGCCTTCGGCCGAGCTTGGATAGCGATTGAACTTGACGCGGTAAAGCTCAAGACCGTCAGAAATGTTACTAATCTGAACTTTCGCTGTGTCGACCTGTGCCTCTTCGAGTTGTCCAGCAACTTGGATACCAACGATACTTGCGATAATTCCCAAGATGGTCACAACGACGAGAATTTCGATCAAAGTAAGACCTGACATGCCTCGCCGAGGTCGACGTCTCTTTTGGGTGGTTGTTTGATTTTCTGTTTTCATAGTGTGTTGTTCCTTCTTCATATCTAGCCGCGTACATGCTGAGAGAGCTGCAAAATAGGAAGCAGCACTGCCCAGACCACGTAGGCTACGCCGACGCCGAGCGCGACGATCATTATAGGTTCAATAAGAGTAGTGAGAGATTCGACCTTCTGATCGACCTGAAAATCGTAGTTCTCGGCTACGTTTTCTAGCATCTCTTCGAGTTGTCCTGATTTTTCGCCTGTCGCGATCATGTGAACAACGATCGGTGGAAATTCACCTGACTTCTTGAGTGGCTCGGCGACTGATTCACCTTCTCGAATGGCGTCTCTCGCTTCGGAGACAACATCAGCCAGTCGGGTGTTATTCAGAACCTCTTTCGTAATATCGAAAGCCGTGAGGACAGGTACGCCTGAACGCAAAAGGGTTGCGAGCGTTCTGGAGAACCTCGCAATAGCTACCATTCGAACGACCGTTCCGAAAATTGGTGCTCTTAACGTAAAACGGTCCCAAATCGGCCGGCCGATCTTGGAGCTTTTCCATCTTCGGAATCCCCAAACGCCTAAGACTGCGAGGATAAAGAGGAGGTACCAGTAATTTTTAACGATATCGGCCGTGAAGATAAGTGCGGTTGTTTGCAGTGGTAACTCTGCATTGACCTGCGTGAAGATCTTTGTGATTCGCGGAATCACTACGACGAACATGACGAGCATGATGACGCCACCCATGACCATCATGATCGCGGGATACATCATCGCGCTTTGAATTTTCGATTTAAGTCGGGCCTGATATTCAGTAAAGTCAGCAAGGCGATTGAGAACCTTATCGAGTGCACCCGAAGCTTCTCCAGCACGTATCATATTCACGTACAGCTTGTTGAAGATCTTCGGATGGGCGCCCATGGCGTCTGCAAGCGCGGCACCTTCATTGACTTGCTCCTTGATCTGGCTACAGGCGAGCTTAAACTTTTTGGATTCGACTTGGTCGACCAATGCCTCAAGCGCCTCAATGAGTGTGATGCCGCTTTTCAAGAGTGTCGCAAGTTGTCTGGTTGCGAGAGCAACGTCGGTGACAGATACGCGGTCGAAGTACTGGGCGAAATCGACTTCTGTTTGTGCAAGACTGGATACCCGAGAGCGACCAAAGGATTTGCCTTTCCCCGACTTTGTCTCTTCGGTGCACTCAATGATGCGAATCCCTTCGCGTTTGAGCATGCCTCTGAGGCTTTTGGGAGAATCGGCGTCCCGATTGCCTTTGAGCTCTTTGCCTTTACTGTCTAGACCTTTGTACGCGTATACTGGCATTCTTAAACCTCAGCAATTTGGTCTTCTTCCGCTGCGACACGTAAGACTTCTTCAGGGGATGTCACTCCCTCAAGAACCTTGCGCGCACCATCGTCGAGAAGAGTTGTCATTCCTTCTTCCATCGCAGCACGTTTGACTGCGCCGGCATCTGCGCTCTGAAGAACTAATCTTCGCACGTTGTCGGAAACAACCAGAAGCTCGTAAATTCCGCGACGGCCTGAATAGCCTGTGTTCAAGCATTTTTCGCAACCGGTTTCTTGGTAGAATATCATGTCCGGCGTCACTTCAAGATTGATCTTCGCGGCCTGTTCCGCGGTCGGTTGATAAGGTTTCTTGCAGTGCTTGCACAAGGTTCGAATCAAGCGTTGCGCGAGAATCCCGCAGAGTGAAGAGGCGACCAAGAATGGTTCAATACCCATATCTGCCAGACGTGTCGTCGCACCTGCTGCATCATTGGTGTGAACGGTCGAAAGTACAAGGTGACCAGTGAGAGAGGCTTGAATCGCGATTTCAGCAGTTTCTTTGTCACGAATCTCACCGACCATGATGACATCGGGGTCTTGCCGGAGAAAGGCACGAAGACCAGATGCGAATGTCAGATCAATCTTGCTCTGCACCTGCATTTGACCAATGCCAGGCAGCTGATATTCCACCGGGTCTTCGACCGTTAGAATATTGATATCAGGCGTATTGATCTTAGAGAGCGCCGCATACAGCGTCGTTGTTTTACCTGAACCGGTTGGCCCTGATACGAGTAGGATTCCATGAGGCCGCTCGATAAGATTGGTCATGTTTTCGTACTGAGTCTTTTCAAAACCAAGGTCCTCGAGTGATAAAAGTACAGACGAGCGGTCAAGAATACGCATAACTACACGCTCACCGTACGCGGTAGGTACCGTGCTCACACGAACGTCGATATCTTTACCGGCGATTTTTCGTCGAATACGACCATCCTGGGGGAGTCGCTTCTCCGCAATATTCAGACCCGCCATAATTTTGATACGAGCGATGACTGGCGCTTGAGCCTGCTTTGGAGCCTCCACTTTTTTGTAGAGAATGCCATCGATTCGAGTTCGCACCACGACCGACTTTTCAAAACACTCGACATGAATATCGGATACTCGGTCTTTGACTGCGTCGCGGAGCAGAGCATTGACGAATTTGATAATAGGCGCATCATCACCTGTCGCCTCGTCGATAAGGTCGATAGCGTCCAAATCGTCTTCAGCATCTTCGTCGTTTTGAAGCTCTTGAACGGCCTCGT
>Ga0163109_10000852_pt1 | contig 24043 bp, 19 predicted proteins | sample CRUFie1St13metaG_FD_108704 | JGI IMG/M metagenome (GOLD analysis project Ga0163109, IMG submission 108704) | Marine microbial communities from the Costa Rica Dome - CRUD Field 142mm St13 metaG | ecosystem: Environmental > Aquatic > Marine > Oceanic > Photic zone | place: Costa Rica: the Eastern... | reverse complement strand
GGTGTTGTACTCAATGGCACTGACCTTGAAGTCACCGATGCAGGAGGAACCATCACCACTGATTTATCTTCTCTTGTAGACGATGCTGATGCTGATCCTAGTAATGAATTGACTACCGGTGTTGTACTCAATGGCACTGACCTTGAAGTCACCGATGCAGGAGGAACCATCACCACTGATCTATCTTCTCTTGTAGATGATGCAGATGCTGATCCAACGAACGAATATAACACGAGTGTTGTACTTAATGGAACTGACCTTGAAGTCACCGATGCAGGAGGAACCATCACCACTGATCTATCTTCTCTTGTAGATGATGCAGATGCTGATCCAATTAATGAATTGCAAGATTTAAGCATTAATGCAACGAATGATTCTATTTTAATTTCCAACGGCCTCGGCATACCTGCTGGTGGAATTCCTCTCTCATCTGTGGATACGGATGAACAAAACTTAGATTCGGCCACACTAGTAGGCACAAATCTCACAGTTTACATTGAGAATGGATCATCCGCGGGAGTTGATTTAGGATCCCTGCAAGATGCCGATTGGTTTGTTGAAAGCAGTGCTGATGTTGCCACGAGTATAAATCAAAATATCTACACGAATGGTTTTGTAGGTATTGGAAACAACGCTCCAGGACTTACATTAGATATTGCAGGAGATATAGCCTTGAGAGAATTAGCCTCAGGCACTTCAACCAGTCCATTATCAAACTTTTTCGCCGGAACGTCAAATACATCCTTCTTGACATTTAATGGCCAAGTGAGTGACTTTATCATCAGCACAATTGCACAACCAAGTGATGGCAAACTACTCGTACTCCAAAATGCGACGTCATTCAACATGACCTTGAGAAATGAATCAGCTTCAGGTGTTGGAGTAGCCATTAGAACGATGACAGGCTCAGATTTGACGTTAACAGGTCAATCTACTGTTACTTTAATTTATTCAGTATCTGAAAACCGTTGGATTGTCCTTGCATTCCAAGATGAAACTACCTTAGATGTGGATGCCCAAACACTATCGCTCAACAACGATAATGAGTTAAGTATATCCAATGGCAACACCGTAACCTTGATTGATGCAGATTCTACCAACGAACTTCAAACGCTTATTGTAGACCGAGTTACTGACTCATTATATATTTCAGGAACCAATGGTGACACATTGATGGGTATAGACCTCAATGATGTAATTACTTGTGTTATTCCTCCTCAAAATCTCACATACGCAACGCTTATTGGCGATACTTTAGAGATTGATATTGAAGGTGGAGATAGTGTGCGAGTTGATCTATCCTCTTTAGGAAGTAATGCCCTTGATGACGCCTATGACCAGGGTGGCCCAGGAGTTGGACGAGAAATTTTTGCTACAGATTCTGGAGTACTCATTAGTGGTACTGATGGTTTATATGTTACAGGAAGTTTCGGATCAGGAACAGAAGCCGAAATCACAGGCCCTGGAACTCGAATGTTCTTTAATCCAAGACGCGCAGCATTCCGAGCCGGGTCTATCTCCTCATTGGGTGTTGGCGCTGATTATTGGGATGCCATTAATATTGGAGACTACTCCGTCTCTTTTGGACTAAACAACCTGAGTTCTGGTGCATTTGCCTTTACGGCAGGGAATAACAACTTCGCCACCGATTCCCTTACTATTGCTATTGGGGCATCCAATCAGTCAGATAATGTTGGAACTATTACTCTTGGTGTCTCTAATATCAATCGAGGAGCCAATAGTTTTGTTGCAGGTTTCAATAACTCAGTCTCAGACTTAGCACCAGAGGCCATATGTATAGGATCCAGTTCAGGTGTTATTCGACCTAATGGTATTGCCATTGGAAAGAATGTAAACGCAAGAGATGGGGTTTCTATTGGGCAAGATAACACAACCGTTGGATCAAGAACTACAGCAATTGGTATTAACAACTTTACACGAAATACCGGAGATGTAGCCATTGGTAACGACAACTCTGCAGAAGGTGGGTTTTCAACGACAATTGGTAGAAATAATACCACGTTAAACCTTTATTCCACATCCCTCGGATATCAAAATGTGTCAGAGGGAAGGGCCTCATTTACCGTAGGTGAAAGTGTTGAAGCCCCATCAATTGGTGAGACCGTCGTAGGACGTTATAACGCGATCTACACCCCATTCAATGGAGCATCCGCATTTAGCCCAAGCGATAGAGCATTTTCAGTAGCTAATGGTCAAAGTAATGGTAATCGTTCGAATGCTATGACTATTTTGAAGAGTGGGAATGTCGGAATTGGAAATACACCTGAGGGCTTGAATCCACCAAATCTTCTCACCTTAGATAATGGAGCAGCTGATCCATTAAAGATCAACAACTTGGTAACGGATAATTCGTTAACCCAGATTCTTGTGATCGACGGTAATGGTGTAGTGCACTTGCGTGATATAGGAACATTACCAATTCCAGCACCTGGACCGGGCTCACCAAGTGGCTTGGGCGTTGTGGATATTAATACGCTGCAGCAAACCATTCAACAGCAACAAGGTCAGATTGATGCTTTGATACAGCAGAATCAAGATTTGCTATATCGTTTAGAACAACTTGAGTTAGGCAACAATCCATCAAATCCCTAATAGGAAGATAAAGTAGATTCATGCTTCATGAATGGCAGTAATAAAAAAGGCGCATCAACTGATGCGCCTTTTTACTTTACCATATGAATTTCTACTTCGTAAGATTTCTTGAGATGACTAACTTCTGAATCTCACTTGTACCCTCGCCTATCGTCATGAGTTTTGAATCACGAAGGAATTTCTCTGCTGGATATTCCATAGTGTAGCCATTACCACCCATGATCTGAATTGCCTCATTGGCGCAATATACACATGCCTCTGAAGCGTACAACTTGGCGTAAGAGGACTTCAATGTAACGGGCATTCCATTATTCTTTAAGTAAGCCGCTTGAGCGGTGAGTAATTCCGCAGCTTCGCAACGTGTATGCATGTCCGCCAACTTAAATCCAATAGCCTGAAATGAAGATATTGGCTTACCAAACTGCTCTCGTTGTTTTGCATAGGCCAAAGCTGCCTTAGTAGCACCTTTTGCAATTCCTAAAGAAAGTGCTGCGATGGATATCCGACCACCATCAAGAATCTTCATGGCCTGCTTAAAGCCTTCTCCTACATTCCCGAGAACATTTTCTTTGGGAATCTCAACATTATCAAAGTAAAGTTCAGCGGTTTCGCTAGCGCGAACCCCCATCTTTTTATCAATTTTATTGGCCGTGAATCCCTTCATACCCTTTTCTACGATAAAGGCTGTTATACCATTAGAATCTAATAGTTCCCCTGTTCGGATCAATACCACGGCAACATCACCAGACAAACCATGCGTTATCCAAGTTTTCATTCCATTAACAAGGAAGTGATCGCCTTGATCTTCTGCAGTGCACTGCATCCGCATAGCATCTGAACCCGTATTAGGCTCTGTTAATCCCCAAGCTCCTATATATTCCCCAGTGGCAAGCTTTGGTAGATATTTCTTTTTCTGTGCCTCATCGCCAAAAGCAAGGATATGACCTGTGCATAGGGAGTTATGTGCTGCAACAGAAAGACCAAATCCTCCACATACCTGCCCGAGCTCATCCAGCGTACTCATATATTCGAAATAGCCCATTCCACTTCCACCATATGTTTCAGGGACTAAAATGCCTAAAAGGCCAAGACTACCTGCCTTCTTTAAGGTTTCTACGGGAAAAAACTCCTCGGCATCCCATTTCGAGAAATATGGCCTAACCTCTTTTTCAGCAAAGTCACGCACCATTTGCGCAATCATTTCTTGTTGCTCTGTCCGTGCAAAATTCATAACGCTGTATTTAGTATTCTATCTCAGATAACACCGAAGACGCCAATTTAGTTAACCGTTCAGGTCCACCCAAAAAACTTAATGTCACAATAAAGTGGAAACCTGCTACCCTCCCTCCTTCAGCTTCGATCAACTTTACTGCTGCCTCTGCCGTTCCACCGGTAGCTAGAAGATCATCATGTATAAGTACTGAAGAACCTGGCTTTAAATGACCTTTATGCATTTCAATCGAGGCTTCGCCATATTCCAATGCATAAGAAATCTCCACCTTATCCCCCGGGAGCTTTCCTTTTTTCCGAATAGGTATAAATGGCACGCCAAGTTTGTCAGCAATGGCAATTCCAAACCAATAACCTCTGCTTTCTATACCGGCAACATAATCCACCTTGCCACCTGCCCATTTAGCCGCAGAAGAATCAATAATCTTTCGCATTAATTGAACATCCAATAAAACAGGAGTTAAGTCTTTAAAAACAATGCCAGGCTTTGGGAAATCGACAATATCTCGAATCGCATTATCCAGCTCTACTTGATATGGTGACAGGGATTTCTTCATTACATTGACTGCAAAGATACGGCTTGAGCTTCAAGAATGGAAGCCGTAATGGAACTCCTATCTCGATTTCAATTCGATCAAAAGAGATTCCTTCATTATTCATGTCAAAAATTGTTTTAGTCAAATCATAGTTAGCATAAGGATGACGCAAAAGATCTCGAAAACGTATTGTGTCTAAATCTATTCTATTTAGGTCTTCAGAATCTACGTAGAGGTATTTCTCTGCCTTGATAAAGTGTTCATCTCTCAATCCATAAACCTCTAACAACTGATTAAGACTGTAAAAACCACCAAGCAACTCGCGATATCGAAGGATACGTTCCGAAAGAACAGGGCCAATGCCGGGTAAAGCTTCTAGGCTCAATTGATCAGCACGATTAAGGTTGAATTTTCGAATTGAATTTTCCTCAGTTGAATCAACCTTCGAATTATGGATTTGCGTTTTGTCTTCTTTGTTCTCATTATTACTCACTGCCTCACCCGTATCAGAATCCCAGATAATATGAGGCAATACAACCTCCAACTCTTGCAATGAAATTCCACGCACCGCCGCAATGTCTTCCTTCGAATAAAAGACCTTCCCAGCATTTCTCCATGCAATCCAAGACGAGGCTACTCTATCGCTAATCCCCAATTGCGTGAGCTCGAGCCATGATACGGTGTTTGGATTGTACACATCAGTCGAGTCTGCATGAATCTGATCAGTCTGTTGAACTTCATTTCCATGCACAACAGAAACGTGAGGCGGCCTTCTAAGATAAAGTCCTAAAGCACCCAACAGCGCCAGGATAAACCATAGACCTAATAGACCACGAACCTCTTTTTTGGAAAGATGAAAATGTCGTTGGATTCCTTTCATGGCTGCAAATTGCAACCCATCTAGAAATCAATTATATCAAACTGAGTAAACTGACTCTATAAAGCTGAATCAACCCTTCTCCTTGATTTTTTGGATATAGGACGTCAATTCCTTGCGAACCACTGGCGCAAGGATAAATAAGCCAATCATATTCGGGAAGACCATAGCAAAAATCATTGCATCAGAAAATGCCCAAATTGAATCCATACTTGCGGCCGATCCAATTACCACAAACACTAAGAACAATAACTTGTATACTATATCAGCATACTTACCTCGACCAAACAAGAATTTCCAGGATTGCAATCCATAGTATGACCAAGATATCATAGTGGAAATCGCAAAAAGAAACACTGCCAAGGTCAAAAATACCTCAGAAAATGGAATGTATTTCGCAAAAGCTTTTTGAGTTATACCTGCACCTTCCTCCAATTTTCCATCTATCAATACTTTCCCTTTAACTTTTTGGTAATCTTTTGAACCGGAAGCATCAGTGATTTGCATAACATATTCTTTCTCACCATCATCATCTATATCAAGGTGCTCCACATTTTCAAACTTCGTCATATCGCCGTAAGTGAACTCTTGATTATTGCTGTCAGAATTGTTAAATGTTATAATCACCAAAGCGGTCATCGTACATATCACTACAGTATCAATAAATGGCTCAAGTAAGGAGACCAATCCCTCTGAGGCTGGATATTTAGTTTTTACTGCCGAATGAGCAATTGATGCCGATCCAGCTCCAGCTTCATTGGAAAAAGCAGCTCTTTTGAAACCTACCATCAGTACGCCAATTACACCACCCACTCCAATAGCTTTTGGATTAAAAGCTTCATTTAAGATTAGTCTGAAGGCATCATCAATGAAGTTAACATTGACTATCAGTATGTAAGAGCACGCTATAAGATAGAGCAAAGCCATAAATGGCACTATCTTCTCCGTCACAGACGCAATCCGCTTTATACCTCCTATGATTATTAATCCGACTAGTGCGGCCATAACCAAACCTATGATTGCCCCCGAACTTGTGCTCTCCAAACTAAGCAACTGTTTAACCACAATGGTACCCTGATTTGATTGAGCCGCATTTCCGCCACCAAATGATCCACCAATGCAACATATAGCAAAAATCACAGCTAAAACACTGCCCAAACGTTTTAGATTTCGCTCTGCAAGACCTTTTTTGAGATAATACATTGGGCCTCCGTAAACTTTACCATTATCAACATCACGATATCGAACACCAAGAGTGCATTCAACAAATTTTGTTGACATTCCTAACAAACCACAGATAATCATCCAAAATGTAGCTCCAGGACCACCTAAAGCAATAGCAAATGCAACTCCCGCAATATTCCCATTACCTACAGTACCGGAAACAGCCGTAGCAAGTGCCTGAAAGTGGCTTACTTCCCCTTGCTCAGATGCGTCAGCATCCTTACCTGTGTCTTCTTGCTTATCTAAATCGTCGTATTTACCCCGAACGACATTAATCGCAGAGCGAAAATATCTAAGGTTTATAAACCCAAAATAAAGCGTAAAAAATACTGCCCCACCAACTAACAGATAAATTACAAATGGATTACCACCAAGTTCAAAAAAAACTAACTGACTAAAAAAATCTGAAATTGGCATAAACGCCTCATTAATCTTATCATCTAAGCCTTTTTCTGTTTGGGCAAGCACTGCACTTGGCTGCAGAAGCAAGGCTATAAAAAGCAGAAAAATGGTTCGTGTAACTGAGTTTGAGTTTAGGTTCATAGTGCTAAAAATAGGAAATTAAGGAGGGTATTGATAATTAGATCGTGATTCGCAATCCATCATAGGCGAGGGATACATTTTGAGGGAGCGTAGCCGAAACTGCTGCATGAAAGCCTAGCTTATAGCTAATGTGTGACAAGAAGGTCTTTTTCGGTTGAATCGTTTCGATAAAGGCAAGGGCCTCTTCTAGGTTGAAATGAGACCAGTGAGCATCATGTCGTATGGCATTGACGATCAATACGTCAAGATCGGTGAGTTTCGATACTTCGCTTGGGTCAATCCGCTTCACATCGGTCAGATAAGCCGCATTGCCAATGCGAAACCCTCGGATAGGCATATCACCATGAAAGACTTCAACCGGTACTACATCTATTCCTGCCACTTGAAATTCTTCCTTGTCAATCTCGTGCGTATCTAGGCTTGCTGTACCCGGATACCGTTCTTCAGCAAACAGATAATGATATTGACCCTTTACATCCTCCATGGTCTTTTGATCGGCATAGACGGGAAGCGCCTTTCGCGTCTTGAAGTTGAATGCTCTTAACTCATCAAGTCCTCCTGTATGATCTTTATGACCATGCGTTAGGAGGAGCGCATCTACTTGATCGATATTCTCTCGCAGCATTTGTTCCCGAAAATCAGGCCCGGCGTCAATCAAAATTCTCCGCCCATCAACTTCAAAAAGTGCTGAAACTCTCAGCCTATGATCTCTGGAGTCTGAAGACCTGCACACGGGATCGTCACTACCCACTAATGGGATTCCGCTTGAAGTTCCGCTGCCTAAAATCCGTATTCTCATGATGACGTTTGATCCATGGTAAGAACCTTTTGTAGAAACTTGAGCTCTTCTTCGTTGAGGTTGGATTCATCGATGGTTAACTGATCTAAAATCTCAGCAATACTATCCATTCGCGCCGCGGTATCATAGAATCGATTCACAATAATTACATGGTTTGCCTCTAGGCGGCAAGCACCTGGTGCAAAACTTCCCTTTTCATATCGTATGCGATAGCCCAAAGACTGAAGTAAATCCTCTATCTTGGTGAGATTATGTTTAGTGCGCTTCATTCTATTCAAAAATCAACAATATCTCGGTATCCTAAGCATTTTCTTTGGCTAATCTTCTGCACATTGTGCTTTTCAACGAGCTACAGCCAGCGAAGTGAGCGCTTATTTACAGGATATATCAGCGGTGGTGTGGCTGTCGGACAAATTTCTGGAGATTTAATGGCAGGCTTTCGCAAGTTGGGAACAGATGTTTTTGTCGGTACAGAGCTTCATTGGACAGAAAATTTTCACAACTCCGTCGAATTAGGCTATGCTATGCGTGGAAGCCAAAGCAATTATACCCTTGATGCTAGTCAATTTAGAAAGTTTACCATGGACTATACCCAAGCGAACGTCCTATTTACCTACTTTGACCAACGTGTTACCATGTTTCACTTAGGTGTAGGATACAGTCAGTTAGTTCGTTCGTCCTATAAGGCAGGAATCAACAAAACCGAAATCAATGCTAACCAAAACATATTTAATGGCCAAGACTGGTCTATCATTGCAGGCATTACTTTCTTACTCAAGCCTAAACATGGATTGACATTTAGAACTCAGTATTCTCTTACCAATGCCTTTCCAGATGGACCCTATTTCAACTACTATGGCAATCTTACGCCAGTGGGTACCTCAAATGGGAATTTTGCTGCAGGCCAAAGCCGCGCTAGAAAATCAGGACTCTACCACCAAGCTATAAGCCTTCGATATACGTATCGTTTTCTGAAATAATTTCAGGAATATAGGTAAACAGCAGGCAATTCACTTGGACGATTTAGCCAAAAAGACCTTTCATAGGCCCTGACTGGCCTTCTCCAAAGTATTCCCAAGCCTTCGCTGTACACTCCCTGCCGCGTGGCGTACGCTGTAAGAATCCCTGCTGAATCAGATAGGGTTCATAGACCTCCTCAATCGTACCACTATCTTCACCGATAGCCGTAGCAATTGTATTTAACCCGACTGGACCACCTTTAAACTTGGTCAGTATGGCCCGTAAAATACGTGCATCCATTTCATCAAGACCATTCTCATCTACGTTCAGTGCATCGAGTGCATGCTTGGCAATATCCAATCGCACATGACCATCGCCTTTGACGTCGGCAAAGTCCCGTACTCGGCGCAACAATAGATTGGCAATACGTGGCGTACCTCTGCTCCGACGGCTAATCTCAAGCGCTGCTTCTTTTTCAATAGGTGTATTGAGAATGCCCGCGCTTCGTATGATAATATCACGTAAGGTTTCATGATCGTAGTATTGCAAGCGCATATTGATTCCAAAACGACTACGCAGAGGAGCCGTAAGAAGACCGGAACGTGTAGTAGCTCCAATAAGTGTAAAGGGCTCTACTGCAATCTGAACGCTACGTGCATTAGGACCTTGATCAATCATTATATCAATGGTGTAGTCCTCCATCGCGGAATATAGATACTCCTCGATCACCGAGCTCAATCGGTGAATCTCATCGATAAATAAGACATCTCTTGGCGATAGATTCGTAAGCAGACCCGCCAAGTCCCCTGGCTTCTCAAGTACTGGACCTGAGGTGACTTTGATTCCTACGCCGAGTTCATTGGCGATGATATGGGAAAGGGTTGTTTTTCCTAGTCCGGGAGGGCCATGCAGTAGTACGTGATCCATTGCCTCTTCACGTTTGGATGCTGCTTGTACAAAAACCTCTAAGTTTTCCAAGACAGTATTTTGTCCTTGAAAATCTCCAAAACCAAGGGGTCTTAACGCCTTATCCGCTTCGACATCTCTATTCGAAAAGTTCGACAAATCAGGATTTAGATTGGGATTCACACTTCTAATGTACTGCTTCATTAAGGGCAAATAGTGGATTCTGAATTGATAGTTTCAACATGGATTAAGTAACTTGTACAGATTAACGCGCTTGTCAACATATACCACCCTAAAGTCAATTGTTCAACCAAACTTGATGGTAAGTAACTTAGGTCAATATCATGAGTGGGACAGGTTAACGTCCATTATTATAGGCTCTGCTTTAGATTCAGGTGATTCTCCACGCGAAGAAGACTGTTATGATCCAACAACGCTCGCCACAGTAAAACAGGGTATATATCCTAAGCAAGAGCTGCTGGGACAACAGCTAGAGGCCTTGGCTAAAACCTTAGAATCACTAAGTGTCAAAGTATACCGTCCCAAAAACCTTCCACAAGTAGATCAAATCTTTGCACGGGACGTAGGGTTTGTTATTCAAGACGTGCTTGTGCGCTCCAAAATGATCGAAGATCGAGCAAAGGAATGGGAAGGTGTAAAGGATTTGCTGCAAGGAGCTGAAACCATAACACCCCCATCAGATGTACTCATCGAAGGTGGAGATGTACTCATTGCAGGGAATAAGCTTTATGTGGGATACAGCGACGAAGCGACAATATCATCTTTTAAGACAGCGCGCACGAACAAGAAAAGCCTTCTTTGGCTACAAAAGACTTTTCCTAATATGCAAGTCGTCGGCGTGCAACTGATCAAAAATGACCTGGATGCAACAAATAATGTGTTGCATTTGGATTGCGCCTTTATGCCTCTTGGTTTAGGCCATTGCATCGTATACAAGGAGGGATTTCGCACGGAGGAAGACTATCACAAAATAACTGCAGATTATTCCACGGGGCAGATCTTTCATGTGAGTCAAGAGGAAGCCATTCTGCTTACTACCAATTTATTGTCCATTAATAAGCATTGTATTATATCCGACAAACGTTTTACCCGCGTTAATAAATGGCTTGAGTCCAACGGATACGATATACATTTAGTAGATTACAGCGCAATTGGAAAGTTAGGGGGGCTATTGAGATGCTCTACGCTGCCCTTAGAAAGACAATTAGTATGACAAAGCAACGTAGCCGGCGTATTCTCATGATACGTCCAACCACTTTTCGAAAAAATGAAGAAACGGCGGTAAACAATGCCTTTCAGCAAGACGCTTCAGATTCTTCAGATGTACTTGGTCAAGCTCAGGCAGAATTTGACAACCTTGTCGAAGTCCTGGAAAAAAACTTGATTGACGTTACCGTAATCGCAAGCATCAAGGAAGAGGACACCCCAGATGCCCTATTCCCTAACAATTGGCTCTCATTTCATGATGATGGCCATGTTGTACTCTATCCCATGTTCGCCGAAAATCGAAGAAGGGAACGCAGAGAGGAAATAATCGACCAAGTAAGTGATAACAGCTATAAGCCGAAAAACAGGATCATCGATTTAACATCCTATGAAGAGAAAGCGTTGTTTTTAGAAGGCACGGGAAGTATGGTTCTCGATCGCGTACACCAGATTTGTTATGCAGCCATTGGTCCAAGGACCCACCAAGAAGTACTCGACATTTGGGGAGAGCGTTTAGGCTATAAGATTGTTTCCTTTGAATCTCACCAAAACAGCCATAACGAGGATTTAATCTATCATACCAACGTCATGATGTCTATTGGTACCACTTGGGCTGCAATATGTGTGGAATCGATCCGTGACTTGGTGGCTTGTGAAAAAATTCTTGATCAGTTAATGAGCAGCAACAAGGAAATCATTGACCTCTCTTATGAGGAAATCTATGGTTTTGGAGGGAATATCCTCGAGATAGAAAACCAACGAGGTGAATCCATCATTGTAATGAGTGAAACGGCCTTTAACACCTTAAAGGTGGATACAAAAACCAAACTGAGTCGTCACGGCAAAATTGTATTTGCTCCTATTCCAACCATAGAGAAACTTGGCGGCGGTAGCGTGCGATGTATGATTGCGGAGTTATTTTAAGCGTCGCCCAATACCTGGAGCCATTTTACGAAGGCTTGCGGCTAACTCAGAGAACATCTCTGGAGTGATTTGTTGGGCTGCGTCACTTTTCGCCTCTGACGGATTGGGGTGACATTCAATCAATAAACCATCAATTCCCATCGCAAAGGAGGCTCGGCTTAAATCCGCTACTCCAAATCGATAACCAATGGCATGGCTTGGATCAACCACAATCGGTAAATTACAATGCTCTTTAAGCCAGGATACTCCACATAGGTCAAGCGTAAAACGAGTTGCCTTCTCAAAAGTTCGTATACCGCGTTCGCACAGAATCACATTAGGATTACCCAACGAGAGAATAAACTCAGCGGCTTGAACGAACTCTTGTAAGGTGGAATTAAAGCCTCGTTTGAGTAATACTGGTTTACTTTGTTGACCACAGGATCTTAAAATTCCATGATCATACATGGCTTTGGCCCCGATTTGGATAATATCAGCATGCTCAATAACGTCTTGCACATGGCTTGCATCTCGGACTTCTGTGATTACCTTGAGATCATTAGCATCCGCTACTTCTCGCAGAATCTGTAAACCTTCGAGCCCTAATCCTTGAAATGAGTATGGCGATGTTCTTGGTTTATAGCATCCCCCACGTATAATGCGTACATCTTGTGTCTTACATAGTGCGGCAATAGTTTCCATTTGCGCCTTACTCTCTACAGAGCAAGGCCCTGTCATGAGCCATGTTGAATTGCCCTCCCCGCCTATAACTAAGTCCTCGGCAATACAAACTTCTGCTTTCTGGTCTTGATAGCTTCTTGATGCAAACTGTATATCACTATCCAAGACTACATAATCCTCAGCATACTGCGTTAAATCTGCCGGAAGCTCCTTCACCTTAGATGATAAAGTCAAGATAAATCCTGCATGCCATTGTGTGTTTTGCGTAAGGATTGCCTGATGCGTCTGGGCTAACGTCATGGCCTCATCATGGCCAACGGTTGTTTTGAGATGTACGATCATAGGATAAAAGTACTCCCTCTTCCTCTATAATTAGAGACTATGCGCTAAATAGTTGAAGTGTACCAGACCGCAAAATTCCTCCTCATCGATTACAGGCAGAAGATTTAAGGGCATTGCATATTGGTTAAGAAGATTAATCATTTGTGAAAAGGTAGTCTCCGATTGTATGGATAAGGGATTTTCATTCCACCAAGATGTCTTTTCTTTCCCCTGTTTGTCATGGAGGACTGCTTTTCGCAAATCAGCATTAGTTGCCAAGCCAAGGCATTTACCTTGATCAACGACCATTACTATACCCAATCCACCTAAATCCAGTGCTTCAAGAGCTTCCCAAACGGAACAATCTGAAGGAACCTGAGCTACATTTTTTGCATCGATCATAAAATACTTAGCTTGGATATCCACTTGTATGTCAGGATGAAGTATATCAAGGTAGGCCTGATAGGGATTATCAGAACGCATTAAATGAGCCCCGACAACAACGTTCGAAACACCTAATATTTTAAGCACTGAAGCCACCTCAGGACGAATACCCCCATCAATAAGAAAAGAGGTTTTAGCTAATGCTCTGCGCCAATGGCCTATCGCTTGAAACGCCTCATTAGGAAAGGATCCTCCGCTTTGCCCAGGAATTGTTGTCATTAAGAGAAGAGCATCCAAAGATTCGAACTTTTCGGGATGTAAGTGCTCTAATGAAGTCCACCGATAGGCCAGACCTTTTTTAACTCCCTCGTAGGACGAGGGAATATTCTGGAAAGGGTCGGAAGAAAGATTTTCCGCCTGAAAGTAAACACATGATATTGGACAGTCTCCAAGAATTGACCATAGGTCATCCGGGTTAGAAAGGACAGCATGAATCTCGATGGTAAATCTTCCGTCTTTCTTAAGATGGGCTAAAACATCTTTTGCCATCATCAAGTTAGCGTCTGTTACATCGAGGTGGATATAAAAAACATTAAGCAACTCCAGTTTGGACAGACCGCTTTTCCAATCTTGACTTTCCTGAGCAAAAACTGAAGCATGTACCCTCATCTTAGGCCATTTGACGTTGCTGCAATTCTACCATAAGGTGGTAACGTTCTTTATTGGCCATCAGGCTTTCGTGATTACCTATCTCTTCTATTTTACCATGATGTAGCACAACAATTTTAGTCGCATTTCGAACCGTGGAAAGGCGATGAGCAATAACAATGGTGGTTCGATTTTGCATTAATCGCTCAAGAGCATCTTGCACAAGAGACTCCGATGCGCTATCCAAGGATGAAGTTGCCTCATCAAGCACTAAGATCTTAGGATCTTTTAGAATAGCTCGTGCAATGGCGACGCGCTGCTTTTGACCACCTGATAGCTGTACCCCTCTTTCCCCAACCATAGTGTTTAATCCTTCAGGTAAGCTTTCGACAAACTCCATCACGTTGGCCTTTTGTGCCGCCTCGATAATCTCTTTTTCAGAGGCATCCGGGCAACCATACGCAATATTATCTTGAATACTGCCTCCAAATAGAACAACATCCTGAGGTACTATTCCAATGTTTTGACGAATACTCTCTACTGGATAATCCTTAATAGATGCACCATCAATGGTTATATCTCCAATATAATCAGGATAGAATCCTGCCAATAGCTTAACCATGGTGGACTTTCCTGATCCACTTGTTCCAACAATCGCTACATGATCTCCTTTGGCAATTTCAAGATGCACACCATCTAAGGCAGACACATCTTGACGTGTTGGATAAGAAAATGAGACATTCTGAAAAACGATGGATTGCTCGAATCCCATCGGAGGGGGAAGATCTGCATCAATATTCATTTCCGTGTCTTGCGACAGGATTTCTTGTACGCGCTTTGTAGCACCAAAAGTGCCCAGTAACACCACATAATAGTTCCCAAGACTAGCAATCGCCCCTCCTATGACTCCAGTAAGAAGAATAAACAAGGTTAGATCACTCACGGAGAGACCGTCATATTTCACCATGAGCGCTCCACGCCATAGAACGGTCATAAGTGAACCAAACATGAAGAAAATGATAAAGACTACAAATACCGCACGAACCTTCCCGTACTTCATGGCTACAGAAATCATATCATTAATTGCCAATCGATAACGTTGCATTTCAAATCGCTCATTGACGAATGCCTTTACCGTAGTGTATTGAGAAAATGCTTCTTCAGCAATCACATTCGTTTTGGCTAAAGATTCCTGACGTTTTGAGGAAAAGCGCTTCACATACATACCCAATGCCATTGCGACCAGGACCACAACAGGTATAATGCTCAACATAAAAAGTGAAAGCTTGGGAGCCTCAATGAAAATGATGATAAGTCCTCCAAAAAAAAGAATGATCTGTCGAATGAGCTCCGGAAGTGTATTGGAAAAGGTCGATTGAAGTTGTTCGATATCCGCCGTTAACCTGGAGATTAAATCTCCTGTTCTGTTCCTCTCTATAAAAGAAACATCTAAGGCAATAATGCGTTGAAACAAATCCCGACGCAAATCAGCGATTCCATACTCACCGACTTTCGTGAACAGATAAATTCTAGTGTAGGAAACGACGGCTTGAAAAATCAATAAGCCGGCAAAGACATAGATATAAGTTTCAACGCTGGCATCAGGAATAAACTTCGTTAGAAGATGCTCATTTCCTTCCGCAGCTTGCGCCATTTCACCGGCGAGTTTCATAACAACAAGAAACATACTCGCCGATATACCCAACAATATCAGACCTGTGATAAACGATAATCGATAACGCCAAACATAGCCCATAACATAACGGGCAGCATTCCACTCTGCCTTAGATGGACGACCTTTTTTAGGGATTTCTGTTCTTCGTCGACTCACGATAGGTGGAGTAGATTTTGAAGGCCCAGTGGTCTATTGCTTACAAATCCTTCGGCGTAGGTTTTACCCACGAGATTACCAAACTCAGCATGCCTTCCCTTAAGCATTTCAAGAAATGTTGGTGTAGAAATAAAGGTCTTTTTTTCTGCGTTTTCAAAATCCTTTTCCGATGCACTTAATGAATGGAATTGCGTTGAGTACGCCATAATGGCTTCCCACTTTTTCTCCCAAAATTCAGATATATCGACTACAAAAGTTGGTTCAATATAATCTGATTGGATGTAATGATAAACTGCCTTGGGTCTATGCGCCTGCTGCAGATTCCCCTGGGCATCTTTAGTTTCAATTTTGACGAGTCCACTTAAAAAGGCCGCCTCACGAACAAGCTTTGCAGCATGAGGATGATCAGGATGTCTATCCCTTATAGCATTCGCTAAGATGACTTGTGGGCGAGCACTACGAATAGCGCGAATCACTTCCATTTTACTTTTCATGGAGTCATCGATAAATCCATCAGGAAGCCCTAAATTTTCCCGGAAAGAAACCTCTAAAATTTCCTGAGCTCTTGCTGACTCTTCGAGGCGACTTTCTCTGTTTCCACGAGTACCAAGTTCTCCATAGGTCAAATCAATTATTCCCGTTGAATGGCCCTGCGATTTTGCCACAAGTAGGGTTCCTCCACAACTGAGCTCCACATCATCTGGATGTGCGCCAAAAGCTAAAATATCAACAGGACCTATCATTTACTCTAGATACGACTTTAATCCCTCAAAAATTTCAAAGGGTTCTTTAGTAGCTGCATTCCCTAGCATCCATCCAGGAATATTTCCACCTGGATCCGTTGAATACTCCAGCGTTACTTCTACCCCATTACCCTTCTGTACAAGACGGTATTCGCCATCATAGATTGATATACGAACGATGTCCTTCGTTTCGTCTACCGCCTCAGGATGACTTGTCATGGGAAGCGCATAGCCATTGGATGTTTTTTCTTGACTTATTTCAACCACAACATCGCGATCGGCAACAATTGGAGTCTTAACAATCATGTGATATCTAGTTGTACCATTCGACTCGGATAAGATAGTGACTTTACCCGCTTTGGGCTGCCAATCGGGATAGGTCATAGGATTCATCAAGGTCTCTAATACATCATCCATATCTGCTTTTATTAAGGCTGTCACCTTGGAATCGTCCATTGCCCGGCCACTTGGACTAGTCCATACTTTAATCCCATTCTCCTCCTTTTGAAGTTCCCATGTTTGGGCATAGCTAGTGATATAAAAACCACATACTATACTTAGCATTATTAATCTCATAGTTTTCTTTTTGAAACAATCTTTATAAAAAACATGCCAAGTTTAGACGTAACCGTTTGCTGACAAATATCGCTCGGCCTCCAAGGCTGCCATACATCCTGTACCTGCGGCAGTCACCGCTTGACGATAATGCTTATCCTGTAGATCTCCTGCGGCAAAGACTCCTTCTACATTAGTAGCCGTGGAATCTGATGATGTTACGACATACCCTTGTTCGTCTGTATTAATAAATTCAGCAAAAACATCTGAATTTGGTTTGTGCCCGATGGCCACAAAAAATCCTTCAATTGGGATTTCTATTAGCTCCCCGGATTTGTTGTTTTTTACCCTCATTCCTTCGACGACCTGCTCCCCGAGAACTTCATCTGTCTCTGAATTCCAATGCACGGTAATTTTATCCGACTTAAGTACGCGATCCTGCATGACTTTAGATGCACGCATTTCGTCGCGTCGCACAAGCATATGTACATGACTACAAATCTTAGAAAGGTAGAGGGCCTCTTCACAGGCCGTATCTCCTCCCCCAACTACAGCCACGTCCTTATTGCGATAGAAAAAACCATCGCAGACTGCACAAGCTGATACACCTGAACCATTTAAACGCTTTTCGCTAGGTATTCCCAACCACTTAGCCGAAGCACCAGTAGACAGAATCACAGCATCTGCGGTAATCTCTTTTTCTTCATCAATCCAAAGTCTATGGGGCTTTTGACTAAAATCAACTTTAGTAATCATTCCGTAACGGATATCTGCTCCCATGCGTTCCGCCTGTTTGCGAAAATCCTCCATCATTTGAGGCCCGAGAATTCCGTCCGAATACCCTGGATAATTTTCAACATCAGTGGTTTGCATTAACTGTCCGCCGGGCTCCAATCCTTGATACAACACAGGGCGCAAATTGGCTCTTGACGCATAAATGGCCGCCGTATATCCTGCTGGGCCTGAACCCACTATAAAGCACTCTACGTGCTCTCTTTCGTTTACCTCACTCATACTGTTAAAATACTATTCGAAAGTATAATACGCCAACGCTAATTTGAACATATTATATCTAGATAATTATGGGTATAACATGCCCAAACTCCTAAAGCCCCTTCTACATTGCCCTTTACTTGGACAGGAGCCGTAAATGGAGTATCTCCCCCGTCATTTTGTATGGAAGACCAAAAATCATAGATAGGCCTTGTTATATTCGACCATTGAAGATATACCGTATCACCTACTACGAAGTACCCAAAGGTTTCAATATCTTCTCCCTGCGGGTCTGCATAAGCGCGCTCTAAAGGTAAGCTAAACTCCACCCCAGAAACCCCAAAAATGCGATCATCCCAAACCGCTTGCGTCGGACGATAATAAGGTTCATCATTTCTAGCGGTTTGATACATAATTTGATTCCCTGTAAAATCGGGTATGGTCAAGTGAACATAGACAACAGCCAAAGTATCGATTGTAGAATTCTTTTCCCATGTCAACGAATCGGGAGATATAGCAGGTACCATGTAATCCGCAGCGGATATCTGGCTTCCATCGGATGTTTCAATATTCAAGCTATACGTCCTTCCCTCTGTACCAATTACAGAAGCATTCCCCGTAGTGAAATAGTCAATGAGCTCATTGACGGGCAACGTGTAAACACAAACGTTCGGTATTTCTGCTGAATCAGCTAACGAGCCTTCCAAACCAAATTCCTCAAGAAGTAAGGCTAATTCTTCGTTGCTAAGAAAACTGGCTAAATCATTGATGCATAGCTCATTGAGCACTGTTGAATTTCCAGCATCATCGCTTACCGTCACGGTAGCATTATGCACAAATAAAGCCTCGATATCGTTAAAACTCTGGCTACCAAAGAAGGGCTGAGAAGTAGTTAAAAAGACAAAAGGGGGTTCACCCGAGGCGATTGAACCCTCGACAACATAGGATGATTTTGAATCGGGAAGATCTATTGTGATTTCTTTTTCACAAGATGAGGCCAGTACGCCGATTGCGATAATCCACACACCAATAGACCGTTGAATGTTATCTAGCGACATCATTAAAATTTAAAGTTCCAAGCCCCTGTAAATAAAACAGGAAAAAGCGAGGCTTGTTTTGCACTTACCTCGAGATCTCCTGCAGAAAGATCGCCTTCAAAGTCATAGTAAATGAAATAAGGATTATAACGATTATAGGCATTGTATACCGATAAAGAAACTTCAGAATATCGCTTCTCATCATCACGAAGAAGCATCGTAGCCGACAAATCTAGTCGATGATACGCCGCCATCCTGTAGTCATTTCTTGGTCCGTAAACATTGGTTACCTCTCCCCCAACAAAATACCATTGAACAGGTATTGTCGTGTTTTGACCACTGCCGTATACCCAAGTCGCACTTACATCCCATTTTTCATTCACATCATACATAACCACGACCGATGCATCATGACGACGATCAAACTTAGCGCGAAATGGCATTCCATTGTTTATATCATCAAATCGACGTTCACTCCAAGAAAGGGTATATCCAACCCAACCATTGAATTTACCGTAGCGCTTCTTAACAAAAAACTCAGCACCATAGGCATAGCCATCTCCATAGACAAATTGATCCTCGGTTTCCTGCGTTCCATCGTCATTCGCATCCTCTGCATATTCGATTTGATTCCATAACCTTCGATAGTATCCTTCTATGGACATTTCATAAGCATTATCCTTAAAATTTTGGAAATATCCTATAGACCCTTGAACGGCAGTTTGTGGTTTCGAAAGATCTGTACTTGGCACCCAAAGATCCGTCGGAAGTGTAGTTGTTGACTGAGATACCAAGTGCATATATTGGCGATTTAATGAGGTTCCGCACTTTATAGATGCCGTCGGATTCAAAAGAAAACGCATACTTATTCTTGGCTCAAGACCATAGTAGGTGGCAAAGGCTTCGTTTCTTCCTTTGGAAACCGTATCGATGGGAAGTCCTGTGGTTTCATCATAATAGATTCTGTCTCCCGGTCCAACATTAGACCACAAGCTCGCTCGGAGTCCAAGATTTAGCTTCCACCAAGAAGTTGCATCCCATTCATCTCTGAAAAAAATCGCCCCTTCGTGAGCCCATTTCGGATCTAGGTCATTGGTAAAATCCTCATCTCCTGAGCCGAGTTCTACTTGATATGGCGTAAATCGATGAAAAACATACTCATATCCAAAACGCGCATTGTGTCTTACGGATGGATAATAATCAAAGTGCCCTTTTATGCCATAATCCCGAATACCCGATTGCAATTTGAAGCGAAAGGTTTGGAATCCTGCATTTACTCTAGAAACATAGTCATTGAAAACTAAGGTCGTATTTAAAAAGAGTCGAGGCTTAAATTTGTGATTCCAACGCATCGTAGCGGTGGTATTACCCCATGGGATTTCAAAATTAAAATCACCATCCGATGAACCGAAAGCGAAGCGATCGCGACCTATGTAACTCGAGATAAACAAGCGATCTTTTTCCGAGAGCTTGGCATTGATTTTTAAGTTCACATCAAAAAATGAGGGGATACGTCCTGAATTCCCTTGCTTACTTAACACAGGGTTAATGAGGTAGGGTAAGTAAGTGATTCGATTACTTATAAGAAAAGAAGCCTTTTCCTTTTTGAGTGGTCCTTCAACTGTAAATCTTGAAGCGATGGCCCCGATACCCCCTTCGGCGTGAAATTCTTGCATATTACCTTCCCTCATCGAAACGTCTAAAACAGAAGAAATGCGCCCCCCATACTCTGATGGCATGGTTCCCTTAATCAGTTTAGTATTTTTTATTGCATCCGAGTTGAACACACTAAAAAAACCAAGTAAGTGGCCCGGATTATATACCGTAGCATTATCGAGCAAGACGAGGTTTTGGTCAGGTCCTGAACCTCTCACATAAAGACCGGAATTTCCTTCTCCACTACTCATGACCCCAGGCATAAGCTGCAAGGTTCGTAAGATATCTGCTTCCCCAAAAAGCGCCGGTAACTTCTTTACCGTCGATGTTTGTACTTCAAGGACTCCCAAGTCAGTAGATGATACATTTTCATCTTCCTTTTCGCCTGTCACAACAACTTCTTGCAAGAAATCTTCATCAGAAGCTAACTCAAAATTGAGCACCAAATTCGAATCCGATAGGGTGATTTCCGCCATAGCATCTTGAAGTCCTAAAAACGAACAACGAATAGAATAATTTCCAGGAAGTAGGGATAATGCGTAATATCCGTAGGTATTCGTCATTACAGCTATATCTGTGTTTTCGACTTGGATGATAGCTCCTAGTAAATCTTCACTCGACTCTGCCTCGAGCACGTAGCCACTAACGAGTATCTTTTTTTGTGCTTGAAGCGAAGATGGACAATAACAGAAAAAGGCAAACAAAAGGGTGGAAAACACTAGTAAACAAGAGAAGTTTGACCTTTTTTTCATGATGGACCTCAAAAATAAGTTATCTCATAGGTATAACCACTTTTTTGTCATAAAGTTCCTCCCCGCTCTGCAAATCATAGACACGGACCAAAAACATCCCTTCCTTTAGCAAAGCACTTTCTAACGAAACAGGAATATCAATGGTTGAAGCGCCATAGGTATTAAAGCCATCTTCATAGATGAATTGACCACTCATGCTGTGAAGCACTATACCAATACTTTCCCGCTCGTCCGTATCAATCAGGAGGTTAAACTTATCCTCGACAATTGGATTGGGATACAATTCTACTTTACCATTGGCTTCCGCCGTGCGTCGCGCCATATACATGGCAAAAAAGGAAGGAATACCATATCCATACTCATTATTAGGGTTCGAAAACTGATGACTAAAGCGCTTTACGTCGCTAAAAATCTCAAAAGGTGTTAACTCAGGATAAGCACTCCAATACGAAGCGCACAATCCGCTGACCAGAGGACTGCTAAACGACGTTCCATCAGCGTAGGTCAGGAAACCATACGGTGAGGTCGTGAGCACATCATATCCCACGCCCATGACATCAGGTTTTATACGACCATCAGCTGTAGGGCCTAATGAGGAGAACGACACCCGATTACCGTCTATAGTTGTTGCTCCTACCGCCAGGACACTATCTCCATCTGCAGGGGCTGTGACATATTGCCAAGCATCATTCCCTGAATTACCGGCACTATTAACTACTAAAAATCCCTTTCTTGCTGCAAGGTCAGCCGCAATAGTAATTGGCGTCGTATTGCCGTCCATATCCTCAATGGTATGATTTTGATCAGCAATATCAAACCCTGTAGAATAGCCAAGAGAAGTATTTATCACTGAACGAATCCCCATGATGCTATCCGCGTGTTCCGCAGCAATAGCCCACAAATACTCTTCATAAAGACCTTCAGAGTCCGTGTCCTCTGTGACAAACAAATAAGCCTTACTAAGCGGAGCTGAACCAATGATTTGACCCTCAAAATACCCTAGCATGGTACCAAGTACTAAACTACCATGACTACCCTCAGAAAAAACATCTAAATCATTGTCCACAAAGTCATAAACTGGGACAATACGACCATCATTTCTTGCTTGAGCAAGGTATCCCGAGTTATCCATTCCCTGAAAGCCATTATCCATGACAGCGATTTCAATTCCTTGCCCCTGAAAGCCATAAGCATGGAGTTCTATTCCACCATGCATTCTGATATTAAGGGCTGACTCGCCATACATACTATCCCCTCCTTTATTCTGTCCTTTAACTGCTTTGCCACGTTTCCGTTTTAATTTGGCTTGTGTTTTAACTACGTAAACTGTATCTACAAAAGACAGCGCCAGCAATGAATCCAAGTCCCCTTCCGTTTGAATGGTTCCTAGGATTCCGTTGAGCCATTTACTAGAATACATTTTATCTATGAAAGGACTTACCGTAGATAGATAAAATGCAGGTATGGGTAAATCTGTAGACTCAATGGCAATGTTGTATGCTTCACGACGAGCTAATGCGTTCGATGGCATAAATGATGTTGGATCATCTAAGGAATAAATGGTCGCTTCTTTATCGGAAAACTGCAACCAATAAACATCTTGGGCTAACGACGTAGAAGTAATAAGGCAAAAACTAGCTGCAACTGCGAGCAAATACTTATTCAACCAAACTTGGATATTCCTCATAAACTGCATACAAATTACCTACATAACGAAAAAAGCACCAATAAAATTGGTGCTTTTTCATGGTTTTCTGGATTTTTAGGTTTACGCAGGCTTTTCAATATTTTCTGAATTGTCTGCAGTGTATGCTGGACAAGTTGTGCGGTGGCAAGAAGAGACCACAGCAGCAGTTATGATCAATGCAATAGCAAAAATGATTTGTCGAGTTTTCATAGTTTCTATGTTTAGTATAAAGTTAACATTTAAAATATTCCTTTGTTAAAGTGTTTGTCAAGGTTTTCAAGAACTTAGCTTAATCTGTCTAGTAATCGTAACTCATGGTCGAGTGAAATAACCAAGTATTACTTGTAAAGAACGATTTGCTGAGCGATTTCCTTATCTGAACTCTCCAACAATATCTAGATATACGGATCATCACTGCTAAGGTTACATTCATATAGATTTTTTTTTGATATAAATTGCTAGGGAACCCTATAATCGTATCTTTAGCGCCATGCAATTAAAACGTCCTTTGGCTTTTATCGATCTTGAAGCGACTGGTGTTGACACCGTCAATGATCGCATTGTGGAGATTGGTATTGTCCTACTTGATCTAGAAGGTCAAGAAACAGAACACCGCTATTTAGTGAATCCCACCTGCCCTATTCCAAATGAAGCAAGTATGATTCATGGTATAAAAGATGAAGATGTGGCAAATTGTCCAACCTTCAGAGATATTGCCCAAGAGTTGTTTGATTTGTTAAACCCATGTGACTTTGCCGGGTTTAGTTCGAACAATTATGACATCCCTCTCCTAGCGGAAGAGTTTCTTCGTGCAGATCTTGTATTATCCTTTAAAGACAGAAGTCTAATTGATGTAAGGAACATTTTTGTTCTCAAGGAAAAGCGAGATCTAGCCTCAGCATATAAGTTCTACTGCGATCAAGAAATTGTAAATGCC
>Ga0163109_10000851_pt1 | contig 24044 bp, 18 predicted proteins | sample CRUFie1St13metaG_FD_108704 | JGI IMG/M metagenome (GOLD analysis project Ga0163109, IMG submission 108704) | Marine microbial communities from the Costa Rica Dome - CRUD Field 142mm St13 metaG | ecosystem: Environmental > Aquatic > Marine > Oceanic > Photic zone | place: Costa Rica: the Eastern... | reverse complement strand
TTTGCGATATCGTTGTAGGCATGAAAATAACCTTGTGGGTAGTTTGAGCATGACGCGACTCCCATGCGGAATCGCCCAACAGCGTCTTTTGGTAAGGTTTTGGTGCTCCCAATGTCAGAGCTTTGCCCATTGACAACAAAGCGATAAAAGAAGCGTCGACCCGGCTTCAGACCTGTGGCATCGATCTTAATTGTGAAGTCTCGCTCCGCAGACGTTTGTGTAACACCACTTGCAGCTAGCTCCCCAAATAAGCGGTCATAGGCCACCTGCCAAATAATATTGTCGACTTGGTCCCTACCAGCCGAAGGAACATACCTTGACCAGATAATCACGCGATCAGACAGTGGATCTCCTGACGCCACGCCGTGAGTGAAACCTGTTTTGGAACCGACTTCAGCCGCCACGCTCCGCACACTTAAGGCGCCGGCACCCAAGCCAAGACCTTTGAGTATTTGTCTTCGATCCAACTTCATGATGATTAAACTCTCTGATTGCATCGCCGAAGTCTCAGGACGCCGACGAAGCATTGATGAATTATTTGTTCCGTTATCGTTGCTTTGTAAAGAGGGTAATCTGTTCAACGCTCACTGTGCGACAATAACGGAATGAATGCTTCGAGCAACCCAAATATAAAAAGCCCATGGCGTTTTAGCACGGCGCCCTGCATGGACTGGAGCGACCGACACTGCCGGTATTTTTGGCGCCTCCTTACTCGGCATACCCGCGTTTACACTGAAATGGTCACCACAGGTGCCTTGATTCATGGTGACAACGATAGGCACCTTAGGTTCAACGGGGAAGAACATCCAGTTGCACTGCAATTAGGTGGGTCGACGACATCCGACCTTGCCACAGCAGCCAAAATGGGTGCGGGCTATGGCTACGATGAGATCAACCTCAACTGCGGATGTCCGTCAGATCGCGTTCAGAACGGTGCCTTTGGTGCCTACTTGATGCGTAAGCCCAAGCTCGTTCGTGACTGCGTTGCCGCAATGAATGAGGCCGTCGAGTTGCCGGTAACCGTCAAACACAGGCTTGGCATCGATGATGAAAATAGCTACGCCGTGGTCCGCGATTTTGTTGGTACCGTGGCTGAGGGCGGCTGTGAGGTCTTTATCGCGCATGCCCGCAACGCCTGGTTACAGGGACTATCGCCCAAAGAAAATAGAGACGTCCCACCGCTTAAATACGAGTGGGTATATCGGCTTAAACGAGACTTTCCCGAGCTCACCATTGTGCTGAACGGTGGCATTACGTCGCTTGATGACTGTCAGACCCATCTCAACCATGTAGATGGCGTCATGCTGGGGCGAGAGCCCTATCAAAATCCATGGTTACTATCTCAGGTCGACGCTCAGCTATTTTCTGATAGCGAGCGGGATATGTCTCGCTATGACGTCGCGCTGGCATTGATGCCATACCTGGAAACTGTTCTTGCGCAAGGTGGCCGAGTGAATCATGTGCTTCGTCATGTACTGGGTCTGTATCAGCGCCAACCGGGTGGAAAGTTGTTTCGCAGACTACTGAGTGAAGGTATGCATAAGCCGGGAGCGGATGCAATGCTCTTCAAAGAAGCGGTGGATGCTACGGAGGCGCTAATCGCGCGCCGCAGCGCTTAAAAATCCTCGTCCCACTCGTCTTCTTCAAAGTCAGAAAACGTATCTTTAACCACGCCATCGTTCACCAAGGCCTCGCGGCTCTGTAGGTAAGCGTCGCGAATGAAAACATAGCGATCACCCGTAATGAGGTCCTCAGCATCTAGCAGATCTACCCGGTATTCTAATACCCGCCATCCTCTTGATCCCCAGGTAATCAGATCATCGTCAAATACGTAGTCGTTGGCTGACATAAAGCTGTCGGTGATATCGCCAATACCCGACCGGAATGTTCTAGGCCCCAAAAATGGAACCATGACATACGGCCCCTCCGGTGCCCCCCAGCGAGCAAGGGTATGACCAAAGTCAGTCTCGTAGGGTTCAATCCCAATATCGCTGGCGACATCGATGACGCCCAGCAGACCAAATGTTGTATTTAGCAACACACGCCCGGTGTTCCTCACGGCATAGACCGGTCTACCTTGAAGCAAGGCGTTCAGCGCTGCATTCACGTCGGACAGGTTATCGTAGGCGTTCATTAATCCGCGCCGGATGGGCCTTGGGACGGTTTCGTCGTAGGCAACCGCGATCGGCCTCAGGATTACTGCATCAGCTGCATCATTGAATTCGAGGATCTCGCGATTGAGTGATTGAAAGGGGTCATCATTCGCTAGAGCAGGCGTGTTCATAATCGCAAGCCAGACCGTAAGGACTACCGACATCACTTGATTAGATGATGATGACACGCTGTGCTTCTCTCTTTTCCGTGGCAGTACTCTAACAAAAAGTATCAATATCAACGTGGATTATTTGTCATCCACGCCTCTACAGATTGCCACTGCTGATCGAGGCGCTTGGCCGAGACGGGTAGCTTGGTGCCGAGCTGCTGAGCGAATAAAGACACTCGAAACTCCTCTAACATCCAGCGGAAGCGAACTGCCTCTGGACACAGAACGTCTAGCCCAGGGTAGCGTTTCTTGCTATCAATAAATCGCTGCACTTGCGGCGACAACATCCCCATGGACTTATCGTCCTTACCACCCTGTGCTGGCAGGCGCTCGGCACGATTTGCGATAGCTTTCAGGTATCGCGGGTAATACGTTATCCACTCCGATGGGGTCTCGATGAGGCTTTGTGGGCTGAAGAGCATCTGCAATTGCTGCTCCATATCTGACCGAGCCTCCGTGTACTCATTCGCACCATAACGCGAGAGAACGGCCCGCGTTTCAGACGCGACCTTAATCGCTTGCGCTAAGTGATTTCCCACCTCAAGGACATGCGGCACCCACTGTGCTTTGACGTCACGTTGAACCGAGGCAAACTCATCTTGTGATCTTGGTAATTTAACGCCATCGAGTAACTGCCATAAACCACCCTCGGTAATGGCATCCACCAGAGGCTCTCTCTCCAGCCGGGCACCAGCAAGAGATAGCTTTGACATGTTATCAACAAATAGCTGCTTTTTAAGATATTTAGCGGTCTTTAGATCACTTTGAAGCAGCAGCCCAGTCACGCCAAGGCGATGCTGGCGGTACGCTTCTGCGGGGTAATCGAGGAGACGAACGGACAACTGGCCAGACCCTTCCTTAACGACTGCGGGGTAGGCCAACACTTCAGCGCCCGCGGACTTGCCGCGCCACTCGCTTGGTAAATGATCAAAATCCCAGCGCGTTACATTGACGCGCTCGACGTTATTTCGAGTGGTGACTACCTCCACAGGTGAATTGCTGCGAAACTCGGATACAAGCGCAGCCAAGTCACGACTCTCTCCGAGTAGCTTTTTACGATCATCAACTACTCTAATGTTCATCAAATAGAACGACGCTATATCTACCTGCGCCCAATCGCTAGTCGCAATAGTTACGGAGCGAAGGGCCTTAATTTCTCGAGTTAGCGCCTGAGACAGTGGTTCATCGGTAGCCGTAAGGCGTTCCAGCAACCCATCCGCGACGTCCGGTGCGGGCACAAGTTGCTTGCGCAACTGTTTGGGCAGACCTTTGATCATGGCGATCAATTTGTCCCTCAGGAGCCCTGGCACTAACCACTCAAAGCGGTACCGCGGCACACGGTTCATCAGCGCGCGCGGAACAGTAACTGTGACACCGTCACGATTACCACCGGGCTCGAACTGATAAGTCAACTGAAAGCTAATGTCTCCCACTGTAAGCTTCTTTGGAAACTGCGCCTCAACCTCACGACCAGGGTCACGCGTCATCACTTGCTCTCGGTTCATCCTGAGGCTTTTTTCAGCTGTCTCATCACGACGCAACCACTTATCAAGTGCTACCCCACTCGCGCAATCTGGTGGGAGTCGCTCATCGTAGAAACGGACCATCGACTCTTCATCGACCAAGAGGTCACGCCGCCGAGTCCTCGACTCAAGCTCCATTACATCGTTAACGAGTTTCAAATTGTGCTTTAAGAAATCCGGTGGCTGGCGGTAATTTCCAGCTACCAGACCGTCACGGATCATGACTGATCTGGAGGTTCTCGGATCGATGCCCGCGTAATGCACCCTTTGCCCGTCACTGATCGTCAAACCAAACAGCGAGATCCGCTCTCTGGCCATGACACGGCTCGAGCGTGCGTTCCAAGTTGGCTCATAGTGATGGCGCTTGAGCAGCGCTGGATTGGTGTCTAGAAGCCAGCTAGGCTCGATGGCAGCACACTGTCGAGCGAAGACCTGCGAGGTCTCTACCAGTTCGGCTGCAACCAACCATTTAGGCGGCTTCTTGTACTGTCCAGACGCCGGGAACACCTGAGCCTTTCGGTTGCGGGCGGCGTTGAATCGCCGGCCCTCATCTTGCTGAGCGATATTGCCTAATAAGCCAGACAACAACGCACGGTGGATGGCCTCGTATTTATCCTCGTAGGATTTCAGTTCGGTTACCCGAAACTTCATCTGACGACACGAAACCACGAGCTGGTAGTGAACCTCCCGCCACTCCCTGATGCGCAAATAAGAAAGAAACTCCCGATCGCACAGCTTACGAAACTGATTCTGGCTTAAGGCCTGCCGCTGTTCTTCTAGGTATTGCCATAGATTGAGCCAGGCAATGAAATCGGACTGGGGACTGTTGAATCTTGCGTGAAGTTGATCAGACTGCGACCGCTTTTCTTGAGGTCGTTCGCGTGGGTCCTGGACCGAGAGCGCACTGATGATGATCAGTGCCTCACTCAGACAATCACGGCTCGCTGCATCCAACAAAATACGGCTCAATTTTGGGTCGACCGGTAGCTTCGCCATAGCCTGACCCAAAGACGTGAGCTTGGCATTACCATCGACGGCGCCCAACTCCGTCAGCAGTCGAAAACCATCTCTGACCATTTTGGTGTCAGGCGGATCGACAAAAGGAAACTGCCGCACGTCCCCCAAGCCCAGCTCCAGCATTCTAAGAATCACCGACGCAAGATTGGTTCGCAGAATCTCGGCGTCAGTGAACTCAGGGCGCGAAACGAAGTCCTGCTCAGAGTACAACCTGAAACACACACCCTCGGCTACCCGACCGCAGCGGCCCTTACGCTGGTTGGCACTTGCCTGCGAGACAGATTCAATCGGCAGACGCTGAAGGCCAGACCGATGACTGTACCGACTGATGCGCGCGTCCCCGGGGTCTATGACATAGCGGATGCCAGGCACCGTCAGCGATGTTTCTGCCACGTTGGTTGCAAGGACGACGCGCATACCTGCACCAGTACGGTTAAAGACACGGTTCTGCTCCGCATTACTGAGGCGAGCGTAGAGAGGTAATACCTGAATCCGATCACGACCCCGGAGTTCTTTAGCAAGATCACGTATTTGTCGCTCACCCGGACAAAAAACGAGCACATCACCACGTGGACCGTAACACTCAGCCTCAATTTCATCGACAAGCTGCGAGACCTGCCGCTGTAATCCTCGGTCGCGATCCTCCACACTGTCGAGATAATGGACATCCACCGGATACGTACGTCCCGAGACCTCGATAACGGGGGCATCATTAAAGTGCTGGCTGAATCGCTCTACATCGATCGTTGCCGACGTGATAATGACTTTAAGATCAGGACGTTTTGGCAGTAATCGCTTCAAGTACCCGAGAATAAAGTCGATATTAAGACTGCGCTCGTGCGCCTCATCAATGATCAGCGTGTCATAAGCCTGAAGCTTACGATCTCGCGATAGCTCCGTCAGCAAAATACCGTCAGTCATAACTTTTACGGCGGTTTGCTCTGTGACATCGTCATTGAAGCGCACCTGATAACCGACCAGGCCGCCCACGGTGGTGTTCAGCTCTTCAGCGATGCGGCTAGCAACCGCGCGGGCAGCGATTCGGCGTGGCTGGGTGTGTCCTATTCTCTTCTCACGGCCGCGGCCGAGCTCAAGGCACATTTTAGGCAGTTGCGTGGTCTTGCCCGAGCCTGTCTCACCCGCAATTACGATGACCTGACTCTCGGCGATAGCGCGCATTATTTCGTCTTTACGCGCAACGACCGGAAGTTGCTCGGGGTATGAAATATGGTGAGGAACTAGCCGCTCGCCGCGGCCCTCATGACTTTTACTCACGCGTTACTCAATTCAACACACGTTTGATATCAACCTTGGGTAGCGAGGTCTCTCAACTCCCGTCTGAGAATTTTACCCACATTGGTTTTGGGCAGATCATCCTTAAAAACAATTGACTTTGGCACTTTGTAGGCGGTTACCTGCTCGCGCATGTACGCAATCACCTCATCCTCAGAAAGTGCATCATCAGCCTTCACAACATAGAGGCGAATTGCTTCTCCTGTCGCCTCTGATGGCAGGCCAATCGCGGCGCATTCGAGTACGCCCGGATGCTTGGCGCAGACGTTCTCAAGCTCATTGGGATACACATTGAATCCGGAGACAATGATCATGTCCTTGATGCGATCGACAATCTTTATGTAGCCATCGGGCTGAATCAGCGCAACATCGCCTGTCGAAAACCAACCCTCAGAGTCAAGCACATCCGCTGTCGCGTCAGGGCGTTTCCAATAACCCTGCATCACCTGGGGACCCTTGATGCAGAGCTCACCGGCTTCACCAAAACCCAGCGTTTCGCCCGTGTCGCTCACCGTTTTGACGTAAGTCTGAGGCACAGGAATCCCAATCGTGCCCAACTGCCGACCATTACCAGGATTAGTTGTGGCCGTTGGCGAGGTCTCGGTCAATCCATAACCCTCATAAACATTGCAACCCGTGACGTCTGCCCATCGCTCGGCAGCCGCTTGAGTTAGCGCCATGCCACCCGACATCGTCAGTTGCAGATTTGTAAAGGTGATGTTTCTAAATCGCTCATCGTTACACAGCGCTACGAATAAAGTATTGAGACCAGCGAACACGGTGGGCTGATATTTCTCGAATGCGTCTACCACCGAGCCCAAATCACGAGGATTGGGGATGAACAGTGTGTGCGCGCCCTTACGAAGCGAGTACATCGACACGGTGAAGGCATAGATATGATAAACCGGCAGCGGCTGCATAAACACACTGCCCTTGGCATCGATGCCAAAGGTCTCAAAAAATCCGTCAATCTGCATAACGTTGGCGACGATGTTGCCGTGAGACAGCATGGCCCCCTTCGCGACCCCAGTTGTCCCACCTGTGTACTGCAACATCGCCAAATCACCGAGGCTTAGCTCTACGGGATTGAACTGTTTCTGAGCACCTTGCTTTAATGCGTCATTGAACTTGATGACGTTGGGTAAGCTGACCTTAGGAACCATTTTTTTGATGTACTTAACAGCAGCATTTAACAGCCAGCGCTTGGGCGCCGGGTGAAGATCCGCGATTTCGGTCAGCACGATTTTCTCAATGCCTGTTTCAGCAACGACGTTGGCAGCCGTTTCTGCCACGTTCGCCTGGACCACGAGGGCACGAGCGCCCGAGTCATTCAGCTGATGCTCTAGTTCGCGTTCCGTGTAAAGCGGGTTGGTATTCACCACGACCATACCCGCGCGAAGGGTTCCCAGGCATGCCACCAAATACTGAATTAGGTTCGGCATCTGAATCGCGACACGATCACCTCGGGTCAACCCTGATTCATGTTGCAGCCAGCTCGCAAAATTAGCCGATAAGGTATCTAGCTCAGCGTAGGACAGCGCATGCCCAACGCTCGAACACACTGGCATATCCGCGAAGTCGGTCATTGCTTCCTCGAACAATGCAACAATCGAAGGATACGCCGTCACGTCAACATTCCAGTCAATATTGAGTTCGTCGTAGCGCGCAGCAATAGCCGCTGAGATATCGATTTGCATTCTGTTAACCCCATTTTTTGATTATGGTATTTTTGGGACGACTCAATAGCCGTTTTCGCGAGGCAACCCCATGGACATTACCAACATAACGTTTGACGATCTCGCGATTGGAGATGGTATCGAAGTTAGTCGCCTAGTCACAGCGCGAGATGTCGAACTTTTTGCCGTCGTGTCTGGCGATCACAACCCATTACACCTCGATCCGGAATACGCGGCTACCACGCAGTTTGGCGAGTGTATTGGTCATGGCATGTTGATTGGTGCCTTTGTGAGCGCGGTCATTGGACTTGAGTTCATGGGGCCGGGTACCGTCTATCTGGGTCAGAACCTCGAGTTTCGATCGCCCATTTTTCTGGGTGACACCCTAAGCATTGGCTTAACCGTAACCGACAAGCACGCGCGCAAGCCATGGGTCACTATGGCTCTTTCCGTCAAGAATCAGGATGGGAAAGAAGTGTGTCGAGGTGAATCGCGCGTGATTGCACCGACCGAGAAGAAAACCGTGACGATCGTGCCGCCACCCTCGGTTGAACTGTTAGATCACGACTCGCCGCGCTTGGCTGACACAAACTGATCGGGATCCATATACATCAACTCAACAACAATCTTGGGCTCACTCTGCGAGGGCGTCATGGCGACCATGAGGACGTTGATATCTTCGCCGTGTTGGGTGGGTCCCGAAGCACCTAAAAGCCGCGTATTGGTTGCAACTCCGTCTGCATCATTTGCCGTGAAGGTTTTGAGCGCACCCTCTTTACTCAGGGCTGTCATGAGTTCCTGAAGCAGCGCTACCAAACCGTCTCTGAAACGGGTGTAGTTAATATCACCTCGGTAGGCAGACATATGCAGCTTCATGTTGAGCTGAACTGTTTCGTCACCCTCAAATTCTAGCTGGGTGATGGGCACCACCTCGCCATCGACAAGACGGCGAAACACGCCTTTGGAGACCGTCCGAGTCGTCTCGAAGAATGCTTTATTCAACAAGTGAGCCGTTAGCTGGCCCAACTGGTCGTATGTCATCGTAGAATTACCCAAGGCCATGATTACTTCCCAACAAATTGATCGAACAATGAACAGTCTAGACGCACCGCTTTTTTATAATTTTCTCACGGGAGTATGGGTGCTGCCCCGAAGTGAGAGCTTAGCAGTATGATCGAGCGTGGCAACAAGGATTGGCGCTTAATGTCTCGCCCGCATCTCAGTTTCATTGATGAGACCCCCCGATCTTGCGAATTCGATGATGATTATTATTCTCCCGATGACGGTCTAACTGAAAGCACCTATGTCTTCATTGAGGGTGGCGACGTGATCAACCGCATGCAGGCCCTGCAAGCTGGAGAAACACTCATAATCGGTGAACTGGGCCTAGGAACCGCACTCAATCTGGCGCTCATCCTGCAGGCTTGGTCGGAGCATGGGCCTGCGGGCGCGCGCTGCCATGTCATTACCATTGAAAAACATCCGCTTTCAATTTCCCAGCTCCGCGCGGCCAGCGCTCGATGGACGTCGCTGAGTCGGGAGTTCGAAACTATTCACCAGCGCTGGCCGTCGCCGATTCCCGGCTGTCACCGAAGACCTGATTTGATTGATGGCTTAACCGTCGATTTTTGGTGGGAAGACGTATCGGATGCTCTGGGTGATCTCGAGTCGTATGGAAGCCGCTGGATCGATGTGTGGTTTCTCGACGGGTTCACACCCTCAAGAAATGAAGCGATGTGGAAAGCGGAGGTGCTGCGCGACGTGGCAAACCTGAGTCGCGATTCAGCCATCGTAGCCACCTTTACCGCCTCAGGCGAAGTACGTCGCTCGCTCGAGCGTATTGGCTTCAGGGTGTCAAAGCGATCTGGCTTCGGTCGAAAGCGGGAGTGCTTACATGGCATTTTCGAACTTTCTCGGGCATCAAATGACGAGCACACAGCGCCCGCAAGACCGACAGCCTGGGATCAACCCTCCTACATCCAAGAGCCAAAGTCATGTCTTGTGCTGGGTGCGGGCCTAGCAGGTAGTCACCTCGCCCGCAGACTCGCCGAACGCAACTGTCAGGTGACGGTGCTCGAGAGGGGAACCATTGGCTCAGGGGGCTCGACGCAACCGCAAGGCGTAATTTACACACGCCCCTCACACAAGCACGGCAAGTTGGCTGATTTTTCGCTGACCGCCTATGAGTTTTCAGTTGATCATCATCAGCGTAAGTTTCGCGAGGGCTCACTCAAGAAAGGTATAGACGGCGAGCTAACCGGCTACCTGCAATTGGCATCGGACGATGTGCTCGAGCGATTGGCCACTGCGTTCAATGATGAGGACAGCCCGCTCAAGGTCGTCACGCGCGAAGCGGCCTCATCCATCGCAGGGATAGAATTGACTCAAGGCGCGCAGCATTACCCAGACTCGGGTTGGCTTCATCCGCGCGCCATTTGTACCGAGCTTCTCGACCATCCAAATATCGCGGTCATCGAAGGTCTCGGCGATACCACTTTGCGCCAAGGTGATGGTGACCAGTGGCTTGCCATCGCCTCTACTGGAGATGGCATTGCCACCGGAGATACAGCCGTGGTGACGACGGCATGGGAGGCGGTAGAGGATGCCAGGCTCGAATGGTTGCCACTGCAACCGATTCGAGGACAAACTACCCTGCTCCCGTCTCAAGGCGCATTAAAGGATTTGAAGTGCACGGTCTGCCATGCAGGATACACACCACCCGCTAAAGGTAATGTGCATTGTATTGGTGCTACCTATGGGCTCAATGAAACCTCCACAGAAGAGCGAGCAGCAGATCACGCCATCAACATTCAACAACTAAGGTCACAGGTTCCCTCTCTGGACTCCGCAGTTAGTTCTGAAAGCCACACGGGGCAAGCGGCCGTGCGCTGTGCCACCGCTGATTACCTGCCCATTGCAGGTCCCGTGCCCAACAAAGCCGAATTCATGACCACCTATGAGGGACTTCGGCACGATCGAAAGCGCCTCATCAATAAGAAGCAGCCAAACATGAAAGGCTTGTATGTTCTGACGGGACTGGGATCTCGCGGTTTGACGTCTGCGCCGCTCCTGTCGGAAATTCTTATCTCTCAGATGACGGACTCTCCGCCTCCCGTAACCCGCTACCTTTCACAGGCTGTCTCACCAGCACGGTTTTTGAAGCGACGTTTGGTTAAGGGTGAGGCCTAATGAAAAACGTCACGAATCAACGCTTAATTCTACTCTTGGCTTGCCTCGCGCTGGCCTTGACAGCAAATGCTAATCCGCCACGCATATTCGACTACGTCACCAAAGAGACTCGGTCGATTGACCGCGATCATTTCACTCAAGGTTTACTGATTTGGGATGACGCGCTTTGGGTAAGCTCAGGCCTCTACAATGAATCCTTCGTTGCTCGCTACGATTGGCCATCCATGGCGAACCGCAAGGTCACTCAACTACCTGACCAGTATTTTGCCGAGGGACTCGCTGAACTCAATGGCAGGATCTATGTTCTCACCTGGCGATCTCAGGACTTGCTGGTATTGGATCCCAATTCGATGAAAATCATCGAAACCTATCGCCTTAGGGGTGAGGGCTGGGGCGTGACCAGCGACGGCAGTCAGCTCTGGATCTCAGATGGCACTCATCGGTTAACCGTTTGGGAGAACGACGAGGTAAAAAGGACGATTGAGGTGATTTACGACGGTAAGCGTGTCTCTCGTCTCAATGAACTTGAGTGGATCAACGGGGAAATCTGGGCAAATGTGTGGCTGACAGACCAAATCGTTCGAATAGACCCCACTTCAGGCATAATCACCAGTATCATTGATCTTCGTGGGTTACTTCCGCGCGATGAGCGACGACGAGATACAGACGTCTTGAACGGCATTGCGGTAGATCCCAAAACAGGTGCAATCTGGTTGGGTGGGAAACGCTGGCCCTCCCTGTTCAATATTGAGCTCGTTGAGCGTAAACCCCAGTAATCTCAGGAAATGTCATGAACGCAGTCGTAACGCCCTCCAACCATCCAGCATTTGAGATGACGCGTCGTGTCCCTATTGAATCACTGGGTTTGGAAGTTCAGGAATACGTCCACAAAGCGACCGGTGCACGCCACCTCCACATGGCGACGAACTCAGATGAAAATGTCTTCATGGTGGCTTTGAAGACAGTTCCGGAGGATTCAACGGGGGTTGCTCACATATTGGAGCACACCGTTCTCTGTGGCAGTGAAAAGTATCCCGTGCGCGATCCTTTTTTCATGATGCTTCGCCGATCGCTTAACACCTTCATGAATGCCTTCACGAGCTCAGATTGGACGGCCTATCCTTTTGCCACACAGAATCCCAAAGATTTTGACAATCTACTCTCGGTGTATCTGGACGCTGTTTTCTTTTCTAGACTTGACCCTCTCGATTTCGCTCAAGAAGGCCACAGGGTGGAGCTAGCCTCCGAGGAGGCAAACGCACCGCTGGTCTACAAAGGGGTTGTTTTTAACGAGATGAAAGGGGCGATGTCGTCTATTTCGTCTGTGTTGTGGGATCGATTGTGTTTCGAACTCTTCCCAACCAGCACTTATCACTACAACAGCGGTGGCGATCCTGAGGCTATCCCAGATCTCAGCTATGATCAGCTGATGGCGTTCTATAAGGGACACTACCATCCAAGTAATGCCATTCTACTCACCTTCGGTAATCTCCCAGTGTCGCAGCATCATGATGTCTTTGAACGGGAGGCATTGTGCCGATTTGAGCGCTCTGACGAGCACATAGAGGTAACACTTGAAAAGGCCTTCGACGCGCCCAAACGCGCTTTACATTACTACGCGTTGGAAGACGCCGATACCGATAACAAAACGCACCTCATCATGGGCTGGAAACTCGGTGAGAGCGCAGACCTTGATGCGATGCTCGAAGCACAGTTGTTGTCATCTGTTCTCATGGAAAATAGCGCCTCGCCATTAATGCAATGGCTGGAGACCAACGATCTGGGTTCCGCACCTTCCCCACTATGCGGCCTTGAAGATTCAATGCGCGAAATGGTGCTCTGTTGTGGCATTGAGGGCAGCAACCAGAACAGCGCAGATGACTTTGAAGCACAGGTGCTCGAAGTAATACGTAACACGGCAGCAGAAGGCGTGAGCTTAGATCGCTTGGAAGCCATTCTTCATCAAATCGAGCTCCATCAAAGAGAGGTAACCGGGGACGGTATGCCTTACGGGCTGAACCTCATGCTTCGGGCACTGGGAGCCGCCACACACAACGGTGACGCGGTAGCGGCCCTCGATTTGAGTCCCGCTGTCGAGCGATTAAGAGCAAAGATGCGCGAGCCGAATTTCATTGAAGAACGGCTGAATACCCTGGTGCTCAATAATCCCCACCGAATCACGTTAACCGTGGCCCCCAATCCTGATCTCGATCTGCTCAGAAAGGAACGCGAGGCGCAACGACTCGCCGATATGCGAGCCGATCTGGACGAGGATGCGATTGCTAATGTGCGCAAGCTCGCGAGAGATCTCGAGCAACGCCAAAATCAAGTAGACGATGTCAGCATCCTGCCCAAAGTGGGCCTCGCTGATATCCCTGAGGATGTCTCAGCGCCAATCCTTGACTCGAAGCCGTTGACCGAGGGTAAGCGACACATCGTGGGCAAAGCGGGGACCAACGGCCTGGTTTACCAACAAATGGCGCTCGCCCTGCCAACCCTCACAGAAGAGCAGCAGAATGAGCTACCGCTATTGTGCGCCCTCTCGTCAGAGGTGGGCATCAACAAAGACTCCTACCTCGAGGTACAGGACCGACAATCGGCGACTGTGGGTAGTTTGGGGGTGAGCGTATCGACGCGCGCATCACGCACCGATATCGACCAGGCCTCAGGATTTCTTGTCGTCTCCTCTAAGGCTCTTGCGAATCGGATGACCGAACAATCAAATTTAATGATCGACACCTTGACCTCAGCCTCGTTTACCGAGGGTGGGCGCATCAGGGAGCTGATCAGTCAGATGCGCGCCCGCCGTGATCAAAGCATCAGCGGCGCGGGGCATAGCCTAGCAATGACCGCCGCGAGTGCCGGTATGAGCCCTCTCGCATCGCTCTATCACCGACAAAGTGGTCTGGAGGGAATCCAACGTTTACGTCAATTAGACGACCGCCTCGCTAATGCTGATGAGATCGAGAAGATGGGAGCCTCGCTGACAGCGCTCAGAGATCATTTGCTATCCACGTACTCAATCAATTTATTGTCGGTCGCCGATCCAAATCACATTGGGGAGGCCATGCAGTGCTTATCTTCAGTCGCAACTCGCCTCTCAACGGACAGTTCAGTGGGCGCCTGGTCGCTGACACAGCGAGCCAGTACGAAAAATCAGATTTGGGCTGCTAACACGCAGGTAAACTTTTGTGCAAAAGCGTATCCAACAGTGCCAAGCGGTCATCCAGACGCACCTGTGCTGGCGGTGCTTGGAGCCTACTTGCGAAATGGCTTTCTGCACCGAAGTATCAGGGAGCAAGGCGGTGCTTATGGTGGTGGGGCAAGTCACGACGCGAACGTAGGTGCCTTCCGGTTCTTCTCATACCGCGACCCCCGCAATCTCGAGACGCTGGCCGATTTCGATGCATCCATAGACTGGTTAATGACTGCAAAACATGATGAGTTGGCACTCGAGGAAGCGATCTTAAGCGTTATATCGAGTCTTGATAAGCCCGCATCACCTGCTGGGGAAGTAAAAAAAGCGTTCTACGATGAACTTTATGGTCGAACCACTGAGCAAAAACGCCAAGTCAGAGATGCCATCATTTCAACGACGATTGATGACCTTCAGCGGGTGGCTTCAAATTACTTGCGATCGGATTTGGGTACTTCGGTAGTTCTGACGGACGCAAAAACAGCATCTAGCGAAGCACTGGTCGACTTAGGCTGGACCCATCACGACCTCACCTAGAGGGACTATTCCAGCTCAAGGACAATGCCTGCCTTTTCTGAAGTCAAAGCTCATGACACCTATTTAGGGCGATAAACAGACGTCCACCCGTGGGGTCTGCCAACGGTAGCGATGTTGCGGTCATTCGCTCCGCAACCCTGAGATGCCCCGCGTTCCCCAGATCAATCCATGCGATTATGGGAAATGACCTTTTACAGAGCTCCTCGGGACTGATACCACGAGCCTGTAACGAGTGCGTGAACACCGCTGCAAGCGTTTGTAATTCACTGACTGAGATGCCTTACCAACTATGGTGCGCGGTCTTTAGGTGCCTAGTGCCGACCGACGCAAGTACCTATGAAGCGATAGTCATCTTAAGCACCTGTCCATAACCAGAGACCACAGGTACATCGTCGAGAACGCCTTTCTGCTTTAGCAGGGATCGCAGTTTTGGTAGATTGTAGCAAGGAACACCCGCCATAAAGTGATGTTCCATGTGGTAGTTAACATTATTCGGTGCTAGCAGGAACCGCTGCCAAAACGGCGCTTCCACGGTACGCGTGTTCATTCGGACATCGGGTTCGTAAAGGTCTGTTACCGCAGCGTGCTCTCCCACCTGTCGCAAGCGGACTACCCACATGTAAGACGTCAGAAATGTGAACATCCATATGAACCAGGTCCAGCCGATTCCAAGGCCCGACAGGGCGACTATAAACACCCCATGTACTAGGATTTGTTTGGCAACCAAGTGGTTCGACCCATCAGTCTCACGGCTCATTTGACTCGAGGTGCCATTCGCCAGAGCGCGCAATAGCTTCAATCCGGTCGCACCCAGCAAATCTCTGCGCCATTTTCGATACAGACTGTCGCGCGAAATTGGGTAGGCCTGATAGTTGGGTAAATCAGGGTCGTCATGACTGCCTGCGAACTTGTGATGAGCCGTGTGACCCCTAGCGTAGGAATCAAGATCACCTAATGTCGGTAATGCGCAAAGCCACTGACCGACCCATTGATTCAAAGTGCGTGTTTTAAAGAGACTGCCGTGCCCAGCTTCGTGCATCAAAACAGCGAGGCTCAACTGACGGCCAGGTAGTACCAGCCAGGCAAACAGGAATGTCCACAAGCTTGGATAGGCGGCGACCAACCAGAGAATCCCAAAAGTTAGCGCCCATGTCCGACCCACCATCAGCCAAGCTGTGACGTCACTGCGCCGGAGTAGCATCTCACGCTCTTGCGATGTCAGCACCTCATTAGGTTTCACGATTATTCCTCGTTATTTAAGCGAACTGCTGCGCGTATAAATGGTGATCGCCTAGTAGCATGTTACCATAATCTCTATTAAACCTTGGGCCATCAATTTAGACAGAAATCATCGATGTCAAAGGTTGACCCACCAGTAAAAGCGCAGCTAACTTTGCTCAAAGAGCAAAGTGGTGTGCTCGAGCAGTCTCGTAAAAACTGGCTGGACGACAGTCTTGTCGGTTCTCACTTGTGGAAACTCAACTACGCCATTAGTGACATTGGCTTCCTACTTGCAACCTTGGACAACCCCGAGGCGATCAAGCAAGGCAAGCGCTGGGTGAAGCTCCAACAAAAACTGGGTGAGGGCATTGCTTGGTTGAGCACTATTGACCTCTTGAGAGACTCTTTGAGCGGGTCAGACCTCAACAAAATCGCAAATGCAGTCGCCAGACTGTCATTAAAGCCCGTGAACAAATGTCACAAACTCATGGCGAACCCGGAGTGGGTTCGTATTAGGCGCTGGTGGTATGGTTACCTGCAGTCATTATCGCCAATTGATCCGACGGAAGTGCTGACTTTCGCCATGACCGAGCGTGCTGAGCATCGATTCCTAAAACTGCGAAATCGAGTTTTAAAGCATGATAACGACAAGGACTGGCTCAAATTGGAGGACGCTGCGGGTGAGTTGAAAGCGGTCCTATCATTGCACGCACCGTCGAACCCATGCTACCGAGAGCGGGTGAGTCTGCTCAGCGATATCGAATCCCATCTGCGACTCTGGCGTCAGGCGCATTCACGTCAGCCGTTATTAAAACTTCTGTCGGCAACCCCTGAAGTTGATGATCGTGCGCGCTTGTCCCGAAGCATTGCCGAAATCAGACGTCAACAACAGCTCAGTGCTCATCGCTGTAAAGAGTGCATAAGAAAGTTATTGATCAAACCCAGGGTTAACTAACGACTGTCAACTAGAAATAGGTCAGGCTTAGCATACATAAAATACCTACTGAGTAAGCCAGCGAAATAGGAAAGCCAAAGCGCAGGTAGTCGCCTCGGGTATAACCACCAATGTTTTGAACTATCAAGTTCGTGGCATAACCATAGGGCGTCAAAAACGATCCGCTTGCCGCAAATGCAACTGCTAGAACAAAGGGCATAACGTCCGCACTCAGGCTTTGGGCAAGTCCGTATGCTATGGGAAACATTAGGGCAGCGGCCGCATTATTGGTGACCAACTCGGTCAGTGCCAAGGTGAGGAAAAAAATGATGATGAGAGCGATGAATGGCGTCTGGTCCGCCAATATCGGCATAATCAATGACATACAGGTACTGATCAGTCCCGAATCCACCAGCGACTGAGCAAGCACAAGCGCCGAGGCAACCAAAATCCAGATATCGAAGGGAAAACGTCGGCGCAAATCATCGACACTGACAAGATCACTGAACCATAGGCCTACCAACAGAGCCAACAGACCGCCCGACAAGCTGAGACCGCCCGAGGCCGACAGTGCAATGATGCCCACTAGGGCGGCGGTCACCATAACGCCCTGCTTGGAGTCCATGAGTCGAATGTCCAGATCGTCTGACAATAAGTAAAAGTTTTTGCCAAGATTTTTCCTTTGAATGAAGTCCTCGCCTGTAGCTAAGACCAATAAATCCCCCGCCTTCAACGCTGTGCGTCCCAACTTTCCACTTACCGCTTCACCGTCCCGCTGCAAACCGACGATCGCCGCGTCAAAACGCGCTCTAAATCCAAGCTCTTTAGGCGTTCGCCCATTAATCACCGCCCCGGGAGCAATGATCACCTCTTTCAGGGAGGGTTGCATTAGGCCCTCCTCGCTGGCAAACGTAGTGAGACCGCGAATTTGTGTTAGTCGTGACGCATCCTTGATGTCCCCAACAAAATTGAGGCGATCGCCGTCCAATAAGACCTCACCCGGAGAGACGGCCGTAATTATTTGACCCCCACGGATAATCTCGCCCAGATATAGCGTTTCAAGCTCGCGTAGTCCTGCATCGCGAACCGTCATACCGACTAGATCGCCGCCACGCTCTACGACTGCTTCTAAAACGTACTCGCTTTGCTTTTCTTGGACGATTGCTCGCTTAGGCAATCTCGAAGATATTAGTACCAGTAGTGTGCAGACGCCAAGAACCACAGGGCCAGCCACCCATAGAAAATCGAAGAAAGCGAGGCCACTACCACGTCGATCGGCTAGAAAGCTACTAACAATGAGGTTAGTCGAGGTGCCAATTAGGGTCAGTGTGCCGCCGAGAATGGCAGAGTAAGAGAGAGGTAACAACAATTGTGAGGGTAAATGATAGCGACTGCGTCTTAGTACCTGCACCAAAGCCGCGACAATGGCCGTGTTATTAAAGAAGGCCGAGGTAGATGCAGCAATGGCTGCAATTCGTGCCACCGCAATGTACCGGTTAGGCGTATCAATGCGTTGTGAGAGTAAACCCAACCAAGGAAGACGCTCCAGCGCAACGGCGCAAAGCATCAACAGAATGAGAGTCACCAAACCCTCATTCGCCGCTTTTGCCCAAAAGACATCAGGTTTTATCAGACCAGCCAGCAAACAAGTGATAGCAGCGATCAAAAAAAGCACTGTGGCACTGAATCGCGAAAACACCAGCCCAACAAAAAGCGCCGCTAAAATCGCACCTGCGTAAACCGTATCCATTTCAGCCCCTGTCCCATAGACGCAGAATACCGCTAATTCCTCGAGCTGGACAATTGGGACACAGGATTCGCGCTGCGCTCAACTAAGCACTAATATTAAAAAGTCATTGTAATCGACAAGATGTCGTAACCAAAAAGGAATAAATATATGTTGGCATATACCACGCTCGGCGCATCAGACCTTGAAGCCGCCGTAGAATTCTACGGTGCACTCACGGAAACCATGGGCTGGAAAAAGATTATGGGAACGGATCGCATCGTCTTTTTCGGCTCCTCCATGAGCGAAGCGTGCCTTGCTATCTGCACACCCTACGACGAGCAGGCACCGACGTCAGGCAATGGTGTCATGGTCGCGTTTCATGGAGGCAGCAAAGAAGGCGTCGACGCGCTATATGCCAAAGCGATCTCACTAGGTGCCACCTGTGATGGCGAACCGGGTCAGCGTATCCCTAATGTGTTCTACGGCGCCTACGTGAGAGATGCCGAGGGGAATAAGCTCTGTTTCTGCCATTTTGGCTAGCCCAAAGACGGCTCACTAGACTGAATAAGTGAGCAAGGCTTGGGATGAACGTCCGCGAGCAGCTGATCAACGACCTCACCCACGCAGTTGGGCACCACCATATGCGCCGCATACCAAGTGTGGAAACACCGGATGCGATCAGGCTCACTGATGCCACCAATACCGCGCTTGGAAAGTGCAGACAGCATATTTTTGGATGCAAGAAGCTCGCGCTCCTCATCGAGGAGGTAACCATCTCTTAAGGTAATATGTGCATCATGATCCTGCTGCATACGTTGTCTAAAAAGAGCATTGACGTCGATTTCAGACTGCACCCGAGCGATCCATCCTGCGGCTTCTAAACGATCGATATTGAGAGATAGCTCGGCATCAATCAACCAATAGAGCGTAGGAAAGGGCTTTCCGTCTATGATTGAGCTAACCCGAATACTGGCTGGCAGACCCTCGGCGTTAAATGCTGCAACGTCACAAAACCCCCTCGGTTCTCGCCCCAAACGTTTGGCAACGAATCCTTGCCACCGAGTAACACGCTCATCACTTTTTTCTACTTGAGTCATGCGCGCAACCCTAGCATAAAAGATGATTGACTCGCCCCTGTAGAGCGCGTACCGTGCGCGGCTTAGGTGCCTACAGGTGTTTTGCCCGGGTAGGTTAAAAGGGAAGTCTGGATGAGCCAGCGCTGCCCCCGCAACGGTAGAGATAGCTAACACTATCAGAGCCCGATACCTGCCTACGAAAATAACCCAATGGCGCGGTGGGCTCCAGCAGGGAGTCAAGGCCGTTCGCTGTTACTGCGCCTCACTTCTTTGCACGTTCACCGCTCCTGTCAACATGGAGCTAAAATGAACAAACTAACACGAGTCATTCCCCTTGCGGCATCAGTCACGTTCCTCTCCCAACTCGCGCTTGCCAATCAGATCGAAGAAACTGTAGTCGTTGCTGATCGAGTGGGCACTGCAATCGAGTCGCTCGCCGTCTCTGTAAATGTAATGGATCGCGAGCTTATTAATGCCCTGGGTTCAGCTACATTGCCTCAATTGCTAAGATCACAAGTCGGAATCTCCACAACGCAGAACGGAGGTATTGGATCTGTCAGTGGCATTCGTGTGCGTGGGCAAGATGCTTTTAGGACGCGCGTCCTCATCGACGGTATCGATGTCAGTGACCCCTCTTCACCACAGATTGCGCCGCGAATGGAACACATACTCGCGGGCTCCTTGGAGCGGATCGAGATACTCCGAGGCACCCAAGGTCTGCTGTGGGGTGCAGATGCCGGCGGTGTAGTCGCACTTACCAGTCGACGAGGTAACGAACGCCCTAACATTAATATCTCAGCGGAGCGTGGCGGCTATGGTTTTGAAGCAGAGTCCGTCGCAGTGAGCACTGGTAGTATGTCATTCGGTGAGGTTTCTGCTGTTCTCAATCAGGTTGAGGTGGATGGCTTTAACGCACTTAGGGGCGATACCCTGCTCGCCGACAACGACGGCTACGACAATGACAGCTACCAGCTGAGTTACACGACACCGGAGTGGGATGGTTGGTCAGCTACGCTGAGTGCTCGCGAGGTAGACGCAGAAGCGGATTACGATAGCTGTGGACGATTCGACGAGAACTTCAGCTTCATATCAAGCAACGATTGCTCTGACGGTTATAAAAATGAGACGCAAGGCATGATCGTGAGTCACCGGGGCGAGGGACACTCAACGGAGCTTAACGCAAGTAAAAGTGAAAGCGATCGCGCGTACTACACCGATGATATTTTCCAGTTCGCGCTCGAGGGCGTAAATGAACAAGCCTCGCTGATACACAACCGCACGCTCACTGAAAGCATGGATGTCACTGTTGGAATCGACTTAAGCGAGCAAAGCTACGACGACGGCTTTGGCACCGCAAGAAGCCGAGATAATGATGGCATGTTTATAAACGTCCGGCGGACGGGTGAAACTGCTACTCTATCAGCAGCCATTCGCAGCGATGACAATGAGGACTTCGGTCGCCATACGTCCTGGCGACTCACCACATTGACCAAGATGGGTTTTGAGGGTTTAGCATTTAAGGCAGCGTTCGGTACTGGGTTTCGAGCGCCCTCGCCTTATGAAGTAGGGTCAAACCAATCACCCTTTGCACTACCTGAAGCTAGAGACAATGCGCTGCGGGAAGAGCAAAGCCAAGGTTGGGAGGTAGGACTCCGCGGCAAGCAGAACAGCATTGCTTGGGAGCTTACTTATTTCGATCAAGAGGTAAGCGATGCAATAATATATAGCTACAACCCTGCCTTGTTTGCAGGAGGATACATTCAGGTACCAGGCACAAGCGAGTTCACTGGTATCGAGGCTTCCGCTGCATTTACTATTAGTAAGGGACTAACGCTTGAGGGTTTCGCGACTGATCTGAGCGCGAAAGACGCGACAGGTAATTCGCTTCCGTATCGACCGGAAGTCACAGCTCAAATCTCTACTCGGTTCAGTGCCGATAAAACTCAATGGCTACTGCTCGCTCGATACACCGGTGATCGAGTTGACGGCTTCGGTACATCGCTTGGCGAGTACACCGTTTTGGACGCCTCATTCCGCTACACAATCACGGACAACCTCAGCGTCTCAGTGCGCGCTGAGAATCTTACGGACAAAGGTTACTCTGATATCGTGGGCTATCGTAGCGCAGGAAGAACGCTCTACCTCGCCTTGCATGTATCCTTATAGGTGGCTGCCATGAACAAAGATGCCAAACACAAAGCGTCGATGGAAAAACAGAAGTCCAGTGTTGACGCGTCTATCGCTGCTGCTGATAAAGATCAAAGTATTGTTTTATTGCTAACTGGCAACGGTAAAGGCAAGACCAGCTCCGCCTTTGGTATGGTGATGCGAGCTATGGGTTACGGTCAGCGCGTTGGCATTGTCCAGTTCATTAAAGGTGAGCAGCTGTCTGGCGAAGAGCTCTTCGCCCGCGAACACCTCCCTGCATATGATTTTTATCAGATGGGTACTGGCTTTACCTGGGACACGCAGAATCGCCAGGGCGATATCGAGGCAGCTGAACGCACATGGACCGAGGCGGCTCGGATGCTACAAGACCCTGCCTACGACCTGGTAGTGCTCGATGAAATCACCTACATGCTCTCGTTTGATTATCTTGATGAAGCACAGATCATCAAAACCATCGAGGCGCGCCCAGAGCATCAGAGTGTTGTATTGACAGGGCGCGGCGGTGGGAGTGGTTTAAAAGCACTGGCGGACACCGTTTCCGAAGTCAAAGAGGTAAAACACGCGTTCCGTGTCGGTATCAAAGCTAGAAAAGGCGTTGATTACTAAGTGCGCGGTTCCATTCACCCCGCGCTGCGTTTAAAGCCCTTCGTCGCTTACAAGTCGATTAACGCGTTTTTCCAGGGAGTGTGGGGGACAGCTTATGTCGCACTCATGGCGCCTTTACCCCCTGAGGCGTTCTCGTTGGGCCCACTTGCGTTCAGTCTAGGTCCACTGCTGGTTGCACTGGCCTACTCTCGACTCCTTAACCTGCACTGGTTTTTTCGAATATCAGTGAGTGTTGAGGTCATTGCGCTACTCAGCGTAGTGGCAGTTTTACTATATCCACAAAGCTTTTTACTCGCCGCCGGTGTCTACCTCGGTTTCCAGCTAGCGCTGATGTTTGGCAACTACTTAGTCAGGCTCGAAACGCTGGTTATCGCAAAGGACAGCTTTAAACCCGTTGATATCGGTAAAACAATCGGCGCTCTGGCAGGTGCACTTTTTGCGCTTGGATTTTATCAATGGGCCCGCAATTGGCTGGAGACCGAAGATACGCTGGCACTGATTCGGCACCTGCACTACCCTTTGCTAGTGGTGCAACTGAGTAATTTGTCGCTACTCATCGCCTCATTCGATCGAGACAAATTCGATCATCCGCTCTAGGCAGCAGACGATTGAGCAACTCAATCTAGAAGCTCTGGCTGCTCACTTAGAATCACATCAAACAAGGGCTGACCACTGAACCAACCCGACAACGTGCTGCCTACCTGCTTCTGAGTGTGAACCGCCATCTCGTGTGGGATTGGTTTCGGCTCCCCGACAGCCTCCGCAAGCAGTTGTGCTTGGCAGGTTCGCTCCATGGTGACGTACCACCACGTAGCCTCTTCAACTGATTGTCCGACAGTCAGATGACCGTGATTTTTTAAGATGATCGCCTTCTTATTACCCAAGGTTTGAGCGAGTCGTTGACCCTCATCCATATCAACGACAACACCGTTGTAGTCATCTAACAGCGCATGATCACCATAGAATGAGCAAGCATCCTGAGTGAGCGGATCAAGTAAACGGCCCAGCGAGGCCCACGCTTTGCCATAGATAGAGTGCGCATGTGCCGCTGCCGTGACATCGGGACGCGCTGCATGAATCTGGCTATGAATGGTAAATGCTGCGCCATTGAGAATACCGCTTCCCTCAGCAATATTGCCGTCGTGATCCACGCGGATCAAATCGGATACGCGCATCATTTTGAATGACCGGCCCATGGGATTGACCCAGAAGGTCTCAGGGTCGAGTGGGTCCCGAACAGTGATGTGCCCCGCCACGCCCTCATCGAATCCAAAACGACCGAAAATTCGCAGGGCCGCAGCCAAACGCTGCTTACGGAATAACTGTTCTTCCACGGGGTTGCGTTCTATCTGTCCCATGTTCTCATCAACATTCATGATCAGATTATTGACTTGTTGGTTCATCGGCTAGATTCCTGTCTTGTCCTTGTTTTTCGGTATTCGCCCGCGCGCTTGGGTAATTCAGCATCACTAGGTATGGGCAGCCCATGATCTTTTAAGTGTGCCACATAATGGGTGAGTTCGGTTCCCAGTTTCGTCGAGACCTCCTCGGGCTT
>Ga0163109_10000850_pt1 | contig 24059 bp, 22 predicted proteins | sample CRUFie1St13metaG_FD_108704 | JGI IMG/M metagenome (GOLD analysis project Ga0163109, IMG submission 108704) | Marine microbial communities from the Costa Rica Dome - CRUD Field 142mm St13 metaG | ecosystem: Environmental > Aquatic > Marine > Oceanic > Photic zone | place: Costa Rica: the Eastern... | reverse complement strand
TCATCATTATTTACACCCCGTTTAAGATTACCCTCTTCATCGCGGTCCATTAAAACACTCGTAAGCCAACTATTTAATGTTGCAAATTCGTGTATAACTTCTTTAAATGCCTCTTTTTCTTCTTCTTTATTTTTAAATCTCTTCTCGAGAACTTTATTTCTTATGCTACCAAAAAAAAGTGGCGGGTTTTTTTCAAGTAAGACCTTGGCTTTAGCAGCTATTTTACCATCACGCGACACAGATAAAGATTGTTGTTGTGCTACAGTTGCCCTTTCATTTCCTTCTCTTAGTTCTCTTTCACCTTTTACATATTTATCACGATAAAGATTTACATATAAGTTTTTGAATGCCTCATTTAATGGAGATAATTCTTCACGTTTTTCATCAATTGCCGCCAACACAGACATATATAATATACTGCTAAATAAAAAATATGAGCCTTAGCTCACTATTCTTCCCTCCTATTAATTATTATACTTAAGCGAACAACTCATCATCTTTTTCGCTATCATCGCTGGATGAATCTGGTTGTTCATCTACGATTTCATTAGTTTCCAAATCCAAATAGCCTATGAATGCGTCATCTCTGTTATCAGCGAAGAACACAGCACCATCACGTCTCATCTTCAATTCTTCTCCAAAATGATCGAAATGTTCAAATGGCTTGAATCCATTTTCATCATACTCATCGATAGTTGGCGCCACATATTCTACAACAGGTTCATTGGCTTCGTCTTCCTCATCTTCACTTTCAACAACAATCTTTTCCTCAACAACAGGGACGAATGATTTAACGTGATTACCAACAACATTACCTTCACTGTCTTTCATGTCAACGTCTTCTGTGACTTCTTCAACCTTCTCCTCAGGATTTTTGTCGTAAATTTTATCATTAAATGGCTTATCATCATTAGTCCTCATATAAGTCCATTTATCTAATGGGACCATACCATCTTTAGGCTGGCAGCCGCATCTAACCCAAGATGCTATACCAGATTTATTACTACGCAAATGCCTACGATACAAAACGTATTCTTTTGGCATTTCCAACTCCAACTCTTGTTCTGTCTCTTCATCAGTATCTTCCACCGCAATTTTCTTAGCCATAACGCTACTCTTTTTCACAGGTGGCTTATAATCCGGGCTAAATCCGCGCTCCTTTTTGTCCCATTTATCACTTAAGGATTCAAATAGTTCAGTCGCCTCATCAGTCCAATTATTAGGATTGTGTCTATATACGGTTGTGTCACTACCGTCTTTTTTACGAGCAATCCTTAAGGCTTTACCGTTGATGCCTGTCATAGCATTAGCGGTCTTATTCTCATTGTAATTTGCGTATCTCACAAATATCTTCTTAGTATAACTTCCATCAATCTTAGGTCCAGCATTAGCAGCCTTCTTAGCCTTAGCTTCTGCCGCTGCTAACTTCTTAGCTTCCTTAGCTGCTGCCTTCTCAGCCTTAGCTTGTGCCGCTGCTAACTTCTTAGCTTCCTTAGCCTGTGCCTTCTCAGCCTTAGCTTGTGCCGCTGCTAATTTCTTAGCTGCCGCCTTCTCATCTTTAACTCGTTGCTTTTCAGCCTTTTCCTCATCACTCATTACGCGCTTTTTAGATTTTTTAGAAGTAGCTTTTAATAAAGCTTGACCCTCTTCAATCATAGAAATGGCACGTTTTAACGAACCGACTTCATTTAAGAATTGTTTAACAAGAGCAATTTCTTGTTGAGTCAATGTCAATTGTTCAGCTTGCATGTTTTTAATTTGTAGGTTTTGGATTTGTGTAGTATTAGTTACTTGCATTAGTTAATTAAATATACAATCATGAAAAAATTTCTTTCAATTTTTCATGCATTTTTTCAAGGTAACTTTTACCTTGAATTTATATGTAAATTATAAATCATTATTATAAAATTATAATATATATGAGTGATGAAACAATAGAACAACCAACAAAAATAAAATTGCAACATTTTGATGTTGTACATAAACAAATAGCATTAGAACAACGATTAAATAAATTGAAACCTTTTATAGCATATAAAACACTATTAGACGAAAAAGATAATACACCATTATCAAAGAATTCGACAGTAGATGAACAAGATTGGGATCGTATTTTAGACGAATTACTTGAAAATAATGAATATGGTAGAACAGATAATCCCAAAAAAGCTACCAGCGAAGATTGGTTATCTTATTACAATTATATGTTCGACCAAGAAAAAAATTTTGATTGGTTATTCGCCAATTTTAAATATGCTGGAGAATCATTTTCAAGAGATGATATTCAAAGTATGGATAGGTATAACGCAATTGAAAGAGTGATTAGAGAAAAAAAACAAGAATTTCCAGATATATACTTATCATACCAAGAAAGAAATAATATAAAAATAAAAGGTAAAAAATGCGACGATAAAGATATAGGATATAACAATCAAAAAAGATTATATTACTTAAAATTAAACAATAAAATAAGAAATGGCAAAGAATATAAAAAATTAAGTAGAAAGGAGAAAAGGGATATGATTGATAAGCTTAAAGAGGAAATTATTAAAATAAATAAAGATCAAAATACAAAATATAAACTTGCGGTGAAGAGCGGAGATCTGAATAATATAAAGAAAACTAAAGAAGCTCTCCAAAAAAAACTAAAAGATATAGGTTTTTCCTTTAAAGTTGTTACAGAAAGTAATAAAAAAGATGATAATCTTAATAACACAATAGGAAGTAATAAAAATTTTAACTTTTTTCATACATTCGGTGAAAATCCTTCTATAGATAATTTTGTAAATGCCAATAGAGTTATAAATGAACAATGTCCCAATATTTTAGATGATGATATGTACCCATTCTTGTCAGAAGACCCATCAGAAATGGGTGGTCATCCAGGTGCTTTTATTAATATATATATTCCAAAAGATGGTGATAAAAAATGCACCGTATATGGTGGTAAAAAATGGCAAGATGACTCACGAGTTGAATATAATTTTTACCAATATATTTATAATAATAAACAGGACGATTTATTGTTAACATTTAAAAAATATATACCCGAATACATTAAAGATAAAAAATGTATGCCGTACACAGATACAACTACAGAACATGATTTAAAAAGAATGGATTATTATTTTCCTATAGCAAACATTAAAAATATAGTAAGAAAAGAAAATGAATCAATTCAAACTGCTGATTTTAAAATTGGTTATAGAACATCTTTTCTTCATGAAAAAGGTTATAAAGGAAATAAAGATGGTGTTAAACGTGATAAATATCACTCAATTTCAAATAAATTAGGATTTCGCCTTGAAGGAAGCAATTTAATAAAAAAAATAAATAAAATAAGTAGAAAATATTCCAAACTTTCTGGATGGCATACTACACCATTAGAAGGACGTATGAAAAAACACGGCATAAAAGTTAATCCAATTAGTAAAAAAACAGACATGTTGCCTGATGTATTGAAAAAAAAATTTAAAGTGGCACAATTTAATTTATATATTCTTAACCCAGGATTCATTTTCGATACTATATTTTATAATCAATCCGATAAACATATAAAAGATTTTCAAAGAAAACTTAGAGTTTTTGAGGAAGACTTTATTAAAAAAAACTTCGATGCCTTCAATTCTGGAAGAAAAGCTATTGCTTTCATAGGTAGTAGTTTTTTCTTTGTTTCTGGTGGAAATGGTATAGACTTCAAATTAATTGATTTCGCTCATCCATATATTCTAAAATGGAATCAACAAGATCGAAAAAGAGTTTTAAGCAATGATAATGACCTATGTTGTCCTACATATTTAAAGGACGGTAAAATAATACAAGGTCGCAGACATAAAGATAATAAAATGGCTGTTAAATACAATTATAAAAAAAAAGTAGAGAAGAAGAAAAAAATTGATGCTGGAAGCACTGTTGTAGATGGTTTAAAAAGCACAACGAATGTAATTGCTAACGTTGCACAATCAGGTGGTGGATGGCCGTGGTCAGGTGAAAGGGAATCGATTTATAGTATTGACAAAGATGAGAATAAAAGAGATCTTACCTACAAGGAATGGGAACATACATTTTTTAACTTTATGAATGGTTTATTATCTATGATTTATTCATTTCACTTTTGGGCAAATACTCGATTAAATTATAAACAATCTGATGATAATATTAGAAAAAGAGAGATCGCAAAATTACGCGAAAAATATTTATCATATAAAAGACCTGTTAAAAATATAAAAAAGGATAAGTTAGAAACTTGGATGTCTAATCCTGACAATATCGATTTGGCAGATGAAAAATTAAGAAAACAAAAGATTAATGAGACGTGGGACGAACCATATCTTTGGGATGAAGATAGCAAAATGACTCAATTAAACGAACTTATTATTAATTCACAATCTAATTTACTTAACGCGCCTTTATAAATAATTTTAAAATATGAATTAAAATTATTTTCTACCCTTTTTCCTTGTTCTTCTTCTTTTTGATTTTTTCTTTGGTTCATAATGTGGATACGATAAAGTTATTTCTTCTCCAGCTTTTATATCTCTCTTCGCTACCAATTTTCTTCGCTTCAAGTAACTATTTTCTTTGGGCGTAGCATCATTAATAAACGTAACCAAATTCCTGTTTTTTTTCATATTAATAATCTTTCCTACTCTTTTCAAAGAATAAGTATATCTAAAATCTTCTCCATATTTCTTTTTAAAGGCATCCCATTTCATTACATGTTTCTTATTATGATTATACGGTGCTATTGTTCTGCCTTTTTTTATATCTTTTTTGGTAAACAAACCAACTCCGTGTATTTTTGATTTTTTTATTTCTAAATCATAATCTGCTGGATTATCAAATAATGTCACTCCTTTAATTCTAACCTTTCTTGTTTTTCTACCCATTTATATTACATACACATTATCTTTTTCTACGCGTTCTCTTTTTTTTCTTTCCCCATTTCTTTATTCTTTGCTTACTACATTTACTTAGTCTTATTCCTTTCATCCTTGCTAATTTTTTCGTTACTCGTATTAATTTCCTTGTTGCTTTTTTGTTAGGCGCTGATAAACATATTATCTTCTTTTTCATACGTTTTTTACAGTTTCTTTTCTTTTTACTATTCTTACGCGTTTTCTTTCTTTTCTTTTTCCTCTTTCTACGCGTTCTTTTCTTTCTCTTCTTACTTCCACCCCTTTTTGTGATTTCAATGACTCCCTTGTCGTCATTTATTTTCACGTATATTCTATTTGTTACTTTGCGCTTTTTATCTCCTTGTTTATTCTCTACAAGTATGATTTTATCAATAAAATCAGAAAAATCATCATCATAATAACCTTCGCCAATTAAAGTTTTTTTTAATTCTTCTTTAAAAACATCACTTAATGCTTCACTATCTTGGCGTGATTTCAAAACGTGTCTCTTGAAATTGGGGTCCGTTGCAAGGACACGCATTCTATTTCTTAAACTTTCTTTATAATCAAAAGCAACATCTAAAAAATCATAATATATTCCCATTTCTCCCATTTCGTCTTCTCTATATTTTACTCCCATTGTCCTTGTTAATTGGTGTCTTACCCCTTGTGCCATTCTACCACCTTTATCTTCTTTAATAACGTGTAGCCTGCCCAATACAGACCGATAAAATCCACTCACAGCGTTTGAAAAATCATAAAAATCCTGATAAGAAGGTGGTGTAAATTTACCCCAAAACCATCCCATAGATTCATTTAGTCCTTTTTTCTTTTGATTCATTAATGACTTCATATATAAATCTTCCTCTTGCGCATTTGCGGAATCCGTCCAATAACTTTTTGCTATACCATCTTTATGAGATGAACAATACAATACAAAGAATAAAATTTTTATTACGTGAGGAACTTTTAATTGTTCTTGAATATCTTCATCACTCATTCCTTTACCCATAAATCCTTCATCTTCTTCCTGTTTCTTTTTTAATTCTTCCTGTTTCTTTTTTAATTCTGAAAATTTTTCATCAACAAAAATCATTATTCTATCTAAAACAGGTCTTTCATCTTGGAAACCTTCAACCCAATCTTTTTCTATTTTACTATATAAACCACCTCTATCATCAAATTTTACACCTTCAGTAAGTCTATTCATAAGTTCTATAAATTTATCAGGATTATAATTACCTTCTTTGTCTATCTCTAATAAATTAAATATCTCAGTTCCAATGGTTACACTATCGAAAAATGTAACATCATCCCTTCCTTCTTTAGCATCCCTTTTTTGAGTATTAGGTCTTACATTCTGTAAAAATCCATTAATATCTTCATATAATTGTTTTCTTTCGGCAGGGTCTAATACGTCAAATGAATTATTAAATGTAATATCTTTGGGGTTGATGGTATCTATTACCTTTTTCTTATCATCAGTTAATTTATCGATTTCTTGTCTTGCGTATTCTCGATGTTTTCTTTTACCCTCTATAAAAATCAAACATCGCCTTGCTACATTCAACAAATATACAAACCATAAACCAGAATTTACGTTTAATCTTTTTCTGGTTATTTTCACTTTTTCGAGTTCTTTTTCTTGTTTTTCAGAAAAAAATTCACTTTGTTCTTTGTCCAATAGCTTCAAGCTCTTTTCATTCTGGTATCCTTTTACTTCTATTTTAACTAATTCTTCTCTTCCTTCAACACCAGACATAGGTGAACAAGATATTGGATAAAATTCCCAATTTTGACAATTTTTATTCCATTCATCATTATCGCGCACTGCAAGCGAAGAACCAAGTATTATTTTTTTTATAACTACACTCATTTTACTTGACATTGCGTCGCCTGCTTTTCCTTGTCCTATCTTGAAAATATCATCGTGCAATTTTTGTAACTTATTTCCTCTTTCTACTTCATTACCACCCCACGCTTCTGGATATTCTCTCATAAATACAACATCTTCAACGCCACGCTCTCTACCATATTCGCCGGTATCTCTCAAAAACCATAAGCCAAAATCATCCTTAACCATATTCGTATATTTATTTTCGTATTCACTGGATATTAACTCGTTCGTAAATACATCATCCTCATACTTTTTTCCTTCTTTTTCCTCATCACCCACACGATATTTTGCCAAATGTAAATCTTTCAATAATTCTCCTGGACCTCTTTCCATACCCTCTTCAGCACCAACAACTGTAGATTCTGAGGGCATATCTTTTCCCATTCCACTACGTGTCTTCAATTGTTTATTAGTATATAAATCATACCAAGCTGGATGTTCAAAACACTTTCTAAATTTATCATCAATATCTTCATTCGTAACAAGAACCGCGCCCGGAGAAGTCCATCTAAATATCTTTAAACTTTTTATTTTTCTTTCTTTTGGCAATTCATCGTTAATATCATTCAACAATACTCTTACACTAACAAAATCTTCATGTATTGGTTTCAAATCTTCTTTTTTTTGTAACTTATAATAATAACCATCTGTTCCTCCACCATGCTGTGTCCAATTAACTTTAATAACGGGTTCGATCACTTTTGTTGATTCTTCCTGACTTTCGACGCTACTAATACTTTCATCATCACTACTTTCACCACTACTTTCACTATCACTTTCATATGGAACAATTTCATTACTTTCAAATGTTGCCATCTATATATATATTGCGACATAATAAATAGATTTTATAAACTTCAAGGTTCAATATTCTAAATATTTAGAAGGCAATCATGAAAAATTGAATTAAAATTAGTCATGATTAGTTTTGTAACAACCAAACGAAAGTCTAAGAACAATATAATAAGTACATAATATAAACATGTTTATGATGCAACCTCACCGCCGCTCTAATAGGCGCCCAAGAGCCAAGAAGAATACGGAAAAGAGTAGTAAAGAGTTTATATCAGCTTACATAAATGCCAATCGCATCGAGGCCATGCCCGGGAAACTATGGAGAGAATCCAAGAAGAAAGATCAAGATGAAGACGATGAACTTCCACACGTCGATGGATTTGATTACGATAAGGAGATGTATATGGCGAACGATAGATACGCATCTATGATAAACGACGAAATTGCGGAATTTATAAAAGAGAAAATATGGAACGAGGCCCAAGAAAGATATGCGAAGGACGAGGCCGAACACAAAAGCAAGTTCGACGAATCAAAATATAACGATTAGATTAATTATATTGGAGGGAATAATAGTGAGCAGGGTTCATATTTTTTAATTCTTGGTAAAAGAAGGAAGTCTTTTAATTAAGGATACACCATTATCTTTAGGTGGAATATAAGGAACGCTTACACTCCCCCTCCTTAAAACGTGCTTTAATTGTTCTCTGCATTCTTTTTTATCTTTTACATTATTTTCAGAATCCTTGTCTCTATACTGTTGAATCAATGCTTTCACATTATCGTATTGTTCTATTTTATGTTGTGGATCTTCCCACGGCTCATACTTTTCAAAAGGATCCATTATATATTTTATAAATTTATTCGCATCTATAACATCTTTTGTAGCTGGCATACAACAATCACTACAACATTTTCTTCTATTTATTTCAGCTATTCGTATTTCTTCTTGAAATATTTGATCTATAACTGAAAATCCTGATTTTAACAATAAAATCGTTGTTAATGCTGCCGCTTTTGCTTCATAATTTTCATGCACTAATCTCTTCTTTATTTCATATTCACCCTCACTTAAATCATCATTTAACATCTCTCTTTTTAAATGAAGTATTCTATTTGTTATATCCCTCAATTTTGTAGTATAATCCCTTTGACAGTTTGTTATTTTTTTTATTATTGAAAATACATTTAGATTATATATATTCGGATACAAATATCTAATTTTTCTTGGAATAACAAACTGATTCGTCGCCTTTATCTCTTTAATTTTCATTTCTATATCTGTTATTCTTTCTTTTATTTTATCCATTTCTTCTTCACTGTTCTCATTTACCCCAAATAATAAAAAATATCCTGATGCGAATTCACAACTCGATTGTAATTTATCGTATTGGTGTGCCGCCGTCTTGTGTGCTTCAGCCTGCGCATCCAATTTCCAATAATTAACACAAGCCAATAAAAAAGATATAAAAGCATTTAATCCCGACATCGCTATTGTACCCCAACTATAATAATCTACTCCATAAGTGGCTACAGCTGCCAATGATGATAAAAATATAGCCGGTAACATCAATCTATTCAAATTCTTATCACATTCGTGTTTCGCTTCCATATATATTAATTTTTGTCCTCTTATATAACTCGCCAATATATCCATAGCTGATGAATAATATTCTTCTGGAGAATTATACAATTTATTCAAACTTGTTTCCACCCTATCATATGTAACCTTGCCATATGAATCCCCCGTAGATGTTATATTGTCTACAGAATCAAAATCCATCAAATCCAGAGAATTTATTACATTCAACTTAACATTAAATATCGCATCTTCTATAGTTAAAGGAATTTTCTTACCATCTATCTTTTTATTTGATATCTTATTCGCCATATTTCCAAAAATAAACTCCATTTGTTTTGCAACTTCCTGTTTGTTTATGGATTCACCCGTTTCAGACTTCCTCTTTATCATTAATTTAATTCCCTCTGGTACTTCTCCTTCCTCCATTTTTTCCATTTCTGTCCCTGATATATCTAAAGCATTTGTCATATACCATATGTAATTATTTTTTTTTTGACTGAAATAAGGAAGAAACATTCAAGGCACATTTTTTTTAAAGAATTTTAAAATTGAATTAATTTGTAATCTATAATATTAATCAATAAAGATGACTAACATGAGCACACAAGTGAATTCAACCGAGTATATTATGCCTCAAAAACATCAGGACGGGATGGAAGCGAGAACCAAATGGCGGAAAGAATTACGGGAGGAAGAGATGGAAACCTTTCATTTTAATACTCTTACCAATGAAGTATTCAAAAAAAGCGCCGATATTGTTTTGGATGATAGTGATAAACGCAAAACCGTGATTAAAGTAGTTCCTACGGACAATACATCATGGAAAGCCGAAAGAGAGGCCCTATATATAATCAGTCGCAATGGTAAAGTAATGAAAATCGGCGGAACCAGAACTGGTATGAAAAAACGATGGAATTCATATAAATGTGGCCATTGCGTTCCTGAAAGATGTATGAAGAATGGCGCACCATACCCCGGTAAAATGAGTGTAACAAACGCTCATCTCTATCACACCATTGAAGATGACCTTCTTAAAGGTAATCGTTGGGAATTCTGGACCTGGTGGCTTCCTACTGTAAAAGTCACTGTTGATATTATGGGTTCTCCTCGTCAAGTTATAGCACAAACATATCACGCATATGAAAGTTGTTGTATGGAGCTTTTTAGAAAAGAATCTGGTGATATACCTCAACTATGTGACAACGCCGATCCAAATTATCGTTAATTATATAAAAAAATAGAAGACTGGAGATAGCTTTTTTATTTGCCTTCTATAAACTTCTGTTCCTTTTTTGTTATTTTAAACTTCTTATACACCTTATCATAATCATCACAATAAGGAAAACTCTGCAATATTCTTATGTTATTGAAGTTACCATATCTACATATATCATTTACAAACTTATATAATGGGTGTTCCAATACCTTATTTATTTTACGCGCTTCCTTCTCATCTTCACATCTAATAAATGCTATTGATTGCGTCATTCCACAATCATTATCCACAAATGTTCCATAATAAGATGTTGTTGAAATAAAAACCTTCCATCCCTCTTGATATTTATGTTTCTTTGAACTCCAAACAACTTGTTTCGGTGTATGTATCAATCTATATATATGTTCCTCATCTTTTTCTTTTGTTATGAACTGTCTTTTTGTATACTTGTGTAAATAACTCGTTGTTTCCACTTCAAATTTTTTTAATGCTTTATTGTCCAATGTTTTTTTCAATATATTCTGTATCATTTTATTATAATACAACGGTATATATCTTCGTTCTTCGCTCTTAACGCTACTATTATATATTTCTCCCTTCCATTTACCTTCTACAGTAATATCTTTATATGCCGGCGTATTCTCTATCAAATACCAAACAAATGATGACCCCACCTTAGGAAAATATTTTTTTGCCGCATGAATATTAATATGCAGTATTTGTAGTTTCGTTAGTCTAATTATTAAAGTATTCCTATCAGCATATGACATCCAATTATCAGGTGTTATATATAATAATAACCCCTTCTCCAATAACAATTCCAACGACTTATTAATAAATAACCCTATTAAATTATGATTCTTTGCTGTTCTTTTCCCATTTGCGTCCAACTTCGCATAGGGAGGGTTCGCAACTATCAAATCGAATTTTATATCCGTTGTCAATTTCAAGAAATCCTCTGTATAAACATTAAGTTCTTCATAATTAAATATTTTTTTTAATACCTCTATTCTATCCAAGTTTAAATCATTAAAATGTAGTATTTCTTTCAATATTGTTTCACTACTATGATATTTAATCAATTTATGATAAATTACAAACGGAAAATTTCCACAACCACAACACGGGTCAAGTATTTTTAAATTCTTTCTCATCCAGAATTCTTCTGGTATTTTGTTCACCATTTCTTCAACACAATCTATTGGTGTTGGTTCATCATTTGATGTTTTTACTAATCTTTTATCACGATTCAATTCTTCATCATATAGTTTTTTTACTATTTCATATGCATGGGATATTGTAATATTTTCCATTGTATTGATTCAAATAAATATATAATATTTAAATCAATTTTATTCCTCTTTTAAATCGGCTATCGCGTCTTTTATCATTATGTCCTTTGATATTTTCTTCTTCACTTCCTTTACATTTTTACTCATTTTTTCTTGGTCCCCACACCCATACATGATTTTTTCCATAAATTTAGTATATTGTTTTTGTAATCTATCATCCTCCATAAAATTTGGATGTGCTTCCTCCCATTCCTTTAAAGCTTGCAATTGTTTTATTTGTATCTTTCTAACAGACTGTTCCATTTCTTTATCTCCTGATTTTTGTTTCCATTCCTCGCCCTCTTTTATATAAAAATGTTGTCTTCTATGGTCAGTGCAATGTATTGGTCTCTCCGTTGGTGCCAAATCTTTTAATTGTTTTGTTATTATATTTGTTAATCCTGCGGCACTTGTTGTTCTATCTTGATACATAATATCCTCCAATTGAACCTTTATTTGGTCAACAAAATCTGTTAGATTCATTGCGTCCTTACAATGTTCGTTCAAATACAAATTGATTGATATATTATTAGTATTAAATGTGTTATTATCAAAATTTTGAGTATTATTTGTTGTATTTCCTTTATTTGTTTTCAAAATATCTATAATTTCATCTTTATGTTTTAATTTTTCTTCCAATAATTGAATTTTCAAATCTTTGATTTCCAGGTCTTTTTCTGGATCGTTTACGCTTTTTTTGTTAGCCGATTTTACGCTAGTTAGCATTTTGTTAGCATTTTCAACAGTTTGGAATTCAACACTTTTACATTTTTTCAAATGACGTGATAATGACGGGCGATGTTTGTAACTCATTCCACAAAATTCGCACGAAAATTCAACAAATTTACGCGTTTTACGCGTTTTGCACGCTTTTTTTGACGCGTTTTTTAAATGTTTTTTGGTAAGGAGGTGTCTTTCATAGTCAGCCTTACGTGAGCATTTGTAGTCACAAATTTCACAAATCATCATTTTGTTAGCATGGTTAGCATACATGTTAGCCTTATATTAGCATGATATTATTTTGTTTCTAAACCTTTTTTTTGTTAATTTTTTCGTTATGGTCACAAAACATTTTTGTTTTTTTTCGAAAGATGCCTACATATATCAAGACAAATTTGTTTAACCCGTTAAAAGGGGGTTTTTATTTGTTCTGAATATCTGAAAGTTGACATTTTTTTTTATGCAAAAATGTGCATTTTGAAAATCTTAATGATAAATATTGCACATTTTTTTCTTCACTGAGAGTATTTTTACATAGTACAAAAAAAGTGATTTAGACGATAAATGGTAAGACACAAATAATTTAATTACAAGTTTTCCACTCGATTAAGGGATGACTTTTTGAAGATTTTTATTTTCTTACGATATTATGGTAACAAGCATTTTATAACTCTCAAAAATGGCAAAAATGGTAACAAATTTCATGATTTTGATTTTTTCGCATTTTGTTAGCATATTTCATAACAAAATAATTGACAACTTTCAAAAATGATTTTATCGTAACAAATTTCACGATTTCAGAAAAATTGACTTTTATTATCAAAATTCATAACAAAATAATTGACAACTTTCAAAAACGATTTTATCGTAACAAATTTCGCGATTTCAGAAAATTTGACTTTTCTTATGTAAAATCATCATAAAATAATTGACTACTTTTAAAAGTGAAAATATGCAGTTAAATCTGTATAAATTTTTGATATATTATATAAATGAATAAACAAGAAACATTAATTTATAAATTTTTACATAAATGCGATTTTGTTTTTGATAAGATAGAACAATTAGATGGCATGCTTATACCAAGAGATATGTTGTTAGATGAAAAGAAATATTTAGACATATCTCAAAACATAATAGAGTTAAAAAAAATATTTAGCTCGTCTATGCTTACATCATTACAAACGAACGCACAAAAAAAACAAAAATGGCCTCTATTAAATCTGGTAAGACAGATCTTGAAATCTAATGATTACAAAATGGAACCTATTAGAAAGAGCAATGGATATACAAAAGATGGAAAAAAGAAATATTTAAGATTTTTTTTAATAAAGAAATTCAAGACTATCCCAAAGAATTTAAATGAAGAATTAAATGTTAATAAGGAATGATTTAGAAATAATTTTATTAGTTATAATTATAATGGATAATCAAAATATATTGATTGCTACTGCTGGTTTTGCTATAGCCGGTGTAGCAGGTTATATGTATTTAAATAAAACAGACGATAGTGTCGAGTCTGAGAATGCCAAATTAGGAACAACGAAAGTATCTGATTTAAAACCAGAAGGAGACGGCAAATCTTGGTGGAGTAGTTTTTGGGGCGAAGAACATAAGAAGCAACAAGTTATGGAGGAATTGAAAGAAAAGGTATCTGATAAAACAGCACTATATAATTAAATATTTCTTATGATAAAATCGTAAATAATATTTAGAATTAGCTTAAACAAATGACAATTATAAATGTAATGAATTATTGGGGACAACCAGACGGAACAATAGATTTTTGCGAAGAAAATTATAAAGAAAATATGTATATTGCGGAATATTGGAACACTTTAAGTGCTTCAATATATTTTCTAATAGGAATGATGTGGATATTTACTAAATACAAAAAAATAGCAATGAGTTTTATGTTTTTAAGTTTAGCGACGGCATTATGGCATGGAACATTGAGATATTGGGGACAATGGTGTGATGAAGTAGGAATGTTTGTATTGTCATTTAATCTAATAAAAAACATACACCCAAGTGTGAGTAATAATTGGTTAGTGTTGTTAATAGGGATATATTTTGCTTTCCAAGACTTGTTTTTTATATTTGGAGGATTGTTTGTAGTATTACAAATATACATTGGATTATGCGCAAAATACATGACAAAACAGATGAATAATAAAAGAGATATGATTATATATGGATTTTTAGGGATAGTGAGTGGTATAATATGGTTATTGGACACGTTTTTTTGCGATCCTTCGGGAATTAATTATCATTCAATTTGGCATATAACAACAGGATTATTGGGACACATTGGTATAAGAATAATGCATAAATATGATAAATTAAATCTAAGGAATTAATATATGTGGCAAATGATGGTGGGTTTCGCGGCGGGCGTTTATGTGGGAACATATTATAATTGTAAACCAACAATCATAATGATTCAGGAAATGGTGAAAGATAAAATGCCTGAAAAAAAAGATAAATAAAAAATGAATAATAGTATTTTTTATTTATTTCCAAATAATGAAGGAATGGTAATGTTGCCATTATCATCTTTAACATATTTTGCTATAATAGTGGGATTTTCCTTATTTTGAGCAATGTCATTGTGTGAATAAACATTATTGAAATTATCAATATAATAAGATATACCATGGATTTCACATAACCAAACGTCAATTTCTTTGTGAGTTTTTTTCGGTGGTTTGTCACTAATAACGCCGTGTGGAGTTCCTTTTATATGTGTACCACAGAAATCGTGAGGGTCTTTTTTCCTTCTGCTACATTGTTGTCCGGCAGCTCTAAGGGCACAACATCTATCACCCAATGGAACAACATTTTTAGCCCTTTTTCTTTTAGTAATATCACTTTTATTAATAGTAAGAACATCATAATCATAAATAAGTCTTAATAAGTCAGTTTTTATATTTTTATCAATGTCAAGACTGGATATTTCATTTGCAATAGTTTTTTTAAACAAATTTGCATGGTCCGCGATTTTACGATTAATATTTTTCTCCATTTTAAATTAATTAATAAAATTAATCTTAAATCAATTTTATTAATAAAGTGAAAATGAGCTTAAAGAAAAGCGGTTCCTATTTTGCTTGGTAGAAACATAATGAATAACCATATGGCAAAAGTCCAAACTTGATAAGAAATTAATTCATTGGCAGGAAATAGGTCAGGGAATAATGCGGTTAGTAATTTACTTAATGCGAGCATTAAAAAAATACTAATGGTGGATAATTGTTTAGGAGATAGACCGAACATATATAATATAGTAAGTTTATTTAATTTTGTAATTATCATAATAAGGATTCCATACAGGAGTAGTCGATTTCATATCAATTAAATGATATGATAAACTAATTAATTGTTTCTGTGATTTTATAACATAAAATGGATGTTTATTAAAATATCCAGAAAAGTTTTTTAATTTTATTTTACTGAATACAAGAGAATCATATTTTTTAGCCCACTTACCTTTATTTTTATTATTAATTTCAATATTTTCTTTTTCTTTTTCTTTTTCGTAAGATTTTACGTCATCGTCTTGTTTTATAAAATTATAAAAAGGATCGGTTTCTCTATAAAGTACGTGTCTATCATTACCAATAAATGTGGCTATTCTAATTATAGCACCCTGAAAATATTTACCTTCTTTATTAGAGATTATTTTACTAAATATATTGCGCTCTTTATAGTTTGAAGTGAATATAGCATTACGCATTACACCACTGTATGATTTGGTGTAGTAATAAGAACCATATCTCGTAGAAGCGTTTGCTCTAATACCAACACTTGCCGCAAAAGGTATAATTTCAGCGGGTCCACCATAAAATGTAGAAACGGGAATTTCAATATTTTCTTTTTTATCGTCTTTCAAATAAATAAGTTTTGGATGTTTGAGAAATAAAGTGGAACAAATGTTAGCAATAGGGAAACTAAGAAGAGATTTTTTATTACAAATTTCGTCTATAATAGCCCACCATAGTTGTTGCGAGCGTTTAATTAATTTAATAGGATTAAATTGTTCAACCATCTGATAAAAAAAGAAGTGTTGATTATTAAAAGAAAGGAAACCTTTAAAATTTGTATCAGCATTAACAATTTTCTTAACTAAATTATTAGCGGTAGTAAAGGGGTTAGATTTTTTAATAGTGTCAAAAGGAAATATAAGGTGTTCATTAGTTCCTACAGGATATTTATATAATAAATATGTTAGATACGGTTTATATATGATATTAATGGGCGTGGTATCAATAATTTGAAAAATACATACAAAAACTGAATCATTTTTAGAATATTTAATATCATTTGTGTTTTTTTTTAAAAATGATAAATTATAATAGATATCTTTATTAAAAATACTCATTTATATAAATACAATTTTATTTTTTTACAATTTTACGTCGAATATTTTCAACAGTTTTTTCAGGACGAGTATTCATAATAAAATTAGTTAATTGTGCGACGGTTTCCTTATCATTTTTATAGAAATCTAATAGTGATGTAATAAGATGTTTTTTGCTAAGTGCTGATTTAGTTTTTTTTTCAGTTCTTATAAGTTGACTTTCACCAGCATTCATTATTTCAATATCTTGACTTTTCATAATATCAACGAGTGAATCAGTCATTTCTTTTTTTAAAGCCCTTCTTTTTCGAATTTCTTGTTGTAGTTGTCGAATTTCAGTGTCAATTTGTAGCCAATTTTTAACATTTTCAACCAGACGAGATTTTTCAGTCATATATATAAATAGTTAATTAAATATTTAAATAATTATTAAATATTTATTATAATACATCAATAACTATAAATAATATTTCTCTATGTTTATTGGATATATTATTACCAGCTGAATGCCAAGTAATGTCTCTGTGAACACAAATATCACCAAGTTCGTGATTATATTGACATTTTGCGGCGTTAAATAAATCAACATCTTTTAATTGATTTAAATAGCCAATATTACCATATGGTCTATTGGATCTACCATTTTCATCTTCCATATATCTTTCTCTAAAATCACCCAACATTTTGTCATCATAAAATATTGTTGGTCCCATATCAATGGTTGTTTTATGTAAAGGGATTGTAATAAAAATACGTTTAGTTACTTCGGGTGCGTCGTGATGAATTTCTTGTTCAGGACTACCAGGTGCTACAGAGAATAATGTGATGCCTACAATATTCCATTTCCTGTAACCAAGAATTCTCATAAGTGTATTAACATTATTATATAATAAAGGTTTTAATTCATTGTAACAAGTATTGTATGATTCAATTCTTTTTTTTAAAAAAGGAGGAAATTTATTTTTACTATTTATAATATGAGTAGGGAGAACATCTGCTAAATTATTTTCATCAAGATAAAAAACATAAGCACGTCTCTTTATATTTGTAACGAATAAATTGCCACCATCATCCTGAGGGGATTCCCATATAACAACATTTTTTTTTAATTGTAAAGTCTTATCTACAATATTATTTATATTTTTAAAAAATTTATTGATAATAATAAATTTTGATTCTTCGAAGATTTGTCTATATTTATTCATAAATATAAATGAATATATATAAAAAAAAACATAAACAAACATAAATTATATAGTAATTACGACGTTGGTTGTAACTACGGGACAAATTTTACTATTCACTTTATTCTTTTTATAGTGTTGTGAACAGAATTTTCCATCTAATGATTTAGCATATCTTGTGCATTTATTACCTTTTTTGGTTATAGCACAACATTTAACTTTTGCATCATTTTTTAACTTTTTATTATCCATAATTTTTTGATGTTGATTACAATATTGTTTATGACATTTTTTAGAACACGGCATTCCTTTTCTTTTACCAGAAGCGAATTTATAACAACAATTATTAGTTTTTATTACCATATGTTGAGGTGCGTTGATACCATAAGTATCACTAAATTCGGGATGTGACGGTAGAACACCATTTTGTATTCTTCTACAATAAGGACATTTAAATTGAAATTTACTTAATTTTTGTATTTCATTATGATTTATAATATATTTTTGTGAATAAACTTCATCGTATATATTTTTATAGTTGAATTTATGATCACATAGTAATACTACATGATTTTCAGAGAGCTTTTCATGAGAAATTAGACATATGTTATCATTTTCAGTAGAATCATCATCGCTATCATCAGCCATCATTTGATTGAAAATACTTTGCATTATAATAAATAAATTATTCTCTTTATATGTTTTATATAGAATGTCAAAAAAAACTTGGGCAATACCCTGTTGGTTTTTTTTCCACGGTATGGCTGAAAAAATAAGTAAATCATATTATGAAGAGAATTATGAAGGGGTATTTGATTTAATAGTATTAATATGTAAGAATTTACCCTGTCCATACTGTAGAGAACACGCCACATATTATTTACGAAATAAGCGTGCTAAAGATGTTAATACCAAACCGAAGTTAAAAAAATTCTTATATACATTTCATAATGATGTAAATAAGAGAATAGGTCATCATGTATTTGGCGAAGACATATTATTAAAATACAAAACTATAAATATAGAGAAGGCATATATATATTTTAATCAAAATTTTTATGGTGCATACATTGTTAATCACGATTTTAATGGTTGGAGAAGAAATTTAGTTCAGGATTCAGTGAAAACATATTTAAGAAATAATTGGGATAAGATGTTTAGAAAAGATGACTGTGATAAGGATTAAATTTTCTTATATGTGCATTTGTATTTTGTTTTACCAAGAACACATTTATCAGGATTATGGACGTCATCTTTGTAATTATAAACGAGTGTTCCGCCATCTAATTTACCACCACTCATAAAACCCATACCAAATAATACAGCATAAAACCAAGCAAGACCACATAACATACCAATAAACAAACCAATACCAATAGCTTTACCACCATCACAACCGCTTTTGAATCTAAAACCAAGGTCCAAAGTCATTAATAATGTTAATAATGACCAGAATGGTATGCCTGGTTTAGATGATTCATTACTAACAATACCAAGACCCAAATAACTTAATAAATAACCAAAGAATACGGCGTGCGAAGAGGGTGTACCAAGATATTTAAGTTCGGGATTTATAGGTTCGAATATATCGCAAAAATCGTGTGCGGGCATATCAGTAGCTGGATTAAAAGAGTCACCTTTCTTAAAAGGGCCACGTTTTTCATTCAAAGATTTTTTTGCCAAATTACCTAACAAAGAAGATAGCATACTACCTAAAAGAAATACAATACCTCTTAGGTTTCCTTGAAAAAAAGAATTGAGCAATAGATACGCGGATATTATTAAAGGCGATAAAGCAGAAACGAATACAGTGTAATTATACATTGAAAATTTAATTGCCATATATTAATTATAAACATAATTATTTATAATTAATAATATTATTCAACAAAAACACAATTCAATACTTCTTTTATATTACTAACGCTAATAAACTTGATATCATTAAATATGGATAAATCGTGTGTTTCACTTTTAATTTTTTCAAAATCGTCCAAATTTTCTTTGGGAAAAATGAATGTTTTTACTCCAGCTCGAATACCTCCTAAAATTTTAAGTTCCAGACCACCAATTGCGGTGACTTGTCCTTGTAAATTTATTTCACCAGTAATAGCGATATCATTTTTAATTTTTTTGTTATTAAAAAGACTATAAATACAAGTTGTAATAGCAGTTCCAGCGGATGGACCATCTTTAGGTACAGCACCTTCAGGACAATGAATGTGAATACATTGCATTTTTGATTTTTTAAAGGTATTCAATAATTTAGTTTTGGTAGTATTTGGTGTTAGTTTCCACGCCAAAGTCTTAGCGACATTCATACTTTCTTTCATAACATCACCTTGAAGACCCGTTAAATTTAAATCTAAGAAAGTGTTTGATGGCATAAAGGATGATTCTATAGGGATGATACCACCCATACCAAGAGCATTGGCCCATAAACCATTAATTATACCAGATTGTGGTTGCGTATGTATTTTTTTTTCTTTGGCTTCATTTTTATTTTTTAAATAAAGCATTTTAATAGTATCAACATCAATAACAATATCACAATTATCTTTGTCGTAATTTTTTAAGATTTGTAGATTTACTTCACTCAATATTTCAAATAATATTTCTTTTAATTTGCGAACACCTGACTCATTTGTATAATGTTGTATGATATATGTTAATATTTCGTCTGTTATTTTCATATCTTTCATGTTGAATTTTTCATAAAATTCAGGTAGAATATAACTATTACATATGGTTAATTTATCCTGTAATGATAAATGTTTAAACTTAATGCGATGAATGCGATCAAGTAAGATACGATCTATAGCACTAACATCATTATATGAAAAAATAAATAATGCTTTACTTAAATCCAAATCAATACCTGAAAAATATTTATCTTGGAATTGTTCATTTTGTGTAGTATCGATTAAATGTGTTAAAATACCAATAATTTCTTTACCATTTTCAGTTTTACTGATTTTATCAAGTTCATCGATAAAAATGATAGGATTCATGCATTTTTTATCAATTAATATATCAACAATTTTTCCCCAAGTTGAACCGACATATGTATAATTATGACCAGCGATAGTGCTACCATTACTTGCGCCACCAACCGCGATAAAAGAGAAGGGTCTTGGTTCTCCATTATTATCTTTTAAACAATTGGCTAATCCTTTTCTTGCTAAACTTGTCTTACCTACACCGGGTGGGCCTTCAAAACCAAAACAGTAACCAGTTTGTTTTCCAGTGACCCATTGCCCAATAATTCTTTCAATTTGTCTTTTTGCGTGCTTATGTCCGTGAACGGATTTGTCTAATATATCAGTAATATTATTCATTTCATTGGAAATAGTATTCCAATTTGAATTTATATTTGATATATCAACATTAATGTTTTCAATGATATTAATATTATTGTTATTTTTGTTATTTTGAAATTCATTGTATATAACTTGATTATTAGAGTAATCAGATATACATTTTGTTATTTCATCTTTCATATATTTACTTTTTTTTCCAGAATGACAGATGCGTTTTTTAATATTGTGTTTCTTGAAAATATTGTTTATAAAACATATATTGGATACAAGTTGATTGCGCTTGTTATTTATATAATTATTAATAAGTGAATTGTGTGATTTTGTTTTTATTTTATTAAGGTAATTATTTTTTATGAAATTGGTAAATGATATTACATCATTGTTTGTGTATTTATCATGAGTGGGTATATCAAAATCTTCATCATATTCCTTAATTTTATTAATTAACTCGTTGAAATCTTTTCCAATAGTATCGGTTAATGAAAGTAATTTTTCACTTTTATAAGTACCGAAAGGAATTTTTAATAATCCTTCAAGATAAGCCCTCGCTTTTGAACCAGAATCTTCTGTTTTAGCCTTAATTTCTTTTAATTTTACCATAGCTTTTTCTTTTACAGAATTAGGTGCTTTAAGTAAACATATTTGTTGCTCAAGAGGTATTTTATTACTCTCAAAATTTGATATTTTTTTAGTATAGTCTATTGTATTTTTCATTGCGTTTTTAAAGAATTTTTTTATAGACCACGGTAAGCTATCAAAAAGAAGAGTTTGTTCTTGGGTATCTATAGAACCGTTATTTTCATTAGATAATAGATCATATAATAAATAAGATAAATATTGAAATTCCGGGTTGTCATTTTTTAATAGTAATTGAATTAAAATAGCGCGCTGTTTGTATAAATCTGAATTTAAAAAATCTTTAATTATTTCTGAAATCGTTCTTTGTTTCATCAATTTATTTTGATTACAGAATCCAACAAATTTATGAAATAATTCTTTTCTATCATATATTAAAATTTCTTTAAGAGATAACGAAGATATAAATCTACTGAATTCATTCACATTAAAATCTGTGTTTACGGATTTATTTATATTTTTCAAGAAGATATTAATATAAGGATCATCACAACAATTAACAAGAACATCATCGGCAATACATTGTACAATTAATGTTTTTTTCAATGATAAATTTTGAAAACATATTTTAATACCATACACCTTTAATTGAAAAATATTAGAAGTTCTGGATAGGTCGAAACAATCTAATGTATTTGCTGTTTCAACAATCATAAAGTCTTCAACAATTTTATTTCTCGCTAATCTTTTATTGTTATTTTTGTATCCATTATTTCCCCAATTTAATATTTTATAATTGATAGGATGAAGATATTTATTAACAACATCTAATTTATTAACATCAATATTTTGTTCATTTAGATAATTTTGCCCAAAAACAATAGATATTAAGTCATTTATAGATTCAGTTCCATATTTTTGAAAAATAAATGTGATTTCATTATTAATATCTTGAAGACGATTGACTATATTATTTATATTTTTACTTTTGGGTGAAACACTATTTTCAATATTATTTAATATTTGATATATATCTTGTAATTTGTCAATACAAGTATTAATATCACTGGCTGTTACAATGTCCAAAGTTTTATATTTTTGAATAGATAAAACAGTTTTTTGAACAATACCTTTGTAGTAGGCAATTTTTTGTAAAATATTTTTATAAGTTCCGGTTTTTACTTTAGTTTTTTTTTTGATATTTTTAGAAGTTGCCATGAAATAGTATAATATATTGCGATTTTTATTTTTACGAAGATAATTTATATCAATTTTTACTAAACTTAATCAAATTATATAATGAATTTAAAAAGATTTGTTATTATATAAATAATAATATGGGTATTCCAAGTTTTTTCTCACATATTGTAAGAAATCATAAATCGATTATTAAAAAAACATCGAATTTTGGAAAGAAAATGAATAACTTATATTTGGATAGCAATTCAATAATATATGACTGTTTAAGGTCTATAGAATTTAAAACAAATGCAAAATTTGAGAAGGAACTTGTGAATAAAGTATGTCTTAAAATAGATGAATATATAAAAACTATTAATCCTGATAAGAAAATTTTGATAGCATTTGATGGCGTGGCACCAGTAGCCAAATTAGAGCAACAAAGAACAAGAAGATATAAATCCAATTTAGAAAGTATAATAAAGAAAGAACTGAAACCAGAAGAAAATCAATTTTGGGACACAAGAGCAATAACACCTGGAACCAAATTTATGAATAAATTAAACAGTTACGTTGTGAATTATTATAAGAACAAAGAAAAACTATATAATGTTGAAAAAATAATAGTTAGCGGTTCTAATAAGAGAGGCGAAGGAGAACATAAAATTTTTGATTATATTAGAGAAAATGAGAATGAACATAAGAAAGAAGTAACTGTTATTTATGGATTGGATGCTGATTTAATAATGTTGGCATTGAATAATTTGCCTGTAGCAAAATGGATATATTTGTATCGCGAAACTCCTGAGTTTATAACTTACATTGATAAAACATTGAAGCCAAATGAAACATATATAATGGATATACCTGAACTATCACAGACCATAATTAAGGAAATGAACAATGGTTTACCACCCAATTCACAACAGCAAAAAAATAAACTGTATGATTATATATTGTTATGTTTTTTCTTAGGTAATGATTTTATGCCTCATTTTCCT
>Ga0163109_10000849_pt1 | contig 24070 bp, 22 predicted proteins | sample CRUFie1St13metaG_FD_108704 | JGI IMG/M metagenome (GOLD analysis project Ga0163109, IMG submission 108704) | Marine microbial communities from the Costa Rica Dome - CRUD Field 142mm St13 metaG | ecosystem: Environmental > Aquatic > Marine > Oceanic > Photic zone | place: Costa Rica: the Eastern... | reverse complement strand
TTTTGTTATTCCTTTTATAATAGCAGTTTTCGGTCTAATTTTTTTCTTTATGATTCAGGTGCTCATAAAAGAATCCAGCTCAGCTGAAGAATATTTAAATCAAGTTAAAATTGGTTCTTCTACGAAAAGATGGCAATCTGCATTTGAACTTGGTAAAATATTAGCAAATCCAAAATTAATACCTGAAGGTGAAACTTTTAAAAAAGAAATGATTTTAACATATAAAAGTTCGATGAATGATAATCCTTTAGTTCGAACATATCTTGCATTGGGAATGGGCAGAACAGGCGACCAATATTATGGTGAAGCTTTAATGTCTGGGATTGAAGATGTTGATCCAAACAGTAGATCAGCCGCCATAAATGCTTTAGGAATGATTCAGTATAAGCCAGCTATAGAAAATATAAAAAAAATACTTAAAGACAAGAATTCGAACGAAGATCGCCTTACTGCAGTGATTGCTTTGGGTATGATAGGAGATGAAAGTGTAGTAGATGATTTAAAAAAGTTGTTATTTGATGAAGAGCCTAATATAAGATGGGATGCTTCTATCGCTTTAGCAAAATTAGGTGATTCTTCAGGTATAAATGAAATTTTAAATCTTCTAGATAGATCATACTTTGATAATTATAAAAATGTTGATGATTGGGAAATTGCTCAAGCGATGATGATTGCTATAAAAATAACAGAAAAATTGATTGATGATAAGTTTGTACCTAAGTTAAAATATATTGCTTCAAATGATCCAAATATGAAGATTAGAGATAGTGCTTTAAAAATTTTAAAAAATACTTATAATTTTACGTTTTAGATAAATAATATGGCAGATAAAAAATTTGAACCTCAAGCGTCAGTAGGTATTAAAGATGCAAATATTGAAACTGCTCCACATGGAGAAGTATCAAGAAAAAGTTTTATTGGTTGGATGACTGTTGGGTGGACAGCTTTTAGCTTAGCAACCGGAGGATTTTTAACCATGATGGTAAGATATTTGTTTCCAAACGTTCTTTTTGAGCCTCCACAGTCATTTAAAATAGGTTTTCCTGATGATTTTACTATAGGCGAAATCGATCTAAGGTTTAAAAATAAATATGCTGTTTGGATTGGAAGAAATGATGAGGGTATATACGCTCTTTCAACTGTTTGTACGCATTTAGGTTGCACGCCCAATTGGATGGGAACTGAACGCAAATTTAAATGTCCTTGTCACGGCAGTGGATTTAGATTTTCAGGTGTCCATTTTGAAGGTCCAGCTCCTCGCCCATTGGAAAGATATAAAATAGTTCTAGCTGATGATGGACAAATAATTGTGGATAAAAGTAAGAAATTTCAGCAAGAAAAAGGTGAATGGGAAAACCCCGAATCCTTGTTAAAAGTATAAATAAAAAATTAAAAAATATGTCAAAGAATAATAAAAATTTTATAGAGAGTATATTAGAGCAAATAGCTGAGACTCAATTATGGAAGTCAATTTTTAGAACTGGAATTCCAAGAGATAGAAGACAAAGAATGATGGCGGTATTAAACAATGTATTTTTACATCTTCATCCAGTTAGATTACCTAAGCACGCAGTTAAAGTAAAATATACCTGGTGTATGGGCGGTCTTTCATTTTTTCTATTTCTAATTTTGACAATTACAGGTATTTTACTAATGTTTTATTATAGGCCTACAGTTGAATACGCATATACAGATATGATAGATTTAGGTGAGCAGGTACCCTTAGGTATTATGAGAGAAATTCATAGATGGGGAGCTCATGCTATGGTACTGGCTGTATGGTTACATATGTTCAGAGTGTTTATGACAGGCTCTTACAAACCACCAAGAGAATTTAATTGGGTAGTTGGAGTTTTACTGCTTACAATTACTTTATTTTTGAGTTTTACTGGTTACTTGTTGCCTTGGGATCAATTGGCAATTTGGGCTGTGACAGTTGGTTCAAATATGGCAAGAGCACACCCCTTTATTGGTTCTGAGGGCCCAGGTGCTAGCTTGCTTGCTATTGGAGATATTAATCTCGTCCACGTTGGTTCAGATGTTCGATTTGCTCTAATAGGTGGTAGATTTGTTGGTGAAGCTACCTTGCTTAGATTTTATGTATTGCATTGTATTGGAGTCCCATTTATTGCTGTTATTTTAATGGCTGTTCATTTTTGGCGTATAAGAAAAGATGGAGGAATCTCAGAACCAGTTTAATAAATTTTGCCCGAATGTTAGATATAATTAAATACATAGTAAACCTTTTGCACGAGCCAACGATAGCATTTACCCTGTTAACCGTGGGTTTTCCTTTTGTTTTTCCACCAACTGATTGGTTTGAAAAAAAGCACAGACAGCTTCGCATAGACAAATTATGGTCTAATACTGGTGGTGTAGTACTTATGTTGCTTGTTGTAGCATACTTTATTTTAGGCTTCACAGATAAAAATGCTTACATAATTTTTACTAAACCAGATAATGTTCCTATTATATTAATGGCTTTTACAGTTGTTTATTTCTTATGGCTATCAATGAATCAAGCATATAGAAATGATGAGAAATTAGATCGTGGTGAAAAACCAGATGAATATAATGATCCTAATGACAAAATTTTAGTATGGCCAGATTTAGTTTATAGTGAATTAATAAGTATAATATTGATGACTGTTTTTCTTATATTGTGGTCTGTTTATATCAAAGCTCCACTTGAAGAGCCAGCAAATCCAGCATTAACTCCAAATCCTTCAAAAGCACCTTGGTACTTTTTAGGTCTACAAGAAATGTTGGTATATTTTGATCCATGGATTGCAGGAATCATGTTTCCCTTGCTTATAATAATTGGATTATGTGCAATACCATATTTAGATATTAATTTAAAGTCTAGTGGATTTTATGCATTCAAATCAAGAAGAACAGCAATCTTCGCATTTATGTATGGTTGGTTAGTGCTTTGGATTTATCTTATCATTGTTGGTACAATTCTTAGGGGTCCTAACTGGAATTTCTTTGGACCGTATGACTATTGGGATGCTCATAAGGTTGTTTCTTTGACAAATGTTAATTTATCTGAGTATGTTTGGGTCAAAGCATGGAATCAGGGATTGCCAGCTAATCCAATTAAGCGAGAATTTTTAGGTTTTATTTTAATATTTTTATACTTTGCCGTACCTCCATTCTTATTAGCTAAAACAATATTAAAAGATATTTTTAAACAGCTTGGGCCTGTAAGATATGCATTTCTTATGTTTTTTACATTGTCTATGTTGTCCCTACCAATTAAAATGTATTTAAGATGGTTTTTAAATTTAAAATACATAGTATCTATACCAGAATGGTTCTTTAATATTTAAAATTATGATAGACGAAAGATATTATAAAGGTAATGTATTAAATAAATGGTTTGCTATTTCGAGCATACTGATGTTCGTATCTGTGATTCTAACATTTATAGATGATAATGATGATGAGTTTAAAGAATATCAAAAAGAATTTAGGGCAATGGAAGTAGAAACTAGCAAAACCGTACTAACCGAGGAATTAGAAAAAGTAAAATTAGATAGAGTTGCTTTTGAAGATAAGCTTTTGGCTGCGCAAGAAGATTACAATAATAAAAATTCCTTGTTAGTGCAAGCTCAAAAAGATTCTGCAAAATTAAATGGAAAATTTTATAAGGCAAACGCTGAATTTTTAGCATTCAAAGGAATGTTTGACCAGATTAAATTTGAATATGAAGCTGAGATGTTAGAGCATCAACATCACGAAAGTGGTAATGAAAATCATAAGGCCTACGAATTTAAAAATAAAAAGAAGTACTTTGATGCTATAGAAAAGCTGCAAGTATTGAAACTTGATAAAGAAAAAAAAGAGAGTCTTAAAAATTCAAAGATAGCTGAAATTAAATTTTTAAAGTCAAACTTGAAAAAAGCACAAGATGAATTAAATAAAATACTAAAGAAAGTAAATATTACTCAATCCAAAATAGAAAAATTAGATCGTGAAAGTATGACGTTTCAAAATCAAATTGCAGATATTGTAAGAGATTTGCCTATCATTGATTTTTTAGATCCTTACTATGAAGTAAAGCAAGTTGTTCTTGAAGATATAAAATACGATAATAATTTTAAATATGTGCCTGTTGTGGACCGTTGTACAAGTTGCCATCTCGGTGTTGATAAACCAGGTTATGAAGATGCGCCTCAACCATACACCACACATCCTAATTTAGATTTATATATAACTGATGCATCTCCTCATCCATTTCAAGAGTATGGTTGTACATCTTGTCATGCGGGACGCAGTAGAGGAACATCTTTTGTTTCATCAGCTCATACACCGCAATCAAAAGAACAACAAGCTGAATGGGAAGAAAAATATGGATGGCATTATTTACCATTGTGGACTGAGCCAATGATACCTACTAAGTACACTGAAGCTAGTTGTTTCACTTGTCATCAATCTCAACCAATATTAAATGAAGCAGAAAAATTAACAACTGGTTTAAATTTAATTTCTAGCTCAGGATGTAACAACTGCCATTTGATTCAGACTTATGATAATTTAGGCAACAATGGTCCACCATTAACACATTTGGAAGAAAAAGTTGACAAGGAATGGGCAGCTAAATGGATCAATAATCCACAAAGTTTCAGGTATAATACTTGGATGCCACACTTCTTCAATCAAGAAAATAATTCTTCTCCTGAAATGGTTAAACGAACTAATGCTGAAATTTTTGCTATAACCGACTATCTATTTGAAAAAGATGACAAAACTGAATATAATAATTCAAGTAAATATTTAGGAGATTACGATAAAGGTGAAGAATTATTCAATGCTGTAGGATGTATGGGCTGTCATATCATTGAGGAGGAAAGTGTTGCTCTTGGAGAAGTGGATACACGATATGAATTACCAAAATCAGAATATGGTTATGAACCAGATCCCAATGGTGATGGTTATGAAAAAGCAACTCGATACAGCTTATTAAAACTACAAGGACCAAATTTAGTTGGACTCGGTTCAAAAACTGATGCAGAATGGGTATATAACTGGATCAAAGATCCAACGGCATACTGGCCAGAGACTCAGATGCCAAATCTAAGATTAACAGATCAAGAGGCTAAAGATATAACAGCTTATTTGTTATCTTTTAAAAATGAAGAATTTGAGCAAATCGAAGCTATTAATTATGATAAAGAAGAAACTGAGAATATAGCAAAACGATGGTTAGTGAAAGCATTTCCTGAATACCAAGCAGAGCAAATGCTTGAGGATATGTCAGAAAAAGAAACCATTGATTATGTTGCAAAGAAAAGTATAAGTTTTTATGGATGTTACACTTGCCATAATGTAAAAGGTTTTGAGGATGCTAAACCTATTGGTGCTGAATTAACACATCAGGGTTCGAAATCGTATCATAAATTAGATTTCGGTCATATTCATGATATAAGTCATTCAAATTATGGATGGTATGAGCAAAAGTTAGCAAATCCTAGAATTTTTGATAGAGATAAAATTGTAGAGCCTGAAGATAAAAGTCGTATGCCAAATTTCTACTTTAAACCAGAAGAAATTGAAGCTATAACAACAGCAATTCTTGGATTCACAAATAGGCAATTTGGTGAAAATAAAATAACCTATAATTTAGCTGAGGATAAAACTCAGTTTGAAGGTCATAAATTAATTTATGCTAACAATTGTCAAGGATGTCACGTGCACGATGAATTTGGAGGTCAAATAGTCGATGCTATAGGTACGCAGGATTATGCTCCACCAAATCTAAATACACAAGGAGTAAAAACACAGCCTGATTGGTTATTCAAATTTTTTAATAAACCAAATACAATAAGGCCGCATTTACAAGTTAGGATGCCATCATTTAATTTTACTGATAGTCAATGGAATAGTATCATAAGTGCGTTTCAGAGTTTAGAAAATCATAATTTAGATTTTGAAAACGATCTCCTTGTTGATAAAAACACTGTCCACTTCAAAGCCGGTGATAAGCTGCATGAATTCGGAGCGTGTAATAATTGTCATTTTTATGGTACAACATTTCCTAATGGGGAACCTCAAACTTGGGCTCCTAATTTAGCTATGACAAAAGAAAGATTAAGACCTGAATGGATCATTGAATGGCTTAGAAACCCACAAGCTATAATGCCAGGTACTAAAATGCCTGCTCCGTATTTACCAGACAAGGATATTTTATCGACGCCTGATGCTGTTGAAACGTGGGGTAAAGACATAGTTACTTTAAATGGTGATAAGGAAATGATGTTAGAAGGTCTTAAAGATTACTTATATACTATACCAGGTAAACTGGATATTACTAAAGAAGTAAAAGCTTACTTTAGCAAAAATGGTTATGGTTTTATGAAACCTGAAGAAGAAGAAGAAGAAGATGATGATTGGGATGATGATGATTGGTAGAATTCTTTTGGAATGGTGAAGAATAATAAGATAAGCCATAAAGATAGTTTTTGGCTACCTATAATTTATATTGTATCAATAACAATTTCCTTAGTTGTAGCTTTCCTTATATTAGGTCCAAGGCCTGAAGGAATGGCTGGAAAGCTTGATGTATCTATGCTTCCCACTGTTAATGCAACCTTAAACTTTGTAACAACCATCCTTTTAATTTTAGGCTTTATTTTTATTAAAAAAAATGACTTAAAAAAACATCAATTTGTAATGCTATCTGCGTTTGGAACATCTGCAATGTTTCTTGTTACATATGTTATTTATCATTGGTTTAAAGTTGGTCCAAAATTATACGAAGGTGAATGGGTATTATTCTATTATTTAATTCTTATAACTCACATAATTTTAGCTGCCTTGATTTTGCCACTTGCTCTAATAACACTTTATAGAGGTTGGAATATGCAAATAAAACTTCATAGGAGATTAGCTAAAATAACATTTCCTACATGGCTTTATGTATCTATAACTGGCATTATAGTTTATGTGATGCTATATATATAGATTAATCAATTGATATCAACTCCTTTTACGGGATATATAGCAATGTTAATAGCAGCTTTTTTATGGTCGATAGCTGTTGTTACTTTTAAATCAGTTAGTAAAAATTTATCTCCCTTTTTAATCAATTCGTTAAAGAATACAATAGCATTATTTTTTTTTGGTATTCTTTTTTATTTTTTTGAATTTTCATTTTGGTATCCAGAATTATCTTTATACGAATATTTAATAATTATTTTTAGCGGTGTATTGGGTATGGGTATAGGAGATTCTTTGTTTGTTTATTCATTAAGTAGAATTAAAGCAAATCAAGTTGCAATAATAGATACATTTGCACCAGTTATGAATTATATACTGTCTTTTTTGTTATTAGGAACAATTTTAAGTGCATCACAAACATTTGGCTCTATTATTGTCATAACAGCAATATTATTTGTTACCTATGAAAGCAGAATAGATACGAATCAAAAACAAACTGATAAAAAAGGTGTTTCATTCCAGATATTAGCTACATTTGTAAGTTGTTTAGGTATTGTTATTCTTAAACCAGTATTGAATAAAGTTGGAGGTTCAATTGAAGCACAACTATGGGTTACTGCTTTTAGATTGATTCCAGGTGTTTTGATAGCTTGGATAATTTTTTTCTGCCAAAAAAATAGTTTACAATTACTATCAGGATTGAAGAATAAAATTATATTTAAGAAAATGATTTTCGGTACTTTCGTTGGAACATTTCTAGCATTATCATTCTGGATTGTAGGCTATGCAAATATAGAAGAACCTCCGATTGCAAGTATAATTGGACAATCTGCTGTAATTTTTATAACAATTTTTTCAAGTATTTTTTTAAAAGAAAAAATTACTAAAATAAAAATAGGATCTATTATACTAGCTATAGTTGGTGTTATAATTATAGTAACTTAGATTTATTGATATTTAAACATAAATAAACTAAAATACCTAATATAGCTGCTCCATTACTTACGTGTAATGATGTAATTATAAACTCTTTTTTAGATAACACTGTCAATGCACCTAAAGCAATTTGAGTTATTATTAAAAAAAATAAAATGATAGGTGTTGTTTTGAATAATCTTTTTTTATAAAGGTTGAAACAATAATAAATCATAAATAGAAAAATAATATAACCAAATGATCTATGAGTAAAATGTATTAATAATTGACCTGAAGTTATAGGATCTAAATTTAATATAAAATCAAAGTTTTGAACGAAGCGTTCATAATTGATTTTATCAATTGATTTTTGATCAAAAGCAGGAATCCAAGTATCATTTATTTTAGGAAAATCTAATGCAACTAATGCTGATTCAGTATGTCTGACAATAGCACCAATTATTAATTGAGTCCAAACCAGCGCTACAGCAACAAATGATAGTTTCGTAATTTTTGAATTTGATTTGATTACTTTATTTTTATACCATTTAGGGGAAGTTGTTACAGCTAATATGATTGTTAAACAGAATGTTGTTTGACCTAATGTCCCATGAGATGCTGATAGCCATGCAGGTAAAAAATATAGAACTGTTAATCCCCCTAAAATCCCTTGAGTAATGACTGCACATAGTGTAATCAAGCTTACAATTTTTACTAATTTATAAAAATTAGAAAATTGAATTAATATAGTATTTAGCAAAATACAAAAACCTACTAAAGATGCTATTAATCTATGACTATGTTCGTAAAATATACCACCAACCATTGATGTGTAAGGAAAAAGAAACATATTTTCACCAAAAGTAGTAGGCCAGTCTGGAACTGATAGGCCAGCTTCAGTACTTTTTATAAGTGCTCCAACAAAAATTAGAAAAAATGTTAGTAGCATTGTAAATATTGCTAATATGTGAATGGTTTTTTTCATTTAATAAATAAATGTCAAAAAAAAAGGTGAATGTATCATTCACCTTTTTAATTTTTTAAAAGATGATACTATTTTTTCTTAGAAGGTTTGACAAAGGTAAAATCTTGTTTGCTATTACCTTCACTAACAGTAACTTGATGTGAAACTGTTTTGTCTTTGAATTTTTCTTGCCATGCAACGACCTCATACTTGCCTGCTGGAATATTATCTATTTTGTATGATCCGTCCTTTGATGTTACGGCAAAATATGGGTGATCAAAAACTTGAACATAGGCACTCATCCAAGGATGAACATCACATTTTACTTTGAATGCCTCTTCACTTTTAACTAATGTCATTTTTTTCTCTTTTAGAACTTTTGGCATAGCAAAATTAAATTCTGTGTTAACTTTAGGCAATCCATGAATATTATGCAATGTAGCGTCACTATTTTTAATTAAAATTTCTTGACCTTTCATTACTCCCATTACATGTGGAGTGTATACGCAACCTTTTTGATCTAAAATTGCTTGAGTTTTTGTTACACCACCTTTGTAATCAATATTCTTTAAATATACAATAACATTAGCAAGATTATTGTTATCATCCATAACAAAATCTTGTCTATAAACAGGAGTTTGGTGAGATTTTCCGCATACTGGATCGGCGTCCATCTTCAATTTTTTCTTTTTAGGTCCTTTACCATCAAAACTTACGGTACCACTTATAGATCCACAAATACCTACTGTCAAAGTTACTAAAATTAATATACTAATTAAACGCTTCATTCTTTATCCTTTAAAACTTATTATTAAATAACATTGTAAATTTAAAATTATTAATAATTATATTACAAGCTTATTGAGTCTAAGTTGGTTCTATTTTACTTACAATATTATAACAAATTATTTTTTACCTATATACAATCATAGTTAAATTATTATAGTAATGTTTATCGATTTTTATAAAAATAAGAAATATAAAATTTTTTGGGAATTAAGCAAGCCTGATATTACTCTTCTAGTTATTATTACTGCTTTTTTTGGCTATCTTGCCGGTATTATTTCTTTGGGTACAAACAATCAAATAATTTGGAAAGATGTTATATATCTTATTGTAGGAGTTGCATTGTCCTCTGCAGGAGTCAGCACTTTAAATGGCTACTTAGAATCCAATTTAGATAAAAAAATGAAAAGAACTTTAAACAGACCAATTCCTTCTGGTAAAATTAGCTCGAATCAAGCATTGTTTTTCGGTTTGTCGGTATCAATATTAGGAGTTTTAGATCTTTATTATTTTATCAGTCCGTTAGCTGGAGTCCTATCATTCATAACTCTATTCTTATATTTATTAGTGTATACACCCCTAAAACAAAAAACTGAATGGAATACTATAATAGGTGCGATACCTGGTGCATTGCCGCCTATAGGAGGTTGGGTTGCAGCTACAGGCGAGATTAATTTTGGCGCTTGGATTTTTTTTGCTCTTCTTTTTGCTTGGCAAATACCTCATTTTATTGCAATTGCGTGGATATATAGAGATGATTATAAATCAGCGGGCTATAAAATGATTACAACTGGAGATAATATTGATTCAAAGATAAAATACTATATTGGAATCTTTTCAATACTTGTGTTAATTTTTAGTGTTATGCCTTCATTTGTGGGAATAAGTGGTATTTTTTATTTAATTGGAACATTTATAATTAGTTTTTATTTATTAAAAAAAAGCTATCAAATGATAATAAATCAAAATCGTACAAATGCAAGAAAATTGCTATTTGCTACTATAATTTATTATCCTGCTTTATTAATATTGTTTGTGTTAGATCATATTTTAGTAATGAATTTTTAATTTTATGGAGGAAGACTTTTGAGTAATAAAGAACATCACGAAGAAAGTTTTTGGACCAAATACGTTTTTTCAATTGACCATAAAGTCATTGGAATACAGTATGGTATTACTGCTCTCTTTTTTCTTTTGATCGGTTTTAGTTTAATGATGGTTATGAGGTGGCAACTTGCATATCCTGATACAGCTATACCTGTTGTAGGACCATTTATAAAATGGCTAGCAACATTAAATGGATTTGCAAGTGAAGGTAATTTACCATCTGACTTATACAATGTATTTGGAGCTATGCATGGAACAATAATGATTTTCTTAGGGGTTGTGCCTTTGATTGTTGGAGCATTTGGTAATTATTTGGTTCCCTTACAGGTAGGTGCACCAGACATGGCATTTCCAAAATTAAATATGGCATCTTATTGGAGTTATTTACCTGGTGGTATAATAATGATAATAAGTTTTTTCTTGCCTGGAGGTGCAGCTAACTCAGGATGGACAGCTTACCCACCATTATCTGATATTGCAACTCAAGGTCAAACTTGGTGGCTTGTTGCAATGATTTTTCTGATCACTTCATCATTATTGGGTTCAGTAAATATAATTGTAACTGTGGTACAGCTAAGAGTGAAAGGGCTGACTTGGATGAAATTGCCATTCTTTGTATGGAGCCAATTAGTTACATCATTTCTTTTGTTATTAGCATTTCCACCATTAGAAGTTGCAGCTATTTTTCAGTTAATGGATAGAATTGCCGGTACTAGCTTCTTCCTTCCAAGTGGGCTTGTTGTTAGTGGAGAAATGTTGCAAGTTAGTGGTGGTGGTAGTCCATTATTATGGCAGCACTTATTTTGGTTTTTAGCTCACCCAGAAGTTTATGTATTAATATTGCCTGGAATGGGAGTAATTGCTGAAGTAATTGCTAATAATACAAGAAAACCTCTTTGGGGTTATAAATCGCTAGTTTATTCATCCTTTTTCTTAGGTTTTATGTCATTTACCGTTTGGGCTCATCATATGTTTTTAACCGGTATGGGTCAAGGAATGAGTACATTTTTTCAAATTACAACTATGATCATATCAGTTCCATCAGTAATTATACTATCCTGTTTTATGTTGTCATTATGGGGCGGATCAATACGTTTTAATGTTCCTATGTTATTTGCTTTAGGTTGGATTCCAATGTTTGGGGTTGGTGGTTTGACAGGATTGCCTTTGGGCTTGTCAACGTCAGATATACATTTACATGACACATATTATGTGATAGGCCATTTCCATTATGTTGTTGCACCAGGAACAATTTTTGCTCTATTCTCTGGGATATATTTTTGGTTTCCCAAAGTAACAGGAAAAATGTTAGATGAAACACTTGGTAAAATACATTTTTTTGCATCCTTTGTATTTATGAATGGAGTATTTTTTCCTATGTTCATTCAAGGACTTGCGGGAGTTTCTAGACGATTGGCCGATGGTGGTGCATCGTATGCTCACGCCGCAGATGTTTTAAAATGGAACGAAACAATGTCATATTCAGCTTGGCTTTTAGGCTTAGCACAAATACCATTTATAGTTAATCTAATATGGACACTGTATAAAGATAAAGATTCTAAAGCAAATGCAAATCCTTGGAATGCTACTACAATAGAGTGGACTGATGCAACTTCACCACCTTTAGGCCATGGTAATTTCAAGAAAACACCAGTTGTTTATAATGGTCCTTATGAATATAGTGTTCCTGGTATGAAAGATGATTTTTTACCACAAACAAAAAAAATGAAAAAAGGTAAATAAAATGGATATAAAAATTCCTTATAATGAAGATTTAAGACCAGATACAGGTTTATACAATGCAAAATTGGGTATATGGCTATTTTTAGCTTCTGAAGTAATGCTATTTGGTGGTTTATTTTCTTCATACATACTTCTAAGGGCTGGAGCTTCTGTTTGGCCCCCCATAGGACTTGATGGACAATCTGTTGCCCATTTACTTGAAGAGACTATAGGTCTTGCAACATTTAATACGGTAGCACTAATAACTTCTAGTGTAACAATGGTGATGTCTTGGGTTTCGCTTAAAATGAAAGATATTTTAAAATTTAAAATGTATATGTGGATAACAATTTCTTGTGCGATCATATTTCTTGTTGTTAAATATTTTGAGTATTCACACAAGATACATGAAGGTTTCATTCCGGCCCACGATACTTACATGGCATTATATTTTACTATGACTGGCTTGCATGTATTGCATATTATTGGTGGACTTTTTGTTCTTGTATATTTTGTTATGCCAAATGGAATAAAAATGTGGGATGATGAGCCGATAAGGTTTACAAACCGTATAGAAGTTTTTGGTCTATACTGGCATTTCGTAGATTTAGTTTGGATTTTTCTCTTTCCGGTTCTATATCTTTTAAATTAATATAAAGGACTTTTATGATTTCAGATAATATATCAAAACAAGTTATTAAATATTGGAAAATATTCGCCTTACTCTTATTCTGCACAGTTTTAACTGTCCTAGCAGTTTATGTAGATTTTGACGTTGAAGGGAGTATTGCTGGAGGAATCTTCGTTGGCTTAACTATAGCAGTTTTCAAAGGCTATTTAGTCGCTTATAACTTTATGCATTTGAATGATGAGAAACCAATGATATATTGGATAATTCTTGTAACTTTAGTTTTCTTTTTAATTCTTTTGTTTATTCCCGTTATGTGGGAATCAACACTGGTTGGGAAATATTAAATGTCCTTAAAATATTTTCATATAGTATTCATGACGATTGCATCTATTATGACCATAGCTAATGGCTATTTGTTTTACATAGAATGGAGATCGTACAATGAAACAAAATATTTAGTTTTAACTATTTTGGCGGTAACTTTTTGTATTGCACTAATACTATATAATAATTATTTTCTAAAAAAAATGTCAACCTTAGATGATTAGAATACTAATAATATTATCAATTGTATTTTCTAGCTTAAATGCCTGCGCTGTTTGTTACGGTGATCCTAATTCTCCAATGACACATGGTATGAATATGGGTATTTTAACTTTATTATTTTTTATTGGATTCATATTGTCAGTAGTACTTTTTTTTATAATAACATTATATATTAAATCAAAAAAAATGGAGAGTATAAATTAAAATGCTTGAATATCTTGGAAAATTAAGTGATAAACTAGGGTTACCAATAATGTCATCTGGCCACGGCTATAAAATAGATATTGTGATTGGCTGGGTGCATTGGTTAATGATACTACTTTTTGTAGGATGGGGAATTTATTTAATATACGCCATATTTAAGTTCAATAATAAATCAAATCCTGAAGCTAGTTATGGCGGAATAAAATCTCATTTCAGTCAATATGTAGAAGTTGGTGTTATAGTTTTTGAAGCTTTTCTCTTAGTTGGATTGTCATTGCCATTGTGGTCTCAATTAAAAACAAATATACCAGATAAAAAAGATGTTCATGAAATCAGAGTTGTTGCTCAGCAATTCGCATGGAATATACATTATCCAGGAGCAGATGGTTTGTTTGGGTCAACTAGTCCAAGTCTAGTTAATGAAGAGTCAAATCCAATTGGTTTAGATAGAAATGGTTTTGGGGCTGATGATATTGTAACAATTAATCAACTACATCTTCCCGTTAATAAGCAAGTATTGGTTTATTTGTCTACAAAAGATGTAATACATAATTTTTTCTTGCCTGAAATGAGGGTTAAGCAGGATGCAATACCAGGAATGCAAATTCCTATCTATTTTACGCCAACAATGACATCAAAAGATTTTTTACAAATGTTGAAAGGAACAGCAAGAGAAGGTCAGGGATATGAAATTGCTTGTGCTCAACTTTGTGGTAACTCTCATTATAGAATGAAGGGATATGTTACTATTGAAACTGAGCAAGAATTTAATGAATGGTTAGCTGAGGAAGCAGAGTATCTTGAGGATGAAGGAGATGATGATTGGGGTGATGACGATTGGTAAATTTTATTTTATTTCCATTCCAACAAATTTTGAACTTTCGTTTCTGTTAATATATAATAGTATAGAATCACCTGAACCATATTTTTTTAATTCTTTAGCATATTGATCAACTGAATTTATCTTAGTCTGACCTATTTTTACTATTATATCGTCAACCATTAGATCAGATTGATTACTATTATTTTCTAATGCGTAGATTCTAACTCCTTCAATTTTATTTTTAACATTTTTCATATCAATATTTTCAACTTTTAAACCCAATATATCGTATGTATCATTTTCATAGATTCCTAAAGATAGATTTTGTTCATTTGGTCTTTCTCCAAGTTTAACTGTAACATTTTTTTCTTTACCATCTCTCAAAACTTTTATTTTTTTTGATTCGTTTGGCCTGCTAGAGGCAATGACATTTCTTAAATTTGATGAACTGGAAATTTTTTGGCCATCTATTTCAATAATTATATCTTGCTGTTTTAAATTTGACTTTGATGCAGGGCTATCTTCTAATATTTGAGATACCAAAGCACCTGATCTAATATCCAAGTTCATTGCCTTGGCAATTTGTTCATCTATATCTTGAATGGAGACACCTAGCCAACCTCTAGTTACACTTCCAGAACTTATTAAATCTTCTGCAACTCTCATAACTTGATTAATAGGTATTGCAAATCCTACACCAGCACTTTGCTTAGAAAATCCTTCTGTTGCTATGGCTGTATTAATGCCAACTAGTTCTCCTTTCAAATTCATTAAGGCTCCTCCTGAATTACCAGGATTTATAGCTGCATCGTGCTGAATAAAATTTTCAAAATTTCTTCTTGATATTATATCACTTCTTCCAACTGCACTTACAATTCCAGCTGTTACAGTGTGATTTAAATGTAATCCAAAAGGACTACCAATCGCTACAATCCATTCACCAACTCTTAGTTTATCTGAGTTGCCAATTTTAACTTCCATTAAATTTGTTGGATCAATTTTTAAAATAGCTAAATCCGATGGAGGGTCAGTACCAACAACTTCAGCAATAATTTCTCTTTTGTCTTCAAGTAAAATTTTAATTTCTTCAGCATCATTAATTACGTGATTATTTGTTACTATATAACCTTCTTTAGCATCTATGATTACTCCAGATCCCAATGCTTGACCTTTAAATTCTTGTTGAGGCATTTGTCTAAAGAAAAAATGATAATCGTTTTCTATAGTTTTTTCAGATATTATCGATACAACAGCAGGATTTGTTTTTTCAGCCACATTAATGAAGGCTTTACTAAAATCATATTGGGATGGAAATGCGATTATTTTTGTAATAAATAATAGTAATAAATAGTTAAAATTTTTCATGATATCCTTATAATGTTTATACCTTATAATGAAATTTATGAATATTTGTTCCATATTTTTTTTTTCATAGCTGTAAATTACAAAATGTTAATTAATCTATTTTATAAAAAGTGAAGGCATTTTATAAACTCCGTTTGGAGACTCGTTCTTTAAACTTACTTTGTAATATTTTTTCAAAAAAAATAACTAGTATTTGTCAAATTTTTCAATCCTACAAAAAAAGGAAGTAAATAAATGTATAAATTTTTAATTATTTCATATGTTTTATTATTATTGAATTGTAATGGAACTAATACAAGATCATTTATTTTTAATTATGAAGTTTCAATTTTGCCAACAAATGATAAAAAATTAGAATTATGGATACCCTATCCAAATTCTAATGAGGCTCAAACCATAAAAAATATCAAAATTGATGCGGATGGATTAAATTATTCAATAGAAGTAGAAAAAAAACATAATAATAAATATCTATATTTTTTTAATAGGAATGGAACTAATATTGAAAAAAATATAAAGCTTAGCTTCGAAGTAACTAGAAAAGAACATAAAAATATTAACTATGCTAACGTTGATCCTAATAATTATTTAAGTTCAGCATCCATGGTACCAGTAGGATCTATTTTTGATAAAATTATTAAAGAAAATAAACTTTCAAGTCAAAATATGAGAGGAATATACGATTATGTTTTAAATGGTATGCATTATGGAAAACCTACTGATGATCAAAATTCTGAAAACTATAAATATATTCACGGAGGTAAAAATCCAAAGACTGGGCAAGAATGGTTACCAAGCAATATAACATATGGTCTTAAAAAAATGACGAAAGATCAATTAGTTAAATCACAAAATAATGATGTTAAATATGCATATGGTAATGGTAATTCAGTATATGCATGTGATATTGGTGTGGGTAATTGTACAGATTATCATTCTTATTTTATGTCTTTATCGAGAACTTTAAAAATACCATCAAGATTTCACATGGGTTTTCCAATTCCAAATGGTGACGAAGGTAAGGTTAAAGGTTATCATTGTTGGGCTGATTATTATATCAAAGGAGAAGGTTGGTATCCAGTTGATATTTCCGAAGCAGACAAAGACCCAAGTAAAGTGGAATATTTTTTTGGGACAGTTGATGAAAGTAGAGTTGAAATGATGGTAGGTCGTGATTTCATTCTTAAAAATTATGAACAAGGAGAAGTTAATTTATTTATTTATCCTATTCTTGAAGTCAATGATAATAAATCTAATAAATTCAAAAAATCTTTCTCATATAAAAATATATAAAAGTAATAAATGAAAAATATTCTTATAACAGGAGTTAGTACTGGTATAGGATACGCTACAGCTAATATTTTTTTAAAACAAGGATGTAGGGTATTTGGAAGTGTCAGGAATAAACGTGATTCTGAAGATTTAAGGAAAAAATTTCCTAGTAACTTTCATCCATTAGTATTTGATGTCACCAAAAAAGATGAAGTTTTAAAATCAGTAAAAAAAGTAAAAAAGATTATTGGTGAAAAAGAAATTTTAGATGCTCTAATTAATAATGCTGGTATTGCTGTTGGGGGTCCACTATTAGAGATTTCATTAGATATTTTAAAAAAACAATTTGAAGTCAATTTGTTTGGATTGTTATATGTTACACAGTTATTTTCAGATTTATTAGGATGCAATAATAAAACATCTCAAAAAGGTAAAATAATCATGATAGGTTCTGTGAGTGGAAAGCGTGCTTATCCATTTGTCGGTCCTTATACAGCATCAAAACATGCACTTGAAGGTTTATCAGATTCATTAAGAAGAGAATTATTAATTTATGGTGTTGATGTTATATTGGTTCAGCCAGGTCCTATTAAAACTGCAATCTGGGATAAAGCTCCAAAACCAGAAGATTCCCTATTTAAAGGATCTATTTACGAAAATGCTTTAAAACGATTTCATTCTTTTTTTATCAAGAAGGGAAGAAATGGATATGAAGCAGAAGTGGTGGGAAAACTTATTTTTGAAATTTTTTCTAATACAAAAAATAAAACAAGATACGTTATTACCAAAGACAGATTATTGAACTATACTTTACCAGGTATTTTACCTGATCGATTTTTTGACAAATTAATTGCAAAAAGCTTAGGATTAATTAATAATAAAAAAGATTAATAATCAATATAATATCATAGATATTTAATTGTTCGTCATTGTTTAAATCTGAAAATTCAAATTCAAGTTCATCTGGATTTATCATTTCAAGTACAAATGAAATTAAAATAGTAATATCTAAAATATCCCATAATCCATCTTGGTTTATGTCATAAAAAAATACTTCATTAAATGAAATTGTATAATTACCTATATCAATGTTTAAAAAAATAATATTATTATATAAATTATAGTTTTCAAAATTTGAATTTTCATTTTCTATAATTTCTACTTCATTAATCATAGAAACTATTGTTTCATTACCTGTAATTCCTAAGTTTATGTTATTGTTTTGATTATAATTTATTTGAATATAATTTGGGATAGTATCACTTATTAGAAAAAGTAGAAGAGTATCTGAATTGCTAAATTCATTAATTATAATATTATTATTTGAATCTTTTTCACAATTAATATGTATAAAATCTTCCATATTATTTTGATTTAATGCTTCAATCCAGTATGCTCTTGAAGGTTCATCGAGGTTAACATTTATTTTTAAAGGATCATCAATAAGCTCAAATTGTTGCAACCAATTACATGTATGATATTCATCCATTGTTGAATAACCATGTCCAGGGTTTGGTTGTAATTCAATCCACATATTATTATTATAATCAAGTAACAGATCATATATATCTTCAGCGTGGTATCTGTGAGCCTCAGTTGATCCAAAATCTAAATAAATAGGAGTATATTGTAAATTAATATGCATACTTTGTGAAAGATCATTAAAAAAAACTGCACTGTTTCTATGATATTCAAATGGGACTTCAATTGGTGACCCTCCAAACCATTCTATCATGCTATTATTCCCGTCCATTTCGTAAAACCTCCTTTCACAATCTAAAATTCCAGATGCAGATGCAGTTGCTGCAACCATAGGTTTATTGGGATTTAAATGATTATTTGCATAAATAGCTCCCGCAGCACCACCCATTGATCCACCAACCATATAAATACGTCTTTGATCGATTGGAAAATTATTAATCATCCAAATTATTTCTTGTTCAAAAAAAACTTGGGCTTCTTGATGAGAATAATTATTAGCTGAACCACCATATGGAGATAAAAAAAACCAACCTCTTTGATTTGCTTCTTCATCAAAGTTAGTATAAAAATTAGAATTATGATTACCTCCCCATTCGTGGAATGCAACTAATAAAGGAACATTTATATTTTCATTGTAGTGATTTGGTATTTGATATGAAAAAATATCGACTGTATCTTCATTAAAAATTAAATATTCTGTGAAAACATTTTGCGTAAAAATAGAATTTATGGGGATCAATATTAAAAATATTATATACATAGTTACTTTATGATTGACTTGATTTCACATTCATTTAATCTTTTCAATAGATTTATTCTCATCCATGGATATGCAATTAATGAAGTTATAAATGATGCTATCAACATAGCATACCAAACGTAAACGTGTGATTTATCATTAATATGAATAAAATACAGAGATAAAGGTACACTAATTAGAATAACTCTCATCATCGTTAATAATAGCATAGGCATTCCATACCCAAGACCTTGCATAACTCTACTACTTGTCATTCCAATTGCAATGAATGGATAACTGAATACAGCTATTTTCATATACTCTACTCCATAACTAATTATTTCTTGTGAATTTGTAAACACTGGAAAAATATGAATAGAATAAAAATAAAAAATTAATCCAACTACGGTTGATATAATTATTGTTTGTTTTAATCCATAGTGGATGATGTGATAAACTAGATTAATTTTCTTTGCACCATAGAACATTCCAACTAAAGTTACCATTGCTGAAACTATACTAATAACTGGCATAAAAAAAAGGTTATCAATCCTACTAGATATTTGATATGCAGAAACTATATCAGGTGAAAAATCAACTAAAATTTTATTAAAAATTCCACTTCCAAATGACATTAATACCATTGAAAAAGATGCTGGTAATCCAAGTTCGAAGATAGAGATAAGAATGGTGTTGTCATATTTAAAATGTTTTAAATCAAAGGTAGTATAAGGATATTTTTTAATTAAAAATGAATATAGAAATATTAGACAGACTATTATTTGGCTAAAAATTGTTGCAGCAGCAGCACCACTAATACCCATTTCAAAAGTAAAAATTAAGATTGGATCAAGAATTACATTTATTATTGTACCTATAGCCATAACATACATAGGGAATTTTGTATCTCCTTCCCCAGATAAAATAGATCTAAAAAAAACACTTATTATCATAAATATTATTCCAGAAACAAGTATTATAAAATATTGATATGCTTCTTCTAAAATGTCAAGTGGTGTTCCAAGTAAAACTAGAAGGGTTTTTCCATAATACCATCCTAATAATGTGAAGATAATACCTAAAAAAAAGCCCAGAAGGATAGAATGTTCAGCAGCATTATCCGCTTTTTTTTTATTTTTCAATCCAATATATCGTGCAATGATAGCTGTGACTCCAGAACCTAAACCAAAAATTATTCCTATAGTAAAAAATAGAATAGGAAGATTAAAAGCTAGTGCAGCAATTGAGTTTGGACCTAACATTCCTATAAATATCATATCTATTATTTGATATGTAGCTTGGACAGACATTCCAATAAACATTGGTATAGTTAATTTCCATAGCGCTTTATTTGGATTAGATATAAATTCATCTAATCTACTTTTTGAATTATTATGTTGCACTAACCTAGTTTATTAATCGTTTTAAATTTTTTTCCTGAAAGATATCATCATTAATATTTGAGTTAATTTCAATATCTTTAAAAGTGAGAACAGTATTGTGATTTTTTTGAACATTAAATACTTTCATTGTATCAATAACATAATAATTATTTATTTTTGTGAAATGAAAATATTTTTGTTTTAGCAATTTATCTGACTTATCGTATGAATCTTCTTTAAATGGTAATATATTTGTTTTATTAATCCATGCAATATGTTTACTATATTCAGAATTAGTACTTTTTCTAGGTTTAATTTCTAGAATATAATAATCTTGATTATTAATTATCTCATCGCCTAATAAGTTGTATATATTTTCATTTATATCTCTGTTACTCATGTCCTCATAACTGAGATCTGAACCCATAAAAGAGTCTGATTTTTTTTTTGATGAGATACGTCTGACTTTTTTAAAAGCAGGTAAATAAATCCTCATTTCATCATCTTTTTCATCGTGTTCAATTTTTAAATAACCTATTCCTTTATCATCAGCAGGAGAAAGGAACCAAGCAATTTGTTTTTTTCCGCCATCTTTCACAAAAGATTTTAATGATGATTTTCTTTGCTTTCCTTTTTTATTGATAAGATTCATTTCAAGTATAGATTTCATATCTTTAGGTTGAGGTCTATTTTCTATTTGTTTAGCAATTTTTAGTCCAGGATTTGAAAAAATTAATGATGTAAGAATAATGTTTATATATATGTATTTTTTATTCAATTTATTTATTCAAGTATTTTTTTAAAATTTCTGCAGATGCTGCAAGAATAGTTAATGTACCTATGGATGTTGAAAACATTGCGAAAACCATTAAACCTCCAATGTATTGAACAGGTATAAATGAAGAGATTAGTAGGGCACCAAAGGCCATATTAGAGCCTGCATCTAATATAATTGGATAACCTACATCATTTACGACATCATTACTTATTGTTTCCAATTTAGTCCCTCGCTTTATTTTATACCGAAATATTGATATATAGTGTACAGCAAAGTCTACACCAACACCAATTATTATTGAGGACAAAATTGCAGTTACGTGACTAAGTTTTATACCAAAAAAGCCCATTAATCCAAAATTAAGAATGACTGCTGATGTTAATGGTAAAATTGATAATAGTGCCCAGTATAAAGATTTGAAAAAAAATAAAGAAATTAAAAATATCATAAAAATTGCTGAAATTATACTTATTAACGAAGATTCAACAATGAGATTTACAAGGTCTCTAAATGCGACTAACATTCCAGCTATTGTTATGTTTAAATCTTTACTTATGTTATTTTCTATATACTCTTCCATGTTTTTTACAAAAAAATATATTTGATCAGTTGATACAGATTTCATTAGTGCTGTTATGATAGCTACATTATAATTATAATCAACTAAAGCACTAAAATCATCTTGTTCTCCTGATAAAGAATACATAGTAAATAAATTATTCACTTCATTCCTTTGTTCTGGTATAGTTTCATATTTGGAATCATCGTTCATAACACTTCTGTGTAGTTGTTTTATTACATCTACAATTGACATTGATAGTGTTACATTGGAGTCTAATTCTGAAAATTTTTGTATTTTTTCCATTTCTTTTAAAACAAAAGGCTCTTTTATATCATTTTCAATTCGAAAAACTATATTTAAGCTACCTGCCATTTCTTCATCAATAAATTCCATACTTTCTCTAATACTGGTACCAGTTTTGAAAAAGGTTTTGTAGTTAACATCAACTTTAATAAACTGTATGCCAGTACCAGCTAATAAAACTAATGAAATTCCAAAAGTTAGAATGTGTTTTGGATAATTTGTTATATAAAAACTGAATTTGGATGTTAATTTTTCTAAAATACTTTCATCCTTAATTGCATTTGAATTAATATTCCAATTTATCAATGAAATTAATGATGGTAATAAAGTAATTGATAAGATCCAAGCCCATAAAATACCAAAACCTATACTTAATCCGTAGCCTGTAAGTGGGTTTAAAGGCGCCCAGATTAATGTGCAAAATGCTGCAACTGTTGTTAAGGATGTAATAAAAATAGGAAGCATTAATGCATCCATTGTTGATTTAATAGCTTTATCTTTATCATTCAGTTTCCTAATTTCTTTAAAAAACTTGGTCATAACATGTACTCCATCGGAGTTGGCAATAGTAAGAACTAAAATTGGCATTGAAGAGTTCAATAGAGTAAAATAAAATTTTTCAGAATTTGTCAACAAAACTATCCAACCCATAAATCCCATCATACTTAATAGAGAAAAAATAATTACCGTAAAAACAAGCCCAACTGCGTAAAAATTTCTTAGATTTATTAACAAGACAAAACTCATTATTAAAATGCCAATTTTCATTAAAGACTGGACATCGTTTTGAATTAATTTAGGCGCAAGTCCTGTTGTGTAGGGAACTCCAGAGTAGAAAACCTCCCAATCAGAAAGTTTATTTTTTGTTACACTTAATACTTCTTTTACAAGATCACTGTAATTAACATTTGCTTTTGGTTTTAAAATGATTGAGGTATAATTATTATTTTTACTTAACAATCTTTTTGAAACTTGGGAATTCTTTTTTAAATAATTATGTATTGATTCAATTTCCTCAAGAGATAAAAATTTACTATTTTGTAAATTATTTACTTCAATAAAATCATCAACGTTATCAATTCTATTTAGGTTAGATAAAGAAATTATTTCATCAACGCTTGATATATTTTCTAGGCTTTGAGTTACATCCCAAAGATCTGAAAAAGCTTTTTCGTTAAAAATAGAAAAGCCCTTACGACCAAATGCTATAAACATTAAATCAATATTCCCAAATTCATTAGTGATCTTATCCCATTCAATTTTTGATTGGACATCATTTGGAATTATTTTCATAAAATCATCATCAACAATAATCCATTTAGAACCAAATGTAATTAGGCCTGTTAAAAAGATTATTATTGTAATCATTTGATATGGATGAAAGATTGAAAAATTAATTATTTTTGATTTCACTTTAGATTTTATTTTTAGATAATGTTATAATTTAAAAAATTTTCACATAATTCTATTCAAGTTAGTGTAAAAAGTATTAGGAAATAATGAAATAATTTTTCTTAAATTATTGTAGCCCGCTTTTAAGCGGTTTT
>Ga0163109_10000848_pt1 | contig 24084 bp, 24 predicted proteins | sample CRUFie1St13metaG_FD_108704 | JGI IMG/M metagenome (GOLD analysis project Ga0163109, IMG submission 108704) | Marine microbial communities from the Costa Rica Dome - CRUD Field 142mm St13 metaG | ecosystem: Environmental > Aquatic > Marine > Oceanic > Photic zone | place: Costa Rica: the Eastern... | reverse complement strand
ATGGAATATTATTTTTTGATGAATTTGATAAGATAAATGAGAATGAAAATGTGGTAAATACCATGTTACATATTACTGATTTTAAGCAAAATCATTTATTTCGTGATAATTATTTTGATGAAATAAATATAGATTTATCTTCATTATGGTTTATTTATTCAATGAATGAAAAGCCAATAAATAAAGCATTGGCAGATAGAGTATATTATGTTCATATTGATGGTTATAGTTTAAAAGACAAAATACAAATTGTAAAGCATTATCTTCTTCCAAAATTACTTTCGAATTTAAATTTAGGGAAAGAAGATATTACAATCAGTGATGAAAATGCAAAATATTTTATTATAAAGACACAAGATGAAAATGAAAAGGGAATTCGTTCATTGGATAAGGGAATTCAGGAGGTAGTAAGTAAGATTTTATTTATGATATCAAATCAAAATAAGATTAATGTTTCTTTTGAATTACCAACATCTTACTTTCCATTTAAATTTCCAGTTGACATTGATGAAAGAATTATAGATTCTTTTGTAAAAAAACCAAAAACGCAAAATTATTTTCAAAACTTGTATGTTTAATAAATGATTAAATTTATTATAATTACTTTATCTCTATTTACAGTTATTGCTTCTATTATTTTATTGGTATTATCTATTTATCAATATAAAACTTTTACAAAAACAAAAGGAACAGTCAAATGTTCAGATGACGACAATTGTATTTTAACATTTGATAAATTTAGTGTTCCAGTTGATTTGGAAAATAATTCTTATTATGATGTTTATTATACAAAGAATAAAGATGGTTCTTTAAAGAGTTACCATTTAATTACAAATTCGTTTATTCCTTCTTTTGTAGGAACTGTATCTTATATTGTTTTCTTTTCTCTTTTTACTTTTTTAACAATTTTAAATTTATATTTAGGATTTTGTCTAAAAACTAAAATAAATTCATTTAAAAAAAATAAAAATAATACTAAAAATGTTAATAAATAGCTTACCGAAAGATAAAATACCAGTGACAAAAGAAGAAAATGATATTGTTGATTGGTTGTTCCCAGTTGAGGAAAAAGTAGAAAAGGAAAATTTTGAAGAAAAAAAAGAAGAAGAAAATGCTCCAAAAGAGGTTTCTAAAAAACCACATTCCACATCATCTCCATATTGGAAAATATTAATAATTGTTGTTATTTTTTATTTATTAAATTTAAATCTTGTGGATTGTTTGATTACAAAATATTCAGGATTACAAAATCCATATATTGTTTCGTTAATAAAAACGATTGTATTAATGATAATTTTGATTTTAATTGCCCTTATGTTTAAGAAATAAGGAAATTGACTTGAAATAAAAATTATTTCAAGTTTTTTATCTGTTTAAATATATTCTTTCTTTAAATTTTTTTATCGCAGAAGACGAGTAAAACAATTTATTTTCTCCTGGGGAGTGAAATAAATTTTTTTATCGCAGAAGACGAGTAAAACAATTTATTTTCTCCTGGGGAGTGAAATAAATTTTTTTAAAGAGAAAACTTTTTTCAATAAAATTAAATGAGTAAAAATTTAAAAATAAATATCTATGAGACGAATGAAAGTTTGGATATTGATGTCAAAGAAACTTACTCTTCCAATGATATTGATAATATAATTCTTCATACCACAAATCCAGAATTTCCTTATTTTGTGAAAAAAGTAAATGATACGGTAGTTGATTTGATGGTAAATGCTAACCAAAAATCAACTCCTATAATATTTGTTAATGAAGTTGATAGGAAAATATTATATAACAGAGAAATCTTGACAAAAATTATGAAAACTTTTAACATTGATCAGAATGATTTATTTCATAGTATTATATATAAAATTTTATTATGTCACCGTTTTCTTACAAATTCTATAAAATCAGAAAAAAAGAAAAAAATGAAAATGCCTGGAGGTGCAAAAGTAGTTGCAAAAAAAGTTGATGAAGAAAAGAAAAAAAAGAGAAAATTCTTTTTGGAAACGATTAATGAACAAAAAATAGATTCAAGTGTTTTGAAAATGTTTGACAAAATTGACAAAAAAGAAAAATATTATGAAGCCAATATTACTGTTTTGAAAACATATTTAGAGGATTTCAAGACAATGTTAAAAGATATTCACACTGTCTTAAAAATTTCAAAAAACTTTTCCATTGATTCCCTAATAACAGAAGCAATTTCCTTATATAAAAAGAATAAACGTCTTAAAGATGATTTGGAAAATAAGATTGAAATTGCAAAAAACATTTATAATGAATTCTTAAAATTAGAACCTTTACCTGTAGAACCATTTGAAACAACAGGACAATTGTTAAAGTTAGAAATTGAAACATCACATTATACAACAGGAACTTTATTTGATACTTTAGAACTTAATTCAGAATTGAGTTTTGCAAAGTATAAAAATTTTAATAAAATTTATAAAAAAAATAAATTGGAAGTCAAGGATTTTAATATTGTCAACGATTTAATTATTTATCGTCAAGAAAAAAAATATATTAAAAAATTTTCTCACGATATTTATGAAAATATTCAAGTATATATAAAAAATATTTCCAATGGTTTGGAAATTCAGGTATTACTTGTAAAAAAATCCATCATACACAATCCAGATAGTTTATTCAAGTTTTTAAAAATGGAACCAACCAAATTTTTAATTAAAAATACTTTTGAAAGAGGTATATTAGGAAATGTAGTGATTGAGAATCCGAAACCTGAAGATTTACCAAGCGAACAAAAATGGAGTAGCTTTCAGACTCCGATTCTTGCAGATATGATTATGAATGATAATTTTTTCAAAAAATTTTTAATGTTAAATGATTCAGAGAAAATAAGTCGTGATACAGCAAGTTTATATGTATATTTTCATTCTGCACATCAAAAAAAACCTGATTTAGACAACATAAAAGTCGGTGGATGGAATAAATTATCTTCACGTTTTGGAGATTTAACTGCTGTATTAACTCCTGTTTATATGAAAGAAAAGTATTATATAAATATCAAGATTTTGCGTTCTTTTAATAGGGAAATTTTAAATGAATTTTTAAATGTATTTTCCAAATTAGTGAATTTGTATAATAAAAATCTTCAAGAAGCTATTCAATATTTTAAAAGGTTATATCCTCAATATGAACCAGTTGAAACAGAAGAGGAAAAGGTTTCTTCAAAAGAGAATTCATTACCTTACATTAACCCTTTAATTTTTACGAATAACATATATTCACGCTATGCCTGTCAAAAACATCCACCAGTTATTGTAGATAATGATGACTTATTAGATAAAGAACGAATAATGGTATTTCCTAAAAATCCGGTGGAGGTAGATGATGAAATTATTGAACCGACAATGTATTATTGCCCTGATGAGAAATATCGGTATCCTGGACTATATGATATGCGGAAAAAAGTTCCCGACCATCCGGTTGGTTTTGCACCTTGTTGTTATATAGAATCTCATGAAGAAAAAAATAAAAAAATATTTACGACAATTGATACTATTTTATCAGATGATGAACCAGATGAAATAATTGAAATTCCAGATGTAAAGAAAAATTTTATTAATTCTGATGAAAATCTGATTAAATTTTTGGGACAACAAGGAAAGCTTCCACCTACTATTGAGAATTTTTTACTTTCCATTGATCCTACAAAATCCTATTTTCGAATTGGATTAGATTCAATTTGGTATAAATCGTCATTGTTAGGATGTTGTCAATATATTCAACAAAAAACCTTATTAGATGCTACTGGAGAACAAATCTATAAAAAATTACCACTACAAAAGTCGATTCGTAAGGAATTAAGTTCCATTAATTTATCAATCATCAAACAAGAAAATATAGAATGGAGTGAGGATAAAATGAGAGAATATCTATTATTCCCAAAGAATAAAATAACCTTTCGTAGATTTTTTTCACTTCTCCAATATTATTATAAATTGAATATTCTTGTGTTAAAAACAGATGGAAATTTTGTCTTTCCTAATACCAATTTTACATTTAAAATGAACTATAATCCATCTAACCCTTTAATTTTATTATTGGAACATCCCACTGAAATTTATGAAATTATAGCATTTAAAGAACAAGAAAAAGAATATTTATACATTACGGAAAACTTGAAAAAAAATGATAGTTGGAATAGACAATGGCAAATTATTTTTGAAGAAGTATATTCAACACGAGAATACAACAAGATTAAATCAATCACAGAACAAAGAACCAGAGATTTTATGATAAAAAATAATTTACATAAAAAGGTTGATTCTCAAATTCTTTCAAATAATGGACAAACTCGATTTTTTATTTTACAAAATAATATTCCATTATTTTTATTTGAAACTTGTGCTCCTTGTAATCTAAAAACTGAAAGTAATTTAATCCTAAAAAAAGGTAATTTTAAAACTATTTCAAATCTATTGAAAAATTTGACTAATGTTAAAATAATTGTAAAAGAAGTTTTTGACTTTTCTTTTTTTATTATTTATGACATACAAATGAATAAATGGATTGGTGCAATTCCAGTTACAGACTCTTTTGAGCAAGAAGAATGGTTTGAGAAAAAAGATACAGTTTTACCAATTGACAATGAAATTTCAATTTTATTGGAGTATTTAAATAAAGGAACCGAGTTCAATGAAATCTTTAAGAAAAAACATTATAGTTTAATATTAATGGATTATATCTTATTATATTTCTCTAATTTTCTTGGAAATAGTGATAAAGAATTACAAAAAACTATTGAAATTCACGATATTGATCAGATAATAGAACAATTTTATTCAGTCCATGTAGATTTTGTAAATGATAAGACAATTGATTTAAATCAAGAATTCAGTCCATTATTTAATGGAAATGTATCAATACATTCTGGTGATAAAATTAAAATACCAATTTTATTGGAATCCAAAGTTCGCTTCATGTTAAAATGGAATATTATGAATAATTCTTCTTATTTAAAGACAATTTTCAATACGAATGAGTTGTTTTCCTTTTACCAACACGGATTTCAATTTAAAATGATTCAAAATAATGAAATACAAATCTCCAATATAGTTACACAATCGGAATCTTTTCAACCTTATTATGAAGCAATTCCACAATACAAGATGGAAGAAGAGAAAGTATATTTTTTATATCATAAAAATTCAATTACGATTTATCCATTTTTTTACACAAGAGATAGTTTAGATAAGATCCATGGAATTATGAATAAATATTATGAAAGTCATGAACTGGATTTTGATCCTTTCTTTGAAGGGAATCCAAAATTTCCATTCCAATTACTGAAAAATATTCCTTTTGTAAACAGTTTAGGAAAAAATAAATATATTATTTTTGATGTTCAAGATAAATATTATATTGTATTATTTTCAATGAAATAATCTATTTTTTTCGTTTAAAAAAAAATAATTATAAATAAAATGACAAGTATTCAGAGAGAATTTGACTCACATTTCAAAAATAATCAGTTAATTAAAACTATTCATTTAGAATCAAACAAAAAATATTATCTGGAAAGGGACATTGTTATTAATCTTAATCCAGCATTTCCTTCCAAAGAAGATATTGAAAAAAATGCATTTTTACGATATGGATTTTTTGCAGGAATCGTAATGGATGGAAAAGATATTCATTTGGATTTAAAAGGTTTTACCATCAAAATGTCAGAGGAATCAAATTTAAAATTGCGATTTTTCTCCTTGATTGAATTGAATAATTCACCATTTCCATTACGAGATGGATTGCCATTAAATAAAGCAAAAATACAATGGAATGCTGGTAAAAACATTACTATTGAGAATGGAACATTGGGATTAAGTAGTCATAGTGGAATTCATGGAAATAATAACAGTAATATTATAATTCATAATATGGTTATAAAGGATTTTGAAGTAGGAGGAATAATGTTAAATGGTGCATCCCGTGTAAAGATAACATCCACCAAAATAGGTCCTAATTTTCAGAAAATGAAACTGAATGCAAAGTTTTCAGCAGTAGCGCAAATTTTACATCAATATGAAAAGGTTTTTCAAATTGAAAAAATGGAAAGATTATATACTCCATTGTTAAATGAATTTAATAATACGGTAGCTTCTTGTTTATCAAATAGAGCCATTAATCCATTATTTCGTAATGAAAAAGGTGTAATAGATGGGGTTGCTTATGGTATTTTAATAAATAAAAGTGGTGTTGCAATTCATTCCCATGGAAGTAAAAATAGCGATACAGGGCGAGCAAATAATATCAAAATAAAGAAAGTAACTATTGATGATATAAAAGCTGGTGTAGATGAGAAAATTGGTTATCAAGTGAATGGAAAAGTTATCCGTGATATTGCTGGACAACCAATAGATTTACATTTAATTGTTCAGAACAGAAAGATTGATATTGTGTCATTTTATCAATTATTAACGGCTTATTTTATTCGTCAAAATAAAAATTCAACCAATTCTACTTTATTTACTCCTGATCCTCTTTTGGATTGGTTTGTAAAAATTTATAAACCTGAAAAATTTATATGGAATGGTGAATATATTTTAACCCCAGAGGAATATTTCTTTTTAAATAATTGGATTACTAATTATACAACAATGGTTCGCGGAGGTGATTCCATGATTCATGTCAATAAAGGGGTTATTGCCTTACGTCTGGACGGTGTGGATAATACAACAATTTATAATACAGTGATTAAAAATATTTGTAATATTGGAAAAATGTTTCAAAAGGTATTAAATCCAAAAGTTAAGTTTTTATCTTCCAATACGGAAAATGTTTTTACTTATACAGGTAATGATGCTTATGGAATTGTTTGTAACAATTTAAATGAAGCGACAATTGACAATATAAAAATTACAAATTTGAATTCAGAAAATGGAAGCACTTATAAGTGTTTATTAATGAATGGGACACAAAATATTACTATTGAACGAATTGAAGATGAACAGAAAAAAGCATCTACTAAAAATGAAAATTACTCAATTGTTGTTCAGGAAAGTTGTAAAAAATTTACAATAAAAGGGTAGAAGAGATAAAAAATAAAATTGACTCTGTAAAAGACAATTTACTTCTAGAAAGGTTTTTTGAAAATTATTTTTTCTCAAAAAATAATTTAGTTACCAAATCTTCGTCTGTGTTGTTGTTGTAATTTTTCAACTCTCTTTTTTAAATCATCATTAACTTTTTTTAATTGTTTTAATTCTTTTTTAACTTTTTTATGATTTTCATGATTTTCTGCAATTGTTTTTTTTATGGTATCATACTCTCTTCTAGAAATTTTAACTGTTTGATTTTCCATTTTATATTACTAATTTTTTTTTTTTAATAAATTTTTAAAATATTCACCGCGGAATATTGGATGGACTTGTTTTGAATCTTCAACTGTATATTGCGAGATTTCTTTTTCTGTTCGCTTCTCTAAATTTTTTTGTGTTATTAGCTGGTAATTAATATTTTTCTTTTCTTGTTCATGTTCATATCCTAAATGAAAAATTAAATTTAATTTTGAAATTCTTTTTTCTAATTGATAATCAATTAGTTCGCAATCACAATAGAATTGATAAAAGGAAACTAACCACTGATAATAATCAATTTTCTTGGTCTGAACAAATGAAAATTTTTCATCAAGATATGTATGAATATCATTTTTAAAGTGAGAACTAATATCTTTGATTCGCATTAAATCTTCATCCAAAATAGCTCTTTCAATTGGTTCCACATATTTTTTAAATGTTTTATATATAAATAGAGATAATTGTTCCTTTTTTGTAATTTGATTTAAAAGTATCTGAAAATTGTCGGTAAAAGGTTTCATCACATCTTCTGTTATTTCTCCTGTAAGCTGATATTTATGTAAAAACCAGGATTCTATCATTTCTCTTGAAAATTGAGGAAATTTCTTATTTAAATTGGAAATATCATTCATTGATTTTTGGAAGAAACATTGTTCTTCCTTTAAAAATTTATTGATAATTAAAAAAAGAGAATGATTTTTGAATTGGAATTTTAGAAGATCATTCAGTTCTTCTAACCATAGTAACCAATTTCGTGTATGAAGTCCGTTATACTTTTTTATCGCAATTTTAAAATGAACTGGAATTTCACTATAATGATACTGTCCATATTTATCTCTTAATAAATATAAGTGTCCCACACCTGAATTTGAAAAAAGTTCAAGATTATGAAAAAATATAATTTTTTGATTACAAATCATTATCGTTAAAATATATTTTATAAATAAAATCAACTCCTTATCATATCCTGGTATATGAAAAATTTGAGTCAAATTTAGTGTCATTTTTCTTATTTTTAATAGGATATTTTTTTTTTATATCACTTTTTCTAAAAAGTGAAAAATGTGCGTTTTATTAGATTCGGACAAAAAATGACAGATAGAGAAAAACGATATATAGCCCGATGTGTAAAAAGAATGATTGAAAATGGTGAGGATGAAATTTTTGCGGCTCGTGTTTTGATACAATTATATCAATCAAAATAATTTTAAAATACTATATTTTATAATTAATGCCGCAAAAACAAACAACTGTTGGTAATTCAGAGGAAACTTTGCAATTTATTTCCCAAAAAGGAAATAAAAAGAATTTATAAAGATGTTCTCAATTTTGTATATAAACAAGTATCACATTTTTCATTTAGTTCTGGAATCGTATCACTATTTAGTAATTCATAGAAATCTTTAATAGCCCACTCAACCCAGGACCAATCTAATTCAATTGGAACCAAAGTTTCTTTAAAAGTCATTATTTTATCAAAAGTTTCTACATTTTTATTACCATTATAATATAATAAATATCCCTTGTTACTTACTTTAAAACCATTTTTCATAAATAACCATATATAAAATTCTAATTGTCTTTTATAAGTTTCTCCATTATTAAAAACATCTTCTCTTGTTAAAATATCGTTTTTATTCGACGTTGATTTTACATCAATTATAACCAATTCACCATTTTCATTTATAGTCAAATCATCAATAGCACCATATAAATTAAATTTAGTTATTGGATCGTAATAAGATATACCTCCTTTACGAAAATCTTGCCATATTGGCAAATCGGAATGATGAAATAATTTTAATCCTTCCTTTGCAAGAATTTCTGGAGTAGTATTATTTTTCCTGTGTCTATCCATTTCTATTTTTGATAATGTATCAACACAATCATTTAATGTCCATCCTGGTCCAGGTATATTTTTTAATCCAATGACTTCTTTTAAATACGAACAACAGGGACAATTTGAAAAAAAATCCAAAGTTGAACGACTTACTTTATAATCTTCTCCCTTTTTATAATTTCCACGACTACGAAAACAAAGTGTTTTTTGACAGTCATTATATCGCTGTTTCTCTTCTTTCAGTGTTTCTAACATTTTTCCTATTTTTATCTAAACTTGAAAATTGTAGATTTTGTTTTATTTTTTCAATTTTTATAAACTTAAAAATAGAAAAGAATAGAGATTTTCAATTAAATGGTAGATGAAAGCAGTGTGTGGGGTCTTTTCTGTTGTAGAACCAAAGATTTTTGAAGGCGATATCTTTTTGTTTATCGTTGAAGACAATTTTTTGGTGTAAAGGGTGTTTAAATTTTCTTTCTTCTAGTTGAATCCATTTTTTTTCTGGAATTTTCATCAAGACATAGACATCATTCCAGTTGAGAAAATCCTTATAATCTTCAATAGAGAGAGGAAATAATTGTTGAAGGAGAAAATGTTGAATTTTTTCAATAGTTGGATGTCGGTAAATAGAACGATGCATTTTTTCACGAAGAATAAAAAGAGTTTCAATTTCATCTTGAATTCTTTCACAAAAACAAAGTTTATTATCAATAACCAGGATATTTTTTAAAATTCGGTTTATATTTATTCCATGAGATAAACCAAAATAAAATGAATCGCGAATGATATAATCTAATTTATCAGTATCAAAACTTGAATAAGGATTGCAAACTAATGTGTCATACCAATCATTATTAGGAGGATTATGAATTCTTTCACATATCCATTCTACTTCTTCATTAGATAATTGAACTTTATAATTTTTAACTAATATTTTAAACAAATCAATACTTCTTTGTTCGTGCTCTTTTGCAATACCCTGATGAGGAGGTTGTTTTTCTTCTAACCATTTATCAAAAAGATGTGAAAATGGACCATGTCCTAAATCATGAATAAGACCTACAATAGCAACAAGTTCTTTTTTTCGTTCCGAAATTTCAATTTCTTTATTTTTTAATTGAATTTCATTAATAATAGTTTTGGTGAGATGATAAACACCTAAACTGTGTGCAAAACGAGTTCCTATTGCATTTGGAAATACCTTATATGCGAGCCCAGTTTGTTTAATATAATGAAGCCGTTGGAAAATAAAAGTATCAATAATAGAAAGTGCAAGGTCCGATACTTCAATTTCACCCCAAATAGAACAATGAAATTGTTTCATTTCTTAAAGTATTTAAAGATTGGAATAATTTTTTATTTTTTCATTTTTAGATTTTTTTGTATAAAAGAAAAATACGAAATGCCATATTATCCGGATATTAACATTTTATTTATACATATTCCAAAGACAGGTGGAACTTCTCTTGAAGAATTTTTTTCTAAAAAAAGTTCTCAACAACTATTCTGTTATCACGGGTGGAATGATGTTTTTCCAAAAGAAACACATTTGAGTAAATATTCTCTTCAACATCAAAGTTTAAAGGATATAGAAAAATACAAGGAATTATTTCCGCAAATAAAATTTGACAAAAATCTTAAAATTATTTCTGTTGTTCGCAATCCTTATAATAGGATTATTAGTGATTTAAAATTTTATAGAATATTAAATAGTAGGGATCCACATAAAATTTATGATATTATAAAAAAATTTGTAGAATCTCCTTATGAAAAATATGATAATCATAATCGTCCTCAATATCAGTATTTAATGGATGAAAAAAATGAAATTGATAGTAGGGTTACAATTTTTCGTTCAGAAACACTTACTAAAGACATGCAAAATTATGATTTTCCTGATTATCAAGGTAAAGAAACATCACCAGAATATTTACATTTACTAAATGAAAAAAGTATCAAATTGATCAATAAAGTTTATGATAAAGATTTTGAATTTTTTAATTATAAAAAATTGTAATTATCGATGTTCCAACATTGTTAAAAATTTTGAAACTTTTGTGCCATGATACATATTCCATAATTCTGTTATATCTTCATAAAGATGATTTTCAATGAGTTGTTTTCCTCCTGGATGTTGATGTTTCCATTTTTCTACATTTATGATTCTTCCATCGTAAATGACATATTCTTCGGGCTTTGTTTTTGATAATTTTATATTTTTTGAAATCATATTATATAAATAAATGGAAGTTTCAATGGCTCCTTCCATCCAACCTTGTTTCGTACTAATACTTTCACCAATCCAATATAAATTTTTATATTTTTGAGGGTGAGGGTAAATACATCGTTTCATAAAATTATTTTCACTTGATTTTAAATTTGGATTCCAGTAATGAACAGCATTTCTCCAATAATATGGTTGAATTGCTTCTATTTTAATTTTTGGAAAAATTTTATGAAATTCCTTTTTGATGTAATTTTCTAATTTTTTCTTACCGGTAATAATTAAATTTTGAAAGAAATTAGCAAATCTTCCAGCACTGTATGAAATTTGAAACCATTCATTTTTATAACAACTCTGAACAATTTGAGAAATAGGTGAGTTACAAATTATTTTAAATTGTTTGGATAAAAAATTTGAATTTTTTGTTTTTGCCATCACATGTATTAGAGGTAATGATTGAACCATTGATGTATTTGGAAAAAGAGTAAGACAAAATTTTTCAATTTCATGAGGTGGAATAGCAAGTATTAATATTTCTGTAGTCAATATTTTATTAACAAACGTCTTGGAATCTACACGAACTTTGGTTTTTAAAGTATATTTTTTATTTTTCCATTCAATTGCATTTATTACATGTTCTGGATATAGTTTAACATTTTTCCGTTCTCTTAATCTTTCTACTAATAATTCTATTAATTTGGTAAATCCCTCCTTTACAACAAAAAATTCTGTTTCACTTTCAGAGGTATAAGAACGTGTGGTATTTGCCCTCTGATATAAAAAATCATACCCACTTTCTATCATTGCATTATTTCCATTTTCAATCGTAGAATTTAAAATAATATTTTGATATTCTGTTAATTCTGTTGTCCCACTGTTTTTTTCCTTTTTTTTATTTACTTTTTCAACATTATGATAATAAATGGGTTGATGTATGAAATCTAATGTTAAATTAAATTCTTTAATTAATTTTATCATATGTTTATGATGTTTTGGAATTCTCCAAGGTCCAGTTTCATACAAAATATTTCCATTTTTATTGTATTCTGTTTTAATTCTTCCACCAAATGAAGATTTTTTTTCATATAAATGAATCATTGTATCCGTTTCTTGCGATAATAAATAAGCCATATATAAACCACTTATTCCACCTCCTATAATGATTATTGATGTATCATCTTTCATTTTTTATTAAATCACTTTACAATTTTAAAAAAAAAAGAAAAATATTATAATAAAAATGCTAATTCTAATTATTGCCTTTTTTATAGTAATTCTGTTTTTATTTATCATTGTGGTAACAAGTTTTCCACCTAAAAAGAAACCAGAACCAGACAGTATTGAAAACAAAAATTAAATCACTTTTTATTTTTAAAAATTGAAAAAATAAAAAATTTTCATTAAAAAAGTAGAATATAAAGAATATATACATATATACTTTGAACATAGCAAATAAAAGCAAACTTTACAACTAATTTTATTTTAGAAAACTTTTTTAAAGATAAACTTTATTTTATAGAAAGATGGCTAATATTTCCAAGAGTTTTAATTGGAAAAGAATTGAGGACAAACCTGATAACTCTGAAGCAGTATCAACTTTAATTGACCGTGTTGCAAATATAGATGGAAGTGAAACATTGTATTCTGTGAAACAGAATGAAAATGTGTTAAAGGCATTTATTGAGAAATTTGGGATGCAAGAATGGTTTCCAAATGTCACCTTTGAAAATGAAAAGAAAAAATCAAAAAAAAAAGCAGATATCATTCGAGAAAATAATGAAAAAACTCAAATTCAAAAAGATTTAGCTTTATTTGAGCTTGATGAGAAATTTAAATTAAAAAAACCGATTTTTATCATCCCAATCCACAATTACCTATATATATTATGGTGGTGTTTTCAAATTTATAAAAAGGAGGGAAAAAAGGTCAAATCTCTTGTTAAGTTGGATGCAATTATCTCTTTAAATCGTATTTTGATGAGTCAAATGATTACCGATCCTAAATATTTGGTTGGTTTTGAGACGGGAGATAGAGTAATGAATTCTTTGGTAAAGAGAAAATTTTATGATTTACTTTTTGATAATCCAAAGCTTTTACTTCAATCATCATTTCAAGAGCAAGATAAACAAATTGATTTATATCCGGAACAGAAATTAGTATTAAGAAAAATTAAATCTGCAATTGAAAAGGATGAACCTTTGTTGTTAGGAAATCAGTTACCAACGGGTCAAGGGAAAACATTCATGGCAGTATTGTTGGCTAGAATGTTTAGTTTTGAGAGAAATGTTGAAAAGAAAAAATGTGTTTTATTTACTTGTCCTAATGAATTGGTCAATATAGATGTTGCTGCAAATACTTTGTGTGGGAATAGTTTACATTTATGGTTGGCAAAGTATATTATTGTGGAAAAGGTGGATAAAAAAACAAATCAAAAATACAAGGAAATTCAAACTTTATTACGTCCATATCGTCGTTGTTTTCCTGCCACATGGAAAAAGGTATATAAAAGAGATGATGATAAAAAAAATGGTTCAATTGAGGAACAATTTTATTATTATGTGAAACAAACTGGTAGAATTCCTGATATTATTGTTGCTGACCCTGAAGCTTGTTATCAAATTTTAAAATCCAGTGAAAAGATGAATAATCCTTTCATTGCTTATGTTGATGAATTTGTGAGTGATAGAGCTTCTAATGAAGCTATGGTAAAAATTGCGCATGTATTACCCCGACAAAGTATTTTACTTTCTAGTATTTTACCAAAATTTGAATATCTCTCCAAAATGGTTTCTCACTTTTGTCAAAAGCATGAGACAACACTCGAGGATTGCACTTATAGAGTGTCATCTGCTGATGTTAATATTCCTTGTGTTATTGTGGATCAAAATGGAAATGTGCGATTACCACATCATCAAATCAAAACAGAAAAAGATTTGGATAATTTGATTGCACAGATTGATGTTAATCCAAGAGTTAGAAGAACCTATTCTCCGAAACATGTTTATTATTGGACAATGGATATTAGTGATATTATTCCTTCTCATTTGAAATTTCAAAAGAACTTTCCTTGTATAGGTTCTATTAATTTAAGAAGTGTCATCAGATATGTTGTTTTACTCTTGAATTATTTGAAAGAGAATTTCAATTTATTGGAACAATTTCAAAATTATAGACCATCTATTATGCCACAAGTTGATATTTTAAAACTATTCACTTCACAAAGTTGTCATTATGAGGGAAAAACACTTTTTATTACGGAAAATATTATGCAAAAAACTTTGGATTACACAAGAGAATTATATGATACACCAAAATATGTCAAGATTGATAAATTAATTACAGAAAGAGAAAATGAACAGAAAAAAGTAGAAAAACAAAAAAAAACACTTGCAAATTCTGTTACAAAAAAATCAGGTTCTAAAGAAAAGCAACATTCTGCTTTAGATTCAATGGTAAGACAAGCTGAATTAGATGATGAATTGAAAAATATTGATGTGAAAATTCCAAAAGATTTTGTAATTAATACGGTAGAACATTTCAAACGATTTCATCCAAAGGAAAATTCTGATGATTTTACCAATATTAATGATGTCAATATTTATTTGGAAGATCAATACTTTGAACATTTTCCTGATAGTGACATTTACCAGATGATGTCTGGAATCGGATTATATGATAGAAAAGGACAAACGGAATTTCAAAGAAATATGATTATGAAATTATATAAATATTTCAGCTTCTTTGGTTCTGGAATGGACATTGTTTATGGAACCAACCTTGCATCTTTGGTGAATATAGTGATTGATTATGAATTTGGAAAAAATGTTTCCATTCCAACTCTCTATCAGCTTATGGGACGTGTAGGAAGAATGGGAAGGTCTTATCATGCTAATATTATTACCAATCATGAGGAAATTGTTGAAAAATTATTATCTTTAGACGAAAATGATGAAAAACACAACGATATTGAATTATTATTTTAAAAAATGTTATTGCAAAAATTAAAATTTTAAAAATTGAAAAAAAAATAAAAAAAGAATTCATTATAAAATTTATAATGGAAAACCCAACTTCCACTCCTAAAACAAAAGAAATTCTAAAAGTTATAATGGAAAAACCAATTTCTACTCCTAAAACAAACGAAGTTCAAAAACCAGTTGAAACAAAAGACATTATGGAAATTATTAAAAACTATTCATGGATACCTTAATGATATTGAATTAAATTATTCTGTCTTGCTAAACGAACAAAATTATTAAATAAATTCTGATTTTCTAAAAATAACTTTTCTAATTTCGTATCTTTGAAATTTTCTGTATTTTTTTCTCCTCTTAAATATCCTAAATATAATCTGGCTAAAACATCAAAACAAACTGCTTGATTTTCTAACATCTTATCTATGTGAACATTATTATTTACATCTTCTATTGGTCGAATTAAAGAAACTCCTGAATTATTATTTCTATAATATGTTATCATTGGCGAATTTGCTACATTTGGGTCAAATGGTTCTCTTTCTCCTTTTAATGTAGGAAAATGTAAAAATCGTAAATTCACCGAATTACGAACTAACATTTCTCCAACTGTTGGTTTATTGTTCTTCAAATAAGTTTGAGCTAATAAATAACTATCGCGATTAATGACACCATTATTAGGAAAATAATCATCATTATTTTTTTCAACATAAACATTACAAAAACTATCCCAATTTGTTGCACATCGTTCAGCCATAAACAGTTCGCAAGAAGGATTGTATGTTCCATACAATAAATTCGAAGAAGTAGAACCATGAGTAAATTGAGAACTTAATGTCGGAAATAAACAATAGGTTATTGGATTCGCAGAGTTAAATGGCGACTCAACCTGCTTATTAATTTGTGATCCAAAATTGATAAATTTTGTATAATTACTCATTTTATATTAAATGTTTTTTTTTTTATTTTTTTTCATTGAATTTAATTGTTCCTATCAATTCTTTTTGTATCTCAATTTTACAATTATTTTCATTCCCTTTCATTTCTACATATAAATTATTTTTTCCCTCTTTTAACTTTCTATTTATTTTCTCTTTGATTTGTATTGGTGTTTGAAAAAGAACAACATCTTCCCCCTTTTTCCATCCTCCTTTCTCACCTGTAATATTTTTTACAATGTAGTTTCCCTCCTTCAAATTTTTTACTAATTTATATGGATTACTATCAATGTAGAAAAACACATTTTCATCATTTAAATTAAAAATACTAATATTCTTATTCAATGTCAAATGTTCATCTTCAAATGAATCAATCTTTTTACATCTATTCAATGTTTTGAAATTCATCTCGTTTTTAAACTCCATCTTCTTTTCAAATATAATTTCATTTTCATTTTCAACTTTTATATTAATTTCTCTTATATTTACGTTAGTTATTATAAAATTGAGTTCCATTTCAATTTCATAATCTAATTTTTTTGATAAAATTGTTTCAATCAATGTTTTTTGATTCCAATTAAAAGAAAATTTTGATAAATATTTGGTCTGATATCTTGGAATTATCATAATTTTATTAAAAAAATATTTTAATTTTAATTAAAATTATAAAACAATTATTTCATCATTACGAAATTCTTGATAATCTTCTTCTGTTGTAAAAAATTTCAAATATTCAAAATCAAAATCTTTACAGGTATATTGAATTCCATGAAAATCTTCATTAGGTCCCATATAGGGTTCAACTTTTTCCGATACATCTTCACTATTTTCATTTTGAATGAATTTAATTCGTTTTTTATTTGGACCTTTTTTAAATTTTGTATGCAATTTGTATTTATTTCCACAATACTCATACTCAACACATAGACAATTTGGAGATATTCGATAAACAGTTTTCTCCTTATTTTCAAACTTTATTTTTAAGATATTGTAAGCCACGGTAAGTATATTTTTACCAAATTTCTTTATTCTCTCTTCTAAATTATCTTCCTCGTTTAAATCTTTATACCACATATACTGTAAAAATTTGAATAACATTGAGATTTCATTATAATTCCAGTAAATAATTGTCAATAATAAAATATAGAACCACATATTTTATTTTAAAAAATTTATGTTTAAATTATTATTTTCAAAAGAAAATAAAAAAATTGAAATTAAATTTAAAATTTAATTTTTTTTAAGAATGAGATTATTACCCTTTTGGTATCCAGTTTTATTAACAAATTCAATTTTGAAAAATCCAATCAAGATTAAGATTTTTTCCGAACCACTTGTTGTTTATAAAAGTAAGCAAAATTATGTAGTTCATACTGATGTGTGCCCTCACCAAGGTGCTAGTTTTTCGTCTGGTTGGGTAAATAAAGAAGGAAATATACAATGCCCATATCATGGATTTGAATTTTGTGACGGACAATTTTGTAAAATTCCAAATCCGGTAAATGAAAACCTGAAATCATTTAAAAATGGTTTTAAAATGAAAACATTTCCCACCATTATGTGCGATAATATCTTATTTATGAAAAACAAATCAGAGAATAATATTCCACACATATATTTCCCTCCGGAAGAATATAACGCCTCTTTTGTTTCTGTAGATGGATTTTATCGTTTTCCTTCCCATTATATTCCTGTCATTGAAAATTTATTAGATATGTTGCATATTTCCTATGTTCATAGTTTTGGTTCTTCAAAAACACCACTTCCAAATAAACAAACTTTTGAATATATAAATGAACATCATGGAAGAAGCACTTTTGAATATATCCCAAACCCTAATTCTATGGGAAGGAAAGTTGGAAATGTTGAAAAAGTAAAAGTTCAAAATGAATTTATTTTACCAACAAATACCGTCACTCGTGTTTATGCTGGTTCTACTATTAAAACGGTTTTTACAAGATGTATTCCAATTTCAAATAATGAAACAATTTTATATTGGAAAATGTATAGAAATTTTTGGGTTCATCCAGTAGGAGATTTTATTTCCAAAATGTTAATGGAAAAAACATTGAAAGAAGATTTTGACATTTTAAAAAAATGTTATCCAAGAAACAAAATATCTATAAAAAATAAAATACATACCAAATATGACAAGACCATAATGGAATTTCGTAAAACACTTTTAAAATTTTTAAATTATTAAAAAATGAATATAAAATTTTTATTTACAAAATTTGTAAATAAATGAAAGTAATGTTTAAACTTCCAGGAACTGATATTGAAAAAGAAGTAAATATTAGCGAAGATGATTTAAAATTAATAGAAACATATAATAATTTAAGTATTGTAGTTCATAAGGGACGACCAGATAATTTATTTGAATGTAGCCGTTGTTTTTTAACAAAGGAACCGGATAATTTTAATTTTTATAATAAGCGTATAGACAAAAAGAATTTTTTAATGAGAAGTAACGCGATTTGTAAAGAATGTGCGGAAAAAATTAATAAGGAACGAAAAATTACATTTCAAAAAGATAAAAAAAAAATACCACAAAAACCAAAATCAGGAAGTGTTTGTCTTCATTGTAAAAGAGAATGGAAAGGAAACTGGCATAGAGATCATTGTCCAATAAAACACGAATTTCGTTATTGGCTCTGTGGAAACTGTAATATGGCAAAACAAGACCATCGAAATTCAATAATCTAAATTTACTTCTTCTTTTAATCTTTTTTTAGTTAATTCAATATATTCACTTTCAATATCAATCCCAATAAATTTTTTATTTAATTTCACTGCCTGAACAATAGTAGAACCAGATCCGCACATTGGATCCATTACAATTCCATTTTCAGGACAAAAAACAGAAATTAAATCATAAGGAATCTTATCTGGAAATACAGCAGGATGTTGTCTTTTTAATTTATTTTTATCACCACCGTTTGCATAATCCCATATTGTTCCTGGACATTTTAAAGGATTTATAGTCACTTTTTTACTTTTCAGGGTATGTCCTTCCGTTGTTCTAGTAGCACATCCTGTCATAGTTTTTCCAGCATGTTTTGATGGAATCTTGACTGGTTCTTTATTAAAATATTGAGGTCTTTTTCCCTTTAGAAAAATGTGTATATATTCATGATCAACACGAAAACGTTTATTCCACCATGCACCTTCATTTCCTAATTTCTTATAGATACATGTTTCAAATAATTTAAATCCTATATTATCACAATGTTCAATCGCAGTTCGAAATGATGTCAATGATTTCCCAAAATTTTTTGTTTGATCTTGAATTATCATTGCATAAATTCCACCATCTTTTAACACTCTATATATTTCCTTTCCTAATTCTGTTAAATCTAATTTATAATTTCCCTTATATTTTCTTAAATCATCATAAGGAGGAGATGTTATAACAATATCAATTATCTCACTTTCCATTGTTTTTAATAAATCCACATTATTACCAATCAATAATTTATTTTCTTCCATTTTTATTTTTTTAACAAAAAAAAACAATTATCATTTTTTACAAATCGTAATTAGTAAAACTTTTAAAATTTGTTTTTTTTTTATAAGAATGAAAAGAAGAGGTAATGATGGAAATATATATCAAATTAAACAAAATAAAAATGGTGTAAAACCTCGGATCAAGGTCAAAGTATAAAAAATGAAATTTATTTTTATTTACTAAATGAAATAAAATGAGTAATATTGGAGAATTATTTCGCGAATTTCATAAATCTAAAGATTTATTTGATGAAGAAAAGACATTTCAAGAAAATCTTGATTATTTTAAAAATAAAAAATTAGATATTTTCAAATCTCTTGTAGGTGATGAAACCATCATTGAACAAAAGTTAAAAATTTTTATTGGACAACAATTCAAAAAAAATTTAAAAGCTCCTGAAATAAAAAAAGTGGAAATTATTGATAATTTGGAAGATGAAGTTAGTTCTCAAGATGGACAACCGACAGAAGAAAATGAAATAAAATTAAAGGAAGATGTTTATTTGATTATAACTGGAACAAAAAGAACTTTGAAATTTCCTTCCTATCAAATTCATTATTAGGATATTTAAAAAAATACTATTAATTATATAAATGTCATCTTTATATAATTTTAATTATCTTTCAATATTTTTAATTTCCTTATTATTTATTAGTAATGACTATATTCTGAATAACTTTGCAGACAATAATTATAAATTATTTGACCTACTACACTATTTAACACCGGATTATTTCACAAATTTATCACCTTTTAGCGATTTTATGACAATTACTTTACTTACTACATCCTCTGTTTTTTTATATAACAAACAATCAGTCATTCCTTTCTACAAATGCATTGTTCTTTGCCAGTTATTCAAAAAATTTGTTGGAATGCTTACCATTTTACCCGATTCAAGTGGTTATTGCGAAGAGAAATCTTTTCAAATAATATTAGGAAGATGTAATGATTTAGTAATTATTGGTCACGCCTGTTCAATTTTAACTTGCTATTTTTTCCTTTCTCCATATATAAAATCATCCATTCTCTCTATTTATGTCATTTTGAATTTAATTCTAATTGTATTGTCCCGTAATCATTACACAATTGACGTTATTTTTTCCTTTTTTGTAACAAATTTCATATTTGAAAAATGGACACCTGCTTCTGTTCTGCAAAAACCTCGACCAGCGGATCATTTTTATAATCATTAATATAATAAATTTTTTGAATTCCTGCTGCCAACATTATTCGCATGCAAATAATACATGGGTAATGCGTAATATAGGCAATAGCATTATTACAGGAGGTTCCTCTTTTGGCACAATCACAAATTGCATTTTGCTCTGCATGAATAATTGCCTGTTCATGATTATCTCGTACAATTGAATGGTGGGGACAATCTGGTAAGTAACCATTATAACCCTGCGCAATGATCCTATTGTCATTCACCAACAAACACCCCACTTGTAAGCGATTACATGGTGAACGTTTCGCCGTCGCTAACACTATTTCCTTAAAATAATCATTCCAACTTGGTCTTTCCATATCTACTTTTTATTTACAATGTCCAAATATTTAAAATAAAATTAAAAATTGAAAAAAAATAGAAATTTTCAAAAATGTCAAGTTTTATAGGAAGATTTTTTTTAGTAATATGATATTTTTTGATTTACCAACTGAATTACAAACTTATATTTATGAGTTTGATTCAACTTACCATTCTAAATTTCACGAGGTTTTGGAAGAAATATTGGTCAGTATGAATCCACATCGGTATTACGAAATTAATGAACAGGGACATATAGTCACAGATGAATATATTACACCGAAAAACTTAAACTTATTTATGAATAATAAATTTTCTGATTTTGGAAATAATAGAAAAGAAAATTTGAAAGAATTGCTAAATGATTCTTTCTCTACAAATAAAAGATTGGATATTATTATTCAAAAGGATAATACTAGAACAGGATTTGCTTTGAATTTACCAGAGGATATTTCCTTTATGCAACGGAATACAATAGTAATTCACTTTTAATAAGTAAAATTAAAAATTGAAAAAAATAGAAATTTTCAAAATAAAAGTAGATATGGGTGTAGATTATATAATATATGGGGTATTATATAAATAGAGGAATTTATATTATATATTGTGTAATTTAATTAGAATTTTTTAAGAATTAAATTAGGAAAATGGTTCAGTTCCGTTCCCTGTTGAATAGTAAAAGTTACTTTGACATTCCGGTTGATGTGTTGAAGAGTGGGTTGCAAAAGTATCTTCGTCGTGGTGAAAAGGAGAAAATGTTATGGTGTATGGAGGAATTGTATTTATTTGGTATATTGGGAAAGACCGATGCAGAGAAGAGGACAGGGAAAGCAATTGTTAGTAATTTGATGAATAGATTAATTGTAATGATGGATGAGGAAATGGTTTTTATAGAAGTGGAGAGATATTTGTTAATGAGAGAGTATTTGGAAAATTTTGAAAAAAGTGGAAGGGAGGATATTGTTTATTTGAGAATGATATGTGAAATTTTGTTAGAAAGTAAGTTATGTAGAAGAAATAGTTATGGAAGAAGTTATTGGTGTCATCGCCTCGAGGGAAATGAAATGGAAGAAAAAAGTGATAGTGAGTATTTTGAAAATTTTAGGGAATGTTTTGAAAAGGGAGAAGAAGGATGGGCTGTTTGGATGTTTAAAATTTTGAATGGTGGAAAATCCGATGGAAAGAAGCGTTTCCGTCGTAGTGAGAATATTTATATGATTTGGGAATATTTATTTGGTTTAGAAAAAGTAAAAAAGAATGAAAATTTAAAAAAAGTGTTGGGTTATAAGTTGAAGGAATTTTTTAAGAAGGATAGAAAAGAAAGATTTATATTTTTGTATAGTTGTGTGGATATTTGTATGTATTATAATGGTGAATGGAATAATATTAGAGAAAGTTATGATAAAAGTGTTTTTATTTTGAAAAATTTATATGATATTGATGAAATGGATTTGGAAAGTAGAGAAAAAATTGAATTAGATGATTATGTATTTGATATGCATACCTCCGTTGGAAAAAAAATGGGAAAGAATAAGGAAGATTTTAAAAAAGAAGGATGCTTGGTTTTGAATGAGAATGAAGAATTTTTAAGAAAAGAATGGAAAGATTTTTATATAAATTTTATTGGAAAAAGTAAAGAAAATAAAAAATTGGAGAAAAAAAAGTTGAAGGAAAATGAGAAATTGGAGAAAAAAAAGAGGGTAGTGAAGAAAAAAAAGGAAGAAATTAATTTTGATTTTGTAGAGAATAAGGAGTTGTTAGAGATTGGTGAGAATGGAATTAGATTGTGTTGTGATGTGGTATGTGGAAATAAGGTAATGTGTTTTGAGTATGATGGAAAAATATATAAAGAGGGAAGAAAAAGTATGAATTATAACTTGGATTATTATGTGTTTGATATGTGTAAGGAATTGTTTGGAATAAATTGTATTGGGATGGAAATGAGATTGGGAAAATTTAGAATTGTAAAGAAAGATAAGAGTGTATTGAGTTATAAAGATAATTGGAAGGTGGAGAGGACAAAGGAAGAGGTGGTGTATTGTGTAATGAATAAGATTGGAAATTGTGAAATGTTGATTGAGAAAAAGAATGAAGTGGTGAAAAATGCAAAATGGTTGAAGGAGTATTGTAGGATTGGAATGGTGCGGGGAATTTTCCGTGTAAGTGATTTTAATATGAGAAATGTATTGATTGATGGGAAGGGAGAATTGGTGAGTATTGATGAGAATGATATTTTGGGAAAAAGAAAGAATGTGTTTGGAATGAAAAATCGTGTGGTTTTGAAAGAATTGAAAAAGAATGAAAATGTATTGATGGAATTGTTGCAGGAGATTTGGGAAGTGGATTTTGACGCGGTGGAAGAAATTGTAAAAAAATTTGGATTTGATGGAGAAAAAATTAGAGAAAATTGGATGAATTTGGAAGAAGATGTGAGAAAAGAATTGAATTTTTAAATTGGTTAAATTGAAAAATTGTTAAAATTGAAATGAAATTATTTTAAAAAATGTTAATTAATTATATTTAATGTTCCATTAATTATATTTACTTCTTACTTAATTCTTTGCCGATTTTGCTTGTTTTACTGACACATCGTTTTGTCGCAGGATTCAGAATTTTGTCTGGAGGGCATTCTTTTGTTTTAGGTGTTTTCTTCTTGTCTTGTTTCTTGTCTTGTTTCTTGTCTTGTTTCTTGTCTTGTTTCTTGTCTTGTTTCTTGTCTTGTTTCTTGTCTTGTTTCTTGTCTTGTTTCTTGTCTTGTTTCT
>Ga0163109_10000846_pt1 | contig 24094 bp, 21 predicted proteins | sample CRUFie1St13metaG_FD_108704 | JGI IMG/M metagenome (GOLD analysis project Ga0163109, IMG submission 108704) | Marine microbial communities from the Costa Rica Dome - CRUD Field 142mm St13 metaG | ecosystem: Environmental > Aquatic > Marine > Oceanic > Photic zone | place: Costa Rica: the Eastern... | reverse complement strand
TGTCTATGGTGGGGGTGGCATTTTGCCGGACCTGTTCGTGCCCCTAGACACGACGTTCAATTCACCCACTTTTTCTCGCATCTTGAGAAAGGGACTGTGCAGCAAATACGCCTTGAGCCAAGTGGACGCCGAGCGCACGCGTTGGGAAAACCGGCATCCATCGGAAGACGATTTTGTGGCCAACATGCGCTTTGCCCCTGAAGAGATGGCAGCTTTCAAAGCCTACGCGGTGGCGGAGGGTGTGGAAGTCGACGATGAAGAGTGGGCCAAATCTGAACCCGCCATCGCCATGCGACTCAAGGCATTCCATGCCCGCAACATCTATGAGAGCAGGTCTTTTTACCGCGTCATTGGCGGGTTGAACGAAGCCTTGCAAGAGGCCATCCGCGTTTTGAACGACGGAACGTTCAATGCTGCGAACCTCGCCCACAAGACCTTTTGACTCCCATCCTACTTTTGTATCAAATCAACTCTAAATCCATACCATGCGTATTACCATCACAACACTGTCCTTGGCGGTTCTTTTCGCCGGTCTCACAGCGTGCAACGATGGCGGTTCCGACGTGACTGCCAAGCCCATCAAGGGCGCTGAAAGCTCAGCCACAACACCTGAAAAGCCCGCCAAAGAGCCTTTTGACCCTGCCAAGAGCCAAGCCCAAGAGCCCGCGGGTCCCACCACCACCATGGTGTTTGACACGTACGAGCACGACTTCGGAACCTTGGACGAAGGCGATGCTGTGACGCACATTTTCTCCTTCACCAACACAGGAAGTGAACCCCTCATCCTCGACAAGTGCAAAGGTTCTTGTGGATGCACCGTGCCTCAATGCCCCAAGGAGCCCATCGCTCCTGGCGCAAGCGGAGAAATCGAGGTCAAGTTCAACTCCAAGGGAAAGAAGAACAACCAAACCAAGACGGTGACCATCAACGCGAACACCGATCCCGGTCAGACCATTTTGAAAATCAAGGCCTTCGTGAATCCTGCGGAAGCGAAGTAAGCCTAAGGACATTGCACAAAAAAGGCACCCAGTGGGTGCCTTTTTTGTGCTCAACACATTCCTGTTGCGCCCTGTCCTCAAACGGCGCTTATTGCAGCAAGCCATCGATGTCTTTGGCCAGCTCGTGATCCTTTCGGGTGACCACGCCTCCAGCGTCATGGGAATGCAATTCAATCCTGACGTAGCTGAAGGTGTTGATCATGGTCGGATGGTGCGCATGGGATTCCGACAGGAAAGCCACGCGGGTCATGAATGTGAAGGCCTCTTGAAAATCCTTGAAGCGAAATTCTCGGACCAATCGGTTGTCGCGTTCTGTCCACATGTTGTGTCGATTTGATGGCAATGTACAGAAAAGGCGCGGCCAAGCCGCGCCTTTCTCTTGGGAGCCCTTCTTTCCTGGCTTACAAATGCCCTCCCTCGCTGGCCTCCCCTCCTTCTGAGGTGGAGCCCGCTGAAGGGGTCTCTGTGGCGCCTGTTTCGACAAACATCAGCAGCTCGCGCATCTTCTCGGCCTGACGGATGTGGCCATTGCGCTCGTATCCGTATGCCACGTTGCCAATCAACCGGCGGACAATGTCCACGCTGCCACAAGGCCCACAGTTCTTCTCGTCCACAGGGAGTTCGAGGTGGCTCAAAAACTCACTGACTTCAGCTTTGTTGATGACCGTACCTCGGCTAAATGGATTGATGTAAAACAACACGCCCCCGGGGGTTTGGTCGTCGGGCTGATTGGATTCGTGGTGGATGTGGTGCTCGTCGCAGTAGCACAAAATGAAATGGTTGGGCAAGTTGACGCCGTGGATGGGCAGGTCAAGGTCTTGCGCCAAGCTCAGGTACAAAATCCCCAAACCGAGCGGATTGCCTTTTCGCTCCGCCATCACTTCCCCCAACAGGGCTTGTTTGGGATCGGGCTGGCCACTTTTGGCATTGGTGAACGCCTCCACATCGTACAGGATGTGGTTCAAGATGCGCACCTGCTCGAGCGCAGTCAGCTCTTCGTTGAGTTCCAACCAAACATTGCGCTTCAGCTTCTCATAATTCGCCCGCAACTCGTCCATGTCCAACAAAGGATCGGCCGCCTTGTGCACCCACAAGGCTCCCTCCCACGCGCTTTGGGCGCCGGAATCGAACCAATCTCGGAGCCCGTTGTGCACGAAGGCCCCGTGCAATCCGTCCACCAGCTCATCCATGCGTCTTTCGTGTTCTTCACATCGGGCATGGGCCTCACGTGATTCGAGGAGCGCGGGCAAAACAGAGGTCCCTTTGGCCATCAGTTGTTCTCGAACGTGCTTGTACACCCCTTCGTCGGGGTCATCCAGCAACTGAATGAGGGCGTGGATTTCGTTGGGTTGCATGGTGCTTGCAGATTGTTAGGTTGCAGACGTTTCAAAGCTACCTGCACCTTTCATGCCTTCGCAGGAGCCTCCTGTGCAGTTTTCACATCCATTGTGTTGATGGCATCCCAAAACGTTGGGCACCCGAGGGTTATCTTGGGTCGATGTCTGCCGCCTCGAACAACCCATTGGTGACCGACCGGATGCGTTTGGCGTATGCCTTGTGGTTCACCATGGCCTTTTTGGTGGCCATTTGGGGGGTGTTTGTCTTGAATGAATTCCTCGAATTGGGTTGGCGCAAATACGGCATCCATCCGCGGAAGGTGGAAGGGCTCAAAGGCATCTTGACCTATCCCTTTCTCCATGGAGACTGGGGGCATTTGTGGAACAACACCATGAGCTTCTTCACCCTCAATGGATTTCTATTTTACTTCTATCGGTCCATTGCGCTTCGCGTTTGGGTTTGGCTCTTCTTCGTGAGTGGGCTGCTCCTCTGGGCCCTCGCCGTGGATGGCAACCACATTGGGGCAAGCGGCATCATCTATGGCCTCGCGGCCTTTCTGTTCACAAGCGGGGTGATTCGCAACAACAGGTTGCTCCTGCGTGTGAGCTTGGCCGTCGCCTTTCTCTACGGGGGCATTGTGTGGTGGATGTTGCCCATCGACGACCACGTGAGCTGGGAAGGCCATTTGAGTGGCGCCATCGTGGGCACCGTGCTTGCCATTGCCTACAAGCGACAAGGCCCCAAGGATCCAGTGTACTTGTTCGAACGAGACGACCCCAATGCCCCATTGCCCGAATGGTGGATGGCGGCGCACCCCAATCACCCTGACACCTTGGCCCAACGGGAAAAAGAGGCTGACGCAGCAGGTGACTCGGCCATCACCACGACAGAGCCGTCGCCGTTCAGCAACCCCAGCTCGAGTGCCGGGACCTGATTCAGCCTTTCACGAACGTCTCACGCCGAAGCTGAAGCTCAGTTGTTGAGCATGACCGGCATCACCAGCATCAGGACGTCCTCGCCCGGCTCTTCCGGTTCGCTCGGGCGGATGATGCCCGCACGGTTGGGGGCACTCAATTCCAAGTTCACCTCTTCCGCGGACAAGTTGTTCAGCATGTCCACCAAGAACTTGCTGTTGAAGCCAATCTCCATGTCTTCTCCGTGGTAGCTGCACGCGAGGTGCTCAGTGGCCTCGTTGGCGAAGTCCAAATCCTCAGCACTCACTGTCAGCTCACTCCCTGCAATGCGCAGGCGCACTTGGTGGGTGGTTTTGTTGGCAAAGATGGCCGCACGGCGGATGGCTTGAAGAAACAAGCTCCGGTTGATTGTCATGCGGTTGGGGTTGTCCTTGGGGATGACGGCTTCGTAGTTGGGGTACTTGCCTTCAATCAGCCGGCACAGGATGGTGACCTCGTCGAAGGTGAAGCACGCGTTGGATTCCGTGAAGGAGATGTTCACCGTCTCTGCAGAGCTCGCCGCGTTTTTCAGCAGGGTCAACGGCTTCTTGGGAACGATGAACGACGCTGTTTCAGGCGCAGATGCATCTGTACGTGCGTAGCGCACCAGGCGGTGCGCATCTGTGGCCACGAAGCGGACATTGTCCGCATAGAGTTCGAAGAAGATGCCACTCATGACTGGCCGCAAGTCGTCGCTGCCCGCGGCAAACAACGTGCGGTTGATCGCCGACAACAACGTCGCGCCTCCCATGTCCACTCCTGTGGCCCCTTCCAACGCTGGCGCTTGAGGAAATTCATCGGCGTTGGCACCCGTCAACTTGTATTTGCCCGCGTCGCTGGTCAACTCAATGGCATGCGTCGCCGAATCCACCTTGATCGTGAGTGGAATGTCAGGAAAGGCCTTCAAGATGTCCAGCAACATGCGCGCTGGAACAGCAAGGGCCCCAGTGTCCTCGGTGCGGACCTCCATTTTGGCGGACATTGTGGTCTCCAAATCCGAAGCGGTCATCGACAACTCCCCCGGCGCCAATTCAAACAAGAAATGATCGAGGATGGGCAGCGTGTTGCTGTTGCTCAGGACTCCACTCAACGTCTGGAGTTGACGGAGAAGCTGGTTGCTCGAAACGATGAACTGCATGGCTGGTTGATTCGGAATTAAGGACTACGAAGATGCCAACCATTCCGCCCCCAAGAAGTGCTTTCAGCCCTTGATTTATCCACACTTCATCCCCAATGGGATTCACCCTTCTTGGAGCGTCAACAGGGCGTCCTTCACGGATTGCACGGTCAACTCCCAACCGCAGCGAAAATGTCCCTCGGGGCAGCGTCTTTTTCCGTGCTTTCCACAAGGGCGACAGGCCAGTTCCTGGGCCGGCTCGAGGATCACATGTTGGTCCGCCAAGGGTCCAAATCCAAAGCGCGGGACGGTGCTCGTGAACAGGGCGACGGTTGGGGTGTTCGTGGCGGACGCCACGTGCAAAGGGGCGCTGTCGTTCGCCACGACAGCCTTGGCCATGTCGATGGCGGCCACCATGCCGAGCAAAGACAACTGGCCCGCTGCATTCGTCACATGGTCTCGTCCATGCGCCAGGCGACGGCAGAGCTCGACTTCCGCAGGTGAGCCCAAAAGCAAGACCGGCCCGGTGGTGTCGTCCAGAAACTTGGAGAACTGTCCTTCCGGCCAGGCCTTGGTCGCCCATTGCGACCCCGGCATGACGATCAAGGCGTCTCTCGCCCCGACTTGCTCCGCTTCTGCGCGGTGGTCTCCGCCCGGGTACAGTGCAGGCTGGGCTCCCGGAAGCTCAGACGACGAAGCTGCATTCAACAGCTGGAGGTGTCGACGCACCTCATGGGTGCCGTCGCCCCAGCGGTGTGGAATGCGGTGGGTGAATCTCCAGGCCAACGGATTGTTGGCGTAGCCTGCGCGAATGGGCGCCATGCTCAGGGCCGTCAAAATTCCGGACGATGCATGGCGATGCAGGTTCACAACCACGTCGTAACGGGCGCGACGCACTTCTCGGACCAACCTTCTCCAATCCTTTCCTTTGACGCGGGGACGCTTGTCCCATGCCAGAACACGACGCAACCATGGGTGGTCGAGAAACAGACCATCCATGGGCTTTCGCACGAGGAGGTCCACCTCGTCGGTCGGATGTGCTGCCCGCCATGCCTCCAACGCCGACGTGGCCAACACCACATCGCCGAGAAAGGCTGTTTGGATGAACAAGACGGATCGCGCCATGGCGGGAAGTTACACCGCCACGTCGTGCTGACGGAGAACGTCGTTGAGGGAAGTCTTCCTGTCGGTGCTTTCTTTCCGCTCCCCGATGATCAACGCGCAAGGCACGTTGTAGGTGCCCGCGGGGAACGATTTGGGCCGAGACCCCGGAATGACCACCGCCCGAGGCGGCACCTCTCCCCTCGTTTCCACAGGCTCCGGGCCGCGCACATCCACGATGGGGGTGCTGGCCGTCAGCACCACATTGGCTCCAAGCACAGCTTCTTTTCCAACCCGAACGCCTTCCACCACAATGCACCTCGACCCCACAAATGCTCCATCTTCAATGACCACAGGTGAGGCCTGCAACGGTTCGAGTACACCTCCAATGCCAACCCCTCCGCTCAAATGAACGTCGGCTCCAATTTGGGCGCACGACCCCACCGTCGCCCAAGTGTCGACCATGGTTCGCTCGCCAACGTACGCTCCGAGATTGACATAGGACGGCATCAAAATGCAGTCGGGTGCCACATAGGCGCCGTAGCGCACCACCGCGTGCGGCACCACCCGCACCCCTGCCTCGGCATAACCCCGCTTCAAAGGCATTTTGTCATGGAATTCAAACGGACCGACTTCCACCGTCTCCATGGTTTGGATTGGGAAATTCAGCAAGACGGCCTGCTTGACCCATTCGTTGACCTTCCAAGAACCGTCGGGCTCGGGTTGGGCCACCCTCAGCGCTCCTTTGTCCAGAGCGCGCATGACTTCTGCAACAGCGTCACAGACACTGTCTTGCTGAAGCAAACTGCGGTCGCTCCAGGCCGCCACAATTTGGTCTCGAAGTGCGATTTCATTCATGGTGCGAAGGTAGCACGCCACTGCGGTGTACCTTGCCCTTATGGGCAGGCTCTTGGGACTTGATGTTGGACAGCAACGAACGGGCATCGCGACGACCGATGCGCTTCACATTGCGTGCTCGCCTCACATGACGGTGCAAACGTCCCAACTCATCGACACGTTGCGCGACATGCTCTCAGGGTCCGACTTTGAGGGCATTGTCATCGGAAGGCCACACTTGATTGGAGGGGGGACAACCGACAGCACTCCGCACATCGACGACGTGGCCGACAAAATCCGCAAGGCATGGCCCGGCATGGCCATTCATTTTGTCGACGAAAGCTTCACTTCCCAGGAAGCATCCGCCATCCAGATCCAGGGCGGCATGAAAAAGTCGAAACGGCGAGAGAAAGGCAGCTTGGACGCCATTGCTGCCAGCTTGATTCTGCAACGTCACCTCGACGCGCAATCCTACAGCCGCTGACCGGGATTCACTCTCCTTTGAACACCTCGACGGTTTTTTGTTCACGGACCAAATCCGTGAATCGCCCCTCGTACCGGGTGGCGCGGACAATGTGGTTGTCAACCCAATGGTAGTTGCCGCCGCGGGGTTTGCCCATGAGCAGCCCTTGGTACTTGAAGCCGTGCTTGTTCAACCATTCCTCTGTCACTTCTCGGTGCTCCTCGGTGCGCGACGTGAAGAAGGTGATGATGTGTCCTTCGTCGTACCACTTGTTGAGGGTCTCCAAGGCGTCCTCAAACGGTGCACAGGTGGCCATGCGCTCCGGCTCTTCGTTGGGGACATCCTCCGTGATGGTTCCGTCGATGTCAATGAGGTAGTTCTTGACTCCTTCTGGAAGTTGGGGAGATGCATTGAGCCCGTGTTCGTCGTGGGCCGGCTGGAGGTCGTGCGATGAGGATGTCATGAGGCTGGCAAAAATATCGGCCGCTTCAATGCCAACCTAATCTTCAGGGCACGAGTTTCAACCGACGCGTGCACTTCACCGATTCGTCCCTTCTTGGTCAGGTGAAAAACACCAAACTTGGGCCGCCAACCCACACTCCTCTTCCAACCATTCTTGCCTCCAGCTGTCGTGGTGTTCCCCGGCCAACACATGCCAATTGGCCCAACGGTCTTGCGGCGTGCCTTCTCGCACCAAAGATGCACACGCGCGTCGGGCAGCCGTCCACTCCTGAGACCGCGTACCCTTGAGGGACTTGCGCAGCTTCGCCTTCCATTGGTTCCAAGCCTTGGTGGTGGCCGCCCGCAGTGCCCCACTTGGCCCATCGAGCGTCCCGTCCATGTCCTCCTTGGACCACTGCTCGACGGCGTCATGCCAATCCAAGAGTCGCGACTCGTGCTGGGGCACGGCCTCCCCCAATGCTTCCACCCACCGATCGAGCACCCACCGGTCCCATGCTTCGTCGTGAAGCCATCCCGTCTCTAGGCTCCACCCCAAGCGGGCGGCCTCTTCTGAAATCACCACCCCATGGTCCCGAAGCCGCAACGGCGGAAATGGAATGTTGTGGTGGACAAATGCGCTTTGGATTTGGTTCCAATACTTCCATTCGCCCGGCCCCACGACCACGGCCAAGCTGTGAAGCAAAGTTTCCTGATACAACGGGCGCAACAAGACCCCTGGACTGCATTGTTTCGCATGCTCAGCACACCATGAGGGCCAGTCCGCACCCGCGAGATTGAGGATCTTGTCGCCTGCGCGCCATCCTCCACCGTCGTTGTCGCGCACAACCCCAATCCGACCCGCCTTGTCATCCAACCAGAAGACGCTGTTTTCCCGAACATGCGCATCCCCCTTGTGTGGGGCAACTCCTGCAAGCACCGAGTGGATGCCAGAACCTTCAAATTCGGCTGACCACAAGTGGGGGGCCAATGCCTTCAAGGCAGCATCGTCGGGATCGAGAACGAGCAATCCGCATTCACCGTACCAACGGTGAAGCCAACGGCGCATCGCCCCCGAGAGGGTCTCTCCGTTTTCGCGAGCCTTGGTCAGGTCTTCGAGCATCCCGTCCGACACCTCAGAAACCACACCGTCCTCGGCCCATGTCAACAAGACGTCCTGCATGCCATCCAGGGACAACTGACCCACAGGAACCGGATGATCAATGCCCTTGGGCGTCCAAGTGTGTTCCCGCTCAGTTCCATGCACCGTGGAAATCTCCTGCCAGTCGTGGTCCTCACTCGCCATCCAAAATACAGGCACCACGGGCTTCCCCATGCTTTGGGTCAATTGTCTGGACACGCGAATGGCGCTCAAAATCTTGTGGTGAAAAAACGCAGCGCCCCCGCCGACGACAAGCTGGTGACCTGCCACGACAGCCCTGCAATCCCTCTGAGCCAACAGGGACAATTGATCAGGAGGCGTCAACCCTGCCCTGCGGTACTGCTCTTCGAGAACGCGCTTGACCACATGTCTTTGTACTTCTGGCCATTCCTCAGAGTCGGTCCGAGGAGGCATGGACCAACCCTGCCACTCACCTCCATGCCCAAGCGGCAAATCTGAAGGCCACGAATTCAAATTGAATGCCGACCAGCGTCCCTTCTTCACCGAATCAAGTTCACCATGCCGCACCACTGCACGCGATCTCCCACAGGCTCCGAGAGCTTCAGTTGCCAAGCATAGGCGCCCGATTCACAGGGCATTCCATAACGGTCCAGGCCGTCCCAATTCAAGAAAGACGATTCCGAAACCGCGGCCCTCCACACCACCGCACCCCAGCGGTTCACGATGGAGATTTGGCCTTCGGTCGATTCAGGAAGCACGCATGCCCATTCATCGTTGACCAAATCCCCATTGGGGGTGAACGCATTGGGCACAAACACCCCTGGTGGAAGTGCCTCTCCCGGCATTCCGCGGGTCGCTCCTCCAGAAACATGCTCCCAATCTGAGCTGACTTCTTCAATGGCAAAGTCATCCACGAAGTAATACGCCACCGTCCGGGTGCCCGGCTCCTCTCGCCTCAGCTTGGGCTCGTCTTTGAACAACCCCAAGGTGAATGAGGTGTAGGCCATCTCCGCAGAAAAAACGAATGAAATCTCCCTCCAGCCACGATGGTACAAGGTTTCGTGGATTTGGAATTTGGGCGACTTCATGAGCTGCTTGTATCCATCTTGGGCTGGCAGTGTGGTTGAAAACACAACGCCCAAATCGCTCACTCCCAGTCCAGCATTGGCCCACTCATGAACTTGTCCGGACGAAATGTGGAAAGTGAACTTGTAGCGTGCCTCGGCCTCCAACGGCTCGGAGAAGGAGCCTGTGATGTATTCGTGCTGGGGATTGAAATCGTCCGTGTAGGCCACGAATCCAGCAATGCCTCTGCCCGAGTGTGGATTGACCATCGCAAGAGGCGTCTGGGGCAAGTCCCCTCCATTTTCACCCTGCTCGTGGTAAAAGTCCGGGTTCGCGAGGTCACTGCCTCCGTTGCTCCAACCTGGCAGCAAACCGAGCTGACCTGAGGCGATGGGCAGCGACAAAAAGCTTTCAAAACCGCCATTGACCACCTTGGCCTGGCTGTGACCTTCGGCCACAATGAACACCCAAAACAAGGCCGCCATCCAACCCTTGGGCGGAAACCTGAACGCCGTGATGTCAATGAATCGGGCCATGCCCGAATGTACGACGAAAATTCCCGTCACCTTCTTGTGGGCGAAACGGCCAACGAAAGGTTGACCCCCCAATGTCTGCCTGGCACCCAATACGCAAGCACCCTGCATTGGGTGGCCGCCCGAACTCCAGGATGCCGTTGGCCCAAGTCGAGTGTTCCGCCTGCATCGATTCGCCACCGACCATTCCACCAGGATCCAGCTTCGAATGTGTCGGACGCATTGACCGTTTGCCAAGACTCAAACGTCGGCCCCGGTTGGTGCAAGAACCAATTCTGAGGACGCCACAAACTGAACGACACCCCCAACCGAGGATGCCATCCAAGGCGCTTTTGGCCTTCCCAGAAGCCCCCGATGCGGATGGCATTGCCGATGGAAAGCGGGGCAAGCAACGTGTCGGGTTCGGGAAACAAGCTGTCCGGGGACAAGATCACCTGACGGACCGGCAAAGGCCAATCACTCCCCGATTCAGCAATCCACCCTTTGGCATTGTCGGAAACTTCTTCTTGCGCGAGTCGCCAAGGCTGAGAATACACCACATTCCAACCCAACCGCCCCCCCATTCGCGGGAGGGTCAAATGGTGCTCCAACATCAACTGAGGCCGGTTCGACACAAGGTCGAGCGTAGACATCGTCCCCATGAATTCAGGGTTCCTGCGAACGTCCCATCCCACCCCAATCCACCAATCCGAAAAGGACGACAACGCCTCGCCCTGGGTGGTGTCAATGCTCACATCGGCGAGATACACGAACCTGGCCCCATTGACTTCAATCGAATCGCGCACTGCGTTCCCCGCAGCTCCAAAGACATCGTCCACAGCAGTCATGCCTGACATGCTTGACATGCCGAAGAAGGCCAAGGCCAAGGTGCACGCACTTCGAATTGTCAGATGTCTTGGTGAACGTCTCATGGGAGAGACGCCAAAATTACTGCTTCACCTCCAAGGTGGCTTCCCGACGCTCCTGTTGAACTGGGGTGGAGTCTTGCTTGAGTGGGAAACGTTCGCCTTCGTTGCCTCCTTTCAACTCTGAGACACCCAGCCCCTGGATCGAAGTCATGCCTTCGTCGTGTTGGGCGCCGTTCCCATCTGGCATTTCTGATGGTGCGGAACGTGCCACGTCGCTGGCCACCTCCTCCGGAGCAGCCTCCAACAATGGCGCAAGGGCCTCGTCGTCGATGGTGGCTTCTTCCTGAACGCCAGACGCCATCTTATCTCCCACGTGCGTGGCTTCCTGAATGGTCGGGGCCTGTTTCGCATCCACTGTTTCCGAAACATCTGCAGGCCAAAACCAAGCCAATGCCGCCAATCCACTTGCCACGGCCAGCGCCACAAACCGTCCGGAAGAGACCGGCGCTGACGGCCGATCCATGGCCGACCAAATGTCTGCTTCAAGTGACGCGGGCGGCACAGACTCGTCGGCGAGAAGCTTCTCGCGAAGCTGCAACTCGGCATCTGTCCAAGGGGCATCCCCTGGCTCCAAATGCGGCACGTGCCCTGGAGAAAAATCGTTGGTGGTCATGATCGGGTCAAGATGAATGTGGGGTTTCCACGAGTGAAGAACGTATGGTTTGACAAATGGTTGCTCGACAGGTCATTTTTTATGGATCCAACGCTCGGCCAGCCTCGTCTGCAGGTTTGGCCCTTTGCGACATCGCCGCCAAAAACGACTGCAGCTGCTTTCTTCCTCTTGACAACTGGCTCTTGGACGTGTTGATGTCCACGCCGAGCATCTCAGCGATCTCTTTGTGAGAATAACCGTCGACGAGGTACAGTTGCACCACGGTTCTGTAGCCCTTGGGCAACGCCGACATGGCCGTGTGGATTTCAGACATGGTGAAGTCCGCCTTTTTGGACGCTTCCAAATCCAACGGTGTGGCCAATGTCTCGGTGACGTCGTCGTGGTACCGGTGCTTCAAATTCCGCCGATAATGGGTGATGGCTGTGTTGACCGTGATCCGCCGCACCCAACCTTCAAAGCTGTTGAATTCCTTGAATTTGGTCAAATGCCGGAACACCTTGACCCAGCTTTCCTGGGCGATGTCTGCCGCCTCATCTCGGCTGTCTGTGTAACGCAACGCGGTCGCAAACACCTTGGACGAAAACCTTCTGTACAGCGCCGTTTGTGCGCTGCGCTCCTCCGCTTTGCAGCGTTCCAAAAGGTCCTTCAATTCGTCGTCCATGGCTCGTCAGAAGATACGCCTTCAAGCAAAATCAGCAGCCTCCATTCCCAACCAAGACAACGTGGCACCCGAGAAAAGTTGCACCAGCTCCTCATTCGACAGGCCCATTGACTCCATGAAGTTGCCAAACTCAAGGTCGCCAAGCGGAAACGGATAATCGGTTCCCATGCAAATCCTGTCTGCCCCCTGCATGTCCAAAATGAAGCGCAACAACCGTTCGTCGTGCGTGATGCTGTCCACCCAAAACCGTCCCAAATACGTGTCCGGCGATTGGGGGTTGTCGACAGCGACCAAATCTGGACGACACGCGTGTCCGTGCTTGATTCTGCCCATGGTGGGCAAAAAAGAACCGCCCGCATGTGAAAACATGATGCGCAAGTTGGGATGCTTGTCGAGCACCCCAGCGAAGATCATGGAACACGCCGCCCGGCTTGTCTCGGCCGGCATGCCGACAAGCCATGGCAACCAATACCGCTCCATGTCTGCTTTGCCCATCATGTCCCATGGATGGATGAACAGAGACATGCCAAGTCGCTCGCAAGCCGCGTAGAAAGGAAAAAACCGCGCATCGCCGAGGTTCACTCCGTTGATGTTGGACCCAATTTGAACCCCCCGCATGCCTCGGGCAGCGGCGTCTTCCAGCACTCCAATGGCCAAGTCGACATCCTGCATGGGCACGGTGCACAAGCCCACGTAGTGCTTTGGATGCGCTTGGACAATGCCTGCAATGTGGTCGTTCAGGAAACGCGACAAATCCGCGGCATGCTGGGCCTTGGCCCAATACGAAAACATCACGGGAATGGTGCTGACCACCTGCACTTGCACCCCGGCTTTGCCGTACTCCTCAATGCGCTCTTCAGCATCCCAGCAGTTCGATGCGATTTCGCGAAAAAACTGCTCGTCCCGCATCATGTTGGCATGGCCAGGCCTGCTCACCTCCAAATGGATGAAGCCCCCATAGCCGAATTTCTCCGACCATTTGGGCATGACCCGTGGCAAAATGTGCGTATGGCTGTCGATTTTGAGCATAAAGGCAATCCCTGAAGCGACCCCAAGGTACAGGAAGACCCACCGAGATGGCATTCAGAATTGTCCACAACTCCTCCAAAACGCGTCAGCGCTTCACCACCCGCCGCAGGTCCAACCGATTCACTGGATGGATGTTCCAACCTTCAATGCGGCTGGACAACGCGTGCGTCACGCGGTCGTGAAAAAGTGGGATGACGGGCATCTCTTCGTGGACAAGGCTGTCCAGACGCGCATACATGGCCATCCGTGCTTCGGGCGAATTGGACAGCCCCAGTGCCGCCTCAAAATTCCGTTCAAATTCAAGGTGGTGAAAGTGCGTGTAATTGGGGCCACCCGGGGAGAAATTGGCGCGTTTGAACAGCCCCAAGAAGTTTTCAGCGTCCGCATGGTCTGCGAGCCACGATTTGTAGAACATGGCGACCTCGCCTTGGGCCACCCGCTCCCGGTGGGCGGCGGCCGGCACCACGTCGATTTGGACATCCAAGCCGATGGCTTGCCAGGCGTGTTGGAAGGTGGCGCACATGTCCACGTAATCCGAAGTGGTGCTCAGCACAATCTCTCCAATGCCTTGCCCCTCAGGGTACCCCGCTTCAGCCAACAATGCCCTCGCTTCTTCCGTGCTGTGTTTGGGGGGGTGCGCGGCGGTTTGATCCAGCATGGAAGGCGGCACAAAATGATCGGTGGGCACCACTGCATTTCGACGCAGATGTCGGGCCATCTCCTCTCTGTCCAAGGCCAAACTCATGGCCCTCCGCACCCTTGCATCGCGAAGTGCAACAGGAGTCGATTCACCGTCCAACACCACCCCGAGATAGTCGGTTTTGAGAAAAGGAACGTGTTGAAGGTTGAAGTCCGCTTCGAGGTCCGCTTGCAACTCCCCCTCTTCGTTGAGCAGGGTCTCCATGTAGGCCGGATGCAGCCCACTGATGAAATCGTAGCGTCCCTGAGTCAGCCCCAAAAACTCAGCCCCCATGTCCTGAACCACGTCCACGTGCACCGCATCCAAATAGGGCAACTGGCGACCTGCGGAATCCCGTTCCCAATGCCGCCCATTTTTGTGGAGAACCAGTCCAGCATCGGGAACCCACCATCCGAGCACGAAAGGGCCCGACCCTACCGGGTTGTTGCGCAAGTTGTGCCCTTCCGTCTGGGCCACTTGGGCGTCAATGATGCTCCCGTACGCCGTGGTCAACAACCCCAAGAATGGCGGATAAGGTGCCTTCAGCCTGATCTCGACCGTGGCGCTGTCGACCGCCACGATGCCTCCCTCCGCCACTGTTTCGAGGATCCACCCTCCAGACGACACGACGGAGGGATCTCTCAATCGTTCCAACGAATAGACAACATCTTGGGCTGACACCGGGCGACCTGTGGCGAACACCGCATCCTGTCTAAGCTCGAATCGGTAGGTGTTGCGTGACTCATCGAATGTCCATGCTTGGGCCAAACAAGGGGCGACGTCCAACCCTGAGGTCAACTCCACCAGCCCATCGTAGAGCTGATCGACGACCCACATGTGCTCGAGACTCCTTGCCGCTGCCGGATCCAAACTGGTGATCGCGGCACTTTCGTTGTAGCGGAAAACGCGGGGATCGTCCATGGGCGTCAACTCCGCACAGCCCGCACACAACGTCAATGCGGCCACGACGACAGCCGGCAAAACAAACCTTTGCGATTTCAGATTGTTTGACACGTGGCACAAGGTACACGGGGTACCTTTGTCTTCTCGCACACGCCATGGCATCGCATCCACAATCGTTCGTCAATTGCCCCCAACTCCTTGCCACGGTGTTGGCCTTGGCTTGGGGATTGCATGCCACTTCCCAAACCTTCACCGTCAGTGGCCGGATCTCCGATGCCACGACAGGCGAATACATCCTCGGGGCCAACGTCACCGATGTGCAACAAGGGAAGGGCGTTTCGACCAACCTCTACGGTTTCTTCAGCTTGACCCTGCCCGCTCGCCCTACCGAGCTGCGGTGCTCGTTCATCGGGTTTGCCCCTGTGTCCAAGACGTTTGCAGGTTCATCCAACGCGGAGTGGAATGTGGAATTGCAGCCGCAGTCTGTGGCCGTAGATGCCGCCGAGGTGGTCGGCACCTCCGGACAAAACACCGAAAGCACGGACTTGGGCAAAGCGGAAGTGGCCATGGCGACCATCCAAAGGCTGCCCGCCCTCATGGGCGAAGTGGATGTGTTGAAAGCCATCCAAATGCTCCCTGGCATCCAATCTGCAGGCGAGGGAAACAGCGGGTTTTACGTGCGTGGAGGTGGCCCCGACCAAAACCTGTTGCTGCTGGACAACGCGGCCATCTACAACGCCAGCCATTTGTTTGGCTTTTTCAGCGTGTTCAACGCAGATGCCATTTCTTCTGTGGAAGTCTACAAAGGCAGCATGCCCGCGCGTTTTGGCGGCCGGGTGTCGAGTGTCCTTGATTTGGGCTTGAAGGAAGGCAACCGGAAAACGTTCAAAGGAAGCGGTGGCATCGGGCTCATCAGCTCGCGGCTCACCCTCGAAGGCCCGGTGAAAAAGGGCGTTTCGAGTTTCATTGTCTCCGGCCGACGAACCTACATTGACGTGCTCACCCGCCCGTTTGTGGAAACCACCCAGGCCGCCGGATCCGGATACTACTTCTACGACCTCAACGCCAAGTACAACCACCGGTTCTCCGACCGCGACGAGGTGTTCATCTCGAGTTATTTCGGCCGCGACGTGTTCAGTTTCAACAGCGCGGATGCCGGATTTGGGGCCTCCATTCCATGGGGCAATGCCATGGTGTCCGCACGGTGGAATCACGTGGTGAACGACAAGATGTTCTTGAACGTCAACACGTCTTACAGCAATTACGACTTTGCCTTTGAATCGGGGCAGGACGATTTCCTCTTCGGCTTTGAATCGGGCGTGGTGGATTGGACCCAAAAGGCGCAGCTGAGTTGGTTCCCCAACCTGCGCCATGAGGTTCGCGGCGGCGTGGACCACGTGTTCCACAGGTTTGTGCCCACGTCGTTTTTCTTCCGTCAGGGAGACGAAGACTTTGACTTCGGGGAGGCCGCCGTGGCGTACAGCCATGAAAGTGGGGCCTTTCTTGAGGACATCGTGGATGTGACTGAAAACCTTCGGGTCAACGTGGGCATCAGGCGCAGCGACTTCCGGCACGTCGGCCCCTTCACCCGCATTGTGCCAGGGGAGAATCTCCTAAGTCCAGCGGACACGTTGCATTACGGAAGCGGCGATTTGGTCAAGTCCTATGGCGGTTGGGAGCCCCGTCTCAGCGCCCGATTGAAAACGGGACCGCGGAGCAGCATCAAAGCGGGTTGGGCCATCAATTACCAATACGTCCATCTCGCCTCCCTCTCCGCCACCACCACCCCCACGGACATTTGGGTGCCGAGCTCAGACCTCGTCCCGCCACAGCGCGGCCGGCAGGTGAATGCTGGGTACTTTGTCGATTTGGGCCGCAATCGGGAATGGGAATGCTCCATCGAGTTGTACCACAAGGACCTGGACAACCTGGTGGAATACGCAGAAAACACACGCCCAGACCAAAACATCGGCACCAACCCCGACAACAACCTCGTCTTCGGCACCGGCACGTCCTACGGCGCCGAGCTTTTTGTGAAGCGGAAATTTGGTGAGCTCAACGGATGGATTGGGTACACCTGGAGCAAAACGGACCGGCTCTTCGACGACCTGAACGAAGGCAACCCCTTCCCTGCCAAGTTTGACAGACGACACGACTTGAGTGTGGTGGTGGACTGGACACCGAGCGAACGGTGGAACTTCGGAGCCGTCTTCATCTACGCTACCGGAAACACCCTGACCTTGCCCGTGCAGCGCTATTTCTTGGAAGGCTTGGTGACCGATGTGTACGGAACGAGGAACGGCTACCGCATGATCCCCTACCACCGGGCAGACGTCAGCGCCACCTTCTTTCCGAAGAAAAACGATCAGAACCGAAAGGTGGAGCGCCGATGGGTCTTCAGCGTGTACAACCTCTACAACCGCGCCAACCCCTATTTCCTGTTTTTCGACAACGAAGGGGATTTGCTGGAAGGCTCATTGGAGATCCAAGCCAAACAAGTCAGTCTTTTCCCGATTTTGCCATCGGTTTCTTGGAACTTTGCGTTCTGACGAAGCGCCGCTGGAACATGAAATCGCTGTTCGCCCTGAACCCCATGATTTGGAACCACCGAGGACGGTTGTTCCTGGGAATCGTGTTCATCGCGTTCACCAACGTGTTTGCCGTGTGGGCTCCGTCGATGATCGGCGAGGGCGTCAATGCGTTGAACGACGCCAACCGAGACTTTCTCGTTCCCCTCGACCAAGGGGTGCCGCTGAAAAAGCTCATGGTCAACGAGGTTCGCATTCCCGACAACCTGCGCGTGTTGTCGTCTGCGTTGGGAGACTCTGGGGAACGCAACACCGCCATTTCCTCCAAACAAGACATCCTGGACCTTGTGGTGTGGATTGGACTCATGCAGGCGTGTCTCTTTCTCTTGGCTTACTTCATCAAAGGCATCTTCTCCTTTTTGACCCGGCAAACAGTCATCGTGATGAGTCGGCTTGTGGAGTACGACCTGAAAGCCCGCATCTACGGGCATTACCAAAAACTCGATGCCACGTTTTACAAATCCAACGACACAGGCGATTTGATGAACCGAATCAGCGAGGATGTGAGCAACGTCCGCATGTACCTCGGGCCGGCCATCATGTACTCCTTGAACCTTGTGGTGTTGGTGTCATTGGTCGTCGGGGTGATGCTCTACATCGATCCTGTGTTGACGGCCTTCGCGCTTCTCCCCCTGCCGTTGATGTCGATGGGGATTTATTTCATCTCCTCCAACATTCACCGGAAGAGCGACGCCAAGCAACAGGCCCAAAGTGCCGTGTCGAGTTTTGTCCAGCAGCACATTGCCGGGATGCGCGTGCTGAAAAGCTTCCACCGCGAAGACGCGGCCGCACAGCGGTTTGATGTGGAAACAGACATGTACAAAATGCGCGTGCTCGACCTGGTGAAGGTCGAAGCCATGTTCATGCCGTTGATTGTGCTGCTGGTGGGACTCAGCACCATTCTCACCGTGTACGTGGGTGGACATCGCGTGGAAGCCGGGCACCTTGACCTCGGACACATCTTTCAATTTGTTTTCTACGTCAACCTCTTGACGTGGCCCTTTGCGTCGGTGGGATGGGTGACGTCCCTCGTCCAAAAGGCCGAGGCCTCCATGGCCCGGATTCTGGCGTTCCTGAACGCCCAACCCAAGGTGCAATCTCCCGGAGAAATGGCGCGAACGGATGTTCTGTCGAAGACACACAAGTTGACCTTTGACAAGGTGTCTTGGACCTATCCTGAAACGGGCATTTTGGCGCTGGACAACCTCAGCTTTGAGGTTCAATCGGGCGAGACCTTGGGCATCACCGGCCGAACGGGAAGCGGAAAATCGACGGTGCTGCAACTCCTCATGCGGATGATGGACCCCCAAAAAGGCACAATTGTGCTTGACGGCACGCCCTTGCCGGAGTGGGACTTGGCGTCCATGCGCCGCTGCTTTGGCTATGTCCCTCAGGACGTCTTTTTGTTCAGCGACACCATTGGCAACAACATCGCGTTTGGCAACCTTCAAGTCGATGCGCGAGGGCCTGAAGTGATTCAGGCGGCCCAAGATGCTGGCGTGTTGGAAGACATTGAGGGCTTTGAAAAGGGTGTCGACACCCTTTTGGGTGAACGCGGGGTGAATTTGAGCGGAGGACAAAAACAACGGATCAGCATCGCCCGTGCCTTGATCAAGTCTCCAAGAATTTTGTTACTCGACGATTGCTTGTCGGCGGTGGACACCAAAACCGAAGACGCCATCCTTTCTTCCATCGAACGGCAACATACGTCCTGCACCATCATCGTCAGCCACCGGCTGGCCTCGCTGCGGGGGGCCGATCGGATTTTGGTCTTGGACGAGGGCAGACTGGTGGAGGAAGGCACGCATCAAGAGTTGCTCGCCGCCAATGGGCTCTACGCGACCATGCACGAGCAACAACAAGCGGAAGCGTAGCGGTCAATCGCAATCTTGGCCAAACACCCCGAGCCAAAGCAACAGGTCTCCGATGTCCACCGTGTCCTCGACGTCCAGGCTTGCGAGACACCCTGAATCACAACCAAACCACGACAGCAGAAACAGCATGTCGTCGATGCTTCGGCTGCCATCCAAATCAAAATCGCCAGCGCAGGGATTCAGCTCCTCTTCCCAAATCAAGCCGTCACAGTTGTTGTCTACGCCGTCCGCCACGAGGGGTGCGCCCGGATACATCGTGGCCTCCCCGTCGTTGCAGTCCCCCGACACCAACACCCGTTCCGTCAAAGGCGTGCAACTCAAGACAACCGCTGCGTCGATGGACCCAAATCCATCGCCGTCCGCATCCAAGTACCAAATCAGTTGCTCGGTGTCCTCATCGACTTCATCGTCGCAGTCGTTGTTCCAACCGTCGCACAATTCCGGTGCCGTGGGGTACGTGTTGGCGTTCCAATCCTGACAGTCCAGTGGCAAGGTGGATGTGCCGGGAACCTCTCCACATCCCCACACGGGCATGTCGGGATTCCCATATCCATCGCCATCCAAATCGGCGTAGTGTGCCGGCCACAAGGCACCGTCGTTCAACACATTCAAGGACCAAGACGACCGCTGCGACTGCAACTTCACATGGGGCTGGACACCAGGCAATCCCCACGCCTCGAAATACAGCAAAGTGTTCCCCGGTTCCTCCACGGTCCAGCCGTTGTCGTACCCCGCCAAAAAGACCACCCCTTCCACTTCCACCTCGACTGGAAAGGACCAGCCCGAATCCAAGGCCAGGGTCATGCTCCACGTGTTGGCCGTCGGCACCGTGCCCAGTTCGCACCATGAAATGGCCACATTTTCCAAGCGTGCAAATTCAGGCCTCACAATCCACAAACCTTCGAAGATGGACGAGAAAGCCACCACCCCTTCCTCTTCCAAGATCACATGCGACCAAGCACCTTCAAAACCTGGCTCATCGGTGCTTGCCAAAGGGTCAAAATGACCACGCTCCGTCAGGGTGGGCTGCGATGGCCATGCGTCACTGAGCATCCGAAGACCCGCATTGTAATTGCTTTGGAACAGCCACTCGCCATGTCCGTATTGGTTGTGGTCCGAAGAGGCAGTGTGCGGCGACTCGTGGATCTCTGCAATGCTGGGGTTGTCCAAATCGACGAGGTCAAACACAACGGTCCGTGTGGGGACGCCATGGTCGGTCTCATCCAACTCATCGCCCAAAAAGGCATGGTCGTGGCCCTCTGCCACCCAAACTTGGTGGGCATATTCCGCTTGCGGATACGTGGAGGAGCCCAACAATTGAACGTCGCCGGGATCTGTAATGTCCATGATCCACAGCCTCTCTCCTCCAGCCGCAAACAAAATCGATTTGCCGACGTGCTCTGCATCGGGACCATTGTACACGACAGCCTGGGCATCATGCATGTACCCCCACTCGCTTGCGCCGCCAACGAGAAGCGGTTCACCGGGTGCCGTCACGTCAAAAATGACAGGCCCTCCTTCCAGCCAATTCGAGCCCACAAGAATGACTTGCGACTGGGCTTCGAAGGCCACCACGTTGTGCGCCGTGGAAGGCGATTGGATGACGGTGTCGGCATCCCAAACCAACGGTCCGTCAAGTGGCGACCACGTTGCGAGGTGTCCCAAATCAAACACCTGCATGCCGTGGGCTGCGGCTTCGCTGACCACATACGCATGGTCGTGGACCACTTTGATGTCCCGCCACAAACTGCCTATGGATGCCGAGGGAAGCTTGCCCATGAACATCGGACGTGCTCCCGGAAGCAAGCGGAAAAATGCCGTTCCATTTTCACAGCCGACCAACACGTAAGACTGGCCGTGGTCGGCATCGTGCCACGACGCAATGTCATTGACTTTGTTGGTCAACATGTCTGCAATGGGCACAAACGCCACAGCCGCCATGCTGGCAGAGGAAACACCGTCCTCCAACCCAACGTCGCCTTGTCCCCACCCCATGGGCATGGCCAACGCCCACGTGGCCAGCACGAGGCAAGCTCGAGGGAGGATGTGTTGCAAATCGAACATGGGGTCGTTCAGGTGGTTAGACCTGCGTGGGAAAGAAACGCTCATTATAAGATACGAATGAAACCCGAGACTTGGCTCATCACGGGCGCAACTGGCCTCATCGGCCAGGCGTTGACCCAACAACTCCTTGACAAAGGCCATGTTGTGCATGCACTCGGACGGACGGCCCGTGGCCCAGAAGGATCCATCCCTTTTCAGTGGGATCCTCAACAGGGCGTGTTCCCCATGGAAGCCTTGAAAGGAGTCCAGGTGGTGGTTCACCTTGCCGCAGCGTCCGTCGGACAGCGCTGGACGGCCTCCCACAAAAAAGCGATCATGCAAAGCCGCGTCCAAGGCACCGCTTTGTTGCGCGATGTCCTTGAGGCTTCAGGCTTTCAAGGCACATGGATCCAAGCCTCTGCCATTGGCATGTACGGCAACCATCCTGCGAAATGCGATGAAACCACTCCGGCGGGCACAGGTTTTTTGGCCGAAGTCGCCCAAGCCTGGGAAGCCGCTTCTCAACCTGAAAGCCAACACAACTTCAGACAGGTTCGGATGCGGCTGGGCCTTGTTTTGGCCCCCCAAGGCGGAACCTTGGAGAAACTGCGGCCCATTTACAACCTCGGACTTGGCGCTCCACTCGGCTCCGGCCAGCAGCCCATGGGATGGGTGCATCTGACCGATGTGCTTCAATTCATCACTTGGGCGGCCGACACTCCAGATGCATCTGGGGCCTACAACGTGGTGGCGCCCCAACCTACCACGAACCAAGAATTTTCACGGACATTGGCCCGAGCCATGGCGCGGCCCCATTGGGCACCGAATGTGCCTGCATTCGCCTTGAAAATGGCCATGGGTGAGATGGCCAGCCTGCTGTTGGAAGGACAACACGCCATGCCCCAAAGACTGCTCGACGCCAAGTTTCCATGGACACACCCCCTGTTGTACGACGCCCTGCGCGACTGCGTGGCATGAGGCGTTGGTCGGCAGTGCTGTTTGTGCTCGAGCCTCATTCAAACCGCTGACACGGCATCGTGAAGCACAAAAAAAAGGCCCCTCTCGCGAGGGGCCTTTTCTACGGTTTCAATCCGGTGCTTACTGCACCATCACTTTTTTCGTCTGGATGTTGCGGCCTTCGGTGACCGTCAACAAGTACGTGCCGCGAGGCATGTCACCCACAGACAACACTGTGGTCCCTTGGGCAAATTCGCGCACCGTGCGGCCCGTGAGGTCGACCATCGCAATTCGTGCCGTTGGCGCCACACCGGTCAAAGTGAAGACATCCTTGGCAGGGTTGGGCATCACAGCCCACTGCGCAACCACTTCGTCAATGCTGTCTGGCGTTGGAGGCAACAACACGGCATCGATCACGTGCACCACACCATTGCTGCCGATGAGGTCCGCCACGATGACTTTGGCATCGTTGATGAACGTTCCTTCCTCGTTGATGGTCACCGTGACAGGGGCCCCGTTCAAGGTGGACACTTCCATGCCGTCCATGAGGTCCGTGGACAGCGCGTTTCCACCGTGCACGTGGTAGGTCAAAATGGCCGTCAACGTTGGAATGTCTGCCAAAACAGCTGCAAGCAAAGCCGAATCGACAGCCGCGAAGGCATCGTCCGTTGGGGCGAAAACGGTGAAGGGGCCTTCACCGCTGAGGGTGCCCGCCAGGTCAGCTGCAATGACAGCGGCTTCGAGAGTTTCGTGGTCAGGGCTGTCGATGATGATGTCCACCACAGTTCCCAGAGGAGGAGGCGGAGGCGCTGGCAACAAAACCGCGTCGATGACATGGACCACGCCATTGTCGGCCACGAGGTCGGTCACCGTGATGAGGGCGTTGTTCACGTACGCTCCTGAGTCCGTCAACGAGATGGTCAGCTCCTCTCCGTTCAAAGTGGGCACCATCATTTGGTCCATCAAATCCGCCTCCAAGACGTTTCCGCCGTGGACGTGAAGGGTCAAGATGGACGTCAACGTCTCGATGTCTGCCAAAACGGCGGCAAGCGTCGCTGAATCAACGGCCGCAAAAGCATCGTCGGTGGGGGCAAACACAGTGAATGGTCCGTCACCACTCAAAGTACCTGCAAGGTCTGCTGTCACCACCGCAAGCTCCAACGTGTCGTGGTCCTCGCTGTCCACAATGATGTCCACCACTGTGGTTGGAGGTGGAGGCGGCAGCGTGGGCACCAGAACCGCATCGATCACATGCACCACTCCATTGTCCGCTGGGATGTCTGCAACGGTGACCATGGCGTTGTTGATGAACGTGGCGGAGTCGGTGAGCGTCACGGTCAACTCCTGGCCGTTCAGCGTGGACACCATCATTTGGTCCATCAACCCACCAGCAAAGGCTTCACCGCCGTGCACGTGGTAGGTCAACACTGCGGTCAAGAGTGCGTCGTCCGCCAAAATGCCGGCAAGGGTTGCCGAATCGACTGCTGCAAAAGCAGAATCGGTGGGGGCAAACACCGTGAACGGACCTGTTCCGCTCAAATCGCCTTCCAAGCCTGCGGCGAGCACAGCGGTCTCAAGCGTGTTGTGGTCAGGGCTGTTGACGATGATGTCAACGACGGTGTTGGTCTGGCTCCATCCGGAGACCATGAATGTCATTGCAGCGGCAATGAGTGTAAAGAAATGCTTCATAGAATGAATTGGTTTTGGATTTGATGTTGGAACACCCTTCAGAAAAAAAAGTTCGCAGACCGTGAACCTTTCTTTTGGTTTCCTGTTGATGGAAGTGTGAGTGCAAGTCATTCACGAGATCGTAAGGTGTTTTGATCCAGTTTTTGGAACAAAGGGCGGCCCGCGAAAGCGGGCCGTTTCCTTG
>Ga0163109_10000845_pt1 | contig 24104 bp, 17 predicted proteins | sample CRUFie1St13metaG_FD_108704 | JGI IMG/M metagenome (GOLD analysis project Ga0163109, IMG submission 108704) | Marine microbial communities from the Costa Rica Dome - CRUD Field 142mm St13 metaG | ecosystem: Environmental > Aquatic > Marine > Oceanic > Photic zone | place: Costa Rica: the Eastern... | reverse complement strand
GTGGCGGTAGAAGAAGGTCAGCAGGAGCGTGCGGATGTGAGACCCATCGACATCCGCATCGGTCATGATAATGACTTTGTGATAGCGCAATTTGTCAGGATTAAAGGCACCTTCTCCATCTCCGGTCCCGATTCCGGTGCCAACCGCAGTGATCATGGTGCGGATTTCGTTGTTTTGGAGCACCTTGTCCAGTCTGGCTTTTTCAACATTGATGAGCTTTCCACGGATGGGAAGAATGGCTTGGTATTTGCGGTCGCGTCCTTGTTTGGCGGAGCCACCTGCAGAGTCACCCTCCACAATGTAAAGCTCGGTGTTTTCGGGATTGCGGTCGGAACAGTCGGCTAGTTTTCCTGGGAGACCTCCTCCGGTCATGGCGCTTTTGCGGACCGTTTCCCTGGCTTTTTTCGCTGCTTCCCGAGCCCGAGCTGCCATGAGGGACTTCTCGATGACACGCTTGGCAATGGCGGGGTTGCCATCAAAGTAGGCCATCAAGCCCTCATAAACGACCGATGAGACCACGCCTTCGATTTCCGTATTGACTAGTTTGACCTTGGTTTGTGATTCAAATCGAGGGTTGGGGAGCTTGACGCTGAGCACGCAGACCAAACCTTCACGGACATCATCTCCGGAAATATTGGGATCCTTGTCCTTTAGGAGATTGTTGGAGCGGGCGTATTGATTAATGGCTCGAGTCAAGGCTGTGCGGAAGCCTGTCAGGTGAGTGCCGCCATCGGCGTTGGGGATGGAGTTGGCAAAACAAAGTATTTGGGCATTGTAGGTATCGTTATACTGCACCACACAATCGACGAAGGCCTCTTCTTGCTTACCCTCGACCTCGACGGAGCGAACACCCTGCAGGTTGATGGGGTCTTGATGAACCAATTGTTTGTTTCTTCCCAGCTGTCTGACAAATTCCCCAATACCATCTTTGTAAAAAAAGCGCTCCGACTTTTCTTCCTCCCGCTCATCACTTAATTGAATTTCAAGCCCTGGATTCAAAAAGGCCAGTTCCCTGAGGCGATTGGCAAGGATTTCAAACTTGAATTCGGTGGTGATGGTAAAAATGGTCGCATCCGGTTTGAAGGTGATCAAGGTTCCCGTATGCTTGCTGCTACCAATGACTTTCAACTTTTGGGTGGTATGGCCTCTTGCAAACTCCATGAAATGGACCTGCTCATCTCGCGAGACCTCCACTTTGAACCAATCGGAAAGAGCATTGACACATTTGGCTCCGACTCCGTGAAGCCCCCCCGAATACTTGTATGCTCCCTGCCCGAACTTACCACCGGCGTGCAAATTGGTCAGAACCAGCTCAACGGCAGGCATCTTGAATTTGGGGTGCATGTCCACCGGGATGCCTCGACCATTGTCACGGATAGACACCGACCCATCGACGTGGATGGATACCTCAATTTTGGAGCAAAAACCGGCAAGATGTTCGTCAATGGAATTGTCCAGAACTTCGAAAACACAATGATGCAGTCCTCTTTCATCCGGGTCACCGATATACATGCCAGGGCGCTTTCTGACCGCCTCAAGGCCTTCCAGTTTATCGATTTTTGAAGCATCGTAACGACCGTCATCGACAGGGGTCGATGCGGTGGTTTTTGGGTCGTTTTCTTGATCCATAATATGTTGATTAAAAGCAGCTAACAAAAGCTGCGTAAGAAGTCATTATCTTAGTAGAAAACCCCTTTAACGACAATGGTTTATTTCATCCTTTTGTGGGGTTTTCGCGTGCGTCACGGAAGATTCTCGATGCCTTGATGGTCTTGACCTCAAAGGCTGGGTCTGGAGGAAGTCATGAAGTTATGAAACCTGCTCGATGGCATAGTTTTCTGGAAGCGCAGGAATCCTGATGCCGTCATCGAGTCGGCACTCGGATCTCGTCCCTGAAGGTCCTTGTTTTTTGGCATCGACAAAGCGGAGACTTTCTCGTTGATTGGACCAGCTGGCGATACCAATCGCCATAAAGCCCACTGGTGGCCTTGTCAGGACCCGAGTCAAGGTTCCCTAAAGCGCTGCCCACGTGGAGCAAGCCCATCATGATGCAACCAAAAAACCAGACTTCTCCATCATTACAGACCGAGGAATCAGAACCGAAAGCTAGCGCATCCGAGAAGCCTTCAAGCGATGCCTCACAGGCTTCCTCTTTCTTTACGCGTGCGGATTGGCGAACGGCGCTTTTTACCGGTTTGTTTGTATTCATGGGATATTTGCTCTCCATGGCTCCAGATGTGACGCTGGAAGATTCTGGAGAATTGTCTGTGGGTTCTTTCTATGCAGGCGTCCCGCATCCGCCTGGCTATCCGGTTTGGACCCTTTACTCGTGGCTTTTTACCCAGTTGCCGATTTCAAACATTGCCTTTCGAGTGGCCTTGTCCTCGGCATTTGCTGGAGCTGCTGCCTGTGCCTTGCTCGCTCTGATGGTTTCGCGAGGAAGCAGTCTGATGATGGACGGAATGGCGTCGGTGAAGGGCTTGGATCCAGGACTCAAAGGGTGGATTTCGCGAGTCTCTGCCTGGGTAGCGGGCATGTTGATGGGATTCAATGGGTTCATGTGGAGCCAGGCGGTCATTGTGGAAGTCTACACCTTGAGTGTCCTTTCGCTCATGGGAGTTCTGGCCTGTCTTATGCATTGGGTGTACGTTCAGGAGCGAAAGAGATTTCTTTACCTTGCCTTTTTCCTGTTCGGTATCTGCTTCAACAATCATCAAACCTTGATCGTGGCCGCGATGGGAATCCAAGTTGCGATTGCGGCGGTGAATCTTCGCCTAGGGCGCGATCTCTTTCTGGGCAACAGTCTGGTTTACATTCTGGGGCTGATGGCCAAGTGGTATGGCATGCTGACTGCCTTCGATGAAAACATCCCTTTGTTTGTCATTTACAATGCAGTGGGCATCAGTTCATTGGCTGCTTTCGCCTGGGCCTGGAGCCGAACTCAGGAAATCATGACTGAATGGAAGGTGGTCCTTTGGCTGGGGCTCGCCTGGCTGGTAGGTGCCAGTTTTTATTTTTACATGCCTCTGGCCTCCTCCACCAATCCCCCCATGAATTGGGGCTATCCTCGCACCTGGGATGGCTTTGTTCACGCCTTCAGTCGTGGGCAGTATGAGCGCGCAAACCCAACCAGCTCTGTTTTGAGATTCATCCAGCAAATGGCCCTTTATTTCAAAGGACTGAGCTCCGAATTCTCGGCCGTGATGGCCTTTGTGGGGCTTCTCCCACTGATTGTCTGGAAAAAAATCGCTCGTCGGGAAAAGGCATGGCTCATTGGGCTGGGTGGCATCTTCTTCTGTCTTGCCGTTATCCTCATGATTTTGCTCAACCCACCTCCGGATCGACAGAGCCAGGATCTTAATCGAGTCTTTTTTACTTCCTCGCATGTGGTAGTGGCCTTGTTTGCGGGCTATGGGGTGGCCCTGCTGGCAGGTCTTCTGAGCGCGCAATATCAACGGTATCGCATGGTGGCTATTTGTGGAGGTTCGATGGCCTTGGCGTTTGCCATTTTCGGTAAGCTTGCTCTGGAGCGAGTGCATCCATTGGATCAGTTTACCGCATGGTATGGCATAGCCCTGACCTTGGCATTTTTGGTAGTTTTCGGACGTTCGAGAGATCGCGCTCCCACCTATGCGATTTTAGCGGTTCTCTCTCTGGCTCCTTTGTACTCTGTGCTGAGTCATTGGTGGGAAAATGAGCAGCGAGGCCATCTCTTTGGTTACTGGTTTGGTCATGACATGTTCACCCCACCTTTTGAAGTGTATCCCGAGATGGATAAAGGTGCGATCTTGTTTGGGGGAACCGATCCGGGACGATTCAACCCAACCTACATGATTTTTTGCGAAAGCTTTCTCCCATCGTCGAAAAAACCAAGGGATCCTGATTTTGATCGCAGAGATGTGTATCTCATTACTCAAAATGCGCTGGCTGATGGTACCTATCTGGATTACATCCGAGCCCATTATTTCCGCAGTGCTCAGCAGGATCCGCCCTTCTTCCAGGAAATGCTTCGATCCACTTCTGAAAAAGAACTCAACCTCACGACCAACAGCCTGGCACGAGCTGCCAAGCCCTTGGATCAATCCATGACGCGCATAGGGGCGTATGTGGAAGGTAAACGTCGAGCAAAGGGAGTCTACCCGCGCAAGGAAATCTACACACCCTCTCTGGCAGATTCCGACCAGGCTTATATGGAATACATGGCCGATGCTGCGGTTCGTCGAGCCAACAATCAATTGCGTCCAGGCGAAATTGTCACCGAAACACCCGATGGGCGGATTGCCGTTCAGGGGCAAGCAGCAGTCATGGCCATCAATGGGCTCTTGACCAAGGTGATATTTGATAAAAACCCGGAGCACAGTTTTTACATCGAGGAAAGCATGCCTCTGGAATGGATGTATCCGCATCTCTCTCCATTCGGGATCATCCTCAAGATCAACCGTGAAGCGGTGACCGGTTTCTCGGAGGAAGATCTTCGAAAAGATCGCCTTTTTTGGTCTCAATACATGGAGCGCTTGATTGGTAACTGGATTGATGATGAAACCTCCATCGAGGAAATTATGTCCTTCGTCACGGATACCTACCAGATTGGTGATTTGACCGCTTTCAAGGGAGATGCCAAATTTGTGCGTGATGACTGGGCTCAGAAGGCTTTTTCCAAACTCAGGAGCGCCATCGCTGGGGTTTATGCCTGGCGACTGAGCCCGCAATGCCCCGAGCATCTCCGCCCTCAAAGTGTGGATGAAGAAAATCGCCTCCTGAGGGAGGTCGATTTCGCTTTCAAACAGGCGGTTGCCTTGTGTCCCTACAGTCCTGAAGCGGTCTACCGTTATTCTAATCTTCTTGCCACCACGCAGCGAGTGGATGATGCCATCCTCATTACAGAAAAATGTTTTGAATTTGACTACGAAAACGAGGGCGTACGACAATTATTGGAGCAGCTGCACATGCTAAAACAGGGGCAGACCAAGCTCACCGAAATCCAGGATGCCATCCAGTCCCTTGAACAGCAATTTGCCGGGAATCGAACCAACCTCGATGTCGCATACAAATTGATGTCCAATTATGTGCTGACGACACGTACTAACGACGCCGTTGCCATCATGGACGAACTGTTGGCGGATCCCAACGCGCCAGCTGAAACCATTTTGACCGTTGCCTCTGCCTACAACGACCTTAATGAACTGGAGCGACTGGAGAATGCGCTGGTGCGGCTCGTGCAAGTACTACCTGAAAATCCTGAGGCTTGGTTTGATCTGGCTGCAACGCAAGCCATTATGGGCAAACACCAACTTGCCCTGCAAACCTTAGAGCGAACCATGGAATTAAGCCGTGCTCGGCGGGAGAAAAACCCCGAAGCGATGGATCTTACTCGCAAGGCAAGAGCGGATGTGCGATTGAACGCTCTGAAGGCAATGCCTGATTTCCAGAGGATGCTAAATCCGCAAAATTGAACGGATTTTTCACTCTGAACCTTACTTCTAAAAAGTCTACAACCAGAATATTGGTTTACTAGTAGGTGAAAGAGGAAACCGTAGACTTCAGAACCTCGAAACTACTTGAGGCGATCAAAGGTCTTTTGAAGTATTTCCCAATCCTCAGCTCCGGCGGTTTTTTCTCTAGCTGCTTTAATCAGGGCCGCTTCATTCTCGTTCTTTGTAGGTTCAGAAGATTCATAATAAACACCAAAATATCCAGGGAATGGAGCCTCTGCTAGTTTGTAGGCCGCTAGCTCACTGGTGGTGTCGTGTTCCTCTGGAACTAGCTCAAAAGCTCCTCCTTTTCGCGGGTTGGTTGCATCAAAAGCACCTTTGTAAAATTCCACACACTCGCTTAAGCACTCAATGACACTGAATCCTTCATGATCCATAGCTTTGTTCATCATTTCCAAAAGATGTTTGGAATTAAAGCTTGATGCCCTAGCGATAAAGGTGGCTCCAGCAGCGATCAATTGCTTCATGGGATTGATAGGTTTATCTTTCGAGCCACCCAGATCCGTTTTGCTTTTAAAGCCAATCGGTGAAGTAGGAGAGGTTTGTTTTTTCGTTAAACCATAGACAAAGTTGTCCATAACCACATATGTCAAGTTCACATTCTTGCGGGCAGTATGGTTTAGATGATTACCTCCTATCGAAAAAGCATCCCCGTCACCGCTAAAAACAAATGTGTGAAGATCTGGACGCGTCAGGGATACACCCGTGGCAAATGGAAGTGATCGCCCATGAATGGTGTGAGCGCCGTTAGCTTGGACAAAATATGGAAATCGACTTGAACATCCTATTCCTGCTACAGTTGTTATTTTTTCGTGATGTAACCCGCGTTGCTGGAGTAACTTGAGATATAACGCTAAAATGACAAAATCGCCGCATCCTGGACACCAAGTTGGATGATCTGCAACAATATCTTTTTTAGTCAAAGGTGCTCTCTCTAATTCATTCTGAATTGCAGTATTGGAAGGTTTATCGATGGATTCTGTGGCACTCATTTCGCGTGACGTTTTTTTAGTAAGGCTAAATTGAATCTTCAGATATTTTATTGTGGACTCTTTCGATTAGTTCTCTGACCTTAAATGTGAGTCCGTCAGTTTTGGTAACACTTTGTATTTTTGGATCGCAGAAGCGAGCCCTTAAAATGGCTGCGAACTGTCCGTATCCGTAGAGCCCTTCATCGTTCAGTTCAATTACTATAATTTTCTCGAAGCGTTCAAAAATTGATTCCAAACCATTTGGTAATGGATTAATATTTCTGATGTTAATTGATGCCCACTCAATTCCTTCTTTATTGACGCGTTCAATAGTTTCTTTGATGGGACCTTTTGTTGATCCCCAGCCCACCAATAATACTTTTCCTTTTTCCGGCCCATAAACTTTTGGTAGCGGCAAGCTTTCGCCTAGGGCTTTGAGCTTTCGGCGGCGCTTCGAGTTCATTTCTATATGTAATTTTGGTGACCCTGAGGGGTGCCCCATTTCGTCGTGCTCTAGTCCGGTAACTACTGGGTATTTTCCACTTTTTATATGAGTACCTGGTGCAAGATGTTTAGTGATACCATCGGGAGAAGATAAATCATATGGTTTATGATCTTCGACTGGAGTTAAATCTGGCGTCAAATCTTGACATAATTCTTTTAGGTTAGGTTCATCAAAGGCTTCAATTCGTGATGCGATAGCCTGATCCGTTAGGATGATCACTGGGGTGCTAAAATCTTTAGCAATTCGAACCGCTTCGATAGCCGTGTAGAAACAATCTTCCACATCTGCAGGTGCAATCACCACCCTGGGAGAATCTCCGTGACCACCGAAGCAAGCGATATTAAGATCAGACTGTTCCACGTTAGTTGGCATTCCAGTGGAAGGACCTCCACGCTGAACATCTACAATAACTAAAGGAATCTCAGCCATGATACCCCAGCCAAGAGCCTCGGTTTTTAGCGAGATTCCGGGGCCACTTGAGCCAGTTACTGATACTCTACCTGCATAACTTCCACCCAATGCCATCATTATGGAGGCAATTTCATCCTCACACTGAATGAACGACCCACCGTATTTGGGAAGCTCACGCCTCAATAATTCCATTATGTCTGACCAAGGCGTTATAGGATAACCAGCTCCAAACCGAACCCCTGCAGCAATAAGTCCATACGCAAGAGAATCATTGCCATTCATGACCACCTGTGTTGATCGAACTGAGTTACTTTCTGAAAATGAAAAAGTTTCTATTAAATTACCCGTTTGGTAATCATTTCCGGCGTTGAAAGCTGCAAGTGCCGTTTCGGTAATTTTTGGGTTTTTTCCCTTAAATTTATCGGTGATTAACCGAATTACCTTTTCCGAATCGAGGTTGAAAATACTACAAATGAGTCCTAGTGCGAAAATGTTTTTGCCCTTGTCGCGAGCCGTGCCGCCTATCGCTTCGATTGTCAAGCTACTAACGGGAATGCCAACGTGATGGAAACTACTTTCCCATTCTTCATTTGGTGTAACATGATCCGAATCATATAGAACTATTCCCTTTCTTTTCAGGGACCCTATATGTCCCTCGTAAGAATGTTGGTAGAAAGCTAGCAAGACATCCGCTTCGTCGCCGGCGCTCATCACTTCTCCTGTCCCAATACGCACTTGAAAAATGGATGGCCCTCCTGAAATTGTAGAAGGGATTGTCATGAACGTCATAACATCCTGCTCACTTCGGCCTGCGAGACGAGCCAGGAATCCCCCAATTGATTGAATACCATCCTGAGAATTTCCGGCGATGCGGATGACGGCTTCTGTGATGTTGGATTGCTGTTTCGACCCGCTGGTTTCTTGGGCGGCCGGAGTGGAATCGTTCATTCAGCGTGTTTTTCCATTAACAATTCTGCTGATGAGAACATACAGAAAGATGGGACTGTTGTCGAATAGTTAACAGAACTGGTTTATTTTAAAATCCTTCCCTTTAAGTGTCAAACGATTAACTTGAATTATCATTGCTTAACGGCTCTTAGCACCCTTCGAAGATTTGTGTTCCTCCCATTGATAAGCTTAGCTTATTTGTGCAGATTAGTTTTTTTCAGTCGTTTGGGACCTTCATGGGTTCCTCCAGCATGCCTAATTTCGTTAGTCCCTCAAGTAAGCCTTGGCCAGCCTGGGAATTCGCGACGTAGCCTCCTTCGCGCCGTGCCTTTTCGATGACTTCAGGCATGCTGTTGCTAGGCACGATCAGGTGCTCAGCATAGCGTCGATCCAGCATCGGAAGGTCATTAAAATGATCGCCCGCCACAACCATCGCATGAGGGGCGATGGCATGCTTGCGAGCTACCTCCCTCATGACACTTCCTTTGTGGACCGAGACGTGGGCAAAGCGGGCATAGACATCATTACGAACCCAAGCAAGTTGATCGACTTCTGCAGTGATGCGTGCAACGCCTTTATGGATAATCTCTGCTTCCTCCTGGCTCGAAGCAATCAAACAGACGGGCGAAAACGGGTCCTCGTAAACCTGAGCGTTGAAATTGGCGCGGATCCATTGGCCCACTTTCGTGATGAGAGTTTCGTGTGTTTTAAACAGATCGTCATGAATCGTTTGAACCGAACCATTCCATTCGGCATCCTGGTGATACTCTTTGCCATTCCAGTGAAAAAGTTCTCGTTCAACGGTTCCCAGATAATCGGGATATACGTCAGCGCAATGAGGTAGAAGGCTCTCAAGCAGATAGGATTTGTCCCTTCCTGTATTCACCATCCACAAGCAACCACGCTGCTGAAGCCTTTGGATGGCCTCCAGTAGGGGTTTTGGAATGCAAGGTTGAGAAAGGTGATCAAAAAGGGTGCCGTCGAAGTCGGTGCAGAGCAACTGTATGGGGGAATGGGACATGGTGTCTTGAAGGAACTCTGTCATGAAGTTTAAGCGCAAGGACTTTATTTAAACCCTTTCGAGAGTATCCACAAGACAGGACACCGTTTTGCTCTCAGAGAATCCGTCATGGCTAGGCCAAACCACTGGAGCATTGACAGAGTCTGCTTTCCTGCATAGATTTCGGCGGAATTTAACGCTATGTCCGAGGATCAACCTAACCAGCAGGCCAACGCTCCTGAAGCCAAAAAGGAGACAGTACGCATCAATCTCCCACCCAAGCCTACAGCAGCGCCTACGGTCAAAATTCCTGCGCCATCTGCAGTTGCTGGTGCCAAACCGGCTGCAGCTGCCCCTGCCGCAGCTGGCGGTGCCGCCGGTGCAACCCAGAAGCTTCCCAGCGCAGCCCCTAAGGCCGCTGCATCCGCCCCCCCAGCGCCTGCTGCCAGCGTAACTGCCAAGCCTTCTCCAGTCATGGCTCCAAGACCTGCTGTTCAGCAGGCATCCGGGGTGGATTCCATTTTGGCTATTGCAGCCATGGTTGGGGTCTTAGGTGTTGGAGTTTTCGTGTGGCTTCTGATCTGACGTTTTATCTTTGCCAGAACATTCCATGGAAAGTTTGACAGATTCCTCCTTTGAAGAAAAAGTCCTCAAGGCTTCAGGACCCGCACTTGTTGATTTTTGGGCTGAATGGTGTGGTCCATGTAAGATGCTGACCCCAGTTTTGGAGAAACTCTCCAAAGAGAACGAGGGCAAGATCCAAATTTTCAAAGTGAACGTGGATGAGTGTCAGCAGCTTGCTGTGCAGTTTAACATTCGTTCCATCCCGACCTTGCTGTTTTTCAAGGATGGTCAGGTGCAGGAGCAGGTGGTTGGCCTCAAGAGCGAGTCCGATCTTCAGGCAAGCATCGACCGACTTGCCTAAGGCGCCGCTTCTGGTTCTTCTGTTGCAGAAGCCGATCAATGTTGGTATTGGGTTCTACACCTGATCTACCAATGTTGGGCTTACTCAATCCAAGGCCTCATTCCCGAAGGTCTGAATTTTATCATCAGCTTGGAATAATGATCCGGGCAGGTGTCAGCTTGCCCAGAGCCCTCTCCTCGATGCATCGAAACGGAGGTTTTGGTGTCTCTCGCAAAACCGTCGAAAGTTGGATGCAACGCCTTTCGATGGGGGCCACTTTTGAGGAAGCCATCGCCGCTTCATCGCATGAAGTTCCGGCCTTGGACATTGCCCTGTTGGGATCCGGTGAAAAATCCGGTCGATTCGAGGATTGCCTGAGCGCTCTGTCGCATTATTACTGCCAGATTGCCGCCAACATCCGATCCGTGTTGAGTGGTCTGGCTTGGCCCATGCTCACTCTTTTCGTTATGGTTGCTCTAGGCCCACTTCCGGACTTGGTTCTCAAGGGAGATGTTTACCGTTATTTCGAGCAGGTGTTCCGACCTTTGGTCATTCTTTGCGGCCTCTTCGTCCTGATCTCCTTGGCTTTTGACTCCCAAAGAGGAGGTCTATGGCAGGCATGGATGGAGCGGGTATTGGAGCTGGTGCCCTTCTTGGGTGGAGGAATCAAGGCCATGACGCTGGCGCGTTTTTCACTCGCGCTGGAAGCGCTCCTCAATGCTGGAGTGGACACGCCCAAGGCCTGGTCGAGTGCAGCCTTTGCCAGCGGATCTCCCATGCTCGCCCGTGAAATGAAAAGCTTTGGTCCAGCTATGGAAAGTGGTCGCACTCCTTCCGAGTGGTTGCAGGAAACTCGCTTTTTCCCGGACCTGTTTAAGATGTCCTATGCCACCGGCGAGCTGTCTGGAAAAGTGGACGAGAATCTTCAGCGTTTGATTCAAATTTACGCAGAGGAAGGCTCCATGAAGTTACAAGCCTTTTCAGACTGGTTTCCCCGCTTGATTTATTTGATAATTGTTTTGGTTGCCGCCTATCGGATTCTTTCCTTTTACTCAGGATATTTTGGTGGTCTTGGTATTTGAGGCAGTATGAATCGACGCAACCACGAAGCAGACATGTGGACAATTGAAGACATTCAAAACGATGAGCAGCTCAGGATTCGAGAGTTCCCTGTTTGCAAGGACCAGGTTTTTCTCAGTCATGCAGCGGTTTGCCCATTGCCTGCCTGTGTCAGCCAAGCTATCGCAGACTATGCCTCTGCTTGTCAGTTTGGGGATCAGGAGGATGCGGCTGTCAGACTCAATGCACAGACCCGTCTTCTGGCGGCCAACCTCCTGGGAGTCCAGTCCAGTGAGGTTGCCTTGGTGGGGCCTACCAGTTTGGCATTGAGTTTTGTTGCCTCTGGATTCCCATGGCGCAAGGGGGATGCGATTCTGGTCTACCAGGACGATTATCCCTCCAACGTGTACCCATGGATGGCCCTCTCCGAATGGGGCGTCGAGGTACGATTCCTCAATGTGTCTTCCCCAGGCGGCATCCGTTGTATCGATGTCGAGGGGCAAATTGATGAAAATGTTCGGATGGTGGCCTTGGCTTCCTGTCATTTTCTCAGCGGCTTTCGACTCGAAGTCGAAGCCATCGGGCGCATGCTCAAGGAGCGAGGCATTGCCTTTTGTCTGGATGCCATTCAGACCATTGGAGCTTTTCCTACGCCTTTGGATCACGTGGATTTCATGGCTGCCGATGCCCACAAGTGGATGCTGGGTCCGTGTGCCGCCGGGCTCATGATCATCAAGGAGTCCATGCAGGATGTGCTGCAACCAACCACTTTTGGTTGGCATAATGTTCAGTGTCCCGACTTTGTGACTGCAGAAGATCTCATTCTCGCACCGGATGCCCGCCGTTACGAAGCCGGTAGCCATAATTCCATGGGGATCGTCGGGCTGAATGCCTCACTTAAATTATTGCAGCGTATCGGAATCGACAATATCGCTCGTGATCTGCTGACCAAGAGACGCCTGTTGGTCGATGAGCTGATACAAAAAAAATACCGAGTCATGCATGCGGACGTGGAAGAGCTGCATGCCAGCGGCATGGTGACGTTTGATCGCGTGGGTGAAGACATGCGGGTAACCCATCAGAGGCTCAAGGAAAAACATATTTTCACCGCATTGCGCAGCGACCGAAATGGAAGAGCCTACATCCGCGTGTCACCCCATTTTTACAATACCAACGAAGATTTGCTGCGATTTCTCGAAGCACTATAGACCTGTGGGCTGCCCTCCATTTTGCTAATATCGTGGTCATGGCAAGTCGTATTACAGTTCGAAAGCTTTTTGTTTGCCTCATGCTGACTCGATTGATAATTAATTTCCCACAGGCTCAACCCACCGTTCATGAGGATGGTCGGATCGGTTTTGAACTTCATGCACCGTCGGCTGGTAAAGTGCTTTTGAACGGGCTGGGCGATCGAGGCCCCATCCCCATGACTCGCGGTGATGGGGGGGCTCTGGAGCGTCACCTCTGGACCCTTGGAACCCGACCTTTACAGCTACCATTTTCTAGTGGATGGCGCCTTGACCATCGACCCTAAGAACCGAGTCGTCAAGAAATGGAGAACTTTGGCATCAATGGTCGAAGTGCCCGGGGTTAATCTCGCATCGTTGCATGCATGGAGGGATGTGGCGCATGGGATCGTTCATCGCCATTTTTACCATTCACAGGTGACAGGTTTACTGCGCTCGATGCTGGTTTACACGCCTCCTGCCTACCAGTTGGATGCTGAGTCTGCATTTCCGGTTCTCTACCTCTTGCATGGCTTTGGGGATGACGAAACTGCCTGGACGGAAGTGGGCCGTGCTCATTTCATTGCCGATAACCTTCTGGCAGACAATCAATCTCAGCCAATGATTGTGGTGATGCCCAATGGGCACCCGCTTCTCATCCCTGGTGATCCCGTTTTCGATGATTACGCGCCCGAAAATCTACGGGCCATGGAAGCGGAAATGCGTCAGGAAATCATCCCTTATGTCGAACAGCATTACCGAATTGAGAAAGGCCGCGAACATCGGGCCATTGCAGGCCTTTTGATGGGGGGAGGGCATGCCTTGCAGATGAGCCTGCAGCACCCCGAACTTTTCGCCTGGGTGGCCGGTTTCAGCTCAGCAGTCCCCCACGAAGCATTGGATGAAACACTGGAGCCCTTGAAACCGATGTGGAGTCAGTCGCCTTTTCGTATGCTGTGGAAAGGAAGACTTTCTGCTGGAGCGGAACCAGGTCTTTATCCAATGGCTGGAGCAGCATGGGATGGCTCATGATTGGGTATTAACCGAGGGGGGGCATGAGTGGGGGGGGGTGGCGGCGCTATCTCACATCGCTCTTGCCCAGGCTATTCCAATGAACTTTCCCGCCAATCCAGGTAAAGCATCAAGGCGCAACCTTGTTGCCTGAATCAGGCAACTCCCAGACTTTGAGCAATGGTCTTGGCCGCCAGGGCCGGGTCGCTAGCAGCATAAATGGGGCGTCCCATCACCAATCGGGTGGCGCCTGCGGCGACGGCTTCCTTGGGGCCCATCACGCGCTTCTGGTCACCTAGGGCATCGGTTGCCGCTCGAATGCCAGGGGTGACCAGTGCGATAGGTTCCGGTAGATTGCGACGTAAGCGCTCCAGTTCCAATGGAGAGCAGACCAATCCCTCGAGACCGGCTGAGACTGCCATGGATGCCAATGCAGCCACTTGATCTTCCACGTCGTTTCCGACACCGATGGCCTTCAATTGTGCCTGATCCATGCTGGTGAGAACGGTGACACCCAGGATGATAGGTGGGTGGATGCCGAGTGCAGCCGCGTTTTCTCGAGCAGACGCGACCGCGGCCTGAATCATGTCTGGACCTCCCGCACAGTGAATGGTCATCCATTGAACTTTCAGTCGCGTTGCGTTGGCAACTGCGTTGGCGACGGTATTGGGAATGTCGTGAAATTTGAGGTCTAGAAAGACCTCTGAACCCAGCTCGCGGATCGCAGCTACAACTTCTGAACCTCCTGAAGTGAACAGTTCAAGGCCGACCTTGAAACCACCCACATACGGGGCCACCTGGCGCGCCAGATCAATGGCCTGGGTGGGTGTTGGAACATCCAGGGCAACCAGGATGGGGTTTTTAGCAGGCATGACGTGTGGGGGCATGGAATGGACATGGAATCACAGGCCCAGTTCCTTGAGTTTAGGTTCCATGGCTTCTGCCCAAATACGATAGCCTTCTTCGTTGAGGTGCAAGGCATCCGGCATGATGTCCTCAGGGCACTCGCCTTCCGGATTCAGAAAGTGATCACCCAAATCAAGATAATGAACGCGTTTGCCATCGGCAAATCGACGAATGATCTGGTTGATGCCCTGATTGATGACGCGACCGCGATCATGGAGGGTGCGTCCCCTTGGGAAGACGCCCAGTAAAAGCACCTTGGTGTCGGGCGCACGTTCCTCAAGGATGGAGAGAATGCGTTCGACGCCTTGAGCGGTCTCCGTAGGAGCCTGCATTTTGTGGCCCGTGTTGTTGGTCCCTATCATCACGACAGCAATCTTGGGCTGAATGCGATTCCAAGCGCCCTTGCTTAGACGCCAGATCACGTGCTCGGTGCGATCCCCACCAAATCCAAGGTTGATGGGTTTGCGGTTGCCATAATATTGCTCCCAAATGGCCTTTCCATTGCCTTCCCATCCCTGAGTGATAGAATCACCAATGAAAGTAAGGTCGATGTTCCCTTCCTTGAGGAGATTGTTCTTTGCCTGGTCCCGCTCACGCCACCAGGGCTCATCTCCGCGGGTTTGGGGGATCACAGCTGAGTTGGCATCGTAAAACGTTTTGATATCCTGATAGCGCTGTTTCAAGGCGGTGATAACGGGTTGGTAGGTCTGGTCTCGATGGAGGCTTTGCATCTCGTGTGGATCGTTTTTCAGATCGAACAGATTCCACTCTCCATTGCGAGGGAAATACATGAGTTTGTGGTTTTCGGTGCGAATGCCATCGTGAATGGGGACGGCATGAACGGCGGCATTCTCGTAATAGGCGTAGTAAATGGCATCCCTCCAGTCAGAGGTTTTGCCCCCTCCGTTCTCAAAGAGGGGTTTGAGACTGCGTCCCTGCATTTCCTCAGGGATAGATGCACCGGCGATATCCAGAAAAGTCGGGCCGTAATCGATATTCTGAATGAGGGCCTCGGAGCGAGTGCCCGGTTGGATCTTGCCTGGCCAGCGAACCAGAAATGGCATCTTAAGGGATTCCTCAAACATCCAACGCTTGTCATACCAGCCATGTTCACCCAGATAAAAACCCTGATCCGAAGAATAGATGACGATAGTGTTCTCTGAGAGTTGGTTTTGATCAAGGTAATCCAGGATCCGTCCGACACTGTCGTCCACAGCTTGCACCGACCCGAGATAGTCGTGCATGTAGCGCTGATATTTCCATTGAGTAATTTCTTTTTCGGAAAGGGAACCTTCTTTCATTTGATGAAGGAAACTCTGGTTTTCAGGCTCGTAATAAGCGTCCCAGGCAGCTTTTTGTTCTGGATTCATGCGTCGATACTCACCATTGCCCAAGGGGCCGAAGTGCTGCGTGTAAAGGTTGTCTCCGTGAAACTTGGAGTCGTGACCCCAATGGAAATGGTCCTTGAGGGTCATCTCATTTTCCTTGAGCAGGGAAGACCTTCCCGCGTAGTCGTCAAAGAGGCTCTCTGGCTCAGGAATGGAACCCATGGGATATTTGCCAAAGTGTCTGGGATGAGGAGACCAGTTACGATGGGGTGCCTTGTGCTGGCACATCAGAAGAAACGGCTTGTCGGAATCTTTCTGTTTGTCCATCCATTCAATGGCAAGGTCGGTGATCTGATCGGTACAATAGCCCTGATATCGCCTCCGGGTGCCATCCATCTGAATGAAGTCCGGGTTGTAGTAGCTCCCCTGACCAGGGAGAATTTCCCAGTAATCAAACCCCGTCGGATCAGTTCCCAGATGCCATTTGCCAATCATAGCCGTGTGGTATTCAGATTGGCTGAGGATTTTGGGGAAGGTGGTTTGAGTTCCGTCAAATCGATCCCCATTTCTGAGGAACCCATTGAGGTGACTATGCTTGCCAGTGAGGATGCAGGCACGTGAAGGACCGCAAATCGAGTTGGCACAGAAGGAATTGACATAGAGGGCGCCTTCATGAGCCAAACGATCGATGTGTGGGGTACGATTGACCTTGGAACCGTAGGCCCCAATCGCCTGCACGGCGTGATCATCGCTGAAAATAAAGACGATATTGGGACGGCTGGCTGCCTGAGAAATCGGGAGGTAAGTGAGCATCATCCAGCAGAGTAGAGGCATCCAGGCCGTGGATCTCGCTCGGGGCATGGGTGGAATAGAGGCAGCATTCGTTTTCACGGACCGTTTCATATTGGAAGATTCAAGATTTTGGATTCATTCGTCAAGATTCCCCTTGGTTTTCGAAGAGCCTATTGAGCTCATGAGACTCATTGAATCGCCCGGCGATTCGTGCTATGAATACTTGCCTTAATGTTTACTCACTTGTTCACGCGGAAATGGTGTGACTCTGGTTTCGAGATGAGTCTTTTCCTTGCTTCCATGGGCTTCTTGGTGGCGCAGGAACCTACGGCGAAAATCGAGGATTTGCCGCGATCTCCCCATTTGGCTATGCACCATCTTATGAGCCAGTTTGAGATCAAGCCCGGTTTTACTCTGGAACTGGTCGCCAGTGAGCCTCAGGTGGTCGATCCCGTCGCCATGTGTTTTGATGAGTATGGAGATGCCTTCGTCGTTGAGATGATCGGGTATTCGGAAAGACGCCATGAGCGTCTAGGGCAGATTCGGCGACTGTCCGATACCGATGGAGATGGCGTCATGGATGCTTCGGTGATCTATGCCGATGGCCTGGCCTGGCCGACGGCCGTGGCCTGCTACTCGGGAGGTGTTTTCGTCGGGGCGACCCCGGATATTTTTTACCTCAAGGATCTCGATGGCGATGGGGTGGCCGATCTGATTCAGAAAGTATTCACAGGATTTGCTGCCTCCAGCGCTCCTTTTGGACAACGCCAGCTCAACATGCAGGCCATGCTCAATTCCTTTCACTGGGGGCCTGATAATCGCATTCACGGGGCCACCGGTCTCTCGGGTGGTCGTATTGTATCACCCCTGCGCCCAGATATGGAAGAGGTCTCTCTCAGGGGGCGGGATTTTTCCTTCGATCCAGAAACCCTGGATTTTCGCTCGGAAGGCGGGGGGGCTCAGCATGGGATGAGTTTTGACGCCGATTGGAACAAATTCGTCTGCAGCAACAGCGATCATATTCAGTCAGTGGTTTACGACCCCTTTCTTGCGGGTTGGAACCCAGTGGTTCGTGCTTTGCCATCGCGCTTGAGCATTGCGCGGGATGGTCCAGCGGCACCCGTGTTCCGCATCAGTCCCGACGAACCATGGCGCGTGATGCGCACACGGTGGCGCGTGGCTGGCGCTGTCTCGGGGCCGGTTGAAGGCGGAGGAACGCCTTCGGGGTATTTCACCGGGGCAACGGGAGTGACTCTTTTTACGGGAGATGCCTGGGGGGAGGATTACCGCGGAGATGCGTGGATCGCCGATTGTGGGAGTAATTTGATTCATCACAAGCGGCTTCATCAAGAGGGGCCGATTTTTTCCGCCTTTCGCCCCGAGGATGAATCGGAAACAGAGTTCATTCGATCTTCTGAACACTGGTTTCGTCCGGTCCAATTCGCCAATGCTCCCGATGGCAATCTGTATGTTCTGGACATGCATCGCGAAGTGATCGAGCATCCGTGGTCCTTGCCAGAGGGCATCAAGCAGCACCTGGATCTCAATCAAGGCAATGATCGGGGAAGAATCTATCGCATTCGCAGAAAGCATGCTTCGCTGCGCACCCATCGAGCCTTGTCCCGTTCAGCAGAGGAAGACGCGATCCTGTGGATGGCTTGGCTGGGTCATGCCAACGGTTGGCATCGTCAAACCGCCTTGCGGTTGCTATACGAGAATCCTCATTTGGAACTGGAAGCAAAGCTTTGGCAACTGACTCAAGAGGGAAAGCGGAGTCACCTGCGCATGGACGCCTGGCAGGTGCTCATGGGGTGGAATCGCCTCTCACCTTCGGATTGGATCACCCTCTTGAACGATGCCGATCCACGGGTTCAGGTCTACGGCCTCAAGCGACTGGTTCACTGGAAGGGTTCTTTGCCTGGTTCTGCCTGGGAGTCGACGGCTCAAGCGTTGATCCAAAACGACCGGACTCGCTTTGAATGTCTTCTGGCCCTGGCCCGACATGAGCTGCCTCCTTCTAGTCAAGCCGCCTTGCTGTGGCGGGGCATGCTGGAAGAAAGCTCCAACCAGCGGTGGATTGAATTTGCCGCGCTCAACGCTGCGACCCGCGCGATGGGACCGCTGATGGAGGTTGCCTTGAAGGATGATGGGGACGGCCTTCAGGGTCTTCAGGACCCCGGTTCTCTTTTCTTCGTGCTGGGGGCCCAGGGAGATCGCACTTCGGTTGGAAAAGTGGCATCCACTCTCTTTACCATTTCTCCATCTTCTGAGATCTGGGTCTGGCTCCTGCGACTGCATGAGGGCATGACCCAAGCAGGGATTGCCTGGGAAGATGTCATGCTCCCCGAATTGAAAACGCAACGCTGGCAGCAGTTGCAGCAGCGTCTTGCTAGACTGGAGGGCGAGTCTTACCGCGAGATCGTGAGTCTCCTGTCTTTATTAGCCACCGGCCTGAAGGAAGAGTTGAGAACGGCCTGGATGCCGTGGTTTTGGGAGACCCGTTGGTCTGAGTTTCGCAAACCTCTACTTAAGGTAATGGCGCCCCATCTTAAACAATCTGACTGGAAGGACATGGTGCAACGCTGGGATGAATTGGGGCCTGCCATCCGTCAGTCCATTCTGGGGCATCTTATGGAGGTTCCCAGTGGTAGCGAATGGCTCCTGCAGCGCATCGAGCAAATGCCATTGCTGGGTCGCGAACTCTCCTACACTCAACGTCAGCGATTGGTGGGGCATCGCAACCCGTCGCTTCAGGCAAAGGCCAAAGCGTTGCTCGAGGTGCCGACTTCGTCCTCGGATGACGCCTCCATCCATCGATTCAAAAAGGCCTTGCTCATGGAGTCCAACACACGGCATGGCGAGGAGATTTTCGAACAGCGATGTGCCTCCTGTCATCGTGCCAACGGGAAGGGGCATGCGGTAGGGCCGGACATGGTAAGTGTCAAAACCTCCGGCAAAACCCGGATTCTGGACAGCGTGCTCTACCCCAATCGCGAGGTTCAACCCCAATTCATGGCTTATGAAATTATTCCAAAGGGGGAGGAAGAAGGCCGGGTGGGCCTGGTTGCCAATGAAACGGCATCCACCATTGAATTGTTGCTGGCAGGTGGTCTCACCCGCTTGTTTGCCAAAGATAAGGTAAGTCGCATGGATCCTACAGGCATATCACTGATGCCCGAAGGGTTGCTGGCCGACTTGTCGGTGCAGCAGGTGGCCGATCTTTTGGAATTCCTGGTTCGGGTCAGAGAATGAGCGAGCCCGTCGCATCCACTCGTCGCCGCATACTGTTGATTTCCGACATTCACTACGCTTCGGATCTGGAACGTGCCAGGGGGGATTATGAATCCAGGACGGTTCCCCAGCCGTTGCTTCGATACTTTCTCAAGGTGTATCGTCGCCTGATCTGGAGGCGGGATCCCTTTGCCGTGAATGGCTTGCTGGATGCTTTTATCGATGCCGAATTCAGCGCAGACCTTTGTTTAGGGTTGGGGGATTATTCCTGTGATTCTGCCTTCATCGGGGTCGCAGACCACGCAGCATTCCAAAGTGCCCGGCTCTGCTTAAGCCAACTCAGGCGGCGATATGGCAGTCGCTTTTTAGGGATCATTGGAGATCATGACTTGGGGAAAAAGAGCATGTTCGGGGGAGTGGGCGGGATGGATCTGGCCAGTTACGACCGCTGTTTGAGCGAACTGCAGCTCAGATCCCTGTTTTACCGGTCTTTGGGGAGGGTCCACCTGATTGGCATGAATTCCAGTTTGATCACCTTACCCTCATTCGAGGCGGATTGTGATCCGGACCAGCTTCCCTCGTGGTATGCGCTCCGGGAGACCCATCTTGAGGAGTTGCAGGCTTGCCTTCAAAAAATTCCAGCAGAGGATCGATTACTCTTCTTTCTGCATGACCCCTCGGCCTTACCTTTTTTGTCTGCCTTTCCTTGGATCCGCCAATGTTTCTCCAGATTGGATGGCACCTGGGTGGGACATCTCCACGCTCCCTGTATCTTTCGACTCAGTCATTATCTTTCAGGTATGCCTGTGATCGATTGCATGGGGACCGCCGTGCACAAAATGAGCCAGGCTTTGCATGCAAGGCATCTCTGGAAACCTTTCAAGGTTCATCTGGTTCCGGCTCCTAGCGGTATTGAACGATGTCCGCAGGGTGGCTATGGGGAGCTGTGGATTGATCCTGAGGGCCTTCAGGCACCTGTTTACTCAATCAAGTCGCTTATTGACTGAGCGGGTTATCGTTTTTCTGGAAGCCACCAGTTCAGGAGACCTGACCGAATGGAGACGCTCATCTCATTGGCTCTCCGGACTTCACCGTCGATATTCCAACAATTGCTTTGGGGCGTCCTCACACGGAATTCCCTGATCTGTTGGTATTCGACAGATGGATCCTGAATGTGGATTCCATTGGCAAGGCCCTTGAAAAGCCTCATGAGAGTGCGCCGCCCTTTTTTCTTCAGCATCAACAGGTCCATGAGGCCATCGTCATGCTTTGCATGGGGGGACATCAGCATTCCCTTGCCGACCACTCGTGAGTTGCTGGCAGCAATCAGGTGATATTCTGCCGAGAGATCCTTGCCATCGACCTCCAACTGAGCGTGGTTGCTCCCGCAATCCATGATTTCGAGCAGACCTGCTGCATGATAGCGGAAACGTCCCATCCAGCGCATCGATTCAGCTCGTCGATTGCCAGATGCCATCATTCCCCAACCACACACATTGAAAGCGTATTCGATGGCGCCATCGAGCGCACATTCCATTAAATCAATGGGCTGAGGAGACCCTCCAAGAATGGATTCCATGGCAGACCTGGGGTGGGTCAGCCCAAGATCTTCCATGAAGGAATTCCCGGTGCCACCCGGGATCAAGGCAACCGGCATTCGTAGAGTGGCTTCACGCTGCATCATACCATTGATGACTTCATGCATGGTGCCATCTCCTCCCATCGCACAGATCAAGGTCTGAGGCCTTTGGGGGATTTCTGCGCTCCATTGCGTCGCATCTCCTGGTGCAGCTGTGGAGTGGACTTCACAGCTCACACCATGGAAGAAGAAAAACTTTCGCGCCTGCTCCGCCAGTGCGAGGTTGTCTCCAACACCCCCTTTTGGATTGGTGATCAAGTGGATGTGTTGAATCACGTGCCTGTGCATAAAAAACCTTTTGCGGGAGATTTTGCGACTTCTCCACTCTCCCGGTTTCGACTTGGGGATTGACTTGATAGCCGTCTGAGTCACCCTTTTACTTATGAGTGAGCAAGCACGTGGAGGGGTTGTCAAGAAGCTGTTCTTGTGGCTGCTTTTCATCGGCCTTGTCGGCGGTAGTTGGTGGGCTTGGCAGCAGCCGGAAATCCGTCAGAAAGTGGAGGATTTTCGCTGGTATCAGGAGAATGCCGACCCAGAGCTATACCAAAGTGTCCAATGGTGGGATGGCGAAATCGTCAAGGTGCTCGATGGGAATTGGGTTTACGTCAAGATCCAGGAAGGCTTTGTCTATGCTCTGAGGATTCGAGGTCTGGAAGCACCAACCCTGGCTGTTCGCCTCAGCGACGATACCTTGCAGCTGGGTCAGCAGTCCAAGGCCTTTCTCGAAGAGCTGATTCTCAAAAAGCCCGTCCGATTTCAGTCCATCGAAATGAGTGATATCCGTTACGGGCATGGCTATGTCGAATTCGAGGGCCGCACGCTTGTCATGGACATGATCGAGTCCGGCCTGGCCCGGCTCAAGCGCTCCGAGCTGACCCACCTGAACAGAGAAACCCTTTTTGCTTTATTGGATGCCGAACGAAAGGCTCAGGCTGATGGGTTGGGGGTTTGGGCAGAAGGCCTGGATATCAATTGGACCGTGGGGGATTACAGCGAGACCGAAGTGGTTCCCGCAGCAGAATAAACCTCTCATGAAGCTCAGGTGTATGGCTTCCAGCTTGCTCACGATGCTTCGCTTGTCTAAGTTCAACCCATGAGTGAGAACACGACCCCGAACGGGGGAAACCCTCCGGGAATGCCCGCATTGCCGCACCGAGGCTACTACACGCCCTATGCCCCTCCTGCGAGACGTGGAGGTTTGTGGCTGATGATCTTCTTGCTTGCTGGATTGCTGGGATTAAGCCTCCTGGCACATTTCGGTCAATGGGTGGATACGATTGCCGAAGGGGGGGGGGCACAATATGGCCGCCTGGAAGAGACGATCCTGGAACCCTCAGAGGCCTCGGAAAAGGTGCTGGTGTTGGACATCACGGGGATCATCTCCAGCTTTACCGTGGATCGTGGGGGAGCTGGAATGGTCGATTGGGTCGATGATCAGCTAGATCGTGCAGAAGAGGACTATGCGATCAAGGCCGTGATCCTGAAAGTGGACTCTCCCGGAGGTGAGGTCCTCGCCTCCGACAGAATTTACGAGCGCATTCGTCGGTTTCAGGAGGACTCCGGGAAGCCGGTCATTGCCAGTATGGGGGGGCTTGCTGCCAGTGGTGGCTATTACGTTTCGGCGCCTTGTCGATGGATTGTTGCGCATCCACTGACCATCACGGGTAGTATTGGTGTGATCATGCATGGCTACAATTATCGTGACCTGATGGATAAGGTGGGGGTGGCGCCCAATGTCTTCAAGAGTGGGCGTTTCAAGGATATGCTCAGTGGGGAGAAGAAGCCTGAGGAAATTTCTCAAGAGGAGCGAGCACTGGTTCAGGATATGGTGGACACGACCTTTCTACGCTTCAAGGAAATCATTCGCGATGGGAGAAGCTGGGCGGCCTCTCAGGATGGTGATGCGATCCGATCACTTTCCGAGCAATGGGAGCAATACGCGGATGGACGCATTCTCTCCGGAGAGCAGGCCTGGGAATTGGGCCTGGTAGACGAGTTGGGTGACATGGACAGGGCGTTTGAGCGTGCGAAGTCTTTGGCTGGATTAACCGATGCCAAACTGGTTGCCTACGAGCAACCGTTTTCCTTTTCTTCTCTTTTTCGCATTCAAAGCGCCCTTCCAGGGAATTCACAGATCAAACTGGATCTTGGGCTCGACGTCCCTGGCCTCGAAGCCGGGCGACTCTATTTTATTTCTTCCACCTACGTTCAATAAACCACCTTTCCATCACTGCATGATCGATACTCAAAAGAATGCCGCAACCGCATTGGGCAAGACTGCAGACGTGCTCATCATTGCCGATAGCGAACATAGCGCGGACATGCTTTATGCAACCGGTATGTTTGTTCCCGATCCCTTCATTTACCTCCGTCTCAAAGGTCGGGAATATCTCTGCATGAGTGATTTGGAATGGGATCGAGCAGCCAAGGAAGCACCTCAGTGTGAAATCCTTTCTTTGACTCGCATTCAGGGGCTACTGAAGAAGAAAGGAATGGACAAGGCTGGGTGGGGTGAAGTGGCGGCTTGGATCTTGGAAAAGAAGCGCGTGACAAGCATCGCCGTGCCCAAAACCTTTCCCTTGAAGATGGCTCAGGTGATTTCTCAACGGATCCCCAAGATTCAGCTTCATGCTCGGGATGTGTTCCCGGAACGCATGATCAAAACCCCCAAAGAGGTGCGC
>Ga0163109_10000844_pt1 | contig 24123 bp, 23 predicted proteins | sample CRUFie1St13metaG_FD_108704 | JGI IMG/M metagenome (GOLD analysis project Ga0163109, IMG submission 108704) | Marine microbial communities from the Costa Rica Dome - CRUD Field 142mm St13 metaG | ecosystem: Environmental > Aquatic > Marine > Oceanic > Photic zone | place: Costa Rica: the Eastern... | reverse complement strand
GCTACAGGTGCTACGGGTGCTACGGGTGCTACGGGTGCTACGGGTTATACCGGTTCTACTGGTTCTACAGGTGCTACTGGATATACTGGTGCTACAGGTGCTACGGGTCATACCGGTTCTACTGGTTCTACAGGTGCTACTGGATATACTGGTGCTACAGGTGCTACGGGTTATACCGGTGCTACTGGTGCTACTGGTGCTACGGGTGCTACAGGTTCTACTGGAGCTACAGGTGCTACGGGTGCTACGGGTGCTACGGGTGCTACGGGTCATACCGGTTCTACAGGTGCTACTGGACATACTGGTTCCACTGGTTCCACAGGTGCTACCGGAAATACAGGACATACTGGACCTCCAGGAAAAGCAGCTAATACTGGTTCGACAGGTGCTACAGGTGCTACGGGTGCTACAGGTTCCACCGGTGCTACAGGTGCTACTGGAAATACTGGTTTGACCGGTGCTACGGGTGCTACGGGAAATACAGGACATACTGGACCTCCAGGAAAAGCAGCTAATACTGGTGCTACAGGTGCTACTGGTTCTACAGGAACTGCGGGAACAACAGGTGCTACTGGTTCTACAGGTGCTGCAGGAACAACAGGTGCTACAGGAACAGCAGGTGTTACAGGAACAACAGGAGCTACAGGTCCTTGTTGTACTGGACCAACAGGTTCTACTGGTATAACAGGAGCTACAGGTGCTCCAGGTCCATTAGTTACTGTTCTAACTTTAGATGGAGATACAGTATTACCAGGAAATACAGGAGCTTTTACTACGGATGCAAATATGTATCCTAATTATAACTCTATAAGTATAGGAGATTATGTTTCCATTAATGATGATCCTAATTCTTCAGCTTATTTCTTGGTAACAGATGTAAACATAAATTTTCCATCTATTCAATATATAGTTCAGAACCTTTCTTCAGTTACATCTTCTTGGAGTCCTGGAGCAACTGTTACATTAGTTGGACCACCTGGACCAACCGGACCATGTGCGACTGGTGCAACAGGAACAACAGGACCAACAGGACCTTGCTGCACTGGACCAACAGGTTACACAGGATACACTGGTTCTACCGGTTCTACGGGAGCTACAGGTGCTACAGGTTCTACGGGAGCTATAGGTGCCACAGGTTTCACCGGAGCTACAGGTTCTACAGGCGCTACAGGTTCCACAGGTGCTACTGGAGTAACAGGATCTACAGGACATACCGGATATACAGGAGCTACAGGTTCTACAGGTGCTACAGGTTCTACGGGAGCTACAGGTGCCACAGGTTCGACTGGAACAACAGGACATACCGGACATACAGGAGCTACAGGTCAAACAGGTTCTACAGGTTCCACAGGTTCAACAGGTGCTACTGGAACAACAGGACATACCGGACATACGGGAGCTACAGGATATACTGGACATACTGGAACAACAGGACACACCGGACATACAGGTGCTACAGGGGCTACAGGTGATGAAGGACCTACTGGAGCAACAGGACATACAGGACATACTGGACCTCCAGGAGAAGCAGCCAATACTGGTGCAACAGGTGCTACGGGGCATACTGGACATACTGGACCTACAGGAGTTCCTGGTCCATTAGTTACTGTTCAGACATTAGAAGGAAATACTGGAATAGCACCTCAAACTACAGGAACTTTTACAACCAATGCAGATATGTATCCTAATTGGGAATCTATAAGTAAGGGAACTATTGTAAGTATAAATGATGATCCTTTATTATCTGCTTACTTTGAAGTAACAAATGTTGACATTTCATCTCTGCCAGTCATAACATATACAGTGTTTAATTTATCTACATCTGTAACATCTACTTGGAGTCCATTTGCACTTGTGACTTTGGTTGGACCAGCATATTATGGTGGAACAGGTGCCACAGGTGCTACGGGATATACTGGTGCTACAGGTTCCACAGGTTCCACAGGTGCTACTGGTGCTACGGGTGCTACAGGTTCTACTGGATTTACAGGAGCTACAGGATTTACAGGTGCTACTGGAATACCTGGTTCAGCCACAAATACAGGTGCCACAGGTTCTACTGGATATACGGGAGCTACTGGTTCAACTGGATTTACAGGTGCCACAGGTTATACTGGATATACGGGAGCTACAGGTTCTACTGGATATACGGGAGCTACCGGTTCTACTGGGTATACGGGAGCTACCGGTTCAACTGGATTTACAGGTGCTACTGGAATACCTGGAGAAGCAGCAAATACAGGTGCTACAGGATTTACAGGAGCCACCGGAGCTACAGGTGCCACTGGATATACAGGTGCTACTGGACACACAGGACACACGGGTGCCAAAGGTGACACAGGTGTTGGAATTCCTACAACAGCAACTACTTTTGGTGAATATCTTTATTTTGATGGCACTGATTTTGTTATAGGTGGAAATAATATAAGAATAGGTGATAATGCAGGACAAAATGTTCAAGGTATCGCTTCAGTTGCTATTGGTTCTGGTTCAGGGCGAACTAACCAAGGTGATTATTCTGTCGCTGTTGGTTGTTTTGCAGGAACTAATACTCAAGGTTTATATTCTGTTGCTGTTGGTTATCTTACAGGAGATAATGTCCAAGGTAATTATTCTGTTGCTGTTGGTTCTTATGCAGCAACTAGATCTCAAGGTGGTTATTCTGTTGCTGTTGGTTATCAAGCAGGAACTAATACTCAAGGTAGAGAATCAGTTGCCATTGGTAGATCTGCTGGTCAGACTCAACAAGGAACAAGATCAGTTGCGATTGGGTATAATGCTGGATCTCAAAATCAAAAAACAAAATCAGTAGCTATTGGTTATTTTGCTGGAGAAGAAAGCCAAGGTGAAGAATCAGTTGCCATTGGAACATCTGCAGGACAAACTATACAGGGAACAAGATCAGTTGCGATTGGGTGGTATGCTGGATCTCAAAATCAAAAAGATTCCGCCACTGCTGTGGGTAGAAGGGCTGGATATCTAGATCAAAAAATATATGCCACTGCACTTGGTATAGAAGCAGGTGAAAATACACAAGGAGCCAGTTCAGTTGCCATTGGTAGATCTGCTGGTCGGACTCTACAATTAGATGATGCAGTCGCGGTTGGGAATAGTGCCGGAGCCCAAAGTCAAGGAACAAAATCAGTTGCGATTGGGTGGCGAGCAGGTCATAATCAACTTGGAGAAAATTCTGTTGCCATTGGTAATCTAGCCGGATCAAATGCTACAGGATCAGATTGTATATGTATCGGTAGAGGATCTGGGGACAATTATGGTATTCGTAATATTGGTATAGGAACATATGCGGGTGGAACTACTAATGCCTATAATATTGCTATAGGATGGACAACAGGAAGATATGATCAACAAGGAGATGCCATTGCTATTGGAAGAGGAGCTGCTGGTAACACTCAAGGAGATAGATCAGTTGCTATAGGTAGAGATGCAGGAGCCCAAACTCAAAAAGAAGATTCCATTGCTATTGGTTATGAAGCTGGACAATATCAACAAGGAACTAAATCCATTGCTATTGGTAATGAAGCAGGACAGAATACACAAGGTGTATATTCTATTGCTATTGGTCATAAAGCTGGATTAACCCTTCAACAAGATAATACAATTGCTATTGGTCAAGAGGCAGGAAGATATGATCAATCATTGAATGGAATTGCTATTGGTCATGATGCAGGACTGTTTGAACAAAGAACTAATTCGATTGCTCTTGGTGCTTATGCAGGGCGATTGTTCCAGGGGGGACGTTCTATTGCCATTGGTTATCAAGCAGGAAATGATGATCAAGAAAGTAATTGTATAGCTATTGGTTATCAAGCAGGACGAGTTGCTCAAGCAACTGATGGTAGTTCCGCAATCGCTATTGGATATCAAGCAGGTGAAAATACACAAGGAGCATTCGCAATAGCTATTGGAGCTTTTGCAGGACAAACTGAACAAGAAGAAAACAGTATTGTTTTAAATGCAAGTGGTTCTGTAGTCAATGGAACCACTGCAAATTCTTTTTATGCTACTCCTATACGAAATGTCGCGCAAAATCAGTTACTTCTATATGATACAACAAATAAAGAAATTACATATTCTACTACATTAAACAACACTTCCATATTAGGAAATACTGTATCAACAACACAGAATAGTGTAACAACGAATTGGTCCAAACGGATACCAATCATTTTTTACACAACTGCAACTTGCAATTCTTCGAGTGGCGAGGTAGCACTTCCTATAAGTGTTCAGAGTTCTTACTCTTCTGGCGGAGCTAATGGTGTTGTGTGGTTACTTACAATATCTCGTAACGATAGTGACTGGAATAATGGCTATAATCCTACTTATGCTGCGATTTTACAGACATCAACATTTGCTGGCGGAAAGCGGAGACTTTATCAAATTCAAAGTTTTGAGGACATAAACAGTGTTTCATTATCGTCAAATACCCTACAAATCCGAACAAACTCTGGAACGTCTGTGAGCTTAAATATTTCACTTTTACAAGTAAGATAAACCAATAAAATAAATTTTATACTAAAAATATCTTTACTAATGATATATGAAATAACTTTCAGATGTTAGAACTGGTGTCTAAGATGATAATAAATTTAAAAAGATGTATATTTCAAAGAGGAACAACCTATTCAAATAAAATAAATAATTCACGGAAGATTGAACAAAGTAAAATATATCTAAAATGAATACAATAAGATGAGCTTGTTTGTTTATAAATTATTTTGAAATCTCAAAATAATTTCTTATTGTTCTCTTAATTTTTTCAAAATAATTGAATAATCTCTTTGAATTTGAGATTTGACTATTTTTTTGATATGATTGGAAAACAATTTAAAAATTGGTTTATAAGAATTTTTGACTTCTATATTGACAATAATAGAGTCAATTTCAAAATTATCCTTCAATACAATAACACTTTCACAAACATATAAATCGTGATGTAGAGGTTTGGTGCGAACAACTAGTTTTTTTAAATCAGGAAAAATATGGGTAAACATTTCAGTGTGAAACAAATTTTTTTTCATACTTTCTGGAACAAGGTCTATTAAAAAAGAAAATGGTGAAATATTTGTATCTCCATCTTGAGTGGGAGAATGTCTTACATAACATTTGGTAAAAATTTTCAATGTGTCAAGAACCTCTTCCACTTCTTCTTCAAAAATTTCATAATCAGGATGTAAAGAAAAAAATTTCTTTTCCTTAATACTTTTTATCAAAAAATCACTATTTAACATTTATTTATTAAATATTCAAAATAATTTCCTCAATAATTTCATCAAGCTTCTCTGAACAAACTTTTTTTATCAAAAATCTTTCCATATTTGAAAATCCTTCAGAAAACATATCCAACATATCTTTTGATTTTAGACGATACTTCAAGGAAGAATATTTGTTATAACTTAATTTTACAATTTCACAATTTTTCCCACTTGTTTTAATTAATTGCAAATGATACAATGGAATAAAAAATAAATTCCAAATAATCTTCCAAAAATCTAAATTTTTTTCCTCCTCCCATGAAGCATCCGATAAATTTAAACCAATTGCTACATCATCCTCTTTCACATAATCTACTGGAAAATTATTGGTAATAAAACCATCAAAATAAAATTGTTCTTTATATGAAAAATTCGCAAACACCAATGGAATATTCGATGTCATCCTTAATGCCTCCAAAATACATAAATCAGGAAAAGTTAAATAAGAAAGTGATTCTTCTTTTTTTTTAGTATAATTAAATGTAATTATTGTCAAAATTTTATGATAATCATTATATAATTCTTTTAAAGTTGGTATTGTTTTTCGCTTCTGTAATGTTAAATCAATCAAAATTTTATTAAAATCCTCAAAATCAAAACATCCTTCACCATTTAAAATACGAACAAAACTTGGCGATTTGATTTTTTTGAAATAATTTTGTTGAATGAATTGAACAATTATATCACTTGGTTCAAATCCAATAATCAATAAATAAGAAATAATTGCCCCAATTGAAGTAGCAATATAATGTTCCACATTATCTAAAAATGATTTCTTCTTTAAAAATTCCAAAGCCCCAAGTAATATAAATCCTCGTATCCCTCCACCGGACAATACAATTGTATTATATGACATTTTTTATTTCCATTTATCTATTTAAATTTAAATGTCTTACTCCAAAAAAATGTATTTTCATTTAATTCCATGGAAGAAAAATCATAAATTTCATGATTTTCTGTCATGATTTCAATAAACGATTTTTGATATTTCTGTAAATCAAAAAGTAATGCACCTCGTTCCTCAAGTAATGATATACTACGAAAAAATACATCCTCAAAATTAGAATTTGAAATATTTTCCAATTTAATAAAAGCATACCTCTTTTGCTTTTCCAAAATTTCAAGATTATCATCACGAACATTAATAACTGAAATAGAAATATTTTTTTCATGAGAATACATTTTAACACTCTTTCTGACTATTTCGGGTCTCGACATAAATCCAAAAGTCATTGGTAAAAATACTAACAATAATAATAATCCTAATAATCTCATTATGAGTTACAGTAAATAATAAATCTACCAAAGTTAATTTTTATTGCAAAAATAAAATATAATAAAAGCCAACAATACAATTAACAAAAAAACAAATAAAGAAATTAAATCAAAGAAATAAGTTTCCATTTATATCTACTTTTTTTTGAAAATTTTTATTTTTTTCAATTTTTAACTTTATAGAAATTGAAATATTGTAAAATTATAATGTAAAGGAAAAAGAATGATTGTTGGTTTAATAGGAAAAAAAGGACATGGAAAGGATACTTTTGCAGATTATTTGGTTCAACATTATGATTTTGTGAAATTATCATTTGCAGAACCGTTGAAGAAGGTGTGTAAGGAGTTATTTTTATTAACAGATGAACAACTTTATGATCCGATGGAGAAGGAAAAAGTGGATGAACGATGGGGAAAATCTCCAAGACAGTTAATGCAAATTATAGGAACGGATATTCTTCGTAGATATTATGATGAAAAAATATGGGTAAATTTATTATTGAAAAAAATGGAACATTACAAGGGAAAAAATATTGTGATTTGTGATATTCGCCATCCAAATGAATTAGATTTGGTAATGTCTTTTAATAATAGTGAAAATGTGAAAATTTTTAGAATTGAACGAGATAATTGTAAAGTTGACGATTCACATATAACCGAGAATTTTGTTTTACAAAATTCAAATATTGAAACTGTAAAAAATAATCAGAGTTTGGAAACATTTTATAAAAATATTGATACATTATTTCAATCGTATTTCAAATAATAACATTTGACCAATTTTTTGAATGTTATAATCATAATTCTTTTTTTCAAGAAAATGAATTAAATTTTCTGTATAATCCTCTTTATTGTAAAATATTCCATATTTATTTAACAATTTTAATTGAATATTTGTTAAAAAATCAGTTGATGGATCATTAACAACAGTTCCGCCAAAAATAAGAATATCTTTGTCATGAAAAGAATGAATCAAATTCTCCATTTTTTTCTCTAATTTCCCTGGAACACAATGTAAAACACAATTTACTCCAACAGAACTATAATCCAATAAATCAATTGTTTCCTCTTTTGAAAATAAGTTTTTTCTTATAAACTTTGTAGTATGTTGTTGTTTCACATTATATTGAAGAATTTCATCATTCACGTCCACCAGAGTCAAATTATCAAACTGATAATTTTTAATAAAATATCCTGTTCCTGGACCAATTTCTAAATGATTTTTTCTTATATTTTTTTTATACATATTTTCTATATTTTTCTTGGAACAATTCCAAGCAAATTTACAATTTATTTCATTTACAGCTACATCATAATATTGTAAGGTTCTACTGACAAAATTAGAACGACTCCAAAACGACATTTTTAAAAAAAATAATTTAGTGTTTAAATTATTTTTATTTGTTTCCAAACAAAATAAAAAGAATTTACTCCCAAAAAGGATAAATTATTTTTATTTGTTTCCAAACAAAAATCATCTTACAAATTTTTCATTTGTATTTGTTTTCGTTTTTGGTTTTGACGAGCTCTTTTCATGTTCTGTAATGCACCAGAACTTTCTACAAGAGAATATATTAAAAAGCATAATGCTAAAATTAAAAATGCCAATAGAAATCCTGAAACTGTTACAATTCCCTTTGTTATATCACCTTCATTAGTTTCTTTATTTGAATTTCTAAAAGAATTAATACTATAACTTACAAATACAATAGATACAATCAGTAAAAAGATTAATGATGACTCATTTGCAAGTTGCTGAACTGTATCATTAACTGCTAAATATTGAGAACCTACAAAAACTACCACAAAAATAGATAACATTAATAATGCACTATATAGAATGTATGTTTTTTCAACTGATGAAATATCAATATTATATTGCTCTTTAAATTCCTTTTTATTGTATCCATCTGTATTTTTTTCATCTCCATTATTAAATTTAGCAACAATTTGTGATGCAACAATCAAGTTATAAATACAAAAAGCTGCTATGATTAAGAAAATAGCAATAATAATAGCGCTTTGTTGGTGTTCCTTTTCTTGAAAAAGATTTTTCATTTTTTATTTAAAAAAAAAAAAATAAAAAAAAATTATTCATCATTCCATTTTACGATAGTATGAAATGTCTCCAATGCTGAAATTAAAGTTCCATCATTTGGATATTCATATTCTAATCCTTTTGAATGGAGTAGGGACACATTAATTGGTAATTTTTCTGTTTTATAATTTGTTATTTCTTTTGTTCTATGGACAACTGACAATGGTTCATTGAATTCACTTTTTCGTTTTACTTTATATTTATATGTTGGAAGATTATTATATTGATTATTATTAGTGAGGGTTCTTACCTGTAATGTCAACCATGGAATATTTCGTAATCGCTTTTGATTATCAAAACTTCCATTGGCAGTAACAATTAAGAACCTTTTTTCATTTAACAGTAATGAAGGTAATTGAATTCCAAATAATGAAAATCCATTTTCATTTTTTATTTTATAAAGTAATGGATTATCATAATAATCACTGAAAATATCATAAATATATTCCTTTTCCGGTGAAAAAAACGTATTCATTTTTATTTATTTTTTTTGTATTTATATTCTTTTGAATAGCAAAAAAAATTCTTTTTTTTTAATGTGTAATAAATAAAATGTACTTGAATAAATTTTTGAATTCAAATTATATCAATTATTCTCAAAAAAATTATACAAATCAGAATAATTATGTTGGCGCACCTCCGTTTACAAAAGATAACAATAAACTATGTAAGCCAGGTGAAAATTCGTTACAAACTGATGGTAAATACGCAATGTATGCTCCTTATTACAAATTAGGTCCTGTTCCTGTAATAAACTGTCCTTACTATAATTACACTCTTCCATACAATTTTCCAAATGCACCATATCCTTATAAACCTGACCCAAAATATTATTGGTATTATCCTTATTACAAAACCAGCAAATAATTCTTTATCAAATCGATAAGGTCATTTGAAATTAAAATGGATAAATGACCTCCTTCTATTTTTTGAAAGGATACATTTGAACTATTCCAAAAATGTTGTGGAAATAATAAACTTTCTATCTCTACTATTTCATCATCTGGACTATATATAATAGTTGTATTAATATCATTGTTTTTCATCATTGAGTTTCTATAATCATAATGATGTCTGTTATACGTCACTGACAATGGTTCATTATTCCAAATTGTATATATTGACAAATCAACATCGGGTAATGCTGTAAGCAATCCACCAAAATAATTTGCATTTGGAATTTTATATCTTTCAAAATCAATCACGTTGTCTATTAGTGATTGTAATGCTTTTATTGAACCACCAAATGGACTGGCAATTGTAAAAAAATGTAAAATTTTATTTTGCTTCCATTCTTCTGTCTGTTGACAGAGAAAATGATGAAATAAAGTTCCCCCTAAACTATGTGCAATAACAACATTTTTATCTGTTGGAGAATTATCCAAAGCTCTATATATTTTATCAAAATAATCATTCATTGTAGTAGGAATTGTTCTAAAATCCCAACTCAATGTTGAAACAGAAATATCTTCGTATGAGTTTAATTCCAAATAAATTTTTTCCATATAATTATATTCATAAAAAAAAGAAGAAAAAGTGGGATATATTTTTATATCTGTATATCCACCACTTTCTAAAAGTGACGAAGAGGATGTATGTGGAATAAATTCATAATTAGTATAAGAAGCGCCAAGTGAATATGTATAACGATTTAAATTAAATAAATTATAAAATTTTAGAGGCCACATTTTATCAATTACTGAACCAGCAAAACCTGGTATTAAAAAGATTGAAATTTTCATTTATTATAACGTTTTAAACCTTTAAATTTCTGTTTACCCAGCTTTTTAAATATACATCGTACTCAATCATCTCATCATAAAATTTAAAAAAAAATCGGTTTCTCTTATTTTCATCTAGCCCCAATGTATTAAATTCCATTCTCGTAAAATGTTTTTCTCTAGTAACATTATAAATTTGGAGATAAATTGCTCCATTATAATTCGTTGTCCAAGTGCAATCTCTATGTTGCTCTTCAAAAACATAATAAAAATCCGAATTCAAAATCCCTTCATATTCAATTCCCACTTTCAATTCTCGGTAAAGTTGATTCTTCCTATAATATTCATCAAATAATTTCACAAAGTAATAAAAAGGGAATTTGACAATTTTCCATAGTTTTATCTCTGAACGGCAATATGGACATTCTTGTTTCTCCAAACTCTGAAGACACACGTCACAAATAGAATGACCACATTCTGTCTTCTTTTCGGTCTTTTCATAACAAACTACGCAATCCATTTCTCCTATTTTTTATTTCTGTAAAATAATTCTAATAAAAAATATAAATAATTTTTATTTGTTTCCAAACAAAATAAAAATAATTTACTCCCAAAAAGGATAAATAATTTAATCAAATAATATATTAATAATATATTGATATTATACCTTTATTATAATTTTAAAAATTTTTAATTTTTTCAATTTTTAATTTTTAATCGTCGATTTTTGGTGCTAAAAAGAATTGAATGAAACTACAATCAGTAATTTGATATTTCAATTCAAGCGGTTGTTCATTTCTTAATTTCATAACAAGATTTTGTGTTAAATTTGAACCTTTGATAAATAAAAGAATATAACGCATTGCAAATAATAGTTCAAGATTACATTTTGAGTGCATTTTTTGTTTATTAAGAGATTTTGAAACCTCTACATTTCCAATGTCTCCTGAAACTTGTAAATTTAAAAGTTTTCCAATTGTTTGTATTTTTAAACTCTGTCCCAAACTTCCAACATTTTTCATAATAGTTGAAAATTCGTTTGCATCCATTTTAATTTCAACATCGTAATCCTCGTCTGGAATACATAATTTTTCCGTATCTATATCCATTAAAACTAAATTCCATGTATATTGTTGGTCTGTATCATTTTCAACATCTCCGCAATAAAAAATAATTTGTAAAACATCCTTCTCTGTATAAGAGAGAGACAATTTATATCCCTCCTTGTAACATTTGAGAATTAAATTCAATGATTTCAAAGACAGTGATAAAACAACAGTTTTGTCTATATTATATTCCTCAAATTCCCCTTTATCTATAAAAAATGTGACCAAGCAAACATGAGACATATCCATTGCCTGCATTGCAATTCCACTCTCCGTTATTTCCAAATTAATGTCTCCAACCACATCTTTACATATATCCACCAAATCCTTCAAAATTTTCCCATTCTTGAATGTTAAATAAAAATTTGTCATCTGTATTGAATTTTATAAATAAAATTAAAAATCCTTAAGTAAAAAATATACAACTATATATCTAAATATTCTCTCTCATCTACTTTGAAATTGAAAATTTTTATTTTTTTCAATTTTTAACTTTAATAATTTTTAATAAGTAATTCATTTTTATAACATTTATTTCCTCTTCTATATACTGGATACTCTTTGATTGTATAATCTTTAAAGGTTTCTCTCACTTGTTTTGTATCTGCTTGAGTCATTAACCACTTGACATTTTTTTTATTTAATAAGTCACATTGTTTTTTTAATTGAGACATGAATTTGGTATCCAACTTTTCATTTTTGTTATATTTGAATCCATAATTATGTTCTTCAATATAAGGAGGGTCTAAAAATATAAAATCACCTTGTTTTGCTTTTTTTAGTATTCTTTTATAATCCTCATTGTATATTTTACCTTTTTTAGAATTGAGAAAATTAGAAACTTGAAGTAAATTATCAAAATAAGAGGGTTCAAGAAAAAAACAACGATTATTTATATAAATATTCATTTCTATATTACGAAAGTAAAATTTACTATGAAAAAAAATAACACCCAAATAAGCACAATAAGTCATTAACATATAAATTATAGTTCGTTCCTTTGATTTTATCATTGTATTTAATTCACTTGTTTTTTTACGACAATAGATTAATTTTTCTTTATTTGTTTTTTTTAAAAAGTGTCGTTTGAATTTAAGAAATTCTTTCTTTATATAATCTGGGTCATTTTTTACTAACTCCCACATACTAATATTATCTTCGTTCAAATCATTAATTATCCATTTCTTTGGTTCTACATATAAAAAAAGAGCTCCACTTCCAATAAAAGGTTCTATATAGGTATTGTATTGAGACGGAAGTTCAGGTAAAATGTATTTAAAGTGTTTGGACTTATTACCTTGCCATTTAAAAAAGGTTTTCATTTATTATTAGAAAAATTATAAATTATTATCCGAAATGTATTGACGAATATTTGGATTCATTATAATTTCTTGATAATTATTTCCAGTATTCCACAACATTCCATATTGTGAACCATTTTGTCTCCCATTATCTATTTGAGATTTGAACTTCTTATCATTTTGTGTATATTCAATACCCTCTTTGAATTGTTGGAAATTAATTGGTTCATTTTGGTCCATTAAATATCGCACCATTTTAGATACAATCAAGTTTCCATTACAAATTTTTCTTAATTTTTCAAGATTAACTCCATCAATAGAACCATTTTGAATTACTGGTTCTTCTTTTTTAAATAATGGTTTTAAATGTAATTGTGGTCTATCAAGACATCGTTTTAATTCTCTTTTTAAGTGAAAAGTTTTGAAAAATTCCTCTGAATTTATTTCTGGATTTTTTTCCAATTCCTCATCAAGAGCTTTAATAAAATCACATTCATTCTCACAAGTTTTTTTATAATCATCAATAATTTTCTGTGGTGCATACAAAGTTCTTGGTAAATCTGGTCGCGATGTTCCTGTTAATCGTCCAATGGTTTGAACTAATCCAACACAATGACGTTGAGGACTTGGACGATAAATCATGACAGTCGCAGCCAATGTATTGGGTTCTTTTTTAATAGAACAATAAGAAATTCCACGATTCATCAAATCACATCCAATTGTCAAAACTACATCCATACCAATATTTTTACAGAATTGATAAAACCAGCTAATACTCAAGTTTTTAATTTGGAAAAAATGTTCCGCAACTTCATTATTTGTCACTTCGGTAAATTGGATTCTATTTTTGGATTTTGTTTTTTGTTGATTAAATTTTTCCATTTCTTTTTTAAATTTATTTCTAAATTCTACAGGAATATAGGCAGAAATTCCATTTCCATTATAAATAGAAATAACAATATCATTTGCTACTTGATATACATTTGCCAAAACATTGTCCTGTCCAGATTTTTTTTCATTACCTTCTCGTAATCGTTCTACATTATAAAGAATAATACCATTTTGATTTTTACCACGAATAGAGTTTATTTCTTGACGAATGATATTGGGAATATTGGAAGGAGCCAAAACTTTATAGTTGATTTTGTTAAATCCTTGGTAATTGGACGGAACTTCAAGAGAAATGACATTGGTGATTTTATATTTCATGACAACATTTTCAGGTGTAGCAGTAATAAAAATTCGTTTCAAAGTAATCAAATTATCTGCAAAAAATTTGCAAAATAGAATCCAAGCTTTATGAGATTCTCTTTGGTTTTTACTTACAGTTGCAACATTTACATTCTTTGTCACTACATCACCTTCATCATGCATCAAACTACAAGGAGGAATAATCATTCCTTCGTGTTGAAAACTCAAAAATCGTGACGTTAATTTCGGAATTTGAGAATGATTATCCATAATAAGAATGACAGTAGGAGTATTTTTTTCCAAATTTTTTTGAAAAGCAGATTTAAATTGTTTCTCTGATAATGTTTTCATACATAACACATCAACATCCATATGTTCTAATTCAACTTCCAAAGTTTTACGAATTCTGTCAATAGATTGATCCATTTGGTCGTATTTATTATCCGTAGAATATACAACCATATTTCCTCGCTTAAGACATTCAGTCATAAATTTAATAGAAGCTGCTGTTTTTCCAACTTGTGTAGGTGCATAAATTAATCCATAAGAAACATTTTCATTATCTAAAATAATCTGCATCGTTCTCTCATTAGATAATCGTTTCACACCATTCATTATTTTTCCAACTTCCTTCTTTCTATGTTGTTCCAATTCTTTTTGGAAATTCATATCATTCACGGTAAATGCACAGTATCCAAAAAAATTTCGCATTGTCTAAAAAAGTTTTACTAAAAAAGTTTGATTTAAAAAGCTATTAAATAATGTTAAAAAATATTTTCTATTACAAGTTCAGAATTATAATATAAATATTTATTCCTATATATCTAATATTTTTCTACAAATTTTTATTTTTTTCAATTTTTACCTTTAATAATTTTTAATAAGTAATTCATTTTTATAACATTTATTTCCTATTGTATATACTGGATACTCTTTGATTATATAATCTTTGAATATTTATCTTACTTGTTTTGTATCTGTTTTTGTCATTAACCATTTGACATTTTTTATGTAGTGTATCACATTGTTTTTTAATTGTGATATGAATTTTGTATCCAACTTTTCATTTTTGTTATATTTGAATCCATAATTATGTTCTTCAATTTGAAAATTGTAAATAAATAATTCTTTTGTCATCATATAAATGAATAAAGAAAAAAAAACAATTCATAATGTTAATAATTTAAAATTTATACATATTGGTAAATGTGGTGGAACAACAATTGTTAAACAAAGTAATTTGGAACAATATCATTTACAAAGACATTATAAAGATAATGAAAAATATATTATCTGGATAAGAAATCCAATTGCAAGATTTGTATCTGCATTTTACATGAGTTATAATATAATCAATGCTGACACAAGTAATTTGAATATCAAAAACCTTACACTAGATAATTGTTTAGCTCCTCAAAGATTCAGATATAAAATGACGCATAATTGGACTTTTAGTAAAAGATATGACTTTTTAGTTAATTATTTTAAGACACCAAATAAATTAGCAGAATCAATTACAAGTGAAGATAAAAACACAAAAAAATTAGCACTAGAATTAATGAATGCAAAAGAAGAGCATATTTTTAAAGGAATAGGATGGTATTTGCATAATGGAGATTTTATAGAAAAAAATTATGATAAAATAATATTTATTGGAACTATGGAAAATATGGATGATGATTTAATGAAATTAAATAACTTGTTAAATCTTAAAATAAATCCTAAAAAAAAAATAAGAAAAAATAATAATAATAATAGTAAGTATTTATCACCAAAAGCAATAGAAAATATTAAAAATTTTTATAAAAATAGTGATTATAAAGCATTACAGAAACTGGTTGATTACAACTTTATTTCAAAAGATTTATTTGAAAAATATCATCAATATAATATGTAAAAATAAAAACAAGATTATATAAATTCTTTTTAAAAATTGAAGAATAAATAGATAATATGAGAGAATGTAAAATGAAAAAACTTCTTCTTACATTTTTTTTTTACCTATGTGGTAGTTCTCATATAGTATCCTCTGAAATACCTACAAATTGGGAGAATTTTTTACAAAATTCTGAATATTTACCCTGTGCATCTACTTTATTTAATAATGATGATAATTCAACAGCACTTCTTCATGCAAAAAAAGCTTCTTTTGCAACTGGAAAAATAATTGAATCTTTAGATATTATATCTTTAACATTTTGTGAGAATATTATTTCAAATAACTCTTGTGATATACGAAAAACCAAGACAATTTCTGATTTTAAAAAATGTTCTTTAGAAACCAATTTTTTACAATGCGTTTTAGATTATCCATTCATTAGCGATGAGTCATCAATGATAGAAAAAATTCCATTTTTATCGAGTTTAGGACTTCACGACGCTTGTTATGAAATCCCTGAATATCATTATTGTAGTATTTTGGTAATGAATCAACCAATTTGGTCTTATGGTATTTGTGTTCCAACTACTTGTTCTGCAAAAGAAATTGAAATATCATTAAATAAATTATTTTTGACAAAAGGTGGTATTATACCCTCCACCTATACGAACAAATTATTTACTTCAACTTGTGGAGATTACTCTTATCCTAAAACAACTGGAACAATTGTAATGATTTGTCTATGTTGTCTTTTAATTTTTTTATTAATCATAGGAACTTTTATTCATATATACAAGAATAGTTTAGAGGGAATTATTTACACAATCTGTAAATGTTTTTCACTAAAAAAGAATTTTAATTACTTATTAAGTTTCTCCCCTACAAAAGAAGGTTCCTTTGATTGCTTTAATGGTATAAGAGTTTTCTCTATTTTATGGGTTATTTTTGGTCATACATTTGTTTTTACAATGACAGGATTAAGTTTTACAAATCTTGAAGACCTAATTGGATCTAATAATGAAGGATGGATTTCAACATACCCAGCTCAAGCTTTAACAAGTGCATATTTTGCAGTAGATACTTTTTTCTTAATGTCAGGATTTCTTGCCACATATATACTAATGAAAAGAGCAGATGAATTTATCAGAAACGAAAAGATATCAATCTTTTTCTTACAGGTTCCGTTTTTTTATTTGAAACGTTTTTTACGATTAACACCTACCTATTTTTTTATCTTATTTTTTTATTTAAAAATTCTTCCTCAATTAGAATCAGGTCCTTTTTGGAACTTGTTAAATACTGATATTAACTTTTGTAATAAGTATTGGTGGACTAATCTATTATATATTAATAATATTTATCCATCCTCGGATTCTGCTGGATGTTATGCTGTCACCTGGTATCTGGCAAATGACTTTCAATTTTTTCTCATTGTTCCTTTTATTGCTTTTTTAGCAGTATATTCTGTCAAAAACTACTCTCATTTAATATCAATTACAATATTAACGATAGGATGTATTCTTTCTATACTATTTGCTTTTATTGAATCTTACGATAATAATTGGTCTATAAATATTTATGACCAAAATTTTATAACAGGATATTTCTCTAATTACTATACAAAACCTTGGTTTCGTTGTCCTCCATATCTTATTGGAATGATTTTTGCAATTGTATGGTTCTATTATTTTGACGAAAAAAATTCCCCATTTATTCAAGAAAATATTGAAAATGATCAAGAAACACCACTTCTTCCTAATGAAAAACCCAAAAAAATAAAAATATGGAATAATTTTTTAAAAAAAAATAAAACTCTTAAAAATATTCTGTTTTTACTTTCACTAACTTTATTTACGGTTTTGATTCTTGGAGCAAAAGGTGCATATTCAAATATTCCATCTCTGTGGTCAGACACTAGAATGTCACTTTATATTTCTTTATCAAAACCCTCATGGGCATTAGGAATATGTGTCCTTTCCCTTTTATTATTTTTAAAAGAATTACCATTAATTCATCTTCTTCTGACCAATCATTTTATAATTATCATTTCACGGTTAACATATTGTATGTATTTAATTCATCCTTCTATTATATATTGGTATTATTTTAGTCAAACTTATCCAGCTCATTTTAATGATCCATGGTATATTATGACATTTCTATCAATTGTATTTGCTACAATTTTGGTGTCAATCATAGTTTATTTAGCTGTTGAAAAACCTATATCAAATCTACAAAAAGTTTTATTTAAAATTTAAATTCTTTTTTAAAAAATTGAAGAATAAATAAAAATGTATTAGATAATAAAGATGAATAGTATTGAAAAACAAGATTTCTTATTCTTTTATTTTATGTATATTTTCTCAAACAATCTAAAATGTATGAGAAAAATTAGCGCCTTAATTAATCAAAACAAAATAACCAATGTATTCACTTCCATTTTCTTTACTTATATTTATGTCATTCTAGGACTACAATCCGAATTTTGTATGAAATATATGCAAAAATGGTTCAAAGAAAATAACACAACTGTTCAACCACAATTTTTCCCTTCCATTACCGCATAAATATAAAAATTGAAAAAATAAAAAATTTTTATAAAAAATTAGATATATCTATATATACATATACATATATATATTTGGATATTATTTACAAAATTATAAATACTTTCTAACTTTTATTTAATATTTTTTTAGAATTTTTTTAAGTAAATATTAAATAGGAAAATGTCGTTTTTGACAAAAATTTACAAGCAAAAGGACGAATTACTCAAAACTTACCACACTTGTCCTGATTTGATGGGTAAGAAACAGGAATTGGAGAAATTAGTTCGTTCGCTACCTCCTTGTGAATTGAAGATAATTTTTAAAAAAACTCCCTATCCAAAACGCAAGATTCTTTTTTATGAAAATATTAGCAGGGAATTATGTCCTACTTCCGATGAGGGTATTATTGAAAAAATTTCTCAAATGAGACAAGAAATTTTGGATATTTATAAGGTTAAACATGCCGAGTTAGTAAATATAGAAGAACAGCTGAATTCCTACCAAGCTGAAATAGATCATGCCGAAGAAATGAGAGAAAGTCTTATGGAAATGCACAGATATGATTAGAAAATAAAAAAATTTATCCTTTTGGGAGTAAATTCTTTTTATTTCGTCTGGGACAAATAAAAAAATTTAAAGAAATAGTTCAATTCATAAAAGATTATGATTTTTAATATTGATTACAGGGAGAATCAAATTATTAATGACATTTCTGGGTTTTCTGGTGTAGAATGTTGTATCCAACCTCTCCAAATTGGAGACTTTTATTTTCAAAGTAATGATTATCAGTTAATTATTGAGAGAAAAACATGGAATGATCTTCATAGTAGTATTCGCGATGATAGATTTAGAGAACAAAGAAGTCGTTTATTATTGTGGAGAAATGAATCTGAAAATAGAAGAATAATGTATATCATAGAAGGAAAATATGATGATTCTTTTGAAAAAGAAAAAATAACCAGTCATCGTCTCATGATAGGATATTCTATTCCTGTTCTTTATACGGAATCTTCTTTAGAAACGGCAAAATGGTTACAATATTGTTATCATTTAGAGACACTGGAGAAATTATTTAGAACCAGAACTATTGAAAATGATCAGGTAGAATCTCGATTATCAAAATTACCAAAAAAAAATTATATGGATAGTAAATTATTTTTATTAGAGAGTTTGACATCAATTCGCGGAATTTCTTTTGATGTTGCTTCTAAAATCGCAGAAGAATATAAAAGTATAAAAGAATTTATTCTTGAATCGCAAGCAAATTCAGAAGAGTTTTTGCAACGATTAAAAAATATTAAAACAAAAAATGGAAAAAAAATAAGTAAAACTGTTTGCGATAAAATTTTATTTAATTATGATTTGAAGGAAAATACTTCTCTTTCGTAAGCATCATTCCAAGTCCATAACCCTTTTTCAAACAACTATATCTATCACCTCTTTTTCTATATCCTTCTGGGAGAGTATCTTGTGTGCCACAATATTTTTTCCCTTTTTTGCTTTTTTTCAAAACCTTGTTTCGTATTGAAGTATCACCATTTTTTATTTGGTTTTCTGTAACTGCAATTCCGGTTCCGATTCCTTTTCTTAAACACTGATAATTTGTTCCAAATGTCTTATATCCATTGGGCAGATAATTCTCCCTTCCGCAAAATGTTGTATTTTTTCTTCTCTTCCAAAATAAATAAATAGTAATAGAGAGAACAATACCTCCCATTCCTAAAATAACGCCTCCAAGAATATATTTCCCTTGGGCGTTAAAATCAAAGTCGCTATAAGTTAAGCATAAAATGACAATTCCTACTACAATTAAAAATAAGGAAAATATTAATAATAAAATTTTCATTTTATTATTCAATTAAAAATTTTTATTTAATTTGTTGCTTCATATACATCAACACTCTTGGATTTTTGAAGAAATTTATCTATATCTGTGGAATTTTTCTCAATTAATTTTAATTTTGTATCAAAAGGTAGTAAAATTTCATATTCATCGTGACCCGATATGCTTAAAAGTGCAAGCGCAGACATTCCTTTTTTTAGGATAATGTATGATTTACAACAATCATTACTTTGAAAACTGTTTGCTTTTACTAAATTTAAACTTGAACTTATAAATGTCTTACGAGAAGGCTTAAATTCTTGTTTTAGTCCTTTGTATACTAAAATATCTTCTGTTAATGGTGGTGCATTTTTTATAATCTCATTCATTTGTTCAATCATGATTGGATATATTTTTGTTAGATTTTCAGAAAGTTCATTATCGGTTGGTTCATTTCCATAAATGTTCTTGTAAATATTTTTCAAACAAGGTTTTGAGTTATAAAACAGATATTTTGGAATTGTCCCATATGCCAAGAATTCATTAATAGCTCTATATCCATTTCCTGTATATCCTTGTAAAAGACCATATTGTTCCGGATAATCTTGTTTTAATTGTCTAAGATAGGCATCCTGATCTAACAACCATTCAAATGGATATCTAAAATTTGTCGTTATATGCACTCTTCCATTGGCAGCATAAGCATGTCCCGCTCTTCCATATGGAACAATACTTTCATATATCTTTGAAAAATCAAGACGATTTCCTTTTACAATTAAATTTTTATTTTCTTCAAAAGAATTATTTGTGCTCATATTAGTTCCGTGATAATAATTAGATAAAGAAAGATCTTGAAAATCATCATCACCCTCTAACTGTGGTAACGGTCCATTCTTGAAAAAGTAATTTTCTAACTTTAAGTAATTTCTAAATCTTCTACCTTTTGCAAATAAATTGTCTTTAAAATTTTTATCATAATTGACATTAATATTCATTATTTTAGAAATTTGCGATTTATAATCTTCTTTGAATTTTTTTGCAATCAATATTTTACCTACTTTTCCATTTTTTGATACGCATTTATTTGTCGCTGGATTCAAAATTTGATCATCTTTACAAATTTTTTGTTTCTTTACTTTCGGTTTTTTTACTTGTTTTGGTTTTTCTTGTTTTTCCTTTTGCTTTACTTGTTTTGGTTTTTCTTGTTTTTCCTTTTGCTTTACTTGTTTTTTATCTGACTTCTTCTCAATTTCTTTTTTTTCACAATTTCCTGTTTTTTTATTTCTTCTGTATCCTTTTGGACAACGTTTTGGTTTTTTATTTTCTTTTGGTTTTTCAACTTCTTTTGGTTTTTGATTTTCTTTTGGTTTTTCAACTTCTTTTGGTTTTTGATTTTCTTTTGGTTTTTCAGCTTGTTTCTTTTCACAGTTTCCTGTTTTTTTATTTCTTCTGAATCCTTTTGGACATTTTGGCAACTTCTTTTTATCCATTTTTATTGAAATGGAAAAAAAAATTTTAATAATAAATATGAAAGATTTTAATTTGTATTCAAGTAATAAAAAGTCCATGATGCAATTAATATCAGTTAATACATACAATTTGATGTATGCAGCAGAACATTTAAAAGATGATAAAGAGGTCATTAATTATGCTATACAACAAGATGGTTATACTATTAAATTTGCATCCAAACGGTTACGAAATTACAAGCCCATTGTTCTTGAGGCAGTTAAAAATTGTGGATATGCGTACATGTTTGTTTCCAATGAAATGAGGAAGGATTTTGATGTCTTATATTATGCAATAGAAACTTATGGATTAAGTATGAATTATGCAGATATTACTTTAAAAGATAATTTTCTTCTTGCATTGAAATCAGTTCAAAAAAATGGAATTTCATTGGCATATATTTCTCCTCGTTTGAAAAAGAATAAATTTTTAATAAAAACTGCATTAAAAAATTGTCCATATTCTTTTTCTTATTGTTGTGAAACAGTAAAACAAGATAAAAATTTTGTCATGGAATGTTTAGATATTTCCTGTCATATTTATCATTATTTACCAGAACGACTTAAAATTGATTATCAAATTCTAAAAAAAGTAATAGAAAAAGACGCTGGGAAATTAATATTAGCACCGAGAATTATCTTGGAAAATCTGTTCTATGTCAAGGAAATTATTAAAAAATATCCCTATATTTACTATTATTTATCCATACAGGTTAAAAATAATGATAGTATTTGCGAATTGGTTTGTATAAAGGATCCCTTTATTTTTAAAAGTATTCCGAATCATCTTCAAAATAATTTTCAATTTATAACTAAAGTTGTAACAAAAAATCCAAGAATATATACATTTCTTTCAAAAAAACAAAAGGATAATAAAGAATTAATTTTAAAAGTATATCAAGAAGAAAAAAAAATAAAACATTATTTATCAAAAGAAATTTGTGAACAATTAATGGCAAAAGAAAACTTAAAAATTTTGAAAAATTTTAATACTGTTTTTGATGGATACGATATTTATGAAATTATTGAATCATTCTTGTTTTAAATTTATCGTCTACCCGATAAGACATCTATAATTGCTCCTGTTCCTTCAACTGCAGCAAGGGGTTTGTATTTGGATGTAAAATATAAATTAATTCCACTTAATGTTATGATAAGAACTGCAAACCCAATCATTACTCCTCCACCAACCATTTTTCCTGTTTTTTGATTATTTATGGAATCTTGTTTCATTTTCTCATCAGATGCGATAGAACTACTTGGAACAACCATTAATGCAATACCACCAGCTATTAGTGCTATACCAAACACAATGGCAACTACAAATCCCATAATCGCTGAAGCACGACCAACAACGGCTGTTCCTTGATATCCCTTTTTTAAACCTTTTTTAATCATTTTACGAGTGCTTTTTTTCATTTTTTATTAAAAAAAAGAAATTAAATTCTAATTTTTCGTTTAATATCATAAATTTTTTTATGATCATTAATAACATCCTTAAACCAATCTCGATACTTGTCATATTCTTCCAAGTAATGTTCAATAGTAATTGTTTCATTTAATAAACTACGAATTAAGTGGATTTGATGTCTATTATAGGTTTCAAGAATGGTATGCATTTCATCATTTTTACTTTTTTGTGTCAACAAAGTTTCATATTTTTTTTTTTGCGATTCTTCTGATACAAGAGAATTATATAAAAAAGAAAATATCTTTTCTCTAATATTTTGTTCGGACATTACAAAATGAGGAATCTCCGAATGTTTAATATGAGCAAGTGTACGATAACACTCAATCACTTTTTTACACTGAACGCTATCAGGAGAAGCTTGTTTTTCAATAAAAACTCTTAAATTGAATTCATGAGGTATTCTGTCTTCATTGCAAGCTTCATTTACATTCTCTTCATTTCCTACTGTATTGTTTCCATTAAACATCCATTCAAAATAGTGAGGATTATGAATTGTTCCTGTTTCGATTGTCCCTCTTGTCCAACTAAATGCCGTATTACAACTAACACACCACATCTGATCACAACCACTAATTTTATGAATACGAACACTACATTTTGGACAAGGACGAGTGTTTTTCTTCATTTCGTTCCAAGTTTCAATATCCTCTTGCTTACAAGAGTGTTCATCATTTTTATCCATATTACATTCAAGACAAGTTGTTTTTTTACAAAGAGGACACTCACCTTCTTTATTTAAGAAACCCTTACAATTTTCTGTAATACAAGGACGATTTTGGTAAGATGATTCTCTCTTTTTTTCCTTCTCGGTTGGACCTCCTCGTCTTAAATATGTATCTGCGCGATTGGTATTATGAATAAAATCCTGTTTCATTAAATAACAAATGTATCCATAACGATATTCGTCTTCGTCAATTTGTCTTTTT
>Ga0163109_10000843_pt1 | contig 24135 bp, 24 predicted proteins | sample CRUFie1St13metaG_FD_108704 | JGI IMG/M metagenome (GOLD analysis project Ga0163109, IMG submission 108704) | Marine microbial communities from the Costa Rica Dome - CRUD Field 142mm St13 metaG | ecosystem: Environmental > Aquatic > Marine > Oceanic > Photic zone | place: Costa Rica: the Eastern... | reverse complement strand
TTTACCAATATTTTTTTTATTAAATTTACCTTCCTTAATATCGTTATTCATTAAATCAAATAATTCAGAGAATGAACCGATCGGTGTTTCTAATCCAAATCGTGCAAGGTCCTCTGGAGGACACGGCGCAAAACCATATAAATCTAATATTTTTGAGAAATAATCAAATAGAACAATATATTCTGTATGTGTTTTATTAATTGATTCTTGGTAAATATCGATTTCTAAACCCAAACTGGATTCATCAGGTTTTACTTCATTACCATCAAATCTCTTTGTCATTTTCCATATTATTTCGCCTGTATTATTTTTTTTAACAATGGTTTCATTGGGATTCTTATCTTTTAACAAATCAAATATTTTACGACCATCATAACAAGTACCAATTACATAACCACCTACTTTACAATTTTCAGTTAAGTTTCTGGCAAATTCTAATAATGTATTTTTATCTTTAAAGAAATAATGAGTAGAGAATTGATTACTAATAACATTGAATCCTTTTTCAGCAATTCCATATAATGCGGCCACACCTTTACCTATTTCTTGTGGGTCTTTATTTCCTTCACCATATAAAGCTTTCATGATAAGTTTATTTTTTTCTTTAACGCCAAAAGCGGAACCATTTTTAATATTTTTGCCAGAATCACCAGAAAGAAACATAGCTTTTGGTATATAATTTTTTCTCTGTTTTTCTTTTAAATATCTTGCGCAAGCACCATCCAATTGATTTTCTATATTATCAACAGAATAATCAATACCAACAACAGCATTTAATTTGGCTTGAATCCATTTTGGTAAATCGCCAGCTTTTCCTACTGTCATATCCAATAAATTGTCATTTTGTTTTGAAATATGATTTATTAGTTTGAATTTAACATATCTATTGTGGAAATCTCTTAATGGTTTTGTGGTAGTAGATTTCTTGGTATTACTATAATATACGGTATCATCATCCATATAGTCAGGTATTTTTTTACCAGTGCGAATCATTTCTTCGGTGATAGGATTATTTATAGATTTCCAAACGCTATTAGCTACGAGATAATCATTACCAAAATTTCTATCACCTTTCTTATAAGCAGCTGTTTTATCGTTTCTTACTTTTATAGGGACCCATTGCCAATTTTTATCTTTAGTGAAATCAAATCGAAATTCAACAATCATGTCGCTTTCGAAAACTTCACTACCGTCTTCTATTTTCATATATTTCTTATTACCTTCTTTGGTTAATAGTATATTACAAGTATTAATAGGATAATCTGGTGTGGGGTCTATGGGATAAAACAATACAGGTTTATAATCTGTTAACTCCCTATAATTTCCAATTTTTTTGATGTTATCTCTAATTAAAGTATCCATAGGATTGAGAAATCCGTGTCGTTGTTGTGAATAACCTACTCTTAACTCTAATGTTTTATATTGCTTTATATTTTTACCAGAAATTGCATCACTACCTTTCTCAAAAATATTACCTACATAATCTTTAGTGCCTGTTTTTTTTGTTCTTACTAAGAAATCTATGGTATTATGAATAGGTGGCTTCCATTTAAAAGAATAATCCCATGTTTTTTGCGACGAATGATTCAATGTAATAGTATCCGCACCAACACTCTTATCAATAGGTGTAAATATTAAACCATCTGTTTCATATTCCATCGTTGCTGCTTTGTCCAAAACCATAGCACATTTTGCGAATATTGATTCTTGTAGATTATTTTCAAAATGTTTCGCTTTAATAATCATAGGTATAGGCTTACCATAAACTATGTTTGTAGCTTCCTCTTGTATTATTTGAACTAATTTTCTCATTTCTATAAACCTAAATTTATTTTTATCAATATCTGGACTTGTATAATTCATTTTATGTTCAATAACATCTGTGCTCATAAAAGGATATTGTCTGTAATCTTTTTTTCTGGCTACATATAAATCAAATATTAGAAAGTTATTTATAAAACTTCCATTTTTATCAAACAAAACAAGCTCACCATCAAATACAGTATTAAATACACTCTCATTCTTTATAACACATCCTGTAAATTTCACATTTAAATTAATATCAAGAAGATACATCTTTCCAATGTCATTCACATATAATAAATGTCTTTCACCATCTGCTTTATCTGTAACAGTATACAAATTATTTATATTTGGACCATTTTTATTATCTGTAGTCACGACGTGCTTCATTTCAAGACTAATTGTCGATGGACCAATAAAATTTTTTCTATTCTTTCTTTTATAATTTGACGGATCCTTTAATAACTGTTCTAAGGATATAACTGATTTCCTTTTACCTGTCTTGGCATCAGTTATTACTTTATTTATATATGTTAATTTAATATATTCTTTCAAAACCATTGTTTGTTCGTCATATTTTATAGGATAATTGGTAAATTGTAATCCAGACAAAACAACTTTACTATATCTTTTTACTAGAGTCATTACATATTTTATAAATGCTTGTTTTGGAGAACTTTCATAAGCAAATTTTGCACCAATCATTTCTCTCAATGCCTTTTCATTAAATTCCAATTCTATTTCATAATTTTCAGGATTATTAAACACATTTGAATCTTGGATATTATTTTCTTCAACGTATATGCTTCTATTACCTCTCTTTCTTTGTCTTGAAGTTTTTACAATAGAACAATGAATTTCGAAAGGCATATTTGGAATTTTAAATCTATATCGTTTTAAATATCTATAAATTTTCTTTGAAGATGGCCACTCCCTTAATACACTTAAAACCGCTTTATTATCGGGTTGTAATTTTTTTTCAAGTTTAAAATTAACTCTAAAATTACTATTTATAAAATCTACTGGTTTAAGGTATACATTCTTTAATTTTCCGGGTTCATTTGGATCCTTCACCCTTTCTTTAATAGGCAATCTTTTTTGAATTAATTCTATGTGGTCAGGTATATTAACAGTATCAAAATAGTCTGTTTTACAATATTTTTGTATATTGTTTAATTCATTAATTTCAACACGAATAAATGATTGGTTAAAATATCCACTCTTTCCTCTTGTCATTGGGTTTATTCTTAACATATAATCTCCTTCAGTATTTAACAATAAAAATCCCATTGATTTTAATTTATTCATGACATTGTTGAATTGATTCTTTGTAATGTTATTCTCACCTATTCCATATCTTAATTCCAATTCTTTTTCTTCATCTACAGATGGATTGTGTACATAATATTTATCTAATAAATTAATTAATTTTTCTTGTGGTGTTATTTCTTGATCACTCATTATATATAAAATAGTACATTATTTTAAATATATTCAATTTTATAATATATTTTCTTGAATTAGTGCGTATAATTTGTTTTTTGTAAACTTTTTTTGTCCAACATATTGATATTTTATTTTTAATTTATCGCAAATTTCTTCCAATTCAGGTTTTTTATAATTAGTTATTGGTTTTAATGGTTTATTAAGATTATCGATAGTTATTAATTTTTTAAAAGATTTTTCTTCTGGTTTATTATCACTTACCCATAAATAATATTTATCTTCTTTCTTTTTTACGTAACAATACTTATCTAAATCTGTATTTATTAGTTTCTCATAATAAAATTTATCATCACTATAATAAAAATTTGTTTCATTTATTATTAATAATGCTAAAAAAGTGTTAATATTTATATTTGAATCATTGCATAAATTATCTTCAACATTTCTATATTTTATTTTATGATTTTTTAATATCTGCTTTTTCTCACGTACCTTATAAACAAGCTCCATCTTTATTTTACTTTCCTCCTGATAAGCATTGTTACCAAGAAAATGGTATGATTGTTGTCCATTATTAAGTATGTGATAAAACCAAATTAATGTATCGCAATTTTTATCAACAGTAAAAAAATTCTCTTCATTATTTTTTTTCATTACTGTCTTCTTTTCTTTTTTTTCGGGTAATTTCTTTTTATTTGAATAATATTTTTCTTTTAAAATATTATTTATATTGTTATTATTGAGTGAATAGGAACGTATTTCTTTTAGATTCAACATTGGTTATTAGATAATACCACATTTTCTTTATTATCTTTTTTTTTATTATTAAAAAAGGCATTATTAAGATCTGTTTTCTTTTTTTCTACAGCTCCTAAGGTTTGCTCCTGAACATTAATATATTTAATAAAATTATTTAATTTTGTAAAAATAGTATCGTCAAAATTATTCATATTTATAAAACAACCATTTCTGTTACTTGAAACATGAATATTATTATTTTTAAGAATTTCTAAAATTTTTGGATGATGAATTGAATCCATTTCTTCTATAGTTTTTTTCAATTCTTTCAACTTATTTATATGTTCAATATTCTCCATTTATAAAAAATATAATAAATATATTTATATTGAAATTTATTTATCTAATTTATCACTTGGAACATTACAACTTGATGAAATATTTAATATCTTATTACCATTTTTATCTCTTTTAGTTTTACATAACTCTCCCAATATAGATATAGATTCATCATTCAATTGATATCTTATACCTATAACCTTAATAATTATATCTTCTCCTTCTTTTGTTATTTCTGTATAACTCTTATCCTTGATATGATGTTCTCTCGCTATAAAAACCACAATTGGTGATTCAAAAGACTTAGCACCATCACCTTCTTTATCCGTACAGTTTTCTTTATTATAAATCGCTCTAATACCTGCTTTTGTTATATTGCATACCGTGCATCTTATTCTCATACCTTCAACTGGTTTACATAATTCACATTTAAAACTAACATCAAAATCAATATTTGGACCGCTTGCTACCCCAGCTGAATAACTTAATATATTTATAGACCCCCTTTTAATATATCCTTCGCTCGCACAACGTCCTTCTAAATTTCTTGAAATAAGTTGTTTAAGTATATCTTCAATATTCTTACCTATTGACTTAAAAGGAACAACTACTTTTCTTGTTAATATATTTTCCATGTAAATTCCATACTGTTTTTTCCTCGATGTATTGGCAGACATTATATATTAGATATATAATGTTTTTATATTCTAATTCAATTTTATTTTACAGATTCTTTTTGATATTCATTTTTTATTTTTGGCAATTCAGGTATTCCATATAATATTGATTCTAAGCAATTAAAAAACCATTTCTTTCCATCTTTATTTATATCATCAAAATATCTCAAAATATATTCGATCATAAAACATATATGAGAAGGTTTTATACCTATATATTTTGATTCCCATCTATCATACTCATCTTTAAATTGACTTCTTTCCTTCATTTCATTTATTTTTCTCATCATATCATCTTTATCTTCTGAATCCTCTGCTATTATATTCAATATGCTATCCATTTTTCTTATCAACATTTTTTTATTACCAACATTATTATCGCATCTCGCACCCTTATTTACTCTTTTTGTTGTCATTATTTTATATCTAAAAACAATGTCATCTCTCCTACTTTCATCTATATAACTCGAAAATCCTATTAATACTTTTGCTATTTCACCAATTTCTATATATTTTTCTTTCTCAGCAAGATATTTTTTCAAATAAAACATATGTAATGATTCATCAATCTCTTCGTATTCACCCTGATCGTTCTTTTTCACTACAGATATATGTCCTCTTGTCCCATTATCTTCTTTATTAAAATCACTTATTACACAAAATCTACCATTCATAAAAATATATGGTTCGAAGTATTCGCTTATTATTTGTTTCACATTTTCTTTGTACGATTCATTATTCGTTTTATAAAAATCATCCTTTTTGTAATTATTCAACAAAACTAATTTTGATTTAAAATTATCATTTAAATTATCGATTAATCTTTCCACAGAATATTTCATTAACTTTTCTCTTGGTATGCCTAAATAATCATTTAACATAGTAATAATAAAGGAAATATAATAATAATATTTTAAACCAAAGTTTGTATCTTGAGTTTCCGGTCTATTATTCCATGAATTATAATCACCTTCGAACTTATTATCCATAAACACATAATCTAATTGTTTTAAAAAACTTGAAATAACATCTACCTTCTTTTGACTGTCTTCCTTATCTAATTCTTTTAATTCAAAAGTTAAACTCTGTGGTTTATGTGATTGTGGATGTCTTCTTTGATATGTCGTTAATGTTTCCATATCTATTTCCATAGGTTGAAACAAATACAATTCTCCTATATTTATTAATCTACCTTTCCTACCTATATTATCTTCTATATATTCTGTTTTATCATTTATTAATATTGATAAAGCGTTGTATATCTCATCCAATTTATAGTTTCTTCTTGTATTAATTGATTTAATCAAATCTTTTTTTTCAAAAACATACTTTTCTTTGAATAATCTCTTAATAATTTCTATTATTTTTGTTACTGTTAATACTATATATTTATCATTGTAGGTATAAAGACTTTCTTTATAATCACTCTTATTGAATTCGGGTTTACATTTATAATTACAATCCATAAAATCGCATATTTGACTATTATCACTATGACCTATATTAAAATCTATTTCGTCCCCATTTGCTAATATAATCTTTCTATTCAAATTTAAACTACTTTTTGTTAATTTTTGTTGATTTTCATTTATTAAACAATCTATGGCTGTTTCTTTTAAAATTCTTGAAACTTTACCACTTAATTCTGATTTTTTCTCTGCTGTTCTATACAAATATAAATCAACAGCTTCTTTATTATCCGTTAAACCATAAGTTCCATGCATACATATTAATACATTTCTCATTTTAAAATCTAAATTACAGTGACTTTGATTTCTAATTGCTCTACCTTCGATTTGTCCTGTTCTATTCAAATTATACCAAGCATCTAATATATGAACTTGTCTTATATTGGCAAAATCTAAACCTTCCGAACCTGCCAACGATATTATCACAACTTTTATTATACTTCCATCTTTATTTTCAGGACTATTACATAAGTTCATTGTGCTTTTCAAATCTTTATTTAATTCTTTCTTACCCGTTATCATTATATATTTACCTTTATCTGAAGGTTTTGCGTTTTTCATTAACGAGCCACCCAATTTATTATAACCGGCTTCTTCTAATGCAAGAGCAATTGGAATACAACCACCTTCTATGTATTGTGAATATACCAATACAATTCCTTGAGATTTTTTGATTTCATTTATTATTTTACTTATTTTGCCACTATATTCTCTTAGTGACTCTTCTTCAAAAAATCCTTCGTAACCTTCCTTATATTCAAATTCACTCAACATTGACTGATTGTATTTCATTATTTTTTTTAATCCATTTTTACCATACTTGTTTTTGTAGTCTCCCTCAATTGGAAAGCATATATTTAACATCTGTGAAGCTGAACTTAATATACCAAAGTTGAAAGATTCTTGTTCTTTCAATATTATACCTTTTTCTATTGAATGTTTTATATAATCTTCGTAAATTTCTTTTTGTTTATTTCCAATTTTTGTCATAAAAATATCCAAGTATTTAATACCTCTCTTACCTATTTCATCACCTTTACTTCTATCGTATGTAGTTGGTATTATATAATCATTTAACTGTTTTTCTGGATAAAAAATCTCACCGTTTAATGCTTTTTCTTTTGTCAATAACTCCAAAGAATTATTTTTATACGATATAGCTGAATCTTTTGGATAAACTCTAAAAGGAAATAAGAATGGATCTTCACCTTGGACAAATGAAACATATCCTCTTGATTTTTGTATCAATATATCTCTACCTTTTTCGGTTATTTCACCATTTTTATTAAATATATCTTTCTTATTAATTGAATATCTATTATCATTTAAATTCATCAAATTAAGTAACCATATTATCTCTGTATAATCATTATACATTGGTGTTCCTGTTAATAATAATAATTTTAAATTATCTGCGTATTGAACTAATGTTTGGAATGCTTCTGTTGTACTTTTTGCATCTATTTTTGCCAAATCCCCGGATTTATCATCAGGGTCATCTCTTATATTATGAACTTCATCAATAATTATTAATCTATCTGAATACATATCTTTTATTGCATCTATTTTTCTTTTTCTTTGTTCAACGTTATCTCCATATTTATTTATTCCTCTTTTTGTTATTTCTCTTTCTATCTGTCTCGCAAATTCTAAGTAAGCCATAAATTCATAATTATCTTTTATTATTCTTTTTACTTGTTTTACAACGTGTTCTCTATCTAAATTCATCATATTCATTGGATTCACTTCTTTTATAAATTTATTTCCTGTGCATGATTTCAAGTTCCAAAGTCCTCCAACCTTCTTCAATTTAGTTTCATCGAATAACTGTTTTTTATAATTTTCCTGTACATATTTGGATGCTACAATTATAATTTTTTTATCTATTCCCATTTGATTAGAGTATGTTCTGTATTCTTCTGCTACACCAATTGAAGAACACGTTTTCCCTGTTCCCAAACCGTGGTATATTAATAAACTATTATATGGTGTTTGAAAAGATAAAAAATTTTTTATAAATTTTTGATGTGGTAGTAATTCAAATTCAAAATTTTTACATACTTTTTCTGTAGTTTCTTCTATATTATCTATATTTTCACGTGTTCTTTCTGTATATTCATTGCCATCTTTGAACTCTTTTTTTTGATAAATTTTACTATTAAAATTGGGGTCTTCTAATAAAGGATACATTTCATTATCATTGCCATGTTTGGGCTCGCTAAGTTCATTTGTTTCTTCTTCCTCTTTACATTTTAGATACTCGTTATAGTATTGGTCATCTTTGTCAATATATTCACCCATCGCAAGAAAATCTTTCATTTCAATCAATAAATCTTTACAACTAAGTTTTGGTTTTTTAATTTTTTCAGTTTTCTCTTTTTTTTTTCTACAACTTACATTTCCATCTCCTTTCACTATTTTTTCACAGTTTTCTTCATCATCTTCTTCTTCATTTTCAGTTTTTACACATCTCTTATTATCATTTAATTTACAATATTTTTTTTTCGTTACATTTTTCTTTGTTTTTTCTTTGACTTTACGTGTTTTCTTTGGTTTCTCTTTTTTTTTAACTTCTTTTACTTTTTCTTTTTCTTCATCGCTCGCATCTTCCTGTTCGTCGCTCGCATCTTCCTTTTCTGTATCTTCCGCATTTATAACTTTCACAATTTTTTCACGGTCATTTTTACCTAAGATAGACATAAATTTTCCATTTTTACTTTTATATTTTAAAAACCCATATTTTTGACCCGTCATCTTTTTCTTTTCTTCTTTTCCTTTTCTTTCGGGGTTTAATAACGTAATTACCCAATCATTTAAATTTTTTTTATCATCAGTATTGTGAACAAATTTATCATTGTTTTTTAATATATTTTCCATTGTATCTTCATCTAAATGTGGAATACTAAAATAGATAGTTCCATCGTTTGACCCAGGTTGATAGTCTTCTAACTTAAATTTTAATTTTATAATAACACCATCATACCTTTTTTCAAAATAAATATTGTCTTTCAAATATTCCCTATAATCATGTAAAAATTTATCTACTTTTCCACCACCTTTCAATATATTATGATTACTCATCATTAATATATTATGAGATTAAACTATATTTATGTATTATTTTATCGATGTTTTTAATTATTTCAATCTTTTCTAAATTATAAGGTCTTATATGTTTTAAACATTCTTGATATGTCAGCCACTTCATATTGCTAACCTCACTTTCCTGATAATTATTCAAGTTTTCATTATCTCTTAGATACACGGCTAAATAGTATTTGTGTTTATAGCATTTATAATTTGAACCCATGAATATTTCTTCATATGGCATTACATTATTAATTATAATATAATCTTTTTCGTTATATCCTGTTTCTTCATTAAATTCTCTTATTGCACAAACATTGTCTGTTTCCATATAGTTTCTCCTTCCTTTTGGAAATCCCCATTCGGGTGTTAGCCATTTCGTATCACTTTCTTTTATCAAAGTTTCTAAGCTATAAAATTCTTTCTCAAACATATAAATCCCTTCTTTTATTTGTTGAAATTTTTGTCTTGATTGTTTTTCTTCTTGAGCATATTGCATTCTTGTAAAATTACCCCATAAATCACTCCATAATTCGTTAAAACTCATTGTCATCAATTTTTCTTTTTCTTTTAATGTCATTTCATTTATTATGTTTTGTATATATTTCTTATTATACAATGGATATTTCCCTCTTATGAAGTCAACATATCCTAAAGAATCCTTACGACATATAGTTAGGTATTTGACTTCTTTATTTCTTATATTAATGCATATTATTCCTGAACTGGTAATAGGTTTCTTACAAGTATGAAAAACATGTCCCATTTTACCACAATTATTACAGAATTGATAGTTTTTACTGTTCATTATATGTTTAAATTAAATTGTTTTTATATTGTTTGGTATATAAATGGCATCTAATAAAAATAAACAAAAATTAGATCCCCAGGTGTGGTATCCTTATTTTAAATTTACACTACAAACTATTGGAATGACATATCCAAATAAACCAAATGATGTAACAAAGAAAAAATACTTTACGTTGATTCAAAATCTACCATTTTATTTTCCAATAGCTCCTATGGGTAAAAATTTTAGTAAATTATTAAATCAATATCCTGTTCAACCCTATTTAGATAGTAAAATGAATTTTTCTAAATGGATTCATTATGTAACAAATAAATTAAATGAAGAACTTGAACTACCAACGAATACATTTTATGAAAGTTTAGAGGAATATTATGATAAATACAAACCGAAAGAAGTTGTGGAGCAGGAATTTTTTAGAAAAAAGAAAAAATATATATTTGCTGGTGTAGGTGCGATTATGATTTTTGGTATTTATTGGATGTATAAAAACTGAAAAAAAAGCACCGCGTTATAATTTTATCTTAATAATTTATATATGTCACAACAACCAAAACAACCAAGGCAATCATTAGAAAAACAAGCACTACAAGCTTCATTGAGAAATCCACGTAATCTCGAATCCACCGGTAAATCAAAAATTCAAAGAGAAGAAAATGAAAACCCTTTTAAACCTTCTTTTAGAGTTGATAGTCGGGCTGCTCACGATAGAATGAGTGTTTTTTTGGAAAAATACAGGAGAAATAAACCTAAACAGAATGTGGGTGGTAAAAAAAGAAAAAGACGACGTACAAAGAAAAAGCGTAAGAGGCGACGTACAAAGAAAAGGCGTAAAAGTAGAAGAAGAAAACGTAGAAAAACTCGTAAATAATATAATCTTAATAATTAATATATGTCTACTCTACCACCATCACCAGAAAAAGCGCGTAAAAAACTGATAGAAATAGCAACGCAAAAATTAGAAGAAGAAATAAATAATTATGTGGAAGACGCTGAATATTGGGATGATGATAACAATGGGAGGCCTGTTGTTTCTAAAAAAAAGTTAGATGATATGATTGCTAAACTTGATGAATTAAGAGGTAAGATAGGAGGGGCTACAAGAAGGCGTAAGAGAAATAGAAAGAGAAAGACAAGAAAAAGAAAGAAAAATAAATCAAAAAAGAAGAGAAGGCGTAGAACTCGTAAATAATTAATATTAATTATGTAAATTATTATTAATGTATAAACCAGATAAACCATTCTGGCAAATGAATATAAAAGAACTTCAGGAATACGTAAATAAATTTAAAAGTACAAAGAAAAGGAAGTTTTATTATCGTAAAAGACTAACAATTAAAAAAAGATATAATAAAGGTAAAAAAATAAAAATTAAATTAAGACAGACAAGAAAAAATATAAATGAAACATATGGATAATAGTAACAATAATATCAGATTAGAAATAGAATTAACAAATAGGGAAAGAGGTGATTCGGTAATAAGAGATGACATAGAGACAGCTTTAGAAATACATATAAAAAAAAATGAAACAATAAAAGAAAAAGAAATAGATAAATGTGTGAAATATGAATGGACAATAAAAATAGTTTTGGGAATATTAGGATTTTCTTTTATTATTGGAATAGTATATTTAATTGGTTATGGATTGATAAATTTTATTCAATCATTAATAAATTATTAACATAATATATATGAGAATAGAATACTGGATATTTTTAATAACAGGATTTTTAATTTATGATACATACCATGATGGACAATATTCAAAATACTTATTATCAGGGAAAAAATACTATAAAATGATAATGTATGCATTTGTAGGAATATCATTATGGTCATTTATGAAAAAACATCCAAATGAATCTCGAGGTTTATTAAGTAGAGCAACAGATATAATAAAGTATGTTCCAATTGACACCGAAGCGAAAGACTTATTAACGCCTATATTTGATTTTACTTCGGCAAGAGATGGAGCGAATTCGATGATGCCACAATATTCCAGTCCACAAATGAATAGAATGATGAGTTCAGGAACAAAAACGACTCAAAGACGTGTTGTAAGTGAAACAAAAAAGAAATATATAGCATCACAACAAAATTGGAAATGTAAAAAATGTAATGAGCAATTATCTTATACGTTTGAAGTTGATCATAGAATTCCATTAGAACAAGGTGGTTCAAATCATGTGACAAATTTAGATGCTTTATGTGTTGGTTGTCATAAAGAAAAAACATTAGAGAAAAATTTATTTTAAATTAATATTAATTTTGAAATATTAATGTTCATAATTAATATACTGTAATGGCGATTGCTATGATATATTTTCTTTGGATATTAGGGATTTTAGTATTATTTGGTTTTCTATATGGAGTATTTATAAATACCAAACCAAAAGATAAATTTAGATTACAAATGGCAGGATATACGTTTGTGGAAAGTTTAAGTTTTATAATAATACCGGTATTGTTTATTTTAAGAAGGTTGGGGAGAGTATTTTTATACCTATTTCCATTTCACAGAATAGAAAAGTTTTCAGAGAAATTTGGAACTAATGTGGATGGAAATGATGCTTGGAGAGCAAAAAATAGATTAACAACATTTATAATAGGATTTGTTTCTATATTATCATTAGTGGTTTTTCATGTATTTATATTTAATAAAGATAGTTTATTAGGATTACCATTACCAAAAAAGGATTCATTTGGCGATTGGGGGACATATGTAGCATTTGGATTATTATTTTTATTGGTGTTATACACATTTTTTATATATTACAAGGGAACTCGAGACAAAATGAATCCTGAAAATATATTTCCATCTAATAAACCATTTAGGGAACAAGCGAGTTGGACTTTAAAACGTTCGGCTAAGTTTATGAAAGTATTAATAGTTGTTATTGGTATATTAGGATTGCTATCAGGTATGCTTTATCTTGCAATGACAAATCCTGAATGGGGAGGGGTGATATCACATTTATTGATGGTTATGACAGGAATAGTAGTTTTAACGATTGTATATTTTGCTATAAAAGATTTGAAGGTGATACAACAAATAATGAAGAATAAAGTGGTGCAATTTATATTTCACTTAGTATTTTTAATACCGTGTGTATTAATTGAGGTTGTCAATTACATATATCAAGAATTAAAACATACACCGCAAACAATATACAATATATTAATTTTGGAAATTGTATTTATAGCACTTTATTTTGTTATACCGATACTACAAAAGAAGTTTTATACTTATATACCATTTGTAGAAGATCAAACTGAAGTTCAGAAAGCAGAATTAAAAACTATTTTGGCGGAAAAAGTGGAATTACAAAGAAAAATAAGAGAAGAAAAGAAAAAAATTACAGATAAATATCCAGAGTTGAATTCGAGAACTTTTTTTGAAAAGATAATGAATGATAATTTAACATTAGAACAGAATGAAGTTACTTTAGATAATCATATAATATCCTGTATGATTTACAAATGTGGTCCAATAAAAACAGGGAGTGAGAAGGGTGCATTAATTGAAAATCTGGATGAGTATAAACGACAACAGGGTAAGGATAAATTGATTGAAATTAAAGAGAAATTGAAAGGGATAGGTGATGATGGTGTAATTCAAAATATAGCGAAATATAAATCAAGAATAGCAGATTTAGATGCAAATGAAAAACAATTAGAGAAAATGATAAAAAATGGTGAGGGTTCTTTGGTTTCAAAAATTATACAAATGAAACCTATTTACATTGGTAAGAAATTATTGAAGGCAACATACAAAGAGTTAAGAAGTGGTGGTATATTAATAACAGGGGATATAAGATATAATTATGCAATAAGTTGTTGGTTTTATTTACATAGCAACGCACCAAATTTTTATAAAGATAAATATTATTCGATAATAAATTACAGTGAAAAACCTAATGTATCTTATAATCCGGTGAAGAGTAAATTAATGGTGCGTGTTCAGGTAGATGAATATGGTGATAAATATAGAGAGTTTTTATTTGACAATATAAAATTACAAAAATGGAATAATTTAGTAATAAATTATGGTAATGGAGTTTTAGACATATTTATAGATGCAAAATTGATAGGTTCGTTTCCACAAGTTATACCATATTTATCAAGTGATAATTTAACAATAGGGGATGATAATGGATTAAATGGAGGAATATGTAATGTAGTGTTTTTTAATAACATATTAAACAAAGAAAGAATACAAATGAACTATGATTATTTAAAAAATAAAAATCCACCTATCTTATAAATTTATCTAAATCTATATTATATTATGGAAACGAAACAAATTCTGTTTTATTTAATCATCGCAGTTTTAGTGTATTTGATATATAACTTCTTTTTCAAAGATCACACAGTTGTTGATTTGGCGGGTATGCATAACGCAAAAGTAGCTCTTCCAATTAAGGCAGATAAATTGCCAAGTTCTGGTCAGTCTCAAGATTATACATTTAGTGTATGGATATATGTAAATACTTGGTCTTACAAATATGGAAAACCAAAGACTATTATAAAAAGGTCACACTCAGATGGAGGGGGTCCAATCCCTGAAATGTTTTTAATGGGAAATACTAACGATTTAATGATAAAAGTGTCTACATATCAAAGTGGAAGTACAGGAGCAGGTGGAAATGAAGATGAATGTACGGTAAAAAATATACCATTACAAAAATGGGTTCATATATTGATGTCTGTGAATAATAGAACAAATGATGTTTATATTGATGGTAAATTAGTATCAACGTGCATGCTTCAAGGTGTAGGAATGAATGATAAAAACGCATCAATGCTATTATGTCCGGATGGAGGATTTTCAGGTTACACATCAAAATTGAGATATTATGCCAGAGCTGTAAATCCAAGAGAAGCTTATGAGATTTACAAAGAAGGTTTTAGTGATAGTTGGTTAGGAGAAAGTGCAAGTAAATATAAATTGAAGTTAGCATTCTTTAGCGATGGAACTGAAATGAATAGTTGGAGTATTTAATTACGATAAATTATGATAATGAATATATTTAATATCATAATTAATATATATATATGTCATACTCAAGTTTTTCAAATAATTTTGGGGTTGCTAAGGATTTAGGGGGTGCCGCCGGAGCCGCATCGGGAACAATGACCGGTCAATTCAATAAATTTAAGAGTAATAAATATGTTAGTGGTGCTACAGATTTTTTAATGTCAAATTCGGCTGTAGCAAAATTTTGTTTTTTAATTTTAACTGTTCTTTTATTTGTATTTGCTATGAGATTAGGAAGTAGATTATTATCTTGGATATTCGCGCCATCACCAAGTCCATATTTAATAAATGGAATGAAATCCGCAAAGAAAATGGCAAGAGTAATTCAAGATCCAAGAGATAGAGATTCCATACCATTATTGCGTTCCGATAATGAAGTAGAAGGAACAACATTTACATATTCAGTTTGGATATATATAGAAGATTTAGCAAATTATAGAAATGGGAAAAGAAAACACATATTTTATAAAGGTTCTGAAAAAATTGGTGGAACAGCGGAACACCAAATGCCAGGAGGAGAAAAAATAAATGTGGAAGATATTGCTTATCCAAATAATTCACCAGGTTTATTTATTGCGGAACAAGATAATTCATTAATTGTCACAGTAAACACATTTGACCATATTTTAGAAGAAGTAACAATACCAAATATACCACTAAATAAATGGGTTAATGTTGTTATTAGAGTATCAAATTTAAATTTGGACACATTTATTAATGGTAACATAGCAGTAAGGCATAGACTAAGAAGTCCTGTAAAACAAAATTACGGTGATGTTTTTGTTAATGCCAATGGTGGATTTGATGGTATGCTTTCTTCATTAAGATACTTTAATCAGGCACTGTCATCTGCTGAAATTATGGATATTGTTAGAGCTGGACCAAGCTTAAAAATGGATAAGTCGATGAATATATTCCCACCATACTTTTCTATGAGATGGTTTTTCAGGGACAATGATCAAAGATTAGAATAATTAATTATAAATGATTATCTATAATTAATTTATTTCCTTAAATTTGGATTTACACATAGGTCTCTTGTAGGGAAAATATCACCACTCATACATTTATCGTCTTCATCAATTTCAATACAAGTTCTTTTTTTATTTAAAGTACCAACATAACAATATCCAGCTTTTTTTGCCATTTGAATATCTGCTTCATTAGATAAATCGGGTGATGGTGTTGGTTCATTTTTTTTTCTTGGTTCATCTAAAGCCTTTTCAATTGGGTCTGGTTTATATTCATCTTTCTCTTTTTTTTCTTCTAAAGCATCTTCGATAGGGTCTTCTTTTTGTTCTTCTTGATTTTCACTACCGTCACCAAATATTTTAGTATATAATGTTACACCTTCGGTCATATAAAAGTAAATATTCAAACCTAATAAAATAATCAATATTAATATTAATGCTATTTTTACATAATATAAAGCATCGTTAGAACTTGATGAACTTCCTTCCTTAAATACTGTAGGTTCTGAAAATAGTGTTGGGTCAGGAGCTGCTGTTTTTAATACGGGTAATATTTTTGGGTCTAATTGTTGAGTAGCCATTATTATAATATTTATAATTATAATAATATTATTTCACGAGTATTTCCTAAATTATTTGAAGGTTTTGCATCCACAGTTAGGGTCAGTTTGATGTAATAATAAAAAAGAATGTAATGATTTTCCAATACGTGGGGCTAATCCGGCTTTCGCACCAACACCGTATGTTACACCATTAATTACAAGTTTGTCATTAGCAGTAGCTCTTGCTGCTCTACGTCTTTTATTGCTTGGATTTACAGGCATTATACATTAAAGCAAGAAAAAAACTATTTGTTCCTTGGAACCATGTTGGTTAATTTACTCATTTTATCTAATTTATCTAAGGTTTTTTCTAAATTACCCGAACTTAAGCTATTATTAAATAAATAATCTGTAGCAGGTTTGATTTCGTTTTTTTTTATTATTTTATATATCATATCTATTTTTGTAGTTATTTTTTTTATATGCTCTTCATTTTTAATGAGAGGTATTTTCGTATCAAATGGTTCTGTTAATAGTGATATTGCAAAATATATCATATATTTTCGTCTTTTTTTACAACCAGGTTGATATTTTACACAAAACAAATCATTAATGCTTTCAATTATTTTTTCTATTCCGTTACCTCTCTTATTTGTTTCATTTAATATAACATCCCATATAATCCATATAATATCTGTTCGATGTTTATTTTCTACATTGTAATTTCTTGCACCACCCATTAATTTTAAATTTTGATTTTTTTTACATAAACTTTCAAATCCCGTTATCCATTCTACCCAATAATATGCTTCTGTTGAGTTACTTTGTCTCTTTGTTATATGATAAGCAAGTTCATTTATTGCTATAAATAATTCTTTTGGGTCATCTTTATGTCTGAAAATTTTATGTGCATATAAAATACTTTCAGCTTTTAATCTGCTTGTCATATGAGTCGATAAATATTCTTGTTCACTTATCTTTGGTGAATCATAAGAATTCTTTTTTTTAGATTGACATATAACACATATAATTTCAGCAAATAATCTTCGTATTTTAATATTATTTCTCATTTTTAATTCATTACCTATATAACCTCCATTTGCTATATTTTTAAAATCATTAAATCTTAAATTTAAATATGTTGGTAATAATGGATTACCTAAATGTATATTATTGCTCATAAATAAAAATAATATTTCCCATAATTCTAAATAATGACCGGCACATATAAATTCTATTGACCAATAACACGCATCTTCTATTTTACCTGCTTTTAAATATTTTAGTAATTCTTTTTTAGCGGCACTTTTTTTATAATTTGAAAATGTTATTCCCTTAAATTCTTTTTGTGCCCTCTTATCATTTATTTCATTATCATTCATATTATATTTTATTAAAAAAAATATAACTTTATTCCTTAATTAATAATGTTGTTATTTAATATATGATAAAAAGTATCAAAGCCGGATTTAAACAATTAAAATCATTTTATAATAAATCTTCCTTATGGACAAAAATAATTGTTTTTGTTATAGTGGCTCTAATTTTTACAAAAATCGCTAACGATAACACACCACATATGGAGGGGTTTTCACAAAAACGCAAATTTGTTATAAAAAACAATAATGAATTGTATGATGACTTTTACTGTTCTGTTTATGACCAATTATTATACGATACAAATAAAAACGATTTTGAGGTTACACAGATACACGATATATGTAAAATTGATGAAACAAGTAATGTATTAGATTTAGGGTGTGGTAAAGGACATTATGTTAATTTTTATAATAAAAAGGGTGCTTCATGTGAAGGACTTGACAAATCGAAAGCAATGATTAAAAGTTGTAGGAAAGCATATCCATCTTGCAAATTCAAACTTGGTAAAATAGAAAACGGCATGTTATATGGTCCAGATACATTTTCTCACGCGATATGTTTATACTTCACCATCTATTATGTCAAAGATAAAAGAAAATTTTTTGAAAATGTTTATAAATGGTTAAAACCTGGTGGTTATTTAATATTACATATGGTTAACCGCGACCAATTTGACCCAATTATTCCTCCCTCAAATCCATTATATATTGTTAGCGCGCAAAAATATGCAAAAGAAAGACTAACTAAATCGCAAGTAAGATTTCAAGACTTTGATTACAAAGCTAAATTTTCTTTGTACAAGAATAGAAATATTGGTAAATTTGAAGAAACATTTACAGATGACGCAACAAAACACGTTCGTAAAAATGAACATACTTTCTATATGGAATCTCAAAAAGACATATTATCAAAGGCAAAAAAAATAGGATTTATTTTAGAAGGACACGCTAATATGGTAAAATGTAGATACGAATACCAATACTTATATTTTTTAAAAAAACCAAACTAATATTAATTATAAATAATTATATACATAATTAATATATGAAAAAAATAAGAGGCACAATACAATTTAGTTCTAAAGATTTTGCGAAAAATATTAAACAAACATTATTAGGACCAAAATTAGATAAAAAACATATTGGAAATTATGGAAACTATCTTGATGATTTGAAAAATTTTATTAGTAAAAAGACAAAAATAAAGAAAGTTCCAAAAAAAGAAACGCATAAAAAGAGTTCAAAAAGGCATAAAAAGAGTTCAAAAAGAAAAAAAATCCGCGATGATGGAGTGACAACCCCGCTCGACGTGGCCTCTACAAAACTTACTTTAAGGGCTATGGATAATTTGGCGATGATGAGTGGTGGTAAAAAATCGCGCAGAAAGAGAAGAAAATCAAAGAAAAGAAAAACGCGTAAAAGAAAGAAACGCACGCGTAGAAGAAATAGAAAAAAACGCTAAATTAATATTATGATATTTTACATAATATTAAGCATAATTATATTAATCATAATTGGCTATATAACTTATAAGGTAAAATATGGTTATTGGACAAAACAACCAGTATTTCACTATCATAATATTTTTTACTGGTATAATCCACCAGGTGTAATTGAAAAAGGCAATGTTGAAATTTCAAAATATTATAATCCTCAAATAGAATTTATAGAAAGCGATAAAATAACAACTGAAAAAAAAGAACTATTTGCGCTATTGTTGAAATCACACTTTATGCCTTATAAAGGAGAAAAATACGCACCTACTACAGAAGGTGTGATGAATAGTTTTCAGGGTCATAATAGACCATGTTACATTGCGTTAAATTATGATAAAAATACATTAATTAGTGCGTTAGCAACTATCCCTATAAATATATATTTTAATGGTAATAAACAGGAAATATATTATGCTGATTTTTTGTGCGTTCATCCAAAGTATAGAAAACAAGGAGTTGCGCAAAGAGTAATAAACACGTTAACTACAAATCACAGACTAAAAGATAAAGCAAATAATAGGGATACAAGTATTTTATTTAAAAGGGAAGGTAAATCAATGTTAATAGTTCCTTTAACAATATATAAAAACTATGTATTTGATATTGTAAATTGGGACAAAAATGTTAATTTCAATGATTTCCCATTTATACAATTAATTAAATTAACAAAGCAAACAGCACATTTACTATTAGAATTATTGAAAAAAAGTGTCTATAAATTTAATTGTGTTATTGCACAAGATATGTCTCATATTATGTATCTATGTCAAAAAAATGAATTTATTATAACATTATTGTTGATAAACAAAAAGGCAGTTGGATTTTATGTTTTTAGAGATCCTTACATAACCTATAATGGAAATAAAAGCATAGAAATGATAGCATCATATAATGACGACACAACAAATGAAATATTTGCATTGGGTTTCTTAAATAGTATAAAATATTTGAATAATAGTACAAAGAAAATTATTATGACTGATTCTGGTCACAACAATATAATACTAAATATTATATTGAAAAAATATGAGATAATCACTATATTAATGGGTTCTTACTATTTTTATAATTATGCCACACATCCTCTTATGAGTTATGATGTATTAAGTTTGGTTTAACGTGTATATTTTCCAGCTCTTGCAAATGAATCAACAACAAAAATAACAAAAACGCCTAAAAATAAATACAAAACCAATTCTTCTGTAACATTTTCAGTTTTTTCATCTTTATTTTCTTCCATCATATGAATTAAATAATTAAGTTTTCTCATAAGTTCATCTCGATTTGCGTAGTTCATTGAAGAACCGGCCGATGAGTTTGTGTAATATGGAACATAATTATTATATGCTTGCTGATATTTATCTTTTAAAGTGTTAAATCCTTCAGGTGTTATTGCGTGGTCAACATTTAATGATTCGGGTTTAAAATTCTCCTTAACTTTATCCTTTTTTGTTAATAATTCCGGTTTAGGAGGAGGGTGAAATTCTGCTAAACCTTCGTGGTCAGAATCGTCATCATCGCTACCATTTTCCATATTTTCCATTGAATTTAGGAATTGTTCTACTTTTTTACTATTCTTTTCCCTTCTTTTAATTGTTCTATTTTTTCGTTTTTTTTCAAATTTATTTTTTAAATCTTCATTTTCGTCATTTTTTATTTCTGTCCATCCAAGAGTTGATGTCATTCTTATAAAATTAATAGATTATAATTTATTTTTATTAACTGAAAAATATATGTATTTATGTATATAGAATGAAGAACGTTAAAAATTATATTGAAATCATTTTATTAGTCGTATTAATGGCGTGTATGTATAATGGGAAATGTGATCTATTGGGCGATTTAGTTAATACCAATTTAGGAAAAGTAATTATGTTAGCTTTTATAGTAGGTATTTTAAATTTTTTCGGTAAAACAGCAGCTGTCCTTGCAGCTTGTATATTTGTATTTGGATTACATGCTCATAGAAAAGAAGGTTTTAAAGAAGGCGCTGGTTTGGAAATAAAAATAGGCAATGACGCAAAAGATAAAGAAGAAACAAAACAAAAAAAAATTCAAGCAAAAAAAGAAGAAAAAAAGAAGAAAAAAGATGATGACGATGATGATGATAAAGAAGGTTTTAGTATACAAATTGGTTCCAGTGCTCCTTCTAAAGAAGGATATTGGGAAAAAAAGAATAAAGAATCGTATGATGAAGAAGAAGGATTTATAGAAAGCATGAAAGATGAAATAGATAAGTTAAAGAAAAAAGTGAAGAAATTAGAGAAAAATAAAAAAGAAGGTTTTGCCAATTTAAGACAAAATCGTCGTTTAAAAATAAATAATATAAGTGTTCTAAACACTACAGATTTAGATAGAACTATTAAAAAAGATAGTGAAGTGAGAACATTGAATTCTACAGCTTAAATAATTAATTATAAATAATAAATTATGTCTATAATTAATATATTATGGTAAAAGATAAAATGCAAAAATCAATGAAAGGAGGTGCGCCAGCACCCAAAGGATTAATAGCGAGTATGGTTCATAATGTATTGAGTTCTTTAAAAGGTTTAAGCGATAGTAAATTCTTTATGGGTGCTGTCATGATATTAATGAACGTTGCTTCTAAACATATAAGTATTGATTTAACTGCTTCGCAAAAAAAATATTTTCAAAATAATGTTGCAAGACAATTATTGATATTTGCTATAGCTTGGACAGCAACAAAAGATATTATTATATCATTAATAATTACGGCAACATTTCATATTTTAGCAACACATTTATTAAATGAAGAAAGTAAATATTGTATTATACCAAATGCGTGGAGAAATTTTGAAAAAATATTGGATCAAAATGGTGATGGTGAAATAACAGAAGAAGAAATTAAAAAGGCTAAAGAAATTTTAGAAAAAGCAAGAAAGAAAGAGATAAAAAGAGAAGCATTAAGAAATATGAATGACTTTAAAATCTCGCTATATTAATTATAAAATAATAGTAATAATTAATATATGGCATCAATAACTGAAGAGAAAACAGAACCAAAAAATATGAATGTATCGGGAACTATTAAAATAGAAAATAAAACAAAACCCACTTCTTTAATAAAGAGAACAAAAGAAAAATTAATAGAATGTAAAAAAGGAAAAAAAAGATTTGTTATATATTGGGATTATACTACCAATAAAAGTGGGACACAACAATTTACATTTACTGGAAAAGAAATGGGTCAAAATTTTTGGTCTGAAGAAGAGAAAAATAATATTAAAGTTGGTGACCTTGTTATTTTTTTAAAAAAAGGTCATCCTAATCACAAATATAAAGCAAGGGTATATGAAAAAACAGGATTAATAAGTAAATTGGAAGCTTTAGAGAAGGGTATTATACAAGATTTACCTGAACTACCAAATACATATACATTAAAGTTTATAGCTCCTCCGGTTATAGGTGGACAAAGAATTAAAAAAGAAATAGGCGTACCACTGGAAAATATACAAAAAATTCCCGGTTATAGGTTCTTTTTTTGTGGAGAAGCCAAAGAAAATAAAAAAAAGAAGTCCTTATTTGACCCTGATTATTTATATAATAAAGCGGATCTTAAAAGACTTGTAAGAAAAGAGATGAGAAAAGGGTTTGTAAAAAAATTAGATTGGCGTATTGATAGAATTGAGGCAAAATATACTGATGTTAAGAAAGACCCATTAACAGGAAAAGATGTTGTTCATGATAAAATAATTGATACGCCTGATAATTATAAAGTTAAATATCAAATAGCCGAAGTAGAATTAGTAGAAGTAAGTGATCCTGTTTGTTTACATAAAAATAAGCCTAATGAAGTTCATAAAATAAGAGCTTTGGTTCATATAAGATTAGTTGAGGTAAAAGATGGAAAACAAATTGCTGATGCTGAAGGTGCGTTGTCTGTTATGGATTGTAAAAATCATAAGAAAAGATTAATAGAAATAATTAATGATATGAGACAAGAAAGTGCGAGACAAGCAACAGCATTTTCGGTATACTTAGGTGATAAATTAAATCAAAAATATGCTAAAAATGAATATGGCGAAATGGAGTTTTATCAAAATAAAGGAAAACAAGAATATATTGATGAAATGAAAAGGAAAAAATACCATGAAGATAAAAGAAAAAAGGAATCAGGAGAAGCTGATATTGATAAACCCTCATCTGCTGCTGAAGCTAAAGCTACAATATATAATTGGAAAAGAGAGGGTAGAGAAGAAGCCGTTAAAAAAAGAGAGACATTTGATGCGTTAAAAGAAGGAACAAAGAAAGAGGAAGGAAAAGAAGAAGAGGTATAAACTATATTTCATCTATTTTAGGGTCAGTTGGTAATTTAT
>Ga0163109_10000842_pt1 | contig 24168 bp, 21 predicted proteins | sample CRUFie1St13metaG_FD_108704 | JGI IMG/M metagenome (GOLD analysis project Ga0163109, IMG submission 108704) | Marine microbial communities from the Costa Rica Dome - CRUD Field 142mm St13 metaG | ecosystem: Environmental > Aquatic > Marine > Oceanic > Photic zone | place: Costa Rica: the Eastern... | reverse complement strand
TGAGTAATGTCCTCTAAGTGCCTTACTTAGTGGATTCATTTCACCAAACTCTGCTTCCATTACTCTCTCTGCTAAACCTCCACCTCCAAAGTCAAAAATACCGTCTATTCCCATACGTTCCATGTACTTTTCTGCTCCTAGCTTTTCTAACATCTCAACCTTAGATGTTCCAAGTCTGCTTCTCCCAATGTCTTGTGAATTTACTAGATCGCTAGCAGTGAAGTTTATTCTAGGACCTTCTTCGACATCTAAATGACTAAATAGCCTAGCAGAGCCTCTAGCTATCCTATCTTGCTCGTCAGCTACTTGCTTAGCTATATGCTCTCCTAGTTGATCGGTCCCTCTAAGCATAAAATCTATAAAATCTGACCCTAGTTCAGTGGCGCCTCTACCCATTCTATTAAGTAGTGAATTACTCTTAGACATACCTCCGTATCTATACATTTCTTCAGTAGCTGTTATGCGTTGTTGTCTACGACTTTCAGACCTGACTTTACTAAAGTTTTGGGCATACGCTAGAAATGAGTCTGCTTGTCCTGCATCTTGAAAATAAGCATTAGCGGCTTGGCGCATACTCATTCCAGTACGCTCTTTTAAAGCCATAACCTCTTGGCCTTGAATTTGCATAATTTCTTCATTGTTTAACGAATCAGTTACTTGTTGTTTTAATTCAGGCATTTGACGGTTTAGTTGTTCTAACATTCGGCTTCTTTCAAATTTACTTAGGCCTTTACCTAGATTTTTGCCTCTACGAATCATATCTTCCCTAGAGACATCTCCTCTAGTAAATTGATCTAATAACTCTCTATCTATGCGAAAGTTTCCATCAGGGTCCATTTTAGCAGCACCCATAACTAGGGTGTCTGCTAGTCTACCCATAGTACTCGCTTGCCCAGCAATTAAGTTTTGTCCTAGGCCTTGTACCCCGCCCAACTGCTTAAGAAGTCTCTGATCTATAGAGCCTGTGTTTACTAGTGCTTGAGCTGCATTGCTCATACTGAATGCGGCATTCATACCAGAAGCAGCACCTAGACCCATTTGTTGAAAAGTAATAGCTCCTTGTCCGCCCATCTGAGCTGCTTGATCCATAGATACTCTAGCTGCTCTAGCAGCAGTAACTAAGTTCTTGCCTAAGCCCATTGCTCTAAACTTACCTGTATCTATGCCCATATCTTGAGTTAGCTTCTGAAGGTTCATAGCATCATTCATAGAAATACCTTCACCTAACATTACTATCTCTCTAGACGCCTTAGCTAGGTCGGTAATTTTTTTTGTTATTTCACCAATATTATTGGTGCCTGAAAGCATCCCCATGTTACTAGCCATGCCTGTGATTTTTTTAAAATCAGAAGATTTAAAATCACTTGCTCTAGCTGCCCCACCTAAACTAGAGCTTAGGTTTAAAGCGTTAGCTCTAGTCATATGCCCTGTAAAAGGATCTGTTAAACCATACCCAAAATTACCGTGTTGGGTTAACTGGCGCATCTCTTCAATTTCACGCATCTTTTTTTTGTACGAATGTACAGTGGCTCCTATAGCTATACTAGCCCCCATACCGAATCCCCCACCTACTATCCCAAGAGCAGATCCTAACGCAGTTCCTGCACCTACTCCTCCCATAGCCGCTAAACCAGCTCCTGCTGTTACAAGAGTAGTTCCTGTTCCTATTCCTCCTATGACAGCTCCCATATTATTTGCATATTGCTGACCTGCTTGAGCTTGTGTTCTTAATATACTCTGCCCTAAAGGTATGTTCCGGTAGTTAGTCATCGCATGACTAGCAGACATCATGTTCTGTAAGCCACCAAAAAAAGTAGGTACTTGATGAGCAGTCCTACCATTGTCATGAGGCATCATGCCTTGTGCGTTGTAAAAACTACCTGCTAGTTGGGGGTAAGTGCCCTGGACTTGGTTATACATCTGGTATCCTGTCTAACATGTTTAGGAGTTCTTCGTCAGAAGGAGAAACTCTATCTTCAATATCGCCATCTGTTCCTATAAAATCATAGGATTCCGGGATATGTAGCTCCATATTAAAAAGTTTATCTAATCTAGAAGCTAATTTGTCTAACAGATTCTTATCACCAGTTACTTGTGCTGCTAAACCAAGAACTTGTGAGTAGTGGTAGTGCCATTTTCGCATACGCTCTCTGTGAACCATCTCCTCCATGATCCAGCTTCTAGCACTGCCTCTAGGAGGTATTTCTATGCCCCATAAAAGCATTTGTGCTCTAGCACTACCCCAGGGCTTACTTAAAAATTTTCGATAGCTCTAGGGTCACAAGCCAGCTGCACTCTTCTATCAAATCTTTCTAGAATTTGTGTAAGAGCAAAAAAGATTTGGGATGGGACATTGCTCAAAAAGTTATACCTCTCAGTAAACTCTAATTCTAAAACTTCTTGATCACCATCATTAGGTGCTGTGAAGTTAAACTGCTTATCTCCAAACTTTGAAATACTAGCTGCAAGATTCATTCTTGCAATCAAATGAGAAAGAGTTCCATTGGTCTCTGGTTTAAAGTCTTGTATAGCCTCAATAACTCTATCTGCATCAGAAGTAGTGCGGGTTCTTAGTCTTACTACCATACGACCCATCTTGTAGGTTTCTTCGTACATTCCGTTAGTAATAACTTGATCAAGGATCTTAGCAGCCTCTTCACTTGTTAAGTTCTCAAGTTCGATCTCTTCTAACCAATGATCTCTAGGAGTTTGCCTAGTGGAATTCATATTATCTAGCATATCTTGCAGTGCTTGAGCTTCTTCATCTAACTCAGTTACTTCTAGATTCTCATCTAATTCTGGAGGTAACTCTTCTGCTGTAGCAGCTTTTAGGGTAGAATTACTAAGTGAGGTTCTCTCCTCATTAACAACGCCAAATTTTCTCATGGAGACTCCTATGGACAATAGTGATTATTTCGAAAGCGACTTAACTCCCGAACTCTGCTTACATGCAGATATTGACGAAACTCCTGATGGAGGTATTTGCAATAGTTGCATGACTATCTTATTTAAGCAAGAATTTCCTGATAAGCAAGAGATTAATAATGATCTATTACCAAGAGTAGATGATTTAGATGATTTATCGGAAGAAGAAACTAATCTCTAGTAGCTTTATCAAACTGGCTTCTAGCTGCTATGGCTAATAAAGGAGCTGCTATTATACCCGCACTTCTAGCACCATAGGTTCCTAATGCTTTTCTAAGCATAGGCTTAGCGAGGTCATATACTTCTTTTGTTATTTTACCACCTTCACCTGAGACTAATTTTTTAGCAGTGTCCTCTACTAACTCTGAAGTGGTAGGTTGTTTGGCTATAATGTTCTTAAGAGCCTTTAAACCTTCCTTACTTGCTTTGGCTTCTTCATAAATCAAAGGTGCTTGGGTTGCTGCGGCTACTGCAGGTATCAAATACTTAGAGTCATTTTCAGAGTCGGTAGCTAAGCCTGCTAAAGCAAACAAGCCCGCAGTTCTACTGGCTCTATTAGAACCTTGCAAGTATCTGCCTAGCATATCCATTTTATCAAAAAGCTTAGTTCCTCTAAACCCTTGATTTTTATTAAGTATGCTAGCGTGGCCTAGCTCATGAGCTATGGTTGCTATATCAGTTCCTGCAGGAGCAGTAATGAAGCCTCCTGCTTTCCTAGTTTTTTTTACTGCTTCTAAAGGATCTAACCTATCAGTGTTGTCTAGTACTCTGTAACCTCCCTTATCAATAGCTTTAAAAAATTCTTTTTTTTCAGGCAAATAGTCTTTAGCTGCGGTAGTAAATCCTGCTCCTGTATTAGTTTCTACAAAAATAGGTATGTCTCTTATTCGTTTATCCAGCAAGTTGTCTTTTAATTTCTCTACGATACTAAGAGCATCTTCCTGCGTAGAACTAGCTATTTCCTTAGATAATCTATCTGTTTCGGGTGCTAAATGCTTATCTGCTAAGTACTCTCCTAAAGGAGTAGCTCCTACTGCAGCAGTGCCCAGTAATCCTGCAAAAAGAGGGCTTCCTTTTGATTCTTTATTTTCGCTGCTAAATAAACCCATGTTACTATCCTACGGGGGCTTGCATGTACTTATGTATATGAGTACTAGTCATAGGAGACTCTACTACAGGAGCTCCTAACATTTTAGGGGTCGTGTTTCCTTTAAACTTAACAGGTGCCATCATAGCTGTTTTCTTAATATACCTTACAGGAGGAGCTAGAGGACCTAGTCCAAAGCTAGCGGTACCCAGCATATAAGAGCTTTGGGAAGGACTGGCTCCATAAGCTGTAGCGCCTAAGACACCAGCTCCTGTGAAACCGAGTCCTAAAGCGCCGGGACCTTTTTCACCTGCGTACTGTGATCCTCGTAAGATATTATCTGCTCCACTACCAAATCTAGAGAATAGTCCCGGTTGTTGCTCAAATACTCTTGAAGTTTCTCCTGTAAAGTTTAAGGTGCCCTCTACTCCGCCTTGTGCTTCGTACTGTACACGAGCGTTTCGTACTTCATTGGTGAATCTGTCTAAAGTACTTTGATTGTTAGTAATATAGGTCTGTGCATCAGTTTGCAGTGCTTGAAGATCTTTAACTTCTTGTTTAGCTGCATTAAGTTGTTTCTTTTGGCTCTTGTTTAAATTGGGTTTGCTTTCTAATCTTTTTATTATTTTTTCTTGTGCTGTAATCTCCTTAGTGGCTTGTCTTACTACATCACCAGGAGATTTATTAGTGTAACCTCTAGGTAGTGTTACTCCTGCAGAAGGTTTATAGGGGGTTATGTTAAGAGCATTAAGTTCTTTAGCTGAGAAGTCAGCTAGAGAAGCATTACCGCTCATAACCTTGTTAACTGCAGAGGCTCCTTCGTTAGAAGATACTGATAGTTGCTGCAGCTCTTGGGCTACTGCTTTATCCCCAAAATGAGTCTCTAAGTTTCTTAGATTACTAGCGCCGAATTGACTTAGGTCTCCTCGAGTAGTCTGACCTACTTCTAAACCAGTCTGTTTTAATCGTTCTATTTGGTTAGGTTTAAGGCTTATAGAGCCCATTCTGCCGGAAGTGTTTCTTCCTAAAAACTTCTTTGTTCCTGAGGTACTTATTGTCGCAGTTTCTCCTCTAATAAGCTTAGTTACATCTGAGATAGCTGTTCTAGTCATATCTCCACTTTTCATACTATCTTTTAAGTAAGATAGTATTGCGTTACCTTCTGCTGTAGAACTTAAACCTGATTCTTGTAAAGCAGTAACTATACCTTGGAATTGACTAGTTTCCTGCTCGGTTAGGCCCTTAACCTTATTAAAATCTTTGCCTATATCTGTTATTACTTTATCCGAGCTAGCTCTAAACTCTTTAGACATAAAAGAATTCATTTCTCTTTGGAAATTACTAGAAGACACTTCTAGATTACGTCGAGTTTGTTGGATAGCGCCACTGTTAGCTAAAGAAGCGGCGAACTCATCTGCCGCAGCAGGATCTATCCTCATTTCATTCCTAAGTTGATTAGCTAATTCTTCTTGAGTCATTTTTGGATTTTTTATAAAAGAATTAGCTCTAGTTGTTAGCTCATTTCTTAAGTTAGGGTTCTCATTAATTAGTTTAGATACAGGAGAATCTATTGCTTCCATTCTTTGTGAGAATAAACCACTTCCTTGACTATATAAATGCTCCTTTAATGCTTTGTCTGCTTGAGTAACCGCCTCGTTGAGGCCCGAACTTCTAGCTGCTTCAGACGCACCTGTCCTACTTAATCTAAGAGTGCCTTTTTCAAACTGGGCATATTCTCTAGGTATTAAGCCCTGTTCATAAACATAATTATTAGTGCTATCACTTAAGCCTTTTACTCTAAATTCTGCAGAAGCTCCAGTAGCGCCTAGTTCTGTTCTAGCTATATCCTGTACTTGTTGAGATTGCTCTCTTGTAGGTGCTGTCATTTTACTCTTAATATTTTGAGCTCTAGTCTGGCTTTGCTGTGCGGTAATTTCAGCTTGTTGTCGTTGTGCTTGTAACGTAGCTGCTTCTGCCTCAGAGGCTAGTTGCTGTTCTCGATTGGTTACTTTTCCTAGTTCGCCTTCTAAACGTGCTTTTTGTGCTTTAGCAGCGTTTATTTGATCTCTGGTGTAAGTACCCGATAGATCATTTATGATAGCTTCTTGTTGCTGTACTTCGGTAGTCAACTTAGTTTTTTGAGTGTTTAATGCAGCAGTATCCGCAGTAGCTATAACTCTATCGGACATTTGATTTCGTTGAGAAGTTAAGTCTCTTAATCTTCTGTTTAAAGCTTGCTCTTGAACAGGAGTCAACCCACCAGTAGATATTTGAGTATTTATTTGACCTATAGCATTATCTAAATCAGTAGTAAACTGCTGGGCTTTAGCACTCTCGGTTACAGAGGAAGCATTAGGTACACCTCTACCATACTGTCCTTTGTATAACCCCTCGTAGGCCTTTGATTGCTCAGCTGTTAATTTCTGTATCTCCGGCTGTAGTCTAGCTATAGCTTGTTCTTTTTGTGCTTTAGTTAACTGTCCTGTGCTATTTATTCTACTTACCTCACTATTGAAGTACTGTAGTCTAGTATCTATTTCTGAAGCGCGGGTTTGTAATTCTGGGACAGTGCCTCTACCCATAGCTATTTCATTACTTATTGTTTGAACTTGAGGAGCAGGCGTAGTAGGGGCATTTCTAGCTATAGCTTCTGATCTAAACTGTGTTATTTGATCATCTATTTGTTGTCTTTTAGCATACTGGCCTTCCAACCGTTTTTGTAAAATTTGTTTTCGTAAAGGATCTGTTGATTTAGCTAGGGCTTCTTCTTCCGCTTTTATTTCCGCATTTATATTTCTTCGTTGTTTCCCTAGATCTATATTTATCTGTCTAGTTGTTCTACTAGCATCAGTAGCTACTGTAGGTGCTGCTGTAGGAGCTACTCGAGGATGGGAAGCATAGGCTTGTCCAAAAGCTTCTTCATGTTGAGTTCGTGCTTTGTTTAGATTTTGCTCTGCAGCTTGGAGTCTCTGTTGTATAAAAGGTTTGGCATCTGCTGGGGCTGCCGATAATTGGCCTCTTAAAGCGTTTACCTCTGCTTCGGCAGTTGCAAATTGCCTATTATAAACTCTACCCATTCTAGTATCTTTAACAATTACTGGACTGCCCCCACTATATACCACAGGGCGTAGGGGTTGTCCTGCTCGAGAACCTGTAGTAGCAACATACTCCCTAGCTACCGCCGACTCGGTGGTAGGTATCATACCTATCTCTGACCGCACTCGTTGCTGAGTTTCTGCTCCTCGCCTAGCTGCTTGGATTTCAGGGTTAGCATTATTAAGAACCGGATTAACTTCTCTAAAAGCTGCTTGGCTTTTATCACCACCTTTGGCGCTTGTTAAAAACTTTCTCTCTTGTCTAGTTACATTAGATAGCCCTGTTTGTGCTTCAAACTGCTGATTTCTTCCTTTACTAATACCTTCCATAAAGTTGGTAAGAAATCCCGGTTTTCTAGTAGCCGGGGCGGTAGGTGTATGTCCCATACCTTTTAATATCTGCTCTCTACCAAAGGTTTGCAAACCTTCGAGATGAGAAGGAAGATGACGAACACCTCGCTGCACAGTTCTACCTGCCTGAACTCCTTTGCCTAACATACCTCCAGTAAACTTCTGTATACCTTTACCTAAGAACTCGCCTAAAGCCCCTATAAAAGCCTGCTTATCCATAGTGTAAGCTTCTAGTGAATTAGGACTTAGGGTCATGTAGGCTGGGGCAGCTAGTTTAGATAGCTCTGTTGCTAAAGGTGCGTTAAGACTAGACTTTTTGTATAGCTCTTTTATTTCTTTATTACGTTGTAACTCTTTAGAGACATCTGCTAAATACTCTGTTACTTTATTGTTCATTAACGGAGCTGATAGTAAAGCAGTACCTCCTAGTACAGGGCTTCCTGTAGCTAACAAAGCTGCTCCAGCTCCTGCTGGTAAACTACCTCCCGGCAACTTCCTAAAAGAATCCATAATGCTTTTAGTATAGCTAATAGGCTTAGCATCTACTTCTTTGCCAGCTCTTCTAGCAGCTCGTATAAAGTTGTCTAGATTTATTTTCTTACGTATACCCTGTGCTGCAGATACTAAGCCTGCTCCTGCTCCTGTAGTTAAAATAGGTTCTAAAGCACCAGTAGTTTTACCCATATAAGGGGCGGCTAATAACTCAGCTCCTCCTGCTAAAGCACCCAAGCTAGCTAATTCGGGTAATAGCTTAGTATTAGGTACCTTCTTAAGATCACGCATTAAAGGCGCCCCTATAAAGCTACTTGCTAAACCTGTTCCTCCTCCTGCTAAGCCGGAAGCTATTGCTTGTAGAGCTTTTACCTTCTTAGGATTTCTTCTAGCTATTTGAGGCATTAGCCTACTAGTTAGCTCGGAGGCGCCTACTCCTGCTAGACCAGAAGCAGCGTAGCTATCTACTCCGGGTATAAACCCAGCTAACCCTTTAGTACCGAATTGCTTATAGGCCCGCATAATCGCTTCACCTATATCAGGAGCAAATGCTGTTTTTTCAAGAGGTGCTTCTAACATGCTAGCAGTAGCGTTCATAAACTTATCCTTTTTTCTTACCTAAAAGAGAACCTAACACAGTAAGTATATCCTTTTGGGCTGCATAAATCTTAGCTTCTGCCCAAGAAGGCATAGGGTCGCACCCACAAGCTAGTTGCTCTAACTCATCGCAGATAGCTCTGATACTGTTTAGAGAGTGTAGGATCATTTGTCTATCATCATACTCTGGGTCTTTTACCATAGAGCCCATACTTTTAGGCATCATAGGCATCTTAGGCATCTTAGGCATATCACTGCTCATTAAGCTTTTCATAAGCATGCTAATAGGCCCGCCTACCATGTCGGTAATGCTACTAGGGCTCATAGGCATGCTTCCTTTAGACTTAATAATAAGCGCTTTTGCAATAGGCTTAGTTTTAGTTACTTTAATTTTCATAATGTTTTTGCTCCTAAAATATTCCTTACTTTGGAATTAGTGTACAAATCACTAAGTGCTCCAGCAGGATTCATAGTTCCTATACCACTATATAAACTACTTCTAATTGGATTATAGGTCATGTTCTTAGCTACTAGGGCTTTCTCAGCTTTTGTTAAAGACCTTGCTAAGTCTAGGGTTCTCTTATCTTTGAACATTTTTCCTAGAACCCCTCCGAACATTGCGGAACCTGTAGTGCCTAAACCAGGTAGTCCGTAAGCTGTAGCTAATACATCAGCTCCTACGCCTAGTCCTGCACCTAGCCCTGTATATCCTACACCAGTAGCTATAGATTTGCCTCCTAAAGGTCTTAACCTACTAATAATATTAGCTAAGTCTTTTTTACCGATAGTATTAGCTAAGTTTCTTTTACCAAAGTGAGCTACTAGGTCTTGAGGAGTTCCTCGAGTTAGTACCCTACCTAATCCTTTTAAAAAAGCTGTTTTCTCTAAGCCACTATGCTGCATTGCTAGCTCAGTGCCTAGGTTATAATAGTACTGTGCTAGTTTGTCTTGCATATTATTACCCGCAGTAAATGTATCCGTAGATGCCAGAGGCTTGGCCGTTCTCGTCGAAGCTCGGTGCTTCCATGGCCTTACCTACTGTTGTTGATCTAATTATATCGTCTGCTTGCTTCATTAGGTAACCGGGAGTTGAACTTGTAACTAAGAGGTCTCCGGGAGCGATGTCTCCACCCTCGTTGCATACTAGGAATCCTGTGCTGCTACGGTGCTTTACGTCACCTACCGAAGCTAGTTTAATAGCCCAGCCTGAGGTTAAGTTCTCACCTAAAGAAGTCTCAATAGGGTTTTCAGCGGTGGCTTCTACGGTCTGTGCTACAATGCCTACGCATATAGCAGAGTTAGCTGAACTAGTTGCTTGTACAGATCCGTTTACTAATTCTACTGCGGTGCCAGGAGCTATGTCGCCTGCTGCTTTGTAGATGTGTGTTCCGGTGAAGAAATTTGCATCATCTCTATATACTCGATTACCTTCTGCAGTCCTAACACCTAAATAATAGGTAGCAAAACTGGAAGTTTCTTCCGGTATTCCGGCTAACCTAAAGTCAGGCGTATTAAAAGTTACACCCCGGGTACTATTGGCATAAGAAAAAGTTATGTAAGTTCCTTGCCCTGAAACTGAGGATACTACCGCTGTAGAACTACCGTTAATATAAAGGTCATCGCCTACTGTAATATCTCCTCCGGCAGTTATATTACCATTAGTGGTATATAGGTTGCCATTCACGGTATAAACATTGCCATTAGTAGTAGCTATGTCTCCGTCAGTGGAAGAAATATGGCTTAAAGAAACTACTTGTCCTGCTGTGGTAATTCCGGATTCATTTATTGAAAAAACCGCAGGGTTACTGTCTGCATTTTTATGTATAGTAAAAGTACCTGCAGAATTATCCGTACCTTCATCTAATACTACCTTTACATCATCTATAGAGCTTATTACTAAGGCTGCGTCACTTGATCGATGGGTAATTTTAGCACTTTGTACTTCTGGTGCTATTACAGCACTACCTGAACTAGTTACTGAGATATTACCTGCAGTGCTGATAGTATTAGAAGTATGTAACCCTGCTATAGTTTTGCCTGAAGGCAGAGATACTCCTCCAGTTACATCCCCCGTAACATTACCCGTAACATTACCCGTGAGTGCTCCTGCAAAAGCGGTAGTGGTTAGGGTATTTGTACTAGAGTTAAACTCTAAATTAGCGTCTCCAAATAAACTAGAGTTACCATTAAATGTATTAACTACAGGCACATAATGATTATTTGCTCCCGCTCCAATTACGTTCTGTACTGCTATAGATCCTGAAGTAATGGCGCTTATTTGGTTAGTGCTGGGGTTATAGGTTAATCCAGTATCTGTTTCTAAACCTTGAGTACCGGTGGCTCCGTCTACAAAAGTAAGGTATACTGTTTCATCAGTACTGTTATTAGCAGATACTGTTACTTCAGTAGCAATATCTGCTGTACCAGTGACATCCCCAGTCAGGTCTCCTACTATAGTAGCGCCTTTGATTTCTCCAGTAGCTTCAATGTCTCCTTTTATTATTTTAGCCATTATATTTACCTCTTAATCTATCACGTTTAGGTGAGTTGGTTTCAAAAGTTTGGTCAGGAATAACCTCATCAGGTTGCTTAGCATGAGTGCTTTGGTTACGTCCACTAGTGCTATAGTTATTTGTAGCAGGGCTACTTCTATCGCTATAACTAGTGCTCCTAAAAGACTTAGGATCTTCGCTATCTGATTTTGTAGTGACTTCATCAAAACCATCAGGATCGCTAACACTTTGATAATCATCAAACTGTGCTTCCGCTAATTTTACTCCCGCTAAGTATGCTTGCATATAGGGGGAAGTATAGCTAGAGGTTTTTGTTACTCCATAACGCTTTTTTAAGTAGTCTTTTGGTAATTTGGCTAGTATTTCGTCCGCCATCGATACTTTGAAAGGGTTTAACTGCTTCAGACCGTAGTTAATATATCCAGGTCCTCCTTCTAGGACGGCGTGACCTACTCCAGATGCAGTTTCCTTTAATTTTTTCATAAGAGACTTTCTATTCTTACCTGGAGTCCAAGGTTTAATACCTGCAGGTATAGTTTTTAATAATTTTTCTCTCATTTTTTTAGATAGAGAATTTCTCTCTGCTACCATTTGTAATGAAGGTAGATTATCTATATGCATATTTAGAACATCGCCATGATCATGTAGATGTAACTTGTCCAAAGGGTGCCTATAGGTTGTCCATGTTTTTTGACCTACCTCAGGGACTGCTACTAAAGAATTCTGAAATCCTAATCTTTTTAAATCAGGTACATCAATATGCGTTTTAGGAATAACTATCCGAGGCATTTGACCAAATCTGCTTGTAAGATCTTCGTACTTCTTTAAATCTTTTACGGCTATCCCTAGATTTCTCCTAGCTCTATATAAATCTACTTTATCTGCTAATTCTGGTAATTTTACTTTTTTTAGCACATTTTCTAGTAGCTTTAGAGAAGAATTAACATTGGGCATGCCCGCTGTTTTTTGACTTAAGTGCCTATCGTTCATATGTGTGCCCTAACTTACTACGCTTTTTGCCTTTATGCAATCCGTGACTAGCGTGCTGCTTTCCTTCACGGGTGGCTTTAGACTTCTTACGGCTAGCTGCTCTAAGTTTCTTACGTCCTTTTTTACTGGACTTGAGTGCATCTATAGCTTTAGCAGGTAAATACACGCCTTTGCTTTTATTTTTACTACCGGCTTCTTTACTAAATTCTAATAACTTAGTTACCAACTCTTCGTTAAAACTAGCTTTTTTCTTCCTAGATTTCTTTTTCTTCTTTTTACGCTCGCCACTCCATTGCCAGTCCTGCTTAGACCACTTTTTAAGCTTGTTATTTTTAGCAGTAGGTTTTTTACCTTTGTATTTGCCACCAGAACTTTTATAGTACTTAACCGCTAATTGAGCTGCTCTAGCTGACCATTTCCCGCCCATCTTAGCTTTAGCTCTAGCTTTAGCTCTAGCCCACTTAGCTGGGTCTCGCTTTGTAGCTGTTCCTTTAGGCTTTTTCTTTTTAGCGGCTAGTTTAAGTAGTTCTATGGTTAGTAAGTCCATGTTATTTCTCCACATCAATGGCCCAATTTCTAAGGGCAGCTTTTCTCTTAAGTGTAGGGTTTTTTAAGTACTGTGCTAGGTGTCTTGCTTTAAAAGATTTCCATCGTTTTATTTGCCTAGCATCGTCCTCGGTGCGGCGACCTTTAGAGTACCTATCATACCATTGTAGCCAACCTAGTGGGTCTTGCTTGTTTATCCAGTGCTCAGGCCACTCTTTCATAGACGCTTCGCTTGGTGCGTCTCCGTACACTTGGTCGAATACACCCATCTCAGCTAAGTCCTCTGGTGTGAAATCAGGTAGGAACTCTGCTTCTAGGGATGCTTGTTTACTGAGGTTTAGTGCTCTCATAAACTCTTCTTTTGAAGCTACTCTGTCTATATAGTCCGCAATATCTGCTTCAGTAACCTTACGTTTACTCTTTATGTTAGGATCTTTTACTGCGTAGCCTAGAGCAGGGTGGTCTTCGGGAGGTGCGGTGTAATCCTTAGAATCTAGCTCGTATACATAGCCTTCAGGATTTAGTTTTTTATAGTCTTTCATAACTAAGCGGTTATCTTTAGTTACTCCCCAAGATCCTCTAGACTTGTTTCTAGCTAACGCATACAAAGCTGCTGCTATAGGATTATCTGCTGCATATACGCCAGCTTCTCCAGCTTCTCCTTTACCCGTATGGTGTGGAGGCACTCTTAGTTCTAGTTCTTCTAGGTCTAAGGGTGATCCGTGGTATAGACGCTTTGCTTCTGAGGTCTTCTCTACTTGTTCTAGGTACTCAGGCGGTATGATGCCGCTAGGGGTGCGGATGAAGGCGTGAGGCACGTTAGCGGCGTAGTATCTGCCGATATGATCCTCACCGTAGTCTTTCCAAAGCTCTTTAGGATCCGTAGCTGTGTAGGCCTCTACTTCATCTGAGGTTAGATCCCTTCTACGCTGTTTAGCTATCTCATCCCACTCCTCATCGGACATAGACATGGCGTTAGCGGGGAACGGAATTAACTCAGCACCTTGTATACGGGTCTCAGGTATATCACGTAGAAGCTTGGCTAGGTTTACCCGTAACTTCTGTGTATCAAATTTATTAATAAAGTGACGGGGATCAGATACCTTATCAGGATCAGGCTCAGTGAAGAATACACTAGGACCAGATAACGCAGCATCATCTCCCTCCATGAGCTTCAATCTCTTATCGTACTGCTCCTTAAACCGCTTCTCGTCATACTGCTCATCATCCTTCCATGCCTTGTCAGCATTTCTCTGAGCTAAAAAAGCAGATAGAACCTCTGGATCGTCGAGCATAGCCTTCTGTGAGTAGAGGCCTTTTCGCATGATTAGGTCTAAGTTCTGAGTAGGCACCGTTGTTAAGACGCTGAGGTCGCTAGCGTTTTTTTTTAGAAGATTATCTTTTATAGCCTTTACTTGTACCTTATTAAAAGGTGCAAATTCAGAGTCGCTATTAGCGGCCCGAGTTAATGCCTTTACAATCTCCTTTGGGTCATAGTAGTCACCTTGCTCAAATGCATCACCCTCTACATTGTACATAGATCTATCCTCCTTGCCTTTATCAGCTAAAACATAATGTTCATGTCCACCGACATAAGGCACACCTCTGTTTTTTAAGGTCTTCTCCCTCCACCAACCTTCTAGTTCTTTCCCAAAGGAACCTACTATTCTAGGGTTATCTAGTTCTATACCTAACTCCTCAAGAGCCTCACGGCGAGCACCCTCTAGAATATCCTCATCACTAGGGTTTCTAGGAGTGTCATACTCATCGTCATATAAACCACCTCCTGGGAAGAAGAAAGGGCTGGCTTTACTTTCTTTTGGACTTTTAGCGGCTAACAACTTACCAGTCTCGGGGTCTCTAATTAGTAAGGTAGATCTATGCCTAAGTAGAGGTTGCTCTTCGGCTGTTTTACTAAGAAGTTCTTTAACCCTGTTAAGAGCCTGGTAGTTACTCTCAGCCACACCGCTACCGAAAAGCATATCTCCTTCTAGACCTTGTAGTACTTCTTCAATAGGCGCTGTTTGTAGGTTAGCTATAGCGTCTCCTTCAGAGCCTAATAAAGATTCATTGCGTTTACCTAGTCTAGCTAGTAAGTACTTAGTGCGACTAGACCCATGCCCCATGTGTCCTTTGGCACTTCCTGAAGCCACTGCGTCAGTAGTGTCTAAGCCTGGTAGCTCTTCTATAGAATCTACGTCGTAGCCGGCCTCTTCTAAGAGCTCTCGTTTAGCTGCGTCGATAATCGACTCTCCAGCATCTACACCTCCCCCAGGAAACTTATAGAAACCTTGTCCGCCAAATCCGTGGAGTAACTTGCCTGCAGGATCTACCCCAAATATCGTGGTTCTAAGCCGCTCCGAAGCGGTTTTTTGCTGCTCTTTTACCTGACTAATAATACGCTTACTAGCTTTTATATCGGAAGGATAATGTACACCCATCTGTATTCTGCTATGCGCAATAACATCTGCAATATTGTCCCATTCTTCATTAAGATAAGGATATTGCTCTTTGTAAAACTCAGCTAAGCCGTAACCCATAAGTGCATGTCCTGAGGGGTAGCTAGGGGATTCAGAAGAGCTGGTCCTATTAACAGGGAAGCTTAAATCGTACTCTTTTTGAACCTCGTAAGGCCTTCGTCTTTTAAACCTATCTTTAAAGTAAAAAGCTATGGTATTCCAATCTTGAGAAACTAGTTCTGCTTTATCTTCTAGAGGGTCTAACTTATGCTTTTTAGCTGTAGCGGTAAAAAGTTTTATAGGATCCTTATCGGCTACCGCTATCAATGCTTTGGGTAACTTAGCTTCTGAGGTATGCTCCTCAATTTCATCTAACTCCATACGAGTTACATGGCTAGTATCTTCGGGAGGTCTGCTTAGCTCTATACTAGGTAAGTCTACCTCTAAAATATTTAGTTTTTTATCTCGATACTTTTCAAACTGTGGAGCAAACTTCATCTAGCAATCCCACTTTCTAAGTGCTTTGCAAATACTCTTATCAGGAGTTTTAGAGCAATCTATATTATGTTTCTTTTTCATGCCTCCCATTCTAGCACAGAAACTTTTTCTACGTTTTGCAGATTTAGGTGACTTTTTAGCCTGTTTTTTACTCACAGGTCTTTTTAAATTGGCCCCTTGTGTTCTTTTAAAGTGAGCTCTACCTTTTCTATTTAAACCACCGTCTTTAGCTTGGTACTTTTTCTTAACACCAGCTTCTTTGCTTACTAACATATCTGCAGCAATTCTTTTTAAGTCTTTTGACTTGGAACTACATTCATTGCAGCCACAATCTCCTGCTGTTTTAATGTAATTATTTACTACGGTGTCCGTTAAATCTAATAACATATCACTAATCATTATGCTCTCCTAAATTACTATGTAAATGTTTGCTAGCTATACTAGAGATAGGATTGTAGGCATTTAAGTATCCGTAACCTTGGGCTACCCCCAATGCTCCCAGCGCTCCTAGGCCCGCTGCTAAAGGCATCTTAAATTTAGAGGGTACAAAAGAAGCTACATAATTCTTTGTTCCTATATCCGCTAAAGTAGCTAGAGGAACTCCCAGTAGATAGCTCATATAAGCATTTCTCATTGTATTCTTAGCTAAATCTGCTTGCTCCTCAGATAGTACTCCCTTATCCTCTAAAGCTTCTATACCTTCTGCTCCTTTAAGTGAGGCTCTAGCTTCCTCTGCTAAAGTAGCTAAGCCTCCAGCAACTGCTGCACCTACCGCCCACTTAGATCCTCTTCCTTTTAAACCAGTTTTTAGTAGCTTAAGTTTATTTTTAAGTCCGCCAGAGGCTGTCAAAGATTCGTATAGAGTAGGAGCATACTTACTAGCTGTAGAAGAATCCGCCGCTATAGCCAAAGGGAGTGCCGATGCTGCTGCTAAAGTCCCTCCTATATTCATAGCCTTACTAAGAGGACTTATTCCCATAGTAGAGTGCCCTATTTCGTGTGCTAGAATACCAGGAGTCCATTCACCTGAATCATAATGTATCTCATGTTGTCTAGGATCGTAGTAAGCGTTAGATCCTTTTAGTTCAGGATCCTTATTTTTGTGGAAACTAGGAGAATTAGATTCATCGAATCCTAGGGCATCTGTAATAACATCCTGCATTTTAGATTCTCTAAATAACCTAGGCATTTTGGTATTAGCGTATTCTTCCCTAGCCATAGCAGATTCTGATATAGTCTCACTTACTTTGGTTAGTGGCGGGTTTAAATAGTTACTGACCATTACTCACTAAGTCCTTTATTTTATCTCTGTATAGATATAAATCATCTATTACTCTGAGGCTCTTCTGTGATTGCTTATTACTAAAACTAATCTTCAAATCTAGCCCGTTAGAGAATACTCTAATAAATATAGCTCCTTCTGGGTTTTCTATAAACACTGAACTAGGTGTTTGTCTGTATACTAAAGAGTTTTCCAAAGGGTTACCTAGGATACCTTTTAATATAGCTCTAATTTTAGGCTCTAAAACTGCAGGGTCTAAACTATTTTCTATGGTTCGTAAACATTCTTCTATAACTAAATGCTGGGCTATCTGAGTAACTTCTTTTTTAGAAGAAGAGCATAAGCTGGTGCTATCTAGTTCTTTTTTTAGATCTAGGATAAACTGAGGACGTAGTTCTAAAGTGTTTCGTATATTGTCTCTTATAATAGCACGAAGCTTACGCTTCTTACATTCTTTTATAAGACTTTTCATCTGCCCCACCAAACTGCCCTTCTTAAATCTCATCAAAAACTCTATATCTGCATGTGTATGACTAACTAGATTAAACTCGAAAAAAGGAGTACCGTCCATTATGTTAGGGGATTCTAGATCGCTATAAAATTTATATACTATGCCGTTAGTTAATACTCCAAACTTAACTCTAAGAGCTGTAAAGTATCTAAATAATTGGCTAACACTAGATTCTTCTAATTTATCTTCTATTTTTTTACATTCTATAATAAGCTTTGCTTTCCCAGAAGACATCAAGGCATAGTCTACTTTTTCACCTCGTTTTATACCTACATCTGCGGTTAATTCAGCCATCAGGTGCTTGGGATTAAAAACATCGTAACCTAGTATTCCTAGCATTGGTAGGACTAACGAAGTTTTACTTCCTTCTTCTGACTTAATGTACTCTCTAATTTCACTAGCTCTAGATGCTAGAGTTTTTAATTCCTCAATAACCATACAGTTAACCTTGTGAGTTACTATGAAAACATATCTGTACAATGATAGTATAGGATCTTGTGAACTACTAGATTATATGGGTTCTGACTTAGATATTGTTAATGCTGCTCGTGTAAGTTTTAATGTCGAGCACTCAGCTTTATCTGAGAAAGACGAAAAGTTGATTAATTACTTATATAAAAATAAGCATACTTCTCCGTTTGAACACTGTACTTTAAAATTTAGGTGTGTTGTTCCTTTATTCGTAGCTAGGCAGCATATGCGGCACAGAACCTGGAGTTATAATGAAGTAAGCAGACGTTATACAAGTGAAGAGTTGGAATTCTACACTCCAGAAACCTTTAGGCCACAACATAAATCTAATAGGCAAGCTTCTGAAGATACGGATACTAACCCTGTAATAGACACTGTACCTGGTACTAATTTAATTTGGCCTACTAAAGCCAGTGAAGCGGTATTATCCCATACCCGTAAAAGTATTAAGATCTACAATAGTCTAGTAAAAGGGGGGGTGTGTAGGGAGCAAGCAAGAATGGTTCTACCACAAAACATGTACTGTAAGTACATTGCTACAGCAAACCTACACAACTGCTTGAAGTTTATACATCTAAGAAACAAAAAAGAATCTCAATGGGAGATAAGAGTTTTAGCGCAAGCTATGGAACAAGAAATTAAGGAACTATATCCTGCAACCTGGAAAGCGCACTGCGCTGTAATGGAAGGTAAAAATAAGTGATTAAATACGCAGATTTTGAACTAAATGCTTCTTTTATTAAAACTTACGAAGGGTCTCAACCTAGTTGGGGTCCTATTGGCTATTTCACATATAAAAGAACTTATGCTAGGCCTCTTTCCGAAGGAGTTACCGAAGAGTTTTGGCAAACCTGTAAAAGAGTGGTAGAAGGCGTGTATCGCGTACAAAAGTCACATTGCTTACAACACAATCTACCTTGGTCAGATTCAAAAGCTCAACGTTCTGCGCAGGAGATGTTTACACGTATGTGGGACTTTAAATGGTTGCCTCCTGGCCGTGGTTTGTGGGTAATGGGAACTGACATTATCGAACGAAAAGGTGGGGCAGCGCTTAATAATTGTGCGTTTGTTAGTACTCAAGATTTGTATTGGAATTTTGCAGATCCTTTCTGCTTTTTAATGGACATGAGTATGTTAGGTGTAGGAGTAGGAGGAGATACTCTAGGGGCAGATCAGATTGCTTTATGTAAACCTATAGTAGACAAAGAGCTTGTGTTTGTAGTGGAAGATTCTAGAGAAGGTTGGGTAGATCTTATTAGACATGTACTAGATAGCTACGTAGGTAAGCACAAACTTGCTGGAGATATAGATTACTCTCAACTACGCCCTAAAGGAGCACCTCTTAAGGGGTTTGGTGGATTTAGCTCAGGGCCTGACCCACTTGTAGAGCTAGTTGATAATATTCATAAGGTGCTAGATACTCCAGGGCTTCTTTCTAACGCCACTATTACTACTTCTCAGATTGTAGATATCTTTAATTACATTGGAAAATGCGTAGTAAGCGGAGGTATTCGCCGCACTGCAGAAATTATGTTTGGAGAGCCTGGCGATCAAGAATTTATAGAGCTTAAACAAGATCAAGAGGCTCTTATGGACCGACGTTGGGCTAGTAACAATAGTATTAAAGCCTCAGTAGGACAAGACTATAGTACTATAGCCCCTCTTATAGCTACTAACGGGGAACCCGGGGTTATCTGGCTAGACAATATGCGAGAATATTCTCGGATGATTGATCCTGCAGATAATAAAGATATAAAAGTAATGGGTAGTAATCCTTGCAGCGAACAAAGTCTTGAGCCCTATGAACTATGCTGCTTGGTAGAAACATTTCCTGCTAACCACGAAGATCTTTCTGATTGGCAAAGGACACTTAAATATGCTTATTTATACGCCAAAACAGTTACACTTATTCCTACTCATAATAGTAATACTAACAGTGTTACTCTTCGTAATAGGCGTATTGGTTGCAGCCAGTCTGGTATTACGCAAGCGATGGCTAAATTCGGTAGATACAGTTACTTGGAGGGATGTAATTCCGGATGGAAGTACGTACAAGCACTTGATACACAATACTCCGATTGGTTATGTGTTCCAAAAAGCATTAAAACAACTTCAGTAAAGCCTAGTGGTACTGTTAGCTTGTTGTGTGGTGCTACTCCTGGGATACACTATGCTCATAGTGAGTACTATATTAGGAACGTCCGGGTTGATGACACTAGTCCCTTAGTAGAAGCTGCTCGTTCTGCGGGATATCCTCTAGAGCTCTGTAAGTATGCTCCTAATACTTGGGTAGTTAGCTTTCCTGTTAAAGAGGAAAACTTTGCACTAAGTAAAGACGATGTTAGTATGTGGCAACAGTTTGCTAATGCTGCAGATCTGCAAGCTTATTGGGCTGATAACCAAGTTAGTATTACGGTTACTTTCAGAAAAGACGAGGCCAAAGACATCGAGGCTTGCTTAGATCATTTCCAGACAAGATTAAAGTCGGTTAGTCTTCTTCCTATTTCTGATCACCAGTATGAACAAGCTCCTTATATTAAGATCTCTGAAGAAGAGTACTGGGAGCTAAAAAATAAAATTACAGGTGAAATTAGCGTTACAGGTAACGTGCATGATACCGATGATCAGTTCTGCGACGGTGGTAAGTGTGAAATCTAATTAAATAAGCTTGTTATTTAATAAGCTTGTCTAGCCCTTTTCGTGATAATTGATGAGCTCCTGATATACCACCCACCATAAGAGGAGCACCTACCATAAAATCAGTAACTCCTCCCATAACATTTGAGGAAAGCCCTAGTCTACTTAATAGTTCACTAGCGGCTACGCCTCCGCCTAGCCCTCCAAATAGTGCTAAGTATTCTTTTACTGCTTTCTTTGATATATTTTTAATATTAGCTTCTTTTACTAAACCTACTTCTTGAGCCGCTAGTTGAAGCCCTAAAAAGTAGTACTCTTGAGCTAGTTTCTCTTCTGCTTGTTTTGTTAACATGGGAGTTCTCTTTCAAAACCTAAATCTAGGATTCATATCTACTATCTGCTGTATTCTATCTTGATTATTAGACCTAGCGGCTTGTTCTAAAGCCTTACCATATCCTGTTCTCGATTTCTGTATAGTTTCAGCTAAGTTTTTTAAACTATCTTGATTATAAGCTAACCCATAGTCTTTTATAGCTCTATCTACTGCTAAAGGAGTGTCTATTTGGAAATTACCTTTAAGACCCAACATTTCATCTGCTTTTAAAAATTCCTTTAAAGGCTTGCCATCTAAATAATCTAGTAATTTACCTGTATCAACAGCATCTTTAGTATCTAGTACAACGCCTAGTAATTTAGATACTAGATCCTTACTAGTTTTCTTAACAGCCTCTTCACTACCTTCTCTAAATAGCCGTTTTAATAGGGCCTCTCCTGCCTCATTACCCATTCCTTTTTTAACGGCAGAAGATACTATTTCTTGTAAAGCTGTATCAGAGAGCTGCCCTGAACCTCTTTCTTGTATTTGTTCTACAATAGTAGATTTTACATTCGCAGGTAACCCTGTATAGGTAAACATATCACTCTCATCTGCTAGAGATCTTGCTAACTCCAAAGGTTTTCCAGTAATACCTATTTGTTCCGCAAAACTTTGAAGAGCTTTGGGAGATCTGGTTTTAATATCTTCAAGGGCTTTACTAGCAAATCCTATATTTTCTTTTGCTAAAGAATCAAAGTTAGAGGCTGGGTTGGAGGGGAAAGAAGGCGAGCTAGCCATAGTATCTCTATACTGTTTAAATATGTCTTTTACTTTTTGTGGATTTGATAGATTCGCAGTAGCGTCTGTAAGTACTTCTTTCCTAGCTAGGGATTCTCCACCTAACCCACTCAGTTGTTGGCTAATGTTTGTTCTTAGATCAGTAATAGGAAACTTAGAAGAATCTTCTAATTGATTTCTAACTCTATCTCGTAACGTTTTTAGGTAGCCTTCCTCTATGCCTAAGTACTTACCCATAGCAATACTGTTTGCAGCATCCATCTGACCTGCTAAATTAGCTAAATCTGAGCTGACCGCTGCAGCAGATCCAGGACCAGGTATAAGACTTGTTATGCCTCCAAAACCTTTAGTTGCTTTATGTAATTGAGCTTTTGTTCTTAAGTAACCCAGCTCTTCTGCTCCAGGACGGTACTTTTCAGTAGCTTCCCTAAAAAATCTATCTAAAGATTTTGGGATATTTAGTTTATTTGAAGCTTCCATAAGAGGGGCTTTTTTAGCCTCTAAAGAAGTAATTCCTTCTTGTAAATTATGGATACTAACTCTATTCATATAATCCTGAGTCTTATCTCGTAGAGCCTTAAAAGCATCGCTTCCTATTTCTAGGTTTTTAGGTGTTAAATCTTTATAGAGATGCTTACCTATCAACTCCCTAAGACCCGCATTCTCTAATAGCTCTGTAGCTCCATAAGCTGCTGCTAAGCCTGCTCCTGTTCCTAGACCTCCTCCTATAAGCTTTTGCTTTAAGCTTAGATTTTTTAAAGGAGTGTTAAGAATCTTAGTGGCTCTTGGGGTAGTTTTAGACACAAATCTGTCAGCTTTACTAGCAAACCCTGGTAATTGGTTTATTAACCCCTTGCCTTTGGCAATAGCTTGCCCTATATTAAATGCGAGTTTTATTGTATCTTCCATAACTTTCCCTGGAGAACCTTTTGAATGTTAAGAACTAAAGATCAAATTAAGGATAAGATTAAGAACCTAAAGAAAAAGCAGAAAAAGCTTAAAGAAGCTCAGAGCTTCTTGGATTTTCCTGATTTAGACATAGAATCCGAATTGGAAGATATTGAAGAAGAGCTCTGGGAACTAGAGCAGAGTTTAGAGGACTAGTTATTTAAAGATATGGTCGAATCTATTATTATTAATAATCTTTTTAATTTCCTCTGAGGGTACGGCATCTCTAAAATCTGCAAAAGCTTTGCGGGCTGAATGCTCCGTCATAGGGTGACTAAAGTACTCTGCTTTATTTTCAAACATACTAGGAATAGGTAACTTAGATAAGTGAGAATTTTTATAAGCATCTAGGTATTTATTAATGTAGGGTTCGTATCTAAGGAGACTATACTTAGGTGATTTTAAGTCTTTAACTGTGCTCTCTATATTATCTAAGCTCTTAATATTCATAAGACTCTGCGCGTTTCGTAGGAGATTATCGTACTCTTTAGTGCCTTCTTCTAAGAGGTAATTCCGATCATGCACCAACTTACCTATCTCATCCCCCAGGTTAAGTTCTCTAAGTGCTTTAACAAGGCCCTCTTGCTCTACTAAATCCATAATACCAAGTGAGGCACCTACTCCACCAGCTACTGCCCCCAATCCTCCTAATGTTTTTTTGGTAGGTGATAATTTACTAATAGGAGTAGTAACAGCAGCTTTGCTTTGCGCAAGTGCTTTACCTATATCAAAAGCTACTTTAATGGCGTCGGTTTGAGGGTGCTTAGTTAACATATTTATTTACCTCCGCTCCAACGAGCAGCTCTGCCTCTAGTATCATAGTGTACAAAAGTAGAGTACTTACCTACGCCGCCCTGCAGCATCTTACCTTCACGGATAAGTTGCAACACGATTCTATGTACCTCTGCTGGCGCCATACCGGCTACCTTCATATCGGCTGCTCTAGCATTCATGTGTTGAGACTTCTTAGCTCCACCTATTTTCTTATTATACTCAGGATGTCTATAGCCTGAGATAATTCTAATAGGTTTATTTAGATGGTCTCTAAGAACTTGTAGCTGCTCTGCTAATTCTTTGCAGTTTTCTAGTTCTTCGCCCTCGGGTAGTACCCCATCAGGACACTTAAATTCGCTTAAAGAGAAGTTTCTTGTTAGTTGCATTATTATCTTCCTTGTTGTCTTAGCTTATTAATTAGGTCCCTGGCGCTAGGCCCTGTTCTAGGTGCTGTACGTCCTCTTAGCATTCTTGGGTCTAGATTCAGATTTCTAACCCTCTGACCTTCTCTTCTATACATAGGTAGTAGTTGTGAGTCCAAACCTGCGTAATCTTGGATAGATTTATTAGCATCCGCAAGACTTGCTTGCTCTTCTGCACTTAAGTTTCTACTTCCACCACCCGCTTCTCTAAAAATCCTATCTCGCTCACCATACAAAGAATCTAGTTCTCCATATAGTCTTGCTCTCTCTCTAGGTGTTAGGTCTGAAGTACCTGAAGGTAGAGCTGGAGACTCAGTGGTCTGGTTAGGTCGTTCTACAGTATTTTGTCTAGGCTGCGCAGCTCTACGGCGTCTACCTAGCGCACCACGATTAGCGTCTCGTCCTCTACTGTCTCTAATACCAATAGCTCCAAGGCTATCTGTATCTACAGGACCT
>Ga0163109_10000839_pt1 | contig 24257 bp, 22 predicted proteins | sample CRUFie1St13metaG_FD_108704 | JGI IMG/M metagenome (GOLD analysis project Ga0163109, IMG submission 108704) | Marine microbial communities from the Costa Rica Dome - CRUD Field 142mm St13 metaG | ecosystem: Environmental > Aquatic > Marine > Oceanic > Photic zone | place: Costa Rica: the Eastern... | reverse complement strand
GACACAGATTGCTGTGGTCAAAGAAGAATGCAAAGACGCTGATGAAGCTGAGATAATCAAGGAATTCAGGAGATATGAGGAAGAATTTTTGATACCTCCTGAAGACGCTCTTCGCTCTGTAATTCGAAAATTCCAAATTGCTGCGGGTCAAGAAGTATCTACCATTTCTTCTCGCTCACGTCCGGCTATTGCAGAGAAAAAAGTAACAAAATTCTCTGAACTAAAGGATGATGACAAGAATGTCACTATTGAGGTGGCTGTGGTTTCCTACATTCCAAAGATACAAACTGTTCGAGGTGAAGAACGTCAGATTGCATATGGTTGGGTCGAGGATAGTCCTTGGGAAGGCGAGCGCGAGCGTTGGGATTTCACCGACTGGGGTGACCACTCTCAGAATCTAACTCCTGGCTCAATAGTTCGATTGGAAGGAGTTTCAGTAAATTTCTGGAATGACCGCCGCTCGATTAACATCAATCGCCCAAGCCGAGTTACTGTCCTCAAAGAAGGCGGTCAGCCAGTAACCAAGATTTCAGACGAACCGGTTCCAATCTCTGAGGCGGGAGAGGCGGAAGGTATCGTCAGCGTAGTTGCAAGAGTTCTCTCGAAGAAAGACGATCAAATTGTAAAGAAAGACGGAAGCGGGACATTGGACATTGTTCGTGGCCGATTAGCGGACCCTTCCGGCACAATCGGATTCATTTCATGGAGAGATTTCGAGCATGAGGTGGGCTCGTTAATCAAAATAGACAGAGCGCAAATCCGTAGATTCAGAGACACCCCTGAAATCAACATTGGGGACTTAACAAAAATCGAGCCCTTCCATGATAGTTCCTTTGCTAGTATGGACGATTTACAATCCGTAAATCGCTCAACGATTTCAGAACTACGAGACGGAGCCCGAGACATCGAGATTACAGTGCAGGTGGAAAATTGGCAGGCTCGAACCTTCACTAACGCAGATGGCGAGGAAAGGACAGTTCGTAGCGGCGATGTAATGGATCCAACCGGCCGTTGTCGCTTGACTTCTTGGGGGGAAATGAGTCCAGAACCGGGAGCCTTCCTTCATCTCAAAGGTGCTAGGGTACAATTTTGGCAAGGTTCTCCCGACTTAGTCATCGATTCTGCAGATCAAGTCATCGATTTATCCGACCCACCATGGGATGCGATAGATCCAGCCGATCATTGGGTTGAGGTTGACCTAACCGACTTGGTCAACGGTGGTTCACGCCGTGGGATCAGAACTGCCGGAACCGTTGTTGCAATAGCAAATAATTCTGGTATTATCGAGAGATGCCCAGAGTGTCGCAGAGTCATGCGTGAAGGAGAGTGTGCAGAGCATGGGCCTCAGCGTGGAGATGAAGATGTACGACTTCGATTCGTTCTCGATGATGGGATTTCAAACGCCTCCACTCTGATTGGAAAAGAAGCTACAGAAGCACTTACTGGTATGGACCAAGCGCAAATCAGAGATGCCATAGATGCCAACACTAGGGCAGGATATATTGCCACTCTAAGAGAGAGATTCTTGGCAAGAAAATTGCACGTCAATGGCCGTGCTATGGTAGATACTCAGGGCGCCATTTTGATGGCAGATTCAGTCGAAGTAGATACACGAACACCCGAAGAAGCCGCCAATGAAGTAATGGCTCGCTGGGGGGTGGTATTGTGATGAATCAAGCAACTAGAAGAAGCCGGCAAACAGCTATCCGACTATTCGCTCAAGAGTATATGGATGCAGATTTGCCTGAGGAAGGAGCAGGAGAATATGACCCCTCATTCGTAATCACCAAACTTGGTGCTAAGGTCAATCGAGCCCTAGTTGGAGGAGTAATTGACAGGGTCGAGCGACGAGAGACAGAAAGTGGCTCATTTTATACCGCTCATCTTCGAGATCCAACAGGAACTCATCGATTCGAAGTAGCGTCATTCCAACCAGAACTCCATGCTGATATCGAAGAGATTCTGAATCGTTTTGAGAGCGGTGATAGATTCCTCATGTTATTGGTCGGCAGAGCACGTTGGTTTGAGACCGAAGACGGTGGAATGTTCACATCATTTAGAGCAGAAGAATTCAGTATTGTAGACAAAGACCTCTACACTCATTGGTTAGTTGAAGCATCTGAAGCAACCCTGCGTAGATTAGATGCCTACGAAGCATCAATCGAATCTGACCTTACACCCGCCGCGCTAGAATCGGCAGGAGTTCCCAGCGACCTGATTGACGGGATGGTCCTTGCGAGAGGCCATTACGGAGAATTCGATACTGAGAATTACCGAGTAGGAATTCTACAGTCACTCTCAATGGCAACTGGTTCTGATGCGATTTTTGAAGCGCCACCTGCCCAACCAACCTTGGAACAATCGAATGAATCCGCCGGTGAAGTAATTCAGACTCCTGTGCCGACAGGTGATGTATCTGATATCCTGTTGGAAACAATTCGAATAAAAGACGATGGCGATGGAGTAGATTACGATACCTTAGTCCACGCAGCGGTAGTGGCGGGACATAGCCGTGAAGAAGCAGAAGATGCTATCGACAATCTTCGAGACATCGAAGGTTCGATTATCGAGCCAAGATTCAGTTTCTTCCGATTGACTCCTCAGTGATTTCATCGAAGTCCTGAGATTATTCGCTCAGCCTCTGTCATTTTCGCCCGAATCCTAGCGATTGCATCTGAATCTTCACCTCCTGCTTTTGGAGCACTAACAGGAGTTGCTCCAAGTTCTTGGAAAGTGACATCACGAGAGCCCTTTGCTTCAGCAATTCTACTCGCGACCAAAAGTAGACGAGTACTGGTCATCTCATCTTCAACAGGCCATCCTCTTCTGACAGCTATTCGCAGGAATAATTCCTCTTCCTGCTGAGACCATCGGCCACCATGACTGTTGAGAATTGTCCCTATCATACGCTCGATGTCTCTAATCATTCCAGCAAGACTTTGCAAGGATGAATTATTTCCCTTTCCATCGCTTTTTGACAGTAAATCTGCAGCATCTTCCATTTGATGTTGGGGAAGAGGTTGTAAGAAATCAATAGGATTTTCAGGGACCTCAATCATAATCACCTCCTCTTTTGGTTCAGGCTCTTCAATTGTTTGCAAACTAGAGATTTGAACATCCGGTAGGCCATTTCTTCTCAATGAGCGTTTGATTTGACCCCACCCGCGACCTTGGCTTGCAAGAACTCCAGCAACTCTCCCCATCAGAACGGTCCTAGTTCCGGTTAATTGCAATTCTAACTTTTGACACAGAGAGTGTAACTTGTCCCGTTCCATTTCAGCGAGATTCTCCACGGTGAGCCGTCTCGAATCATAATTCAAGTGGAGCCAGAGCCTTTGTCTCCTCTCTTTGTGTGAGCCGGAGGATTTGATTCCAAAGATCTTCAAAATATCTCCTAACTCTAGGTGTGACATTGCCTGTATTCCGTCCCAACTAAAATCATAATCCCCCATCACTTGATTTCTAATCAGGCGAGCCCTAAGGACTTCAACAGAGCCATTTTTTCGGAATCCAGCAGCTTCTGCTCGCTCTCTTAATTCCATCAATCGCGCTCGATACAACTGGTCGAGCAATACTCGATCAACCGACATCCTGACCACCGATAAAGTTCAAGCGAACTCTTCGCCGTCTTATCGCTTACTCAATATTTGAGTAATCATAGTAGGATTTTGAGGGTTGAGAGAAATTGCCGTCACTTCTCTAAATCAATCCAAGGTTCTTTTGCTGGCAATAGCCCTTGTCGAGTTCTTTGTTCAGGGATTGGGCTGCTAGCAGTAGTCAACATCCGCTCCCAGTCTTTTGCCAATGCAACTACCGAATTCTCGAGATTGGAAAGAGGAACTAATCTCTCAATTGAAACGGTTTGCATGCCATCGTCTGACAGGAATTCCATGCGTATTTCGACATGAACTTCAGTGGTTTCAGTTTCTCCTTCTGGGTCGTGGAAAACGGTTTCCATTGTTAGGTCGAAGAATTCCTCTGCCTGTCGCATAATCGCTCCGACTTGCCTGTGTCGAACTAGAATCGCGATTCTATCAAGTTCGTTCTCAGATAATCCGCCAATGAGATTGTCCTGAGTCCACCATACAGTTTCTCCTTCCAATTCAGATATTTTTTGAATTATTTTTTTCGGAAAACCACTACGCCCAATTAGAACCACAAGGTCAGCATAAGGCACAGGAAGATACCTATCTCCTTCTCTCTCTTCAGGGTCTATACCGAGAACAGTTCTCCTGCTTGAGCAATGAATTGAATTGAATACTTCACGTGAGGTCACAAATCCGTCGATATCCCCGCTACGTCGAAGTTTTTCCATCCAGTGAGCGATTTGATCTTCAGAATCAGGTCTATCTTCGATCTCATGAATTGATGCGTAGGCCTTGCTAGAGAGTAGGCGCAATCCACGACGAGCCCGCTTAAGCTGCCGTCGAATGATTTTATCATCACAGAGAATTATAGCGCCTTTGGGCTGATACCAAATCCGATTTTCACTAACCAAAAATCTAGCAGGTCTCCTTGGAGCTCTTGCGCCTAAAACTTGACAGCCGCCTTCCAATAATTTGATTTGTTTACCATGCAGTAAACGAGCAGGCATAGCAAGCAGATCTAATTCTCCTTCTTTCAGGCTTTCAATAGCCTCTTCCAGGGTGTCAACCGGAGTGATTTCTAATTCTAAATCTCCGGCTTCTTCTGAGGACAAAAAATCCTCTAAATTTTTTGAAGATAGGCAGTGAGGATGGTCGAGTGATGCGACTTTTACTCGTTCTTCCACAGCGTCCACCTCGAGGGGGGAGCACGCAACGTGCCCGTTTGTGGGGTCACACACCCGTTGATATAGGCACCCCCTCACCATCGCAATGGATGGTATCCCTCAGCAACCGTCAGATGAGTCTAGAAGGACTCAGAGACCAGGTTGAAGAGGCATTGGAAAATTTCGTACAAGATAGGCTGACCAAGAACGATGCTCCCGCCATGAGCCTGGCTCGTGACTTGCTACTATCCGGAGGTAAAAGATACCGACCAATCGTTGCCTTACTAGCCTACCAAGCGGCAGGTGGTAAGGACTTAGATTCAGTTATGGATTTGGCTCTAGCCAGCGAGTTAATCCACACAGCGACCCTAATTCACGACGATATCAACGACCAAGCAAAGACCCGTCGTGGGCTTCCAACTCTACATTCAGCACATAGCCAATCTCATGGAATAATTGCTGGAGATTATCTGTTTGTGCTTGGATTCGGACTCGGTGGTAAATTCGATGCTCGAATTGTAGACCGAATGGCCGAAACTTCCGCCAATATCGCCGCCGGTGAATTATTGCAAATCAAGCACATAGCAGACTTAGCTACAACTCCTGAAGACTACTATGCTATCATCGATGGAAAAACCGCTGGACCATTCGCCAGCGCCTGCTCTTGTGCAGCGATGCAGGCCGACGCTGAGCAGACAATTGTAGATACTCTCGATGATTTTGGATGGGAAGTAGGGCGAGCCTTCCAATTGGTCGATGATTTACTTGATTTGACCGGAGATCCATCGATGGGTAAGCCAAGAGGTACCGATGTTCATGAGGGTAAGATGACCTTACCAATCATTCATGCTCTAACTATGCTTCATGGTGTTGAGAGAGAACAACTTGCAGATGTCCTACAAAACTTCAGCGATGACAGGTGGGGTGAACTAACCGAATTGCTTGAGAGTGCTGGCTCATTTGAATACGCCAAGCAATTGATTCAGAATCATATCGACCGAGCACAAGAAAGTCTCGAATCTCTACCAGATACGGATGCGAAAGCATTGATGATCGAGATCGCAAAACTTTCTCGTGGGCGACGCACCTGAGGTGGCCAAACAACGCATTGAGCGGTGATTTTCATGGTCGAAAAAACTGATTGGGATGTTATCGTAATCGGAGGAGGCCCTGCCGGCTCTACCGTTGCTCGTTATGTTGCAGAGGGTGGAAAGGACGTCTTAGTCATCGATGGAAGAGATTCCATAGGTAGTCCACTTCAATGTGGGGAATTAGTTCCCAGTAATGAGGAGATGAAGCGGCTTTGTCCTGACGTTCCAGAGGTTGATGATCTACTACAAACACCTGAACACGCAATCTCGATGAGAACTTCAAAAATGCATTTGGTGCCACCATCAGGGCGACCACTTCGCTATCCCTTCGAGGGCCTAATGCTCGATAGAGTAGCACACGATGAGTGGTTGGTGGACTTGGCTAAATCCAAAGGAGCAAATTATCTGACTGGCGCAAGAGTTGATTCTGTAAATGAAGAAACCGTTTGCCTAAGAGATGGACGAGAATTTACTGCCAGAATTATTGTCGGTGCAGGAGGCCATAATGACCCACTGCGACGCAGCCATTGGGATGAATCGAGTCTCAAAATCCCAATTAAATTCGTTCTGATGGATGGCGATTTTGGCGATGCTGTAGAACTCCATTTTGGCTCGATGGCACCTGGAGGTTATGCCTGGATGTTCCCCAAACAAGGCGGAGCAAATATTGGCGTTGGAATTCAAAATAAATTTGCCAAAGGGCGCTCATTGAATCTGTTTGCAGATGAGTTCATCCAAAGATACGGTGACAAGGTAACTTTCGCAGGAGCAGGTTCTCTACCGATGTCGGGGACGATTGATTGCTTCGTCAAAGAAAACCATCTTCTTGTCGGAGATGCGGCTGGTATGGTTCTACCATCAAATGGCGCAGGCATTACGATTGCCATGGTAGGAGGAAGAATTGCGGGTCAACAAATTGTTTCACATCTAGAAAATGGAACACCCCTAGATGAATACGAAAAAGAATGGAAGAGACAAATGGGTTCAGTGATGCGAAATTCGAAATTATCATTCAAAGTTGGTAGTTGGATTATGAGACTTCCAGATTGGATTCTAAATCTAGCATTTAATCCGCTTACGAAACCCTTTGTTTGGCGCTTTGTGACCTGCAGGAAACCATTCATAATATTCTGAATTGATTGGTTTCAAACCTGTACAATTCACGGCTTGAAGACACGAGTATATATGCGGTGAATGAAAGAATATACATTTCTTGATAACCCACACTTCGATAGCAAGGGTATGACAACAAGAACTGTACTTGTGGTGTTGATTGCCAGTTATGCATCCTTTGCGGTTACCGCAATGACAATCACGCCACTTCTGAGCTAAGCCCGAAGATCTCACGGTGGTAACAAAGATGGTTTTCAAAACACTATTTGCGATGTTAGTCTCTGGATATGTCTCATTCGGAGTTTCAATGATGGCAACGGGGGGTTTCCCTCAATCAGACATGGCGACAATAACACTGTCCTTCTCGGTAGTCTTTCTGATGAGTTTCTCAATGATGTCGATTGCCTTAGCACCCAAGTCGAAGAGAATGTTTGCTTAGAGGAAAATCCATTAGGAACGGTGCATTGACCGAACTTATGAAGCCAATTGGTCAAATCGAAGAAGACCTTGCTGACAAGACTGAACCTATACTCGGATTCAGACCCTCTTCAAAGATTAAGAGAGGACCTATTGGAATAATTATATTCATAATTTGTGTAGCAATTATATTGTTAGAATTGAATCGTTCAGGCGTAATTTAGAGTTGCTATAAGTTGTCAGGGGTTGGAGTTAATCAATGAGCGAGAGAATCAACATTTCTTCAGGTGCGCCTTGGGAACCTATTGCTGGATACTGCCGTGCAGTCAGAGTCGGTCAATTCATAGAGGTAGCCGGAACTACTGCTGTGGATGCGGAGGGGAATTTCTTTGGAGAAGGGGATGCAGGAGCTCAAACCCAGTATGTCCTTGAGAAAATCCAACATGCTATAGAACAGGCAGGTGGCGCCATGTCGGATGTTGTCCGCACTCGGATTTATGTTACCGATAAAGAGGACATGATGGAGGTTGCAAAGGTGCATGGAAAATTCTTCGGTGAAATATTACCAGTCTCTACCGGCGTAGAGATTAGCGCCCTAGTGGATGAAAGGCTACTAGTGGAAATAGAGGCAAGCGCGATAATTAGCTCGAATTCCTAGGGCAATAGGCTACTCTACTGACACTTCCGTACGAAAGAGTATAGACTTCCACGTCATGGTCTTTGTATGGGAAAACCGTCGGTTATTCGAATGTGGATTACCAACAAAAATGATAAGGAAATCACCTCAGAAATGAGTCAATCCATGAAGGACTTTCTTTCAATTGCAATTCAGAATGGTTGCATTGGTTCAACATTTGCCGAAGACGACAAACGCATCATTGTCTACACAAGATGGGCGGACGAGATGATTTTGGAGCAGTTTCGCTCATCTGAAGAATACAAGGTCAAAGAAGGAAACATAATCCAATCATTTACTGCTGCAGGTTTCAAAATTCCTGATGATATACTGTTTAATTCAACTGCCAATATTTTGTTCAGTAAATCGCCATAAATTAACTATAAATGACCTGAAGTAAGCCGTGGTATAATGGAGTGAGTTTGTGGCCATAAAGACCGTTTTACTCAAAATCATCCCAGTAGTAATTTTACTGATGTTTGCCGGTGCTCCCGCTCAAGCAGAACAAGTAATACCGGGTGTGGAAATAGACTGCCAAGACAACGCAGTACACTTAGATTCGTCTCCAACACATCCAACTAGATCGACTACATTCGAATGCCAAATAGAGAATACTTCCAGTGCTCCTGAAGAAATAGAAATTCAGTATAGTTTTGACGAATTGGCAGTAAGTGGGCCAACTACAATTTTGATTGGTGCAGGAGGTACAAACAATATCACAGTTCAAGCCCGAGCTCCAGTTCATATGGAAGCGAGTAATCATGAGGTTTCTGTCAAAGCAGTGGTCAGAAAGGTAGCCGGTGTATCTGCAGGTATTTTGGCTCAATCCGACACTGATAGCAATACGATCATAATCGATTCTTATACAGATTGTAGTATTTACAACACACCAGAGGATGTGAAGATTGGAGCGGATAGAAAAATAAGTTTTGATTTCATTTTAGATTGTAGCAGCAACGTAGAAGCTTCAATGAGTATGAATTTCGTAATGATTGAGATGGGGAAAATAAGTTCTAATAATTCTGGGGCAGTGTATTGGCCAGATGGCTTTGAGGACAAAAGTCCAGAGTGTAATTTAGAGGCTAAGGTCGGCTATACATTACACGATTGCAGCTTTGTGGCAACGTCTAGTTCTATGTCATATTCATCTTTTGATATATGCTTGGGAATTCAATTTGAGGGTCAAGAACCCCCCACTTTCTGTTCATCGAACATGGTCAAAGTTGAGAAGAGTCTACTTGGCTTAGGAACTTCTGGGCCTCTTGGGATAATGCTTCCAATATTATTGACAATACTATTACTGGCAGTATCTTTTCTCATATGGAAAAGGAAATTCTCAGATTCTGAATAAACCATCTGCATACTATTGGATTGACTAATTTCAAGATTTATCAGAGGGTCCGGACTCACAAGCGTCAGACAGGACGCTGCTTGTCACCATCGGTCCCATGCACATTGAGCAGTACGATGAGGATAAGGATGCCACCTACTGCGCTGATGCCAAAGAGAACGGGATTGAAGTCATCCTCCATGATCCACGCAAGGATAGCCAGAATACCGGTAATAGCACCTCCCGCGGAGATAATGTTAACGATCCAACCCCAGGGGTTGGTTGTGCCTTCATCCATGATTCTGGAAGGGGGCCCCAGACTTGAATGGTTGGTTCGATGAGTGGCGAGGGCTACAAAATTAGTCTTAGATGATATTCTGTAATCGAGGGGCCCCGGTTTAGACTCACGAGGACTCAGAGGGTACCCTATGATTCGGCTTTTCTTCCTTCCCAAATGGTCGCCATTCCAGGAAATACGACCTTAGCAGTGACATTTTCGAATCCTACTTCTTCCATCATTCGGACATAATCTCGAGTAGTTCCGAATGTTACGTAAGTCTTGGTTAACCATTTCCAAGGGTGGTCCTTTACCCCACAAATAATCCGTGCGTAGGCGCCTACCCAAACCCTCATCCAAAGCCAACCAAGGAATCCATGAATTCGATTCATCTTCGCGGGATCGACAATAACCACTTTGGCACCCGGCTTCAATACTCGAAGCACCTCTCCTAGCCCAGCCCTTTTGTCGTACCAATCTCTGAACGAGAAGAGTGAACATGCACCATCGAAGGAATTGTCATCGAAAGGCAATTCCTCGGCTTTTCCTTGTACGAATTCAACCTCTGAATCACCTCTATCTTGCCGTTTTGAATTGACTCTTGGCTTAGCCGCTTCAAGCATCAAAGCACTAGGGTCTAGGCATACTAAATCAACTCCAGAAACATCCTCTGCAAAGCTACCGGGTCCACATCCGACTTCGAGAAGTTTGGCATCTTCACTAGGCAATCTTTGCCTTACCATTCGCCTCCATTTGTCGACTTGACCGATGGTTGCGAAGCGGTTTATTCGGTCGTAAACAGGGATGGTTGCTTCCAGGTTTAGAATCAACTCGTCCCAGTCCTCTGAGCCGATGGTTTCGTGGTCCACAATTGCCGTGGGGAGTGAGCCTATATTTGGTTGGTTTGGGCATACGTCCCGCCGAGTATCGGCTGATGCATTTCTCATTCAACATAGGTTAGCATGAAATACCCATTTCCGGTCGCTCGCCTCACCAAAGGTGGATGAAATGGGTAACGCAGATGTACTCCGCACCATAAGGGAAGCAGAAGAGGCCGCAGCTGCGGCCATAGCAAAGGCCGAAGCTGAGGCCACAGGTATTGTTCAAAAGGCAAGATTAGAGGCCGCCGAATCACTCCAGACAGGGCGCACAGATTCTGAAGCAGAAGCACAGAAAATCGTTGCTGATGCCCGCGCTGCAGCGGAAAAGGAAGCTGCTACAGTGTCTGCTGATGGAGACGCAACTATCGATTCAATTCACAACAGCGGAAAGAGGAACCGTGACAAGGCGGTCAACACGATTTTGGATGCCTTCCGAGCGTGAAACCCAATTCTAGGAGGTCGCTACAAATGTCACAGGTTCAGACTAAGCAGATGGGTCGTTTGACCGCAGCTGGAACCTTGGACAAACTTGACGATGCGCTAAGTCTCCTAGCTCAACTAAAGGCACTACACTTCGTCGATTATGACGGCTCAATGGATGATTTGTCTTTGGGTACACCAAATGAGAAGGCAGAGGAAATTGCAAAGTTGCTAAACAAAACCAGAGCCGCAGTCGCTCAAGTCGAGCCAACAGGTCCTAGCAAAGCGGCTCCATTGGCTGCAGTTAGGAAATCTATTGATGAAGATTTAGAGGGCAGAGTAGACTCTCTTCTAGGCGACCTCAGTAGAATTGACGAAATTGAGAACAGCATTTCCTCACAGTCCGAAGAAGAATCGGTGTTGTCTCTGTTAACACCTCTCGGTATCGACATCGAACTACTATCTGGCTACGAATCGATTACATCATTCGTTGGTACGGTTGACGACCTCAAAGCGGCACAAGTCGCTGCAGGAGATGGAATGTTTGTCAGTGGCACATCAGGGAAGACTGATGTAGTTGCAATTTTCGTCAAAAACGAAGATGCTGATTTGGTATCTTCAGCACTTTCAGAAGCGGGATTCACCGCGATTCAGTTGCCAGAAGGAGCCGGCAACCCTGAATCTCGCATGAATGATCTGATGAATGAGAGATTGGAGCTTCAAACTGAGAGCGAAGGGCTCTCTAATTCTGTAGCAGAATGGATATCTGATAACGGAGAAGACCTGATTTGTAGTTTAGAGGTATTAGAGAGAGATCACGAATTAGTTACCTCTCCAGTAAAGGTCGCTGTATCCGCCCACGCCTTCGTGATTGATGGCTGGGTTGAAATGGATAGGTCTGCAGATATCAAGGTCGCACTTGGCAATGTTTGCACCGTAGTAGATGTAGAGCCATTCGTAATACAAGCAGGCGGTGCCCATCACGACCATGATGACGAACATCATGAACCCGAGATGCCACCAATTGCTTACCAACCTAGGTCAACAACCAAATCAATGGAATTAGTTACCGATATGGTAGGGCGACCAGGATATGGAAGACTTGACCCTACAGTATTCATGTTCTTCACTTACCCAATTTTCTTCGGCGTGATGTTAGGAGACATGGCGTACGGACTCGCAACAATGGGACTGGGTACCTTCCTATACAGTAGAGCAAGAACAAATGAAACTCTGAAACTAGGCGGTAGATTCCTCCAATTAATCGGCCTTTCAACCTTGATTTTCGGCTATCTGTACGCCGAAATAGCAGGTTTTGAAATATTCCTTTATGAAAAATTGACATACCCTGATGGAACTTACATGAAAGATTCAGCAGGCCATTACATGTACAGCGACAATCTATCACCAGTCGCATTCCTCAGTGCACTTTACTTCCCCTTCGATATTGAGCATGGATACGGTTGGGAGGCATCTTACGGATTCAGCCTATCCCTCGCGTTCCCCTTCCACAGAGTTGGAAGCCACATGATTGACCTGATTGTAATCAGTCTATACATGGGTTGCTTCCATGTCCTTCTTGGATTCATCATGGGATTCCGTGATATTCTCCTAATAGGAAATGGGCACGGCGGTGTTGGATTAGTTGCAGCATTCTTCGAAAAAGGAATTTGGATGATTCTTCTAGCTGGTGGGTTCATGTTTGCTCATGGATTCCTCGGTAGCTATGATGAACTATTGATGCCAGGAACGGCACTTATTGCGTTCTCAACAATCTGCCTAATCTGGACTCTGTACAGGTACCATGGATTCGATCTGTTTGTTGCAATTATCATGGGTCCAGTAGAAGCAATTGGACTAATGCCAACAGTATTGTCTTATGTTCGACTTTTCGCAGTAGGAATAGTCGGTGTTAAGATTGCTGAAACCGGCAATCACATGTTCTTCGATAAAATTTCATTGGACGAGCCACTGATGGCAGTTTTGCTAATCTTTGGTTGGCTCTTAGTCCAAGCATTTGCTTGGTTACTAGGAGTATTCAGTCCAAACATCCACGCAGCACGTCTGCACATGGTAGAGTGGATGAAGCAATATTACGATTCCAGCGGACAACCGTTTTCGCCATTCGGGGGAACCTCGCAATATGTGGAGGGTGAGTAATCAGCCGGCTGTCAGCATGGGAAAAAATGGAGGAAAAAAAATGAAGAAAACCGCAATGAAAGGAATGAGTGTACTGTTTGTCCTATTTGTCGTCGCTGCTTTTGCAACCGGCGTACAGGCACAGGATGCAGCTGACAATGAGGAAACCACCGCAGCCTACGCTGCTATTGGAGCAGGTGTGGCACTAGGTTTGGCAGCAATTGGTACTGGTATGAGCCAGGGTCCAATCGGTGCTGCAGCTGTAGGAATGATCGCAGAGGACAGATCTCGAATTGGTCACGCAATTTTGATGACTGCTCTTCCAGAGACAATTGTTCTGTTCGGTTTCCTTGCAATGTTCGTTATGCCAGGTCTAGCCTGATTGCGAATGCAAAGAAATTGAATTTTGAATGAAATTTACGAGTTGATAATATGACTCTTGAAGCGCTAGCAAAACAGATTGCAGCCGCGGCGAAAGCCAAAGGCGAAGCAATCACAGAAGCCGCGCGAGAGCAAGCCAAAGAAATCGCATCAGAATCAGCCGCAACCAATGCGGCTGCTCGCGAAGGAATTGTTGCTCGAGCAAAGCGAGAAAGTGACCAACTTTCCGTAGAAGTTGTGGCATCAGCGCGCCAAGGAAATCAGAAGCGAGAGCTAATTGCACGCCGTGAGGTTCTAGAAGCAACCTGGCAAGATGTGCAAGAAAAAGTCGGCTCAGCCGATTTAGCTGGTCGTAATGACATCTTGAAATCCCTTCTAAATGAGGCTAAATCTGTAGGTGGAGATATGATTCTACACCCGGTAAATACCGACAGAAAGGCCCTAACTGGAAAGGGATTCGATCTTGGCGATGATGTTGATGGCTTAGGTGGCTTCATTCTAGAATCTATAGATGGCTCAATTCTATTGGACTACAGATTCGATGGACGATTACAAGAGGTTTGGGAAGCAAACCTCGGAGCAGTAAACGAACTAATGTTTGGAAATTGAATGGGTGATTAAATGGCAAGATTAGCAACTGGAAGTTCCAATATTTCCAATGCCGGAGCGAGAGCAAAAGCTCGTAAGGCATCGCTAATTGATAGCACAAGAATACGCCAACTTCTACAACAGGGTACAGATTCAATTGGAGCCAGTATCGGGGAATTAGGATACAGGCAAGAAATGGATCTCTATTCAACAAGGATGTCTGGCTCAGATGCTATCGAAGCCGCTCTAACCCATAACTTGGATAATGACCTAAATTCTGTACTTGGCTTCTGCCAAGGAAACCTAAGGGATCTCGTCGCTATTTATGTCGAGAGATTCCAATATGAGAAGGTTAAGACAGTTCTACGTTCAGTATCGAAAGGCGCATCAGATGAGATGATTGCAGATCAGATATTGCCAGAAGAAAACCCAAGCAATGCACATTGGTTGCACATCGTACGCACAACCGAAACCGTTCAAGAAGCCATAGAAGCAATGCGAGGATCTCCTTGGGGACGATGCTTAGCAAAATTAGATGAAGATACATCTCTCATAGAGATGGAGGATGCTTTGGATAGGCAGTACTTTACTGACTCACTCGAAGCATCTAGGGGTAAGGACGGAAGTCCCCAACTAATCCTATATCTTCAGACCGAAATAGATCACAGGAACATTGTGAACCAGTTCAGAGCATTGAGACAAAATTTGTCCTTTGAAACTCGTGAAAGAATCAACATCCCAGGAGGAAAAATTGCTGATTCTGTCATGAATGCTGCTTCACAGGCAGATACACAGGAGGCGTTGTTGGAAGCCCTCCGTCGTTCAATTGCCTTCGATGATTCCGGCTTCGAAGAAGCCATGCAGGAATCAACCCAACGCGGTACATTTGACCCATTGGTCAATTTACTTAGGATTAAGAGATTGAAAATGCTTAGGAGATTTTCATATCTCAATCCTGTATCTGCCCTGCCTGTGGTTTACTACATTCAAGCAAAGGTTCTGGAAGTTCAGAATCTACGCCTACTTGTGCGCGGTAAGGCGGCAGGCCTCTCTGACGAGGTCATAGAAGCGCACTTATTTATCTGAGGTGAAATGATGGAAATCGCAGTAGTCGGAACACCAGAATTCACCCTCGGATTCCAACTTGCTGGCGTAACCCGCCTGCACAATCCAACAAACCTAGAGGAGACAGCCACTGTCCTTCGAAGTTTGATGGGTACACCAGAGGTTGGTATTGTCGTGATTGACAGTTCCGACCTCACCCAAATGCCTGAGAAGTTGCGAATGCAACTGTCCGAGAGCATTACACCCACAATACTGGGTATAGGGACTGAGGAGGATAATACCCTTCGTGAGTCCATTAAGTCGGCTCTAGGAGTTGACCTATGGAAGTGATTCCAGAAAAAGAAAAGGAAGTGAAAAAATGAGTGAGGAAAATGGAGTGATTTATCGCATTTCAGGACCAGTAGTTACCGCTGTAGGTATTACCCCCAGAATGTATGAGGTAGTGCGTGTTGGTGATGAAGGACTGATGGGTGAAGTCATTGAATTGCACGGAGAACAATCGGTTATCCAGGTCTACGAGGAAACATCGGGTATCAAACCGGGTGAACCTGTAGTCAGAACGGGGCAGACTCTGTCTGTTCAGCTAGGTCCGGGTCTGCTAACACAGATTTACGACGGTATCCAGCGTCCGCTAGAGGACCTTGAGGAGACTATGGGTGTCTTCATCACACGTGGTGTAGATGCTGATGGTCTAGATCTCAAGAAGAAGTGGGAGTTCAACGCTACCGCTTCCAAAGGAGATGAGGTTAGCGCGGGCCAAGTAATCGGAACCGTACAAGAGACCGAGACAATCGAGCATCGAGTTATGGTGCCACCTGGAAAGAGTGGTACCATCAAGAGCATAAAATCTGGTGAATATGACGTCACGCAGACTGTTTGTACTCTTGACGATGGCACAGAAATTGCCATGATGCAAGAATGGCCGGTTCGAACACCACGTCCATTCGTCCGAAAGTATGCGCCGGATGTACCACTAATTACAGGTCAGAGGATCCTCGATTTCCTTTTCCCTCTGGCTAAGGGTGGTACCGCTGGTATCCCTGGACCATTCGGAAGCGGAAAGACAGTTACTCAACAGCAGTTGGCTAAGTGGTCTGACGCTCAAATCGTTGTTTACATTGGATGCGGTGAGCGCGGAAACGAGATGACTGAGGTACTTACTGAGTTCCCTCACCTAATCGACCCGCACACAGGAAAGCCTCTGATGAACAGAACTACGATGATTGCAAACACATCAAACATGCCTGTGGCAGCTCGAGAGGCCTCCGTGTATACAGGAATCACCATTGCGGAATACTTCCGAGATATGGGATACGATGTTGCTCTAATGGCTGACTCAACAAGTCGATGGGCTGAAGCAATGCGTGAAATTTCTTCTCGACTTGAAGAGATGCCTGGTGAGGAAGGTTACCCTGCTTACCTATCCAGCCGACTTGCTGAGTTCTACGAGCGAGCTGGCCGTGTACAGACTCTCGCTGGTGACGATGGTTCTGTATCCGTTATCGGAGCGGTATCACCACCCGGTGGTGACATATCCGAGCCGGTCAGCCAAGGTACACTACGTATCGTCAAGGTGTTCTGGGGATTAGACGCAGGTCTAGCTCGACAGCGACACTTCCCTGCGATTAACTGGCTGAGTTCATACTCGCTATACCCACAGGCATTGGATCAGTGGTATCGCGACAATATCGCTGGCGATTTCCCCGAAATTCGTACTGAAATCAGCGCTCTCTTGCAGGTTGAAGCAGAGTTGCAAGAAATCGTCCAATTGGTCGGTTCCGATGCTCTACCAATTGACCAGCAACTAACTCTGGAAGTTGCACGTATGATTCGTGAATTCTTCCTGCAACAAAACGCATTCCATGATGTAGATACATACAGCAATCTCAAGCTACAATATACAATGGCTAGAGCGATTCTTTCATTCCAAGATGAATCAAAGAAGGCAATTGCTGGTGGAGCAGATCTGGAATCTGTTGTTAACGTACAGGCTAGAACTGACATCATGCGTGGAAGATTCGAAGAAGGATACGAAGAGCGTATCGAGAAACTAGTGAAAGAAATGGGCAAGCAGATTGCTGCTACCATGGAGGAGAACTGAGGAGGGATATGAATGAGTGGAAAAGAGTACCGAACCATTACTGACGTCAAGGGGCCTTTGGTCTTCCTGAACAAAACAGAACCGGTTGCATACGGTGAAATTGTCCAATTGAGATTAACCGATGGGACAATGAAGAACGGGCAAGTACTGGATACTTCCGATGACCAAGTTATCGTGCAGGTGTTCGAAGGAACATCATCTGTTGATCGACAAACAGGTGTTAAGTTCCTTGGAGATGTATTCCGTCTACCAGTTAGCAAGGATTTAGTCGGCCGTATTCTAGACGGTGCCGGCCGCCCTCGTGATGGCGGGCCAGCAATCGTTCCTGACGAAATGGCTGACATCATCGGAGCTGCAATCAACCCCTACTCTCGTGAAAGCCCAGAGTCTTTCATTCAGACAGGAATTTCTGCAATCGATGCTTGTACTTCCCTCGTTAGAGGACAAAAACTGCCAATCTTCAGTGCTGCAGGTCTTCCTCACAACGATATCGCACTTCAGATTGCAAGGCAAGCAAAGCTTGTTGGCAGCGACGACGATTTCGTCGTAGTTTTCTGTGCTATGGGTATCACTGCGGAAGAATACAACTTCTTCGTTCACGATCTAGAAAGAACTGGTGCATTGGAGAACTCCGTTCTGTTCGTCAACCTAGCTGACGACCCAGCGGTCGAGCGTCTGATTACACCACGTCTTGCACTAACTGCTGCTGAGTATCTTGCTTTCGAGCATGATTACCACGTACTGGTTATCTACACTGACATGACAAACTACTGTGAGTCTCTACGACAAATCGGTGCAGCTCGTGAAGAAGTACCTGGACGACGTGGTTACCCTGGATACATGTATACTGACTTGGCTATGCTTTACGAGCGTGCAGGTCTGGTTAAGGGCAAGAAGGGAAGTATCACACAATTCCCTATCCTAACAATGCCTGGTGACGATATTACTCACCCAATTCCTGACCTTTCAGGATATATTACAGAGGGTCAGATTGTTATTTCCCGTGAATTGCACCAGAAGGGTATCTACCCGCCCATTAACGTTCTTCCATCGCTAAGTCGACTGATGAACGCTGGTATTGGCGATGGTAAGACTCGTGAAGATCACAAGTCGGTATCTGACCAGTTGTATGCTGCTTACGCTCAAGGTAGAGAATTGCGTGGATTGGTTGCTATTGTCGGTGAAGATGCATTGAACGAGCGTGACCTTCAGTTACTGAAGTTCGCTGATATTTTCGAAAATGAGTTCTTGCGACAGAGCCGTGATGAAGATCGTTCAATCGGTGAAGGTACGCTTGATCTTGCATGGAATCTTCTGACTAACATCGACACGAAGTATCTCGTTCGATTAGACCAAAAGTGGATTGACAAGTATCACCCAACCGAAAAGAAGGAGTGAAACTCTCGATAACTAGTCGTTGAGGAGGTAAAAAAATGGCATTGGACATTAAACCAACCAGGTCCGAGCTAATCAACCTCAAGCGACGCATCAAGCAGACGTCAAGTGGGTACAATCTACTCAAGATGAAGCGGGATGGTCTATTCCACGAGTTCCGAACTTTGTTATCTGAAATGATTAGCGCAAGAGAGGAACTGGTCGGCACATATCGAGAAGCGGTAGAAGCCATCAATTTGGCCAGCGCTATCGAAGGAGGATTGGTTGTAAAGAGTGCAGCGATTGCTAACTCGGCTTCACCGGAAGTTGAAGTTAGTCGCCGTAACATCATGGGTGTTGTAGTTCCTCAAGTAGAGGGACAGAATCTAACTTCTACAATTGAAGAGCGTGGAACTGGTCTAATCGGTGGTTCTCCGTACATAGATGAGGCCGCAGACTCCTATTCTTCGTTAATTGCAAAGATAGTCAAAGCCGCAGAAATGGAAGCTACTCTGAAGCGACTCCTTGAAGAAATTGAAGCAACCAAGCGCCGTGTGAACGCGCTTGAGTTCAAGGTTATTCCAGAGATGAAAGAAGCTCAGACATTTATCCAACTTCGATTGGAAGAAATGGAGCGTGAAGAGACCTTCCGCTTGAAGCGATTCAAGAACAAGTAAGTCAACCTCGATTACGCGGTTTGATAGGTGGGTGCATGAGTTCGCAACCACCAAAGGTGGTTGCGTAGTATGTCCGAAGCCGAGCCAATCATACTAGACCACTCGGCTTGGAACCAGCAAGACTTGTTGCTCCACATCATTCAACGATACTTCGATTTAGGCAATGAAGCAATGGCGGGGCAGGCTTGGGAAGTCAGAGCAAAAAGCGGAAGGAGTGAATCTGAGGCGTTAATTCAGCTCAATGAAGAACTCGAGCCATTGGGTTACCTTTCGATGCTAGACAGGGGTAATCCTCCAATTCTCAGCGTGGCTCATTATCCAGCCGGTCAACAAGTCATTGCCAATTGGCAGTTGTCAGTTGTTTGGCTAATGATGGCTGGCTTCCTTACTATGATTGGAAGCGCGTGGTTGATGCAGTTCGATTCAAGCGCCACTGCATTCGATTCAGATCTATTGGAAGAATCTCTGATTTTCTTAGCAATTCCAATGATGCTAATTTTGGGTTTGGCCAGCGAAGTTCGTAGAAGGATTGCCCTACTTTATGGTGTCAAAATAGGCCATGTCGTACCAATTGCATTCCCTGTAATGGCTGTCAGTTGGCCTTTTGGTCTAGCTGGTGTGTTGAGTCAACACAGAGCCGATCTAATTCCAATTCCTAACCGAAGGGCTCTTGCAATAATCGAATCAACCGTACCAATCATCTTGTTCCTTGGAGGTAGTTTACTGACAATTGTCGGCCTACATTTGACTCCACTTGAACCACCTGAATTATCTTCTTCACCTATTGGTTTTCAAAATAATATTCTAATTTCAATCCTTACTTTAGATTGGCTGGGTGATGATTTGCTCATTAAATTACAGTGGATACATCTAACTGGTCTTGCTGGAATTGGATTAACTCTAATCGGTTGGACCCTATTGCTGCCAATTCCTGGGTTCCCAGGTGACCGGATATTACATGCGCTAATCGGACCAGCAGAGATGTCTGATTCTAATCGCCAAACAGGCTTCTTCATCTTGATGCTTGGTGCAATGGTGATGGTCTTTGCGAACACCGATTATATGCCATGGTTGTTGATTGCAGCATTAGCAGCAATGCGTCGTTTTAGTCCGGAAAATACGCCACCACCTCTGGTCGTCGATGAATCAATTGTGCCCACAAACAAGGAACGTAGTAGGTTCGCTACGCTTCTAGTATTCCTTCTAATCATGGGGTTCCCTGGATTGAATCCCTCATTCTCGATAAATCAGTGGGATGAGGGCTTGGACTCGTCAGGATGGGTTGATGAAATCGAGCTCGAAGTCTCAGAAACATACAATCTAACTCTAGACTTAACTCCTGAAGGAATCAATCCAGTTTCCGGATGGATACAAATTAGAGTCGAAGGTGAAAACTCCGAATTATGGGACATTAGCTCTTCTCAGTTTAACGAAAATAAAATCTACAGATTTGATGGAGTAACTCAGAACTCTCCCGATGCATTAAGCATGACAATTATACCGATGGACATTGCTCAAAATGATACAGCTCTTATTCCTAATGCTTCGATGTGGTTGAGGATTCTAGTCGATGTAGACGGCCATGTGGAAGAGCATCTAACTGTTCTAAGGTACGTAGAGAATACTTCGCCAATAGATCCACTATGGTTACTAATAGAGGATACCGTGACTCCAAGAATTTGTATGAGTATTCAGAAGGTTGATGATAGACCTGCATTCTTATCCCTATCAAATCCATTTTGGGAGTTCGAGAACGACACTAACCTCTCTCAAGCAGGTCTTCACGACGTTTGTCTACGCGGTTACGAAGGCGCATTACAATCGTCACAATCCAAAGATGAATTTAGGCGAATTATGGGTCCAGAATTGACATTGAATTTTGAAGATGGAGATCAAATTATCTGGTTGTTAGCAGTTAATGGGACTGAACCTAAATTACAGATTTCTGATGCAGGCTGGAAAATACCCGAATGGGATTGGTATTCTCATGACCGCAATTACACTATCACTTACGCCAGTGAGGGGAGTTCATTTTGCCCTTCATCCGAAATAATGCCAGAGATGGAAATCGGAAATGCTTGGAATTGGACTTTTACCGACCGTTCTTCAATTAGAATTCCAGCCGGTCAATTGGGCTTTGGCACTCTATTCTTCGACTCCAATGGTTGGCTGGCCTTTTGTGAAGAAGGAATTATGCTACGCTCGTATATGATCGTTGAAGGAGATGATGTTGTATTAATTGAAGGAGATATAGGACAGAATTTGTCTTCTGACGATAACTACTACAACTTTTCCAATCGAATGAATAAGACGCTCCCCATTACTGTAAGTTGGACTGGAGATTCTCCTGAAGCCGATGTTTGGAGTGTCTCAATTCAGGATGAAATAGCTCCATACTCAGAGTCGATGATGATTCTAGAGGAAGCAGGTACAACCTCTCTGTATCGTTCTGTTTGGGTGACAGTGGTTGATGGTGAAATCACAGTCAACCTTGCAGCTCGTTGTCCGGTTGATGGGTGTGAGTAGATGAGAATCGCCATTCTTGGTGTCGGTTCTATCGGTGGAGTAGTTCTCGGCGCACTTTCCGATACCGATGCAGACCTCGTTGCAGTATCCCGTGGTCAAGCAGCGAACAATCTGGAAATGGTTGGTCTGATTTTACATACTCCTGAGGGGTCAATTGAGATGATTCCGCCAGACAGATTTACTGTTGTGGATAGTCAAGAGGGGCCAATTTCCGAACAAATTAGAGGTACTTGCGATGTTGCTATCATTTGTGGAAAGGCATCATCAACACCTGTTTTAGCGCAAATTGCCGAAGAAGTACTAACTCCATCTGGGATTGCAATCAGTTTACAGAATGGACTTGGTCATTCAGAGATGCTAGCTCATAGATTGGGCAGGCAGAGAGTTCTCGGCGGCTCGATTACTCATGGTGCTTGGAAGGATGGAGAATTTGGAATTCATTGGGTTGGACGAGGGGCCGTTAGAATGGGGCATCTTGATGGTGGAGATGCCTCCGACAATTCTTTTGCTTTGATTGAAGCGTTTGAGGATGCAAGTCTAAACCCGATATGGTCTGATGATGTAGAAAATATTGTTTGGAGAAAATTGTTGCTGAATGTTGCGATCAATCCCGTTTGCGCCATTGCCGGAGTTAGGAATGGAGCACTTTTGGAAATCCCTGAACTTTGGGATCAAGCAATGTCCGCTATGCTAGAAGCAGCAGCAGTGGCCAGAACCTCTGGGGTCGATTTGGGAGATGTGGATTTGCAAGAGCACCTAAGAAAAGTGGTCGAAGCAACTTCAGAAAATCGTTGCTCGATGCTACAAGATGTCATGGCGGGACGCGCCACAGAAATCGATTCTCTTTGTGGCGCTGTTATAGAAAGAGGAGAATCACTTGGAATCCCCACTCCTACAAATCAATCTCTACACGCATTAATCAAAGGCATAGAACGATCAGGCGAATTCTCCTGATTACTCACAATCGATATTGTAGTGAAGTCCGACATTTTCTCTTCTCGCGATCGAGGCTTCAATAACCAATTCAGCACAAATGATTAGATTTCGTAATTCTACCATCGCTTGGGTGGGTTTGGTAGCATGCCATTTAGGGATTACATCGGCTTTGATTTTTGCAATTTTCTCCCGGGCCCTTGCTAACCGAGCATCGCTCTTGACTAAACCAACGTCATTTGTCATCATCGTTCTGAGTGCCAATAAATCACTTTCAAGAGTTCCGTGATTCGCCAATTCCTCGAGTTCTTCACCTCTCCAGTAATTTATGTCCTCAATAATTTCAGGAAGTAATCCATCTTCTGCTCTAGAAATAATGTCGCTTGCCGCTCTCTCTGAGTATACTACCGCTTCCAATAGAGAATTGGAAGCGAGTCGGTTGGCGCCATGAAGCCCGGTTCTAGCAACTTCTCCAACACAGTATAATCCTGGCATGATTTGACTACCACTCATCGCCCTACCTTTCTCATCGACCTTAACTCCGCCAACAAGATAGTGAGCGGCAGGGCGTACGGGAATAGGATCAGGTCCCAGGTTGATTCCATATTCGGCCAATTTATTTGCAATCGTTGGAAACTCTTGTCTGACAGAATCAACATCCAAGTGTTCTGTTACCAAGAGTACATGAGAGTCTCCGCTTAGTTTCAGTTCTCTATCTGTAGCTCTTGCAACTACATCTCTAGTATCTAACGATCCCTTGTCTGAATATCGGTTCATGTAGGATAATTCAGCGGGATGGTTGCCTAATTCCTTCCATTTTTGGTATTCGGAACGGGTCATCAAAATCGCGCCGTGTCCTCTCATTGCTTCTGTAATCAGAAATGGATGTTGTGAATCAACTGCTAACGCAGTAGGGTGAAATTGAATGAACTCCATGTCGCATATATCAGCGCCTAACCTATGTGCCATGGCAACTCCGTCACCGGTGGAAACGGATGGATTTGTTGTAGCTAGATGTAACATTCCCGATCCACCAGATGCCAAAACAACACAACGCGATGAGAGTGTGTAGACCTTGCCATCAGGAGCTAGACACCATAGGCCAGCCACTCCTTTTTCGGGCTTATCTAAATCTCTTCGAACAAGGTCTAACACCATCCAGTCTTCTAGGATTCTTAGTCCTGAATCGTACTCATTCGCTACCCCTTCGGTTAAGGCTCGCTCGATTTCAGAACCGGTTCGGTCGCGTGAATGTAGTATTCTGCTCTCGGAGTGTCCACCTTCTTTGGCAAGGTCATACATTCCCTCCTTGCTCAGGTCGAATTGCACTCCATGTTCGACTAAATCACGAATCCGATCAGCCGCATCATAGACAACCGAACGAACAACTGCTTCGTCAGACAAACCCCCTCCGGATGCTAGAGTATCTTGCACATGAGCTTCCAAAGCCGATTGATTTTCGACATCAAGAACTCCTGCAATTCCCCCTTGAGCCCAGTTGGTGGAAGATGTTGAGAG
>Ga0163109_10000838_pt1 | contig 24308 bp, 25 predicted proteins | sample CRUFie1St13metaG_FD_108704 | JGI IMG/M metagenome (GOLD analysis project Ga0163109, IMG submission 108704) | Marine microbial communities from the Costa Rica Dome - CRUD Field 142mm St13 metaG | ecosystem: Environmental > Aquatic > Marine > Oceanic > Photic zone | place: Costa Rica: the Eastern... | reverse complement strand
TTTCGGCCGAGGACGAAGAAATCAGCGCGCTGGCGCACAAGGCCTTCGAGAAGGCCGGAATCCGGATCATGACTTCGGCCAAGGTCACCGGGGTCAAGAAGGCGAAGGACAGCCTGACCGCCACCGTCGAGCTGGCCGATGGCAAGACCGAAAGCCTGACCGCAGACCGGCTGATCTCGGCCGTCGGCATCGTCGGCAACGTCGAAGAGCTGGGGCTCGAAGGCACCAAAGTGCGGGTCGAGCGTGGCCACATCGAAGCCGACGGCTTCGGTGCCACCGGTGAGCCGGGGGTCTGGGCGATCGGCGACCTGACCGGCGCGCCGTGGCTGGCGCACAAAGCCTCCCACGAGGGCATTCTCGCAGTTGAGACCATCGCCGGGGTCAAGGGGCTGCACCCGCTCGACCCGGCGTCGATCCCGGGCTGCACCTACGCGCGGCCACAAGTCGCATCCGTGGGCCTGAGCGAGGCCAAAGCCAAGGCCGCCGGGCGCAAGGTTCGCGTCGGCCGCTTCCCGTTCATGGGTAATGGCAAAGCCATCGCGCTGGGCGACCCTGAAGGGCTGGTCAAAACCGTGTTTGACGCCGATACAGGCGAGCTCCTCGGTGCCCATATGATCGGTGCGGAAGTGACGGAGTTGATCCAGGGCTTCGGGATCGCCAAGTCTCTGGAGACAACCGAAGAAGACCTGATGCACACGGTGTTCCCGCACCCCACCTTGTCAGAAATGATGCACGAGTCCGTGCTTGACGCCTACGACCGCGCGCTGCACTTCTAGCGCGACCCGCCCAAAGGAGACGACATGAGCGACCCGCTCCGCCATCCGGAGAAAGCCCACCGGCCCGACAGCGCCCCCCAGCCGAAGAAACCGGACTGGATCAGGGTCAAGGCGCCAACCTCGGCCGGGTACAAGGAAACCCGGGAGATCATGCGCTCGCTGTCGCTGTCGACCGTGTGCGAGGAAGCGGGCTGTCCCAACATCGGCGAGTGCTGGTCGAAGAAGCACGCGACCATGATGATCATGGGTGAGGTCTGCACCCGCGCCTGCACCTTCTGCAACGTCGCCACTGGCAAGCCCGGCGTGCTCAACCCCTTCGAGCCGACCAACGTTGCCCAGGCGGTCAAGTCTCTGGGGCTGAGCCACGTTGTCATCACCTCCGTCGACCGGGATGATCTGGACGACGGCGGGGCGGGGCACTTTGCCGAAACCATTCTGGCGGTGCGCGAAGCCTCCCCGGAGACAACGATCGAGGTGCTGACCCCGGATTTCCTGCGCAAGCGTGATGCGTGGAAGGTCGTGGCCGACGCCAAGCCGGACGTGTTCAACCACAATCTTGAAACCGTCCCCGGGCTCTACGCCGAGGTGCGGCCCGGCGCGCGTTACTTTGAATCGCTGCGCCTGCTCGCACGGGTCAAGGAGCGTGACCCGCTGGCCTTCACCAAGTCCGGGATCATGGTTGGCCTGGGTGAGAAGAAAATGGAAGTGGCGCAGGTCATGGATGACCTTCGCGCTGCCGACGTCGACTTCCTGACCATCGGCCAGTACCTGCAGCCTACGCCCAAGCACCATGCGGTCGAGGCCTTCATCACCCCCGATGAGTTTCGCGAATACGAAACCATGGCCTACGGCAAAGGGTTCCTGATGGTTTCCGCCACGCCGCTGACCCGGTCCTCCTACCACGCCGGAGAGGACTTCGAACGCCTGCGCGCCGCGCGGCAGTCGAAGGCGGCCTGAAGCCCATGCCGGTGGTCGAACAAACCCGCGTGGTGCCATTTCGGGCCGAGCAGATGTTCGACCTCGTCACCGACGTCAAGCACTACCCCGAATTTCTGCCCTGGTGCGTCGCCGCGCGTATCCGTGAGCAGTCCGACGCGCACATGATCGCCGACCTGGTGATCGGGTTTCAGGTAATCCGCGAGCGCTTTACCTCCGATGTTCGCTTCGACCGTGCTGCGCTCCGGGTTGATACGGCGCTGGTCGACGGCCCGTTCCGGCATCTGACCAACAAGTGGCGGTTCCGCGACCTGCCCGACGGCAAGGGCTGCGAGATCGAGATTCACGTGGATTTTGCCTTCCGCAGCGCGCTGCTGCAGCGGCTGATCGAGCCTCTGTTCGAAGAGGCACAGAAGCGGATGATCGGCGCTTTCGAAAAGCGCGCCCGGGCGCTCTATGGTGCTGCGGGTGGCACTGCGGGTGGCGCTGCAGGGTCGAGTGCGTCGAGCACCAGCCCCAAGGCTTCCGCCACGGTCTGAGTGCGCACCGCCTCGCGGTCCCCGGAAAAATCGAACACGCGCGCCTGTTCGGTCCCGTTCGGGCCGGAGAGGTGCAGGTAAACCCGCCCCACGGGTTTGTCGGGGGTGCCGCCGCCCGGTCCGGCCACGCCCGTGACCCCCAGACCGATATCGGCGCGCAGCTGCTCCCGGACCGTACCGGCCATCACGGCGGCGACTTCGGCAGAGACCGAACCGTGCTCGATCATGGTGTCCTTGGGCACGCCGAGCAGGCCCTCCTTGGCCTCGTTGGCGTAGGCGATGATCCCGCCATCGAAGACGGCCGACGAGCCTTGCTGGGCCGTAATTGCCGCCGTGATCATGCCGCCGGTACAGCTCTCACCCACGGCCAGCCGCAGGCCTGCGGCCTGACAGGCTGCGATCACCCGCTGGGCGGCTGCAGCGATGGCGATGGCCTGCGGGTCCGTCACGGTGCTGTCGGCAGCTGCAGGGTGACGGTTGCCTGCGCAGCGATGCCTTCACCGCGCCCGGTGAAGCCCAGCCCCTCGGTGGTCGTTGCCTTGACCGAAATCCGGCCCGGTTCCAGCCCGGTCAGCGCTGACAGCCGCGCCCGCAGGTCGTCCCGCCGGGGTCCGATTTTTGGCTGCTCGCAGATCATCGTCAGGTCGAGGTGAACCAGCCGTCCCCCGGTGGCTCGGATCAGGCCCAGGGCGTGTTCGAGGAATACCGTGCTGTCCGCGCCCTTCCACTGTGGGTCCGAGGGCGGAAAATGGTGGCCGATATCACCCTCGGCGAGTCCGCCGTAGATGGCGTCGGTCAGCGCGTGCAGCGCGACATCGGCGTCCGAATGCCCCTTGAGGGGGCGCTCGCCCGGGAACGTGACCCCGGCGAGAACCAGCTCGCCGTCTTCCCTTGCTTCGCCAAAGGCGTGGACGTCGAAGCCGAAACCGGTCCGGGTCTCCATTGCGGGCGCAGCCGGCGCAGGTGCGGGCGCCGCTGCGGCAAGGCCCAGCAGGCCTTCGAGGCTATTCGCGTCGGATTGGAAGGTCAGCTTCATCAGCCGTTCAGCCCGGGGCAGGGATATCAGCTCGACCCTGCCGCCTGCGGCCTGATACAGCGTCGCGTCGCAGGTGAAGGCCGTCTCCTGCTTGCGCTGGTGGGCGTCGAGGATGGCGGTGAAGGCAAAGCCCTGCGGGGTCTGCATCCGGTAGAGGCCGCTGCGGTCGACCGGATCCAGCGGGGCATCGGGACGGGTGTAGCGCACAAGGGTATCGGCGGCCGGGATGGCGGCGCTGAGCCCCCTCGGAGGCTGGCTGCTGCCGTCATCGACGGCTTCCAGCCGGGCCGCCATGGCGTCGATATCGCCGGGCAGCAGTCCGGGCCGGGCGGCATCGTGGATCAGCACCCGCGCAGGCGCTTCGTCACCGCTGAGGTGTTCGAGGCCGAGGCGCACCGTATCCTGTCGCTGGGCACCGCCCAGCACGATGTCGAGGATCTTGTCGGTTTCAACGCCTTCAACGAGGTCGACCACGGCGTCCATGGTCTGTTCGGAGACCATGATCACAATGTGGTCCACCGAGGCGGCGGCGATCATGGCGTCGAGCGACCACAGCAGCACCGGGCGCCCCTGCAGCCGGGTCAGAACCTTGGGTGCATCGGGGCCGAAGCGGGTCCCGCTTCCGGCAGCCAGTAGCAGGGTGGCGCAGCCCACGGTCGCGGTCTCGCGTGTCTAGGCGCCGGTGCGGAAGCAGCCGAAGCCGGGGTATTCGGCGGCGACCCCCAGCTCCTCTTCGATCCGCAGCAGCTGATTGTATTTGGCGACCCGGTCCGAGCGTGACAGCGAACCGGTCTTGATCTGGCCGCAGCCGGTCGCGACGGCGAGATCGGCGATGGTCGTGTCTTCGGTCTCGCCCGAGCGATGCGACATGACGGCGGTAAAGCCGTTGCGGTGGGCCATGTCGACGGCTTCGAGGGTCTCGGTCAGCGTCCCGATCTGGTTGACCTTGATCAGGATCGAGTTGCCGACGCTGTCGCGAATGCCGCGCTCCAGCCGCGCCGGGTTGGTCACAAACAGGTCGTCACCGACCAGCTGCACCTGCTTGCCCGCCTTGCCGGTGAGGTAGGCCCAGCCCTCCCAGTCGTCTTCGGCCAGCCCGTCTTCGATCGAGCGGATCGGGTAGGCGGCGGACAGCTCGGCGAGGTAGTCGGCCATCTCGGTCGAGGACAGGCTGCGGCCTTCGCCGTCGAGCCGGTACTGACCGCCCTCGAAGAATTCAGTCGAGGCTACGTCGAGTGCCAGACAGACCTGCTCGCCTGGCCGGTAGCCCGCGGTTTCGATCGCCTTCATCACGAAGTCCAGACCGGCCTTGGTGCTGTCGAGGTTCGGTGCGAAGCCACCCTCGTCGCCGACGTTGGTGTTGTGGCCGGCGTCCTTGAGCAGCTTGCGCAGCGCGTGGAAGATCTCAGCGCCCCAGCGCAGTCCTTCAGAGAAGCTCTCTGCCCCGGCGGGCATGACCATGAATTCCTGGAAATCGACCCGGTTGTCGCCGTGGGCGCCGCCGTTGATGATGTTCATCATCGGCACCGGCAGGCGCTGGGCCATGCGACCCCCGAGGTAGCTATAGAGTGGCAGGCCGACGGACTCGGCCGAAGCCTTGGCCACCGCCAGCGACACGCCGAGGATGGCGTTGGCGCCCAGACGGCCCTTGTTCGGGGTGCCGTCTAGGTCGATCAGGGCGCGGTCGATGAACACCTGCTCCATGGCATCCAGTCCGGCAACGGTCTCGAAAATCTCGGTGTTGACCGCATCGACGGCGTCGCTGACGCCTTTACCGCCCCAGGTGTCTCCCCCGTCGCGCCGCTCGACGGCCTCGTGAACGCCGGTGGAGGCGCCGCTGGGAACCGCCGCGCGGCCCATCGAGCCGTCTTCGAGCAGCACGTCGACTTCAACGGTCGGGTTGCCCCGGGAATCGAGGATCTGGCGCGCAAGAACGTCGAGGATGGCGGTCGATGACATAGGTCTGATTTCTTTCTGAATTTGGGCGGGGGCCGATGCGGCGGGGCGGGACTGTCCTGCCCGTGTGCTGGGACGGCACCGCGCGTTAAACTACAATTTGTCTAATCTTTTCAGGCGGCTCTTCCTAGTGCCACCGGAGCATAGAAGCGCCCGCAGGGAGGCATAACACCCCCCTTACGGCCCACAAGCGCCATTTGCCGGGTTTCCAGATAACGAGGCTAGACGAGGCGGCTCTGGGTGACGGCGGCGTTGATGAAGGAGACGAACAGGGGGTGCGGCTCGAACGGGCGGGACTTCAGCTCCGGGTGGAACTGGACCCCCACAAACCACGGGTGCTCGCTTTCCGGCAACTCGATGATCTCTGGCAGGCGCTCGTCCGGCGACAGGCCCGAGAACACCACGCCGGCTTTTTCCAGCTCGGCGCGGTAGGTCGGATTGACCTCGTACCGGTGGCGGTGACGCTCGCTGATCATCTCTTCACCGTAAATTTCCGCAACGCGGGTCCCGGCGGAGAGTTTGCAGTCGTAGGCGCCCAGACGCATGGTGCCGCCGAGATCGTCGTCATCGCTGCGGCGTTGGATGTCGCCGTCGCGCTCCCACTCGGTCATCAGGCCGACAACCGGCTGGTTGGTCGCGCCGAATTCCGAAGAGGCTGCGTTTTCGATGCCGGCGAGGTTCCGCGCCATCTCCAGCACTGCCATCTGCATGCCGAAGCAGATACCGAAGTAGGGGATCTGCCGCTCCCGCGCATGCCGGACCGCGGCGATCTTGCCGCTCGACCCGCGCTCGCCGAAGCCGCCGGGCACCAGAATGCCGTGGACCCCGGAGAGGTGCAGTTCGGGGTCTTCTTCCTCGAAAATCTCCGAATCGATCCAGCGCATCTCGACCTTGGCGTTGTTGGCGATGCCGCCGTGGGTCAGGGCTTCCGCGAGTGACTTGTAAGCGTCGAGCAGGTTCACGTACTTGCCGACAACGCCGATGGTGACCTTGCCTTCGGGCTCGGTCACGCGCTTGACGATCTCCTGCCACCGGCTCAGGTCCGGCTCCGGGCTGGTCAGGTTGAAGTGGCGCAGGACTTCGCGGTCCAGCCCCTCTTCGTGGTAGCTCAGCGGCACGCGGTAGATGCTATCGACGTCCAGCGCCTGGATCACCGCGCTCTGATCGAGGTTGCAGAACAGCGCGATTTTGGCGCGCTCGTTTTCCGGGATCTCGCGGTCGGCGCGGCAGAGCAGGATATCAGGGTGAATGCCCACGGACTGCAGTTCTTTGACCGAGTGCTGGGTTGGCTTGGTCTTCAGCTCACCGGCTGCCGCGATGAAGGGCACCAGCGTCAGATGCAGGAACAGGGCGCGTTCGCGGCCGAGCTTGTAGCCCAGCTGGCGGATGGCTTCGAGGAAGGGGGCGCCTTCGATATCGCCGACCGTGCCGCCAATCTCGCAGATCACGAAGTCCTCACCGTTGAGATCGGCAAGCGCGAAATCCTTGATGGCGTTGGTGACGTGCGGGACGACCTGCACGGTTGCGCCGAGGTATTCGCCCTTCCGCTCCTTGGCGAGGATGTCGGAGTAGATCCGGCCGGTCGTCACGTTGTCCGACTGCAGCGCCGACACCCCGGTGAAGCGTTCGTAGTGTCCCAGATCGAGGTCGGTCTCAGCCCCGTCGTCGGTCACGTAGACCTCGCCGTGCTGGTAGGGGCTCATGGTGCCCGGATCGACGTTGAGATAAGGGTCGAGTTTGCGCAGGCGGACGCTAAATCCGCGCGCCTGCAGCAGGGAGGCAAGCGCCGCACTCGCCAGGCCTTTGCCCAGCGAGGAGACCACGCCACCGGTTATGAAGATATACCGTGTCATGGGCGTTTTTTATGCGCATAACGTTATAGGGACGCAAGAAGAGTCTCGCCCCGTTTGCGACGTGCTGCCGTGCTGTTACTGCGAATCAGTTGTGGCTGTGTCCGTGGCAGCACCATTATCGGCGGCTGCACCACTCTCAGAGCCCGTATCGGCGGGCGTTTCTGCCGCTGCCGGGGCCGACTCGTCGACGGAAATGGTCGGATCGAACAGCAGGTTCGAGGTGTCCGTGCCGGAATTTTCTTTACCCGCCGCAGCGCCGTCGTCGAAGACGATCGGGTTAAAGGCCGCGGAATTGTCGATTTCGGCTGCCGGAGTCGTCAGACCCAGAGTGTTGGAAATGAAACCACCAGAGGAGCCGTAGCCGCCTGCAAGGATGCCCTGAGCGAGGCTGACCAGCATGAAGGCCGCCGCCAGCCCGGAGGTTGCCCGGGTCAGGAAGCTGGCCGAGGCCCGCGTCTGCAGCAGGGAGCTGGCGTCACCGCCGCCCGCGCCCGCGAGGCCGAGACCGGAATTGTCAGTCTGCTGGATCAGCACAATCGCGATCAGCGCGAAGGCAACCAGAACCTGAATGGACAAAAGCAAGCCGATAATCATGCTGCAAACTCATCTGTCTTGTCGTTTCAAGGGCGTAGGTAGGACAACCGGCGCCAGAATGGAAGGGCAGAGCGCATTCAGGCGTTCATGGCAGCCGTGATAATCCCCAGAAAATCGTCGGATTTCAGGCTCGCGCCACCCACCAGCGCGCCGCCAACCTCGTCGGCAGCAAAAACGTCGTCGGCGTTCGCGGCTTTGACCGATCCACCGTAGAGGATGAAGGTTTCGGCCAGCGCAGGGCGGTGCTCGCGTAGCCAGGCGCGGATCATGCGGTGCATCGCGGATATATCGTCCCGGGTGGCGACTTTGCCGGTGCCGATGGCCCAGACCGGCTCGTAGGCAATGGTGATGGCGTCACCGGAGAGGGTCTCCGGCAGGCCTGCGGCAAGTTGCCCCCGCACCACGGCTTCGGCCTGCCCGGCTTCGCGCTGTTCAAGGGTCTCGCCCACGCAGAGGATCACGCCGATCCCCGCCTGCATGCCGGCGGTAACCTTGGCCAGCACCTGCGCGTCGGTTTCGCCGTGGTTGGTGCGACGCTCCGAGTGACCAACGATAACCCCGCGCGCACCCAGATCGACCAGCATGGCCGCCGACACGTCGCCGGTATGGGCGCCGTCGGGGTGGGGCGAGCAGTCCTGTCCCCCGACAAAAATCGGGCTGTCGGCGACTTCTTCGAGCACAGCCGTCAGGTGCGGGGCCGGGGGGAACAGCGCGGTTGTGGGCGCGCCTGCGGGCAACTGTTCGGCCAGCGCGCGGGCCAGCGCACGCGCCTGATCCAGCGTTCCGTTCATCTTCCAGTTGCCGGCAATAAACATGGGTCGGGTCTTCCTTCGTTCAGGGAATTGCTGCTGCGCCTTGTTTAGGCGGTGAATTTATGGTCTGTCACGCGAAAGCTTTGCACTCGCGACTCCGTTATTTGCGGGGGCGCGGTTGATTGACTAAATCATTCTGGTGCCGGCGCGTTTCTGCGTGGATCCCGGCACCGGTAAAACGAAAGACGTTAGGCAGATTTTATCATGATGGGTGGTCTTCGCGCCTTTGCGCAGTCGATAGCGGGTAAAGCCGTTCTGGTCCTCCTCGCGGTTCTCCTGCTCGGGTCCGGTATTGTGGGTTCGATCAGCCTCTTCACCTCCTCGCGGGTGAGCACGGGGATCAACGCCGGGGGTGAGCGCATCAACGAGCTGGAAATCGCCACGGAAGCGCGCAATGCCTTCTTCCAGATCGCCCAGCCGTTCGAGACCCAGCTTGGTCTGCCCCTGACCACCGCAGAGCAGTTCGAGAGCTTCGGCCTGATCGCCTCGGTCAAAGGCACCACCGAAGACCGGCTGGTGAACCAGGTCGCGTTTCAGGCGCAGGCAGCCCAGCTGGGCCTGACCGCTTCAGACGACGAATTGTCCGCCTATGTCCAGAGCGTGTTTACCGACCCGGTGACCGGGCAGTTCAGCGAACGCCGCATGTCCAACTCGCTGGCCTATCAGGGCCTGACCGAGCGCGCCTTCCTGCGTGAGACCGCTGCCGAGCTGGCCTCGACCCGTCTGTTCACGGTCGCCGATGATCTGGTGTTCGACAACGAGACCAACAGCACGATCGTGCCGGTTCCGAGCGCTGTGGCGCAGGCCGAGTTCAACGCCCGTTGGTCGCGCTACGACATCGACTACGTGGCCATCTCCCCGGATACGGTCGAAGTCCCTGAGCCGACCACCGAGCAGCTGCAGGCGATCCTCGACGAGACCCCCGTCGCCTACCAGCGCCCCGAATTCCGCAGCTTTACCGGCATCTTCCTGACCCCGGCCGATCTGCTCGACAGCATCGAGGTCACCGAAGAAGACCTGCAGGCGACTTACGATGAATACGTCGCGCGTGCCGAGGTTGGCACCCAGTGGGCCTACAAGCAGCTGTCGCTCGACGACCGTGACCTCGCGCAGGGCATCGTCGACGCCGTGCGCGGTGGCCAGAGCTTCGAGGACGCCGCCGCCGCCGCCGGGGTTGCGACCCCGAACGACGTGGGTCTGCGCCCGATCTCCTATGGCCGGGAAGCGATCAACGCTGCCTTCACCGCTGCGACCGAAGTCGGCATGCTGGACGTGGTCGAGGACGGCGGTCGCTTCTCGCTGATCGAAGTCTACGACATTCAGGCGCCTGAGATTCAGTCCTTCGAAGACTACCGCCCGACCGCACAGCTGGCCGTTGCCGGCCCGCAGGCGTCGACCATTCTTGGCGCCCGTTTTGATGAACTCGATGGCCTTGTCGGCACCATGTCGCTCGAAGACGCAGCCGCGCAGGTCGACCTGCCCGTTATCTCCGGTGAGATGGCCCAGAGCGGCCCTGATGCCCGGGTCGAGGGCGTGCCCTTCAACGCCAAGATCATCGGCGAGGTGTTCTCGGCGCCCGTTGGCCAGACCGGTTTCCGCAACTCCTTCGGCGACGATGGCCTGTTCATCCTCCGCGTGGACGGGGTTGAAGAAACCCGCCCGCTGACCTTCGACGAAGCCGAGCCGCGGCTGCGCATCGCTTACACCGAGGCGACCCGCCGCGAGCTGCTGACGGCGCTGGGTGAAGAAGCCATGGCCACCGCCGCTGACGCCGAGGGTTTTGCCGCCTACGCGGCCGAAGCCGGGCTGACGATCGAAACCCGCGAAGGCCTGACGCTGGCCGACCTGCTGCGCTTCTCGGTGCCGACCGACGCCATCGATGGTGCCGCGGCCGGTGATGTGGTCAGCGGCGTCACCAATACCGGCTTCAATATCGTGCTGGTGCGGGATGCCCGCGCAGCCGACGCCGAGGTTGACGCCGAAGCGCTGGCCGGGATCGAAGCCCAGTTCGCCTACCAGTACGACGACGAGCTGCAGCGTGCCTTCCGTGAGGCGGTGCGCGACACCGTGCGTATCAACATCAACGACCTGATCATGGACCGTGCTGTGACCTCCGGGCTCAATGCCTACCTCGATCTTCGCTCTGGCGGGGACGGGCAGGTGCGTCTGGAAGGTCGGACCTACGCCGATCAGGCCGGCCATAACAGCGCAGGCATGTAAGTAAGTAAGTCTCTGGTTCCGGGACTGGCCGCAGTTCGGGCTGCGGTCGGCTCCGGCCCCAACCTGCAGCCCCTGACCCTCGACGGACCGGAAGTGTCATGACTTCAGACACAGCATTTGACGACTATCTCGCCGCTCGGAACGCCGGGCGCGGGTACCTGCTGTGGCGGACGGCGTCGGCTGAGCTTGAAACCCCGGTCGCCGCAGCGCTGAAGCTGGGCGCCTTCGACGATCTGTCGCTTATGTTCGAGAGCGTGGAGGGCGGGGAAAGCCTCGGGCGCTATTCCTTCATCGGTATCGATCCTGACCGCATCTGGCACCACGCCGTGGCAAAACCCGGATCGGTGACCGCAGCGCCGCTGGCGATGTCGCCTGGACCGACGAGCCGGCCGAGCGCAGCACCATGGACAGCCTGCGCGCCTTCTCCGACGCGGCCCGCGCGGATATCCCGGCGCCCTTGCCGCCCATGTCGGCGGGCGTGTTCGGCTATTTCGGCTACGAAATGGTGCAGTACTTCGAGCGATCAGCCCACGCCAACCCGCGCGACATCGACGTTCCAGACGCCATGCTGCTGCGCCCGCGTGCGGTGATCATCTTCGATCGCGCCTTTGACACGCTCTATCTGGTAACGCCCCTCTGGCCCGACGCGGAAGAGGAGGCTGCGGCCGCCTTTGCCCGGGGCGAGCAGCGTCTGGATGACCTTGTGGCGCAGCTGCAGGCACCGGTGCCCGCAGACCGCGAAGCCGCCAGCCGGGGCCAGACGAGCCTGCTGGAGCTGCCCGAACGCACCTCCAATTTCACCGCTGCCGAGTACGAGCAGATGGTCGAGGTCGCCAAGGAATACATCATCGCAGGCGACATCTTTCAGGTCGTCCTTTCCCAGCGGTTCGAGACCGATTTCGATCTGCCGTCTTCAGCGCTCTACCGCGCGCTGCGCCGGGTCAATCCTTCGCCGTTTATGTTCCACCTGAACATGGGTGATTTCAGCATCGTCGGCGCCAGCCCGGAAATTCTGGTGCGGGTGCGGGAGGAGCAGATTACCATCCGCCCGATCGCCGGAACCCGGCCCCGGGGCAAGACGCTGGCCGAGGACAACGCGCTCGAGCAGGAACTCAGCGACGACCCCAAGGAGCTGGCCGAGCACCTCATGCTGCTCGATCTGGGGCGCAACGATGTCGGGCGGGTTGCCCAGATCGGCAGCGTCGAAGTCACGGAAAAGATGGTGGTCGAGCGCTTCAGCCACGTCATGCACATCACCTCCAACGTCGTCGGCAAGGTTCGCGAGGACGTCGACGCCTTTACTGCTCTGGGCTCGGGCTTTCCCGCCGGCACTGTATCCGGGGCGCCCAAGGTCCGCGCCATGGAGATCATCGACGAACTCGAACCCAGCCAGCGCGGCGTCTACGCCGGGGCCGTGGGCTACATTTCCGCGACCGGCGAGCTGGACACGTGCATCGCCCTGCGCACGTCGGTGGTCAAGGACGGCAAGCTGTACGTGCAGGCTGGGGCAGGGATCGTCGCGGACTCGGTTCCGGCGATGGAGCAGGCCGAGTGCGAGCATAAGTCAGCGGCGCTATTCCGCGCGGCGCAGGAAGCCATCCGCGTCGCCCGCTCGTCGAACAACAACTGACCCCGACCGAGTGTCTTTCGCGGCTTTGGGCCGCCTTAATCTTCCGATTTGGGTTTGAGCGAAGCCAGTGCCGCGAAGGGGCTCATGGTCTCCGGCTGGTCGACAGGATCCTGCAGCAGCCCGGCGTCGGCCTCGGTCCCCTGCTTGCGCGGGTAGGGATCGAGGATCAGCCCGAGGTGCTCGACCACGAAATCGAGCAGGCTGGGCCGCTCGTCCACGGTTCGCGGCCAGGGTTCGAGGTCTTCGTTCAGGGTGGCGATATCCCCGTCTGCGGCGGCGATTTCGACCTCCAGCTCATCGCGGAAACTACCCTCCCGAAACCGGCGGATGAAGCTCTCGTCGAGCGTCGTTTTCAGCGCCTCCAGCGTGACCACACAGGCCTGTGTCACCGTCCCGCTCAGCGAAAGCCGGTAAACCAGCTCCTTGCCGCCTGCGCTCAGATCGGCGTCAACGGTCAGGCTGAGGTCGTCGGGCGCGGTCTGCAGGTCCAGCTGCTCGGCGATGGCCTGCGCAGCCTCGGCCGGGACGGCAAGGCGGTCGCGCCAGCCGTCGCGGGGCCATTCGATCGGGTCGGTCAGGGGGTCTCGGTGCTTGGTCACAGGGCAGCTCGGTTCAGCTCGGGGCGTGGATCAGCTCAGGCGCTGGATGATCGGGGTGGCAGCCGCCAGCCCCTCGGGGTCGGCGTACAGGGCGTGCAGCAGGCTGTCCAGCCTGTCGGCGGTGGCGCGGGGCGCGTCGTCTTCGCTGCCGCCGAACATGCTGTTGAGGATCTCAGGCGCAGCGCTCGTCCCCTGCCGAAGCGCAGCACCGACCCGCTCGACCCGCGCGTACGCGCTGGTCTCGACCTGCCGCATCTTCTTGCGCATGCCGGTGTCGGAGACGCCACTGGCCTGCAGCGCCAGCTCGACGTCTTCCATAAAGGCGGCGAGCAGCGTGTCCGCAGCGGCGTTTTCTTCCGCCCGGACGAGCCGCGCGTATTCGACCGCCGTGAGCACCAAAACTGCCTCAAAACGGCCGTCAAAGCGGTCTGGAATGCCCCATTGCGCGAATAGAACCGGCTGCAGGGCCACGGCCTTGACCGCATTCAGACGAGCGTTGCCGTCGAGGCTGGGCGGGCGGGGTTCAGCCCTGCGACCGAGGAGTCGCCGAAGTGGTCCGATCATGCTACTGAACTCGTGGTTGAGGCCTCTGTGCTGACCACAGATATGGGGTGGATTGAATGTCTGTCACGCGACAGGTTCGCGCGGTGTTGCTGGCGCTCTCGCTGTTGGCCTTCGGGCTGGTGCTGGGGGGCTGCAGCGCGCAGATTGACGTCCGGGGCAGCGCGCCCAGCGACGAAGACCTTGTGACCGTCCGCAAGGGCATCGATACCAAGGACGAGATGCAAGACCGTTTCGGCCGCCCCATCACCGTCAGCGTCGCCGACCCCAATATCTGGTACTACGTGAAGCAGGATCTGCGTCCCCGGCCGCTCAACCCGCCGCTGGTGATCGACCAACGCGTGGTGGTGCTGGTCTTTGACGACGAAGGCGTGGTGCAGAAGTTCGAAGTGGCCGAAGGCATTCTTGGCGATACCAACCTGCAACCCGACCCCGACAGCTCGTCGATCTACGGACCCGACCGTTCGGCGGCTCAGGGTCTGTTCCAGACCATCTTCGGCACCGTCCGCTTCAACGAATAGGGGCCGCTGGTCGCGCCAGCCTTCGGACGCGCAGGAAAAAGCCCCGGCACCGCGCGCAGCGATCCCGGGGCCTGTCCCTGACTGGCTGAGGTTGCCCAGCAGATTTAGCCGTCGATGCGGGCCATGCCCTCTTCGATCATCTTGGCGGCCTGCTTCTCATCGCCCCAACCGGTGACCTTGACCCACTTACCGGGCTCCAGATCCTTGTAGCGCTCGAAGAAGTGGCCGATCTGATCGACGAGGTTCTGCGGCAGGTCGGTGTAGGAGGTGATGCCGTCATACTGGGCATCGATCTTCTTGTGCGGTACGGCGACGATCTTCTCGTCCCCGCCCTTTTCGTCTTCCATCATCAGCACGCCAACGGGCACACACCGGATGACCGAACCCGGAGCCAGCTCGTGGCGGCCGACAACCAGCACGTCCACCGGGTCACCGTCGTCGGAGAGGGTGTTGGGCATGAAGCCGTAGTTGCAGGGGTAGAACATCGGCGTGAACAGGATGCGGTCCACGACCACGGCACCGCTGTCCTTGTCCAGTTCGTACTTCACGGCGGAGTTGGCCGGTACTTCGATGATGACGTTGATATCAACGGGTGGGTTTTCGCCGCGCGAAATTTTGGACACGTCCATGGTGATCAGTCCCCTGCGGAATGGAAGGTTTAGCTGCGGGGGGTGTGACAGAGCCGGGCGCGGGGGTCAAACGCGCCCTGCGCAGCTCTCCTTTCGCGTTTTGAACGGCTCAGAAATGGGTATAGCCCGCCCGCGCTTCGATCTGCGCCGCCATCGCAGGCTCGCCGGACAGCCGGACCAGCGGCTGGCCCTGTGCCGCCGGGATAATCCGGCCGATGGTGCTGCAGCCCGCGGGCAGGGCCGCCGCCGTGCCCTCAGCCATCGTGAACACGAGGCGGTAGTCGTCTCCGCCGGTGATCTGTGCCGCCGCGTCACCGGCCGGGTTAGCGAGTGGCACGGCCGACAGGTCGACCTCGGCCGCCACACCGCTGGCGCGGCAGATGTGGGCCAGATCGGCGATCAGGCCGTCTGAGATATCGGCGCAGGCCGTGACACCGGGCAGGCCCAGCAGGTCGAGCCGGGGCGTGGGCCGTCGGTAGTGCGCGGCAAAGGCCGTGTCGGTTTCGCCTGCCTGCACGTCGGCCAGCCCGAGCGCGCCTGCGCCGACGGGGCCGGAGACGCAGACCCGCTGGCCCGCTTCTGCACCTGCACGCCGCCAGGGCGCACGCCCTTCCAGATCACCGAAGAGGGTCGCTGACAGAACCAGCCCCGCCGGGCTGCCGGTGGTGTCACCGCCCAGCAGTTGCAGGCCAAAGGCTGCGCAGGCCTCACCCAGTCCGTCAATGAACCCGGCCCGCCATGCGGCGTCGCAGCGTGTGCCGGGCAGGCTCAGGTTGAGCAGGGCATGGGTCGGCCGGGCGTTCATGGCGGCCAGATCGGAGGCGTTGACGGCGAGCAGCTTGAAGGCCAGATCGGCGGCCGGTTCATCACCGATGAAGTGCAGCCCCTCAACCAGCGTGTCGGTGCAGACTACGTCGGCCTGCGCAGGAACCAGTGCGGCGTCGTCGGCCAGCCCCAGCGCGGGGTCGAGGTCGGTCAGTGGTCGCAGATCGCGGATGAAGTCAAACTCGGACACGCGCGCGCCTTCTCCCCCTTTGTCGTCCCCTGCGGCTGTGGCTGCCGGTCAATCGGTGGCTGTTTCTGCTTCAGTTGCCGCCGCGGCTGCGGGCGCGTCCAGCTCGTCCGGGCGCAGGGTTTCGGCCAGTGTGAACAGCGTGGCGTTGACCATAGCCGGTTCTTTGCCTGAGAAGAACAGATTGGCGATGGTGATGTATTCGTTGATCGTGACTTTGGCCGGGATGTCGAGCCGCTCGCTCAGCTCAAACGTGCCCGCGCGCAGGATGGCCCGCATCACGCTGTCCAGCCGCGCCAGCGACCATTTCTCGGACAGTGCGCCGTAGACCATGTCGTCGAGGTCGGCGGCAACCCGCGCCACCCCCTCGAGCAGCGACTGGAACAGCTGCTGATCGTATTCACCCAGCTCCATGCCGTCGATTTCGATCATGTTGAAGTGGCGCTCGAAGACCTTGAGCACGGGTTCGAGCAGCACTTCGTCGGTGGCTTCGATCTGGTAGAGGGCCTGCACGGCGGCATAGCGCGCCGCAGAGCGCGGTCCCAGTGCGTGCGAGACGTTGACCCGTTCGACCGGGGTGGTGGGCGTGTCAGCTTCGGGGGTGTCCGTGGTGCTCATATCAGGATGCGTACTGCTGCTTGAGCCGGACCAGCGACAGGGCGGCCTCGGCGGCGTCGCGGCCCTTGTTCTTCTGGGCCTTGTCGGCGCGGACCCATGCCTGATCCCGGTTCTCGGTGGTCAGGATGCCGTTGCCAATGCACAGGCCCAGCGTCATGGCCAGCACCTGCAGGCCGTGGGCGCTTTCCGCGCACACGTAGTCGTAGTGGGTGGTCTCGCCCCGGATCACGCAGCCCAGCGCGACGTAGCCGTCAAACTTACCGCTCTGCGCGGCGAATTTGATCGCCGCCGGGATTTCCAGCGCGCCGGGGACCGAAATGCGCTCAAAGCTGACGCCCTCGGCGCGGAGGAAGTCCTCAGCACCAGCGCCCAGCGCTTCAGAAATCTCGGTGTAGTAGGGCGCTTCAACGATGAGCAGGTGGGGGGTGTCAGCCATGGTGCCTCGGGTTCCTCAGCAAATAAGGGTCGGGTCGGGTGTTGCCACCAGCCTTATAGGTCTAGCGGGCGGTAGCCCACAACCTGCAGGCCGAAGCCGTCGAGCCCGACCAGCTCGCGGTTGGCGTTGGAGAGCAGGGTCATGTCCCGGACGCCGAGGCTGCGCAGCACCTGCGCGCCCAGACCGTAGGTCCGCAGCGCCTGCTCGGGCGGCAGTCGGTCCATGCTGTCCGGCGAGTTGATCAGGACGATCACGCCCGCGCCTTCGCTGTCCACCGCGCGGATGGCCGCCGGGAGCTTGCTGGCCCCGTTGGCGCCGAGCAGGTCCAGACGCATGTTGAGCGCGTGCACCCGGGTCAGGGTCGGCACGTCCGGGCTGATCTCGCCCTTGACCAGTGCCAGAATCTCCGGCGCGGCCGGGTCGTCGGGTTCGCGGAACGTAACCAGCCGGAAATCGGAGCCGTATTCGGTGGCAAAGGCTTCTTCACCGGTGCGCTCGATCAGGCTTTCGGTCTTCAGGCGGTAGGCCACGAGGTCGGCGATGGTGCCCATCTTCAGCCCATGGTGCTGGCAGAAGGCGACGAGGTCGTCGCGGCGTGCCATCTCGCCGTCGTCGTTCATGATCTCACAGATCACGCCCGATGCGTTGAGCCCGGCCATGCGGGCGATATCGACCGCCGCTTCGGTGTGGCCAGTGCGCTCAAGGGTGCCGTTTTCGCGGGCGAGCAGCGGAAAGACATGGCCCGGGGTCTGGATGTCGCCCGGGGCGACCTGCGGATCGATGGCAACGGCGATGGTCCGCGCCCGGTCCGGCGCTGAAATACCCGTGGTCACGCCGGTGGCGGCTTCGATGGACAGGGTGAAAGCGGTGCCAAAGCGGCTTTCGTGACGCTGGGGCATGAGCGGCAGGTCGAGCCGGGCAATCTGCGCGGGCGGCATGGCGAGGCAGATCAGGCCCCGACCGTGGGTCGCCATGAAGTTGATCACTTCCGGGGTCGCCATCTGCGCCGGGATGACGATATCGCCCTCGTTCTCGCGGTCTTCATCGTCCACCAGCACGAACATGCGGCCGTTGCGGGCTTCTTCGATGATTTCCTCGATCGGCGATTTGAACTGATTGAAGACGACGGCCATGGAAAGGACTCTACGTGGGCGTGATGAACTGGAGCTGGCGGTGAACATAGCGGGCCAGCTGGTCAATTTCCAAGTTGATCAGCGCAGGGCTCGTGCCTGAAATGGGACGGTTGCCCAGCTCGGCGAAGGCCGTCACCGCCTGTGTGTGCGGGATCATGTTGATTCCGAAGCTGTCTGCACCGACTTCATTGATGGTCAGTGACACGCCGTCGAGGGCGACTGAGCCCTTGGGCGCGAAGAACGGCATCAGCTCGGCTGGTGGGCGGATGGTCAGGCGCCAGCTGTCGCCCTCGGCCGCGCGCTCAATGACTTCGGCAACGGCATCGACGTGCCCGGAGACCAGGTGCCCGCCCAGCTCGTCACCCAGCGACAGGCTGCGTTCGAGGTTGAGCCGCTGGCCGGGCATCCAGCCCGCCATGGTGGTTTTGGAGAGGCTCTCGGCGCTGGCCTCAAAATCGAAGGTCGCCCGCGCTGCACTGATCTGGCTGGTGGCGATCACCGTCATGCAGGCGCCGTTGCAGCAGATGCTGGCACCGATATCCATGCTGTCGGCGGGGTAGGCGGTCTCGACCCGGAACAGGGTATCGCCCCGATCCTCGCGGTGGACGACAGTGCCGACGTCGGTGATGATCCCGGTGAACATTGTTTCTCGTCGTGTCCCTGTCTTGCTGTGGGGTGGCCAGAGCACCGCTTGGGTTCCGGTCGGGGGCTTGTCGGGGTCGGGCAGAAGCCCGGGCCGTCACCGGCTCAGGCGCGTCGCCAGACCTCCATCACATCTGGTCCCAGCGCCAGCACGTCAACCCGCCCGAAGTGCGGGGCCTGCGCCAGATCGGTGAAGCCGAACAGGCCGACCCCGTCGCGGGCGTCTCCCCCGAGCACTTTGCCCGCCCGGAATACCACGATTTCATCGACCAGATCTTCGGCGAACAGGGCGCGGGCAACCCCGCCGCCGGCCTCGGCCAGAACCCGGTTGCAGCCCTCGGCCGCCAGCGCGCGCAAATGGGCGCTGAAGTCCCAGCCCGGCAACAACCGCCAGTCGGGCCGGTGCTGGTTGACCCAGCCGACAATGTCCTGATCGGCGCGGTCGGCGTCGTAGACCACACCCACGGCCGGGTCGGCGCCTGAGATACCGGCAATACGGACGGTGAAACGCGGTTCGTCCTTGAGCACGGTCTTGGCTCCGGTCAGCAGGAAATCCGCCTGCGCCCGCAGCCTGTGGCCGCGCTGGCGCGCTTCGGCGCCCGTGATCCATTGGCTGGCGCCGTTGGCCAGCGCGATCTTGCCATCCAGCGACAGACCGAGCTTGAGCGTCAGATGCGGCAGACCCTGGGTCACGCGTTTGATGAAACCGGCGTTCAGCGCCCGGGCTTCGGCTTCCAGCACCCCGACTTCAGTGCTGATGCCTGCGGCGCGCAGGCGCTCGATACCAGCGCCAGCGGTGCGGGGGTCGGGGTCGGTGGTGGCGATGACCGCGTGGGCGATCCCGGCGCTGATCAGCGCGTTGGCACAGGGGCCGGTCTCACCCTGATGGGCGCAGGGCTCCAGCGTCACGATGGCGGTGCCGCCCCTGGCCCGTTCTCCGGCCTGCGCCAGCGCCTGCGTCTCGGCATGGGGGCGGCCGCCGTCGGCGGTGCGGGCCTGTCCGGCCACCCGGCTCTGCGGATCGAGGATCACGCAGCCGACCGTCGGATTGGGTCCGGTGAGGCCCAGCCCCCGGCGGGCAAGGCCGAGGGCAACCCGCATGATTTCGGCGCTACTCACCGCGGTCACCCATCTCGTCGAGGATCGCCTGAAATTCGCGGGCTTCTTCGAAGTTCCGGTAGACACTGGCGAAGCGCACGAAGGCGACCTGATCCAGCTCGCTCAGCGCCTCCATGACCATTTCCCCGATTTCGCGGGTCGGAATATCGGCTTCGCCGCCGTGTTCGAGGCGGCGGACGATGCTGGAGACGATGCGCTCGATCCGTTCACTGTCGACCGGGCGCTTGTGCAGGGCGATGATCAGGGACTTGGCGAGCTTGTCGCGGTCAAACGGCTCGCGGGTGCCGTTGGTCTTGATCACGGTCAGCTCGCGCAGCTGCACGCGCTCAAAGGTGGTGAACCGCCCGCTGCAGGCGGGGCACTGCCGCCGCCGTCGGATCGACGTGTTGTCTTCCGACGGACGGCTGTCCTTTACGGCCGTATCGACATTACCGCAGAACGGGCAGCGCACGGCAGGCCCGGTCTAGCCGTAGATCGGGAAGCGCTCGCACAGGTCCAGAACGTCCTGACGTACGGCTGCTTCCGTTTCGGCGTTGCCCTCTTCACCCTTCTCAGCGAGGCCGTCGAGCACGCGGGCAATCAGGTCGCCAACCAGCTCGAATTCGGTGGTGCCGAAGCCGCGCGTGGTTGCCGCCGGGGTACCCAGACGAATGCCCGAGGTGATGGTCGGCTTGAGCGGATCGAAGGGGATCGAGTTCTTGTTACAGGTGATGCCGGCACGCTCCAGCGCGTCTTCGGCTTCCTTGCCCGTGACACCCTTGGGCGTCAGGTCGACGACCATCAGGTGGGTGTCGGTGCCGCCGGTGGAGATTTCCAGTCCGTGCTCGACCAGTCGGCCGGCCAGCGCCTGCGCGTTGTCGACCACCTGCTGGCAGTAGGCCTTGAACGATGGCTGTAGCGCCTCGCCAAAGGCCACGGCCTTGGCGGCGATGACGTGCATCAGCGGTCCGCCCTGCAGACCCGGGAACACCGCCGAGCGGAACTTCTTGGCCAGATCCATATCGTTGGTCAGGATCATGCCGCCGCGCGGGCCGCGCAGGGTCTTGTGGGTCGTGGTGGTCACTACATCCGCGTGATCCAGCGGGTTGGCGTGCACGCCCCCGGCGACGAGGCCGGAGAAGTGGGCCATGTCGACCCAGAGCAGCGCACCGACGCTGTCGGCGATTTCACGGAACTTGGCGAAGTCGATCTCGCGCGGGTAGGCGGAGCCGCCCGCAATCACGACTTTGGGCTGGTGCTCGGCAGCGAGCTCGGCTGCCTGATCATAGTCGATCAGGCCGTCCTGACGGCGCACACCGTAGTGCACGGCGTTGAACCATTTACCGGAGATGTTCGGCGCCGCACCGTGGGACAGGTGACCGCCATGGGCGAGGTCCATGCCCAGGAAGGTGTCGCCCGGCGCCATGGTCGCCAGCATGACCGCGCCGTTGGCCTGTGCCCCGGAGTGGGGCTGCACGTTGACGTATTCGGCGCCGTAGAGCGCCTTGGCGCGTTCGACCGCCAGCTCCTCGGCAATGTCGACGTACTCGCAACCCCCGTAGTAGCGGCGGCCGGCGTAGCCTTCGGCGTATTTGTTGGTCAGGACCGAACCCTGTGCCTCAAGCACGGCACGGGAGACGATGTTTTCCGACGCAATCAGCTCGATCTGGGTTTGCTGACGCGTCATCTCCCGCGAAAGGGATGCGGCCAGCGCCGGATCGGTGTCGCCGACGCTGGCAGACCAGAAATCGGCAAGGGCGGTGGTGTGGGAACCGTCAGGCATCAGGTTAGAACTCCAGATTTGTCTCTATGGCGGACACAAAAGCACCAATTTCGCGCGCTGGGGCATGTCAAAAACGCCCCTCATTTGCGCGAAAGCGGAAGACCTCGGGGCAACAGAGGCGTTGCCGGCCCTATCGGGGGGAGATTTTGGCGACCCGGCGTTCGTGGCGACCGCCCTCGAATGCCGTACCAAGAAAGGCCGCAAGTGCGTCCTTCGCTGTTTCGATCCCGATCAGGCGTTCGCCGAAGGCGACCACGTTGGCGTCGTTGTGCCTGCGGGTCAAAGTAGCGCCGGTGACGTCGTGAACCAAGGCGGCCCGCACGTGTCTGTGACGATTCAACGCAATGGAGATGCCGATACCGGAGCCGCAGACGGCGACCCCCTGTGCTTCGGGGTCGTCGGCCAGCGCGTCGGCCAGCGCGTTCGCAAAGTCGGGGTAGTCGACCGACTCACCGTCGGTGGGGCCGAGGTCGGTCACGCTATGACCCAGCTCGGCTGCGTGCTCAAGCAGAGCGCGCCGCAGGTTCAGACCGGCGTGGTCGGAGGCAAAGAACAGTTTCATCACTCAATCCGCTGGGTGGTGGTGGTTCGATGCCCCCTTGAAAGCCTATTAGGCCACGCGGCTCAAGGCCTTGTCTGATATGCCGTAAGCGTCTGACTGCGACGCCCAGAACCGATCCAGCCGGAGCAGGACGTCGTTGGCCTGCCCCAGCGTGTCAACGCTGATGCTCAGGCTTTCCAGCGCCTCGGCATGGCGGGCAAACATATCGTCCAGCAGCTTCCGGATCTTGCCGCCCTTGTCGGTCAGCTTTACGCGGTACGACCGGCGGTCATGGGCGCTGCGCCGGTGAGAAACGTAGCCAAAGTCCACCAGCTTCTTCAGGTTATAGGAAACGTTGGAGCCGTGGTAGCAGCCGCGCAGGGTCAGCTCGCCCACGGTCAGCTCTTCCTCGCCGATGTTGAACAAGATCAGCGACTGAATGTTGTTGATATCGCGGACGCCCGAGCGGTCGAGCTCAGTTTTGATGACTTCGAGGCAGCGGCGGTGCAGCCGTTCGATGGCGGCAATGGTATCCAGGTAGTCTTGAGTCATGGTCGTCCCCTTTGATCGTACGACGGCAAAACTGAACGCGATGCTCAGCCCGGCCCCCCTGATGGCCGTGGCCTACGGGTCGGGAATCAAAGTTGAAAATGCATTGCTGAAAGCGCGAAACGACTTTGATTTCCTAGGACAAGCATTGACTGAAAATCGTCTCTAATCAAGTTCAAAATAATGTTGTTTATACTTTTTTGACCCTTGAGACCCATATTGTGTCGAAAAAATAATTAATTTTGAATAAGAATGCAGGCCGTTTTGGCAGGCTTGGCAGGGGCGAAAGCGCAGGCTTGTCCAAGCTTATCTAGGTATCCTGCCATTGTAGTTCCTAAGGCCGCTCGGGTGCTCGGAGCGGGGCAGGAGCCCCGATTCCGGTCTTCCCGGCAGCCTTCGCCGGGCCTACATAGGACGATAGTCCCGCCCGCTAACCCAGGAAGAACAGCATGGCCAGTTTCCCTCGAACCCGAATGCGCCGGAACCGTGCCTCCGCGTTCATCCGGTCGCTGGTGGCGGAAAACAGGGTGTCAGCCGCCGACCTGATCCTGCCGCTGTTCCTGACCGATGGGGCGCAGTCCACGCCCGTGGCCTCCATGCCCGGGGTCTCGCGCAACACCATCGACGATGCCTTGCGGGTCGCCGAGCAGGCATCGGCCTTGGGCATTCCTGCTCTGGCGCTGTTCCCTGAGGTCGACGCGTCCCTGAAGACGCCGGACTGCGCCGAGAGCTGGCGTGAGGGTAACCTGATCAACCGCGCTGTCGGGCGGCTGAAGCAGGCCTTTCCCGATCTGGGGCTGATCACCGACGTGGCGCTCGACCCCTATAACCCGCAGGGCCACGACGGCTATCTGGTGGGCGACCGGATCGTAAATGACGAAACGATCGAGGCCTTGGTGAAACAGGCGCTGTCGCTGGCGCGCGCCGGCACCGATATCGTCGCGCCGTCGGATATGATGGACGGCCGGATCGGCGTCATTCGCGACGCCCTCGATGCGGAGGGTTTCACCGACGTCGGCCTGATGTCCTACGCGGTAAAGTACGCCAGCGCCTACTACGGCCCGTTCCGCGATGCGATCGGCAGCGGCGGCGCGCTCAAGGGCGATAAGAAGACCTATCAGATGGACACGGCCAACGCGCTCGAAGGGCTGCGCGAGGTCGAACTGGATATCGAAGAGGGCGCCGACACGGTCATGGTCAAGCCGGGGCTGCCCTATCTGGATATGGTGTGCCGGGTGAAAGAGACCTTCGGCGTGCCGACCTTCGCCTATCAGGTCAGCGGCGAGTATGCGGCGATCATGGCGGCGGCGGAAAACGGCTGGCTCGATCACGACCGGGTGTGGCTGGAGACCCTGCTCTCGTTCAAGCGCGCCGGGGCCGACGGGGTGCTGACCTACGGAGCGCTCAAGGTCGCGGGACTGCTGGCTGAGGGAGCCTGACCTTACGCGACCCGGAACCAGCCATGCGAGCCTGCAGGACTGGTTTGTACGATAAAAGGGTTGGCGGAGGGCCGCCGGGTCGTCTATAGCCCCACTTCATGTTCGGACCGGGCAACCGCTCGCGTCCTCTTCTGCCTCATTTTCGGATGTACGACCATGGCTGTTCCAAAGTCAAAAATTAGCCGCTCCCGCCGGGGCATGCGTCGCTCGCACGACGCCATCTCCTACGGCAACCACGCTGAGTGCCCGAACTGCGGTGAGCTGAAGCGTCCGCACCACGTTTGCCTGTCTTGCGGTTACTACGATGCCAAGGAAGTTGTCGCCGTCGACGCCTGACGTCGCGCGATCTTAAAAGCACTGAATCAGGGGCTTTCACCGGGGTGAAAGCCCCTTTT